>JACCDP010228578.1_pt1 | contig 17494 bp, 3 predicted proteins | sample 7445841 | NCBI WGS metagenome assembly JACCDP01 (sample SAMN15323441, study PRJNA562643) | freshwater metagenome | isolation source: river surface water | place: USA:Blue River Watershed | collected 2017-08-17 | reverse complement strand
GCCCTTGCCGACCTATCAGTGGCGCAAGGACGGCGTCGACATCCCGAACGCCCGCCTGGCTTCCTACGTGGTGCCGGCGACCACGGTGCCGACCACGGCGAGCTACTCGGTGGTGATCGCCAACTCCGCGGGCTCGGTCGAGAGCACTGCGTGCGAAGTGACTTCGGTCATCGCGGTCTCGGTGCCGCCCTCGGGTCAGCCCCAGGGTCGAAACGTGGTCGCGGGTCAGTCCGCTAGCTTCACGGTGACACCGGCGGGCACGGGTCCGTTCACCTACCAGTGGCTGAAGAACGGCGTCGTCATCGCCGGCGCAACCTCGCAGACCTATTCCATCGCTGCTGCTTCGACGGCAGACGTCGCCTCCTACTCCGTGCGTGTCTCCAATGGTGCGAGCACGATAACGAGCCTTGGCGCGGCCTTTAAGGTCGTGACTCCTTTTGCCATAACGGCGCAGCCCAACGCCGGCGCCAGCACGATGGTGCTCGCTGCCGGGACAGCCAAGACCCTCTCGGTGGCCGTATCTGGAGTAGGTCCGTTCACCTACCAGTGGCGTAAGGACGGCCAGCCTATCGTGGGCGCCACCTTGGCTTCCTACCTGGTCCAGGCTGGTGCCGGCGCTGGGTCCGCTGTTTATGATGTCCTGATTACGGGCCCGGTCAGCGCTACTTCCAGTACTGCGGTTCGCGTGGACACGGTGCTTCCTCCTGGCTTCCTTCAGCACCCATTGTCCATCGCCCGCGCCCTGGGGCAGCCGGCGACCTTCACGGCATCTTTGACCGGAACGGGTCCCTTCACCTATCAGTGGCTCAAGAACGGCATCGTCATCCCCGGGGCCACAGGATCGACCCTTGCGATTAGCGCTGTGAAGTCTACCGATGCGGCCAACTATGCGGTCCGTGTCGCTGGTCCTGGAGGCGTTGTCACGAGCTTGCCCGGAACTCTTTCCCTGCATGCCGCTCCGGCTCTGACCGCCCAGCCTGCAAGTCAGTACAAGGCCATCGGACAGTCGGTGATCTTCTCGGTGACGGCCACCGGTACGGGTCCGCTGAGCTACCAATGGAGCAAAGAAGGCGTCGCTATTCCTGGCGCCAATTCGTCCAGTTACTACATCGCCTCGGTGTCCGCCGCCGAAGTCGGCCGCTATAGCGTCTCCATCTCGAACGCCGTCGGCTCCGTGCTGAGCCAAGAAGCTGAACTGGCCATCGCGACCACACCTGTGATCCGCACCCAGCCGTCGGCCCAGCCATTCGTGCCGAAACTGCCTCAGGAGCATCGTGTACGTTACTTTGGTTTCAAGGATGGTCCGGATGGCTGGACTGTGTCGACGACGTTGGAGGATTTTTACGCTAACTGGGGTTCTCCGGGGTGGTGTTGGAATCCTTACATAGACGAGATCCCCGCCAACCCGTTGGCGGCAAACCTTGAGGGAGGGTTCGGAGGCGTGGTCTCGTCTCCGCGAGTTTCTCTCTCTGGCATCTCCAATGCGGAGCTACGCTTCAAGTGCATGGCTGCAGGTAACGGGCTTGCTCCCGACCCAGGCACGCTCACCATTGAAGCTTCAGTTGATGGGACGATATGGACGCCCCTGTTTTCGAAGTCCAACGATTCGGCGATCACCTCCCACGTCGTTTCCTTATCGGCGTTCGCCGGTAATGGCTGTTATCTCCGTGCCGTTACGTCGGCTAGCTGCGATGCTTACCTTGATGAGGTAGAAGTCTGGGGCTACGGCTTACCCTCCAGCAGCGCCACGCTTACCGTAGAAGCCGATGGTGGCGGCCTCACTTATCAGTGGCTCAAGAACGGAGTCGCCATCGCCGGCGCCAATCAGGCGCAGTATGTCGTCGCGGATGTGTACGCGGCCGGGGCACCTGGCACATACTCGGTACGGATTACCAACGCTGCTGGCACTATCACCAGCGGATCGGCAACGATTGGGGTTTTGCCGGGAATATCCACCCATCCTGCATCCTTGTCGAAGGCCGCGGGGCAGCCGGCGGTGTTCTCGGTTGTGGCTGTCGGAACAGGGCCGCTGTCCTACCAGTGGCGTAAGGATGGGGTAATCATAGCCGGGGCGACAGGCTCGAGCTATTCAATTGCTTCGGCTGGTTATCAGCATGTGGGGTCGTACACCGTAACGGTGGTGAATAGTTTCGGACAGGTGACGAGCCAGGTCGCCAGCCTTGCTGTCGTGACGGCGCCCGTCATCACCAGCCAGCCTCAATCCTATCCCTATTCCTACCCGGCCAACGTGAGGAGCGATGTCGTCGCCTATCGATTCACCCAAGGACCGGAAGGCTGGAGCCCTGTCGGCGAAGGGTATCCCGGCTGGATGTGGAACGATCAGAGTTTGGAGCCTCCGCCCGACCCCGATGCCTCCAGCTTAGAAGGAAACGGCTATGTCAGGTCTCCGCTCATCTCGCTGGCTGGATTCACCTCTTGTTCTGTCGACTTCGACATCAACGCATATGGTGGGAACTGTAATCTAGATGTGTCCCTCGACGGTGCCAGCTGGTCCACGGTATACACCTATGACGGAAGCAATTTCGGCAACGCCGGAGTCAAGACGGTTGACTTGAGCGCTTATGACGGACGCAGCGTCTATCTGCGCTTCTACATGCCGACGACGGGGGCGGCGCTACTGGATGATGTCGAGGTTTCCGGCCTCTCCAGAGGGTACGCCATGTCCGTCGGCGTCTCCGGCGCCGGCTGTAGCTACCAGTGGTTCCGCAACGGCGTCGCGATCCCCGGAGCCACCTCCAGCAGCTACCGGTTGACGGACGTGGCCCTCTCTTCCGCCGCCGGCTCATACTCGGTTAAGGTGGCTAACGCCGCCGGATCAGTCACGAGCGTGGCTGCCGTGATTCCTGTGTTCCCTAAGCCGGTGATCGTTTCCCAGCCTGCATCCTTGTCGGTCCAAGGACCGGTTTCGACCCAGTACACCGTCAAGAACTACACATTCAACCTAGGAGCTGAGGGTTGGACCTATGGTTCTTACATGGGAAATCAGTCGCCGTATAACTGGGCCTGGGATTCGGCCGCAGGCGCGATCACTGACCGTCTTTATGGGGCGAGCTATACCTCCTATACAGATACCTACACTCAGTCTCCCTGGATCTCGCTATTGGGCGTCAGTTCACCTATGCTTTACTTCAACGCATATCACGAACTTTTCCCTGATAGCCTTGATGCCCTCGATGTGCAGGCCTCCTCTGACGGTGTATACTGGACGACCCTCCGCTCCATCTATGGTAACGGCAACGGGGTGTATAGCGTCTCGCTTGCCGGCTATCAGTGGTCGGGCTGCTATCTTCGTTACCGTCTAAAGAGCAGCCCTCTGTACAACGCCTTCGGGGTTGTGATTTACGACACGGTCGTTTCAGGCACCGTCGTAAGCCTAGGTCAGTCCGCCTCCTTCTCGGTCGGTCTCGCTTCGGCCGAAGGATGCAGCTTCCAGTGGTACAAGGACAACATGCCTATCGCGGGGGCCAATTCCAGCAACTACTTCATCGCTAACGTCTATGCTTCTGATGCCGGTGTCTACAAGGTCGTCGTCACCAACGCCGTCGGCAGCGTGACCAGCAGTTCGGCCACGCTTACTGTGCGATAAGTTTCCTTCAGGCGTCCACGAAGGCCCAGGTTTCCGGGGCCTTCTTATTTCTGTTGGAAAAGCACAGATGGCTTCTATCAGTCAATCATCCCGCCGCCGTGCCTAGGCATCTTCCCATCAGCCTTACGAACGGCTTGCTACTTGTCTTGATTGCCGCCGCTTCTGCGCGCGCCCAGCTCGCGCCTACGGACGGAAGCAAGGCGTTGCGCGACCTGAACCTCCCGCGGCTTGCGCCCGGTGCACCAGGTAAGCCTGATCCTTTGCTCAGGGACGAATCGGATAAGCCTCGGGCCGGCAAGGCGGGTAAAGGCCCGTCGGTCCAGGTTCGACAGGTCATCCTGAGTTGCACCGATCCCGAGGTCGTTGCTTCGTTGCGTCGCTACGCCGCCGCCCGCGAGGGGCGCAGCTGCGATTTTTCCGAACTCGAAGCGATGGTCAGCGAGATGCGCGATGCCTTGTCGAAGGCGGGTTTCGTCGGGGCCGGCGTCTGGTTTCCGCGCCAGGATATCACGGGCGGAGTCATCAAGGTCCAGGTCGACCTGGCCAGGCTGGGTCAGACGGTGCCAGCCGGAGACGAAAAGGCGCCGGCCTATTGGACGGGCATCCTGTCCCGCAGCGGGGTCGTGCCCGGTCAGCTGCTCAAGGCGGACAAACTTGAGACCGGATTGCTCATGCTGGAACGTTATGAGGGTGCTCCCGTGAGGGGATTGCTTCGGCCTGGGTCCGCCGAAGGCATGATCGACCTGAGTCTTCAAGTTCCGGACGAGACAGCTCCGAGATACGGGATCTTCGTCGACAACCATGGTTCGCGCTTCACAGGCAGCGCCCGGGCGGTCGTCAGCGCGGATACGCAAGGAATCGCAGGGTTGCCTGACCGTCTTTCTGCCAGCGGTGCCTTCGCTTCCGGCTTGGATTACGGCAGCCTCCAATACGCCTTTTTCCCGACCGATGACGGGCTGCGGCTCGGTGCCTCGTTCGGCCTGATGGACTATCAGATCGTCGAAGGCGGTCTCGCCGGCGCCGGGGTCGAAGGACGTTCCGAGGTCTATGGTCTCAGCGCGTCTTATCCTGTGTTCCTGCGGGCAGAGGAAAGCCTGCTGCTCGAGTTCAGGGCCGATGACCGTAAGGTCCTGGAATCCGTCACCGGCGATGAGCGCGGGCATCGCCGGATTCATTCAGTCAGCCTGGGCATGCAGTATGCTGCACGTTCGACTTCGGCGGCGACCTCGGCGTCTTGCTTCGTCACCGCGGGAGAGCTCAGGCAGCTGAACGACGCGGCGAAGGCGCAGGACGAGGCTGGGCCAGGCACGGTCGGCGGCTACTCGAAGATCAAGGCGGAGTTCGTCAGGCAGTGGGCGACTCAGGCGGGGGTGCTGCTTCTGGGGCTGGAGGGTCAGCTTGCGTTTCAGAATCTGGACCCCAGCGAGGAGTTGGTCGCCGGTGGACCCTATGGGGTGAGGGCCTATCCAGTGGGGGAGGGCTCGATCGACACCGGCATCCTTTGCCGGGCTGAACTCACCCGGCCCGTCGGGGCTTTGGCCGGGTGGGGCTTCGACGGGGGTGTTTTCGCAGATTTTGGTTATTTTAAGCCTAATAAAGAGGGCTACTCCGCCTACATCGGTCCCGAGCGCTATCATTTGGCGGGTTGGGGGCTGATGCTCACGGGGCGAAACAGCGGCAATTCTTTATTTAAAGCTTTTATAGCCAATAATTTAGGAACAAACTCTGGTGCAGGTCAGGGCGGGGTGGATGCGGATGGCCGGGCCTCGGATTGGAGAATCTGGGTCCAGGCGGGGGTCTCGTTCTAGGTCCCGCGTTAGAGGAAGCGATATCGGGGTTACACTACGTTTATAGATAAGAAAAATGTGTCCCTCAGGGATGGTCTTCTCACACTGCGAAGCATCCCCATGAAGGCTCGTAAAAGCATTCGTCCGTTGCTGATGGCAGCGGCACTCCTCTCCGTTGGCGTGCTGAGTGCCGCCCCTCAGGAGCCTGCCATCCGCGCCGGTTCGGCTTCCATCTCAACGGGCTCCTCGACGGTCATCAATCAGTCCACTTCTTCGTTGGCCATCGACTGGCAGAGCTTCGATCTGGCGGCGGGTGAATCCGTCCGTTTCAACCAGCCAAGCCCGGGGTCGGTCGCGCTTAACCGGGTGATCAGCGGCAACCCTACTTCGATCTTCGGTCGCATCGACGCCAATGGCCGGGTGATCCTCGTCAATTCCGCCGGCATCCTTTTTGGAGCAGGTTCGCAAGTCAACACCGGCGCTTTCATCGCCTCTACCCTGGAACTGGACGAAACCACCTTGGCTACGGATCGTCTACGATTCGTCGGCGCGGGTGGTTCAATTGACAACGCCGGTAGTCTGAATGGACAGGAGTTCGTCGCGGTCGTCGCACCCACCATCGTGAATTCCGGGTCCGTTCGCGGAGCTTCCGTAGCCCTCGCGGCCGGATCGGAAGTCATCATCTCAACGGCAGGCGGCCTCTTCGACGTTCAGGTGCCTGCCGCCGCGGTCATGGCTGCCATCGAGAACAAGGGCGGCGTCATCGCCAGCCAAGGCAATGCTTACCTCACCGCCCGCGGTGTTTCCGCCGCCGCTTCTTCGCTGTCCAATCCCGGCAAGGTCGAGGCGACCGGCATGGTGGAGCGCGACGGACGCATCTATCTCGAATCCGACGGCGCGTTGACCTCCGTCGGCGAGATCAAGGCAACCCGTGGGAGCGATGGCGGCGACATCGATATCAAGGGCGGCTTTGTCGCGCTTGGCGGCACCGTCTCAGCTGACGGCGCCAAGGGTGGTACGATCAAGGTGGACTCGGCTGGGATGCTTTCACTGGCCGAGAATGTTACTGCGAAGGGCCTTCTTACTTCTGGTGGCAGCATCACTTACCGCAGCGCCGGACAGACCATCGAGAACTCCACTGGCTTCAGTGATGTCTCCGGCCAGACTGATGGCGGCAGGCTGAGCCTAGATGCGGAGCAGGGCGTCATGTCATCCGGTCGCTATCTCGCCGTCGGCGGGACGGGCAAGGGCGGCATGATTGACCTCACCGGATACGGAGTGCGACTTCTTTCCGCCACGCTCGACGCCTCGGGTAAGACTCAAGGCGGCCTCGTCCGCGTCGGCGGCGCCTTCCAAGGCGGCAAGAATCTAGGCATTCGCGGTGATAACGGAGATCTGCTTCAAGCCTATGTAGGGCGATGGAGTGATGTTTCGCCGATTTCAAACGCCCAGCGTACGCTCGTTAATGATTCAACCGTATTAAAGGTGTCCGCGACGTCCGGTGAGGGCGGTACCGCTGTCGTATGGTCTGACTTGCAGACGACCATGGCCGGCAAGATTTTTGCGGGTGGTATCCGTGGCGGCGTCGCGGAAATCTCTTCTGCCGGGGAGCTGCGTAAGGCTGCCATCGACCAGATTACAGGAACACGTCACATCCTTCTTGATCCGAAGAATATCGTTGTTGGTACTAACGCTGACTTGGATGGATGGACTTATTCGGCAATCATTGGTAAGGACTATGCAGGTGGTGGCAGGCTTAATTTGAGCACACTTCCTGGCCTGAGTGTAAATTTAGATAATGAGGATTCGTTTGGAACATCAGTAGCGCTCAACGCTGACGCTAGTTTGTTTGCGGTGGGCGCGCCGGCAGACTCTGGAGCATCAAATTCTCTCCCAAATTCGGGGTGCGTGCGCCTGTTTATTCTGGGTAGTGGCAACTTCTCTGGCGCAACATTGAAGGGGGTTGTCGGCGCTGGTTATGTCGGTGGAGGAAATCTAGATATTCAGCTCGAATCCGGCGACTATTTTGGAAGCTCAGTTGCATTGAGCGGTGACGGACGGACCATGGCGGTCGGTGCTAGGTTTGACGGTGGATACCAAAACTCCCTGCCCGGGTCGGGTTGCGTGAGAATTATTCGCTTCGCTGACTCGGCTTTTAATGGTGGTTCAGTTCTCTACACCATAGGACATAATTATTCGGGATTAGTTAACGAAAATTGGGGCAACAATCTGTTGGCTTCTAGTTTATTTGGAGCTTCTGTAGCCTTAAATACTACGGCTACATTAATGGCAGTTGGTTCCCCTGGGGAGGCCGGCTGGAGAGGTGACGTTAGGTTATTTTCGCTAGATCCAGACTTCGGCATTAATTCGTCATATGTAGCAAGTGTTGTTCACGATCTTTTCAACGGTTATTCCATCAATACGGGAGACTCCTTTGGATCGTCCCTTGCACTTAGCGGTTCCGGGGATAGGATGGCTGTAGGTTCTGTCGGCGCTTCTGACCGCTACGGATATTTGCCTGAATCCGGAGTAGTCAGGCTTTACACTTTTTCTGACACAAGCTTTTCAAACGGTAGAGTCGCTATGTTCGTGGGTAATGGGCAGTCTGATGGGTCCAACAGTTGGAAGGTCATCAATGTCGCCTCAATTGGAGCACACGAGATGTTTGGAACGTCTGTAGCTCTAAGCGCTGACTCAAGAACCTTGGCGGTTGGTTCGCCAGTGGATGGTTATTCTGGCTATGGTTTTCCAGCCGGGTCCGTCCGCCTTTTTAGGTTCACCGACAGTTCATTCAACGGTGGTTCGCTGGTTGCTACCCTCGGCATAGGGAATGCAGGGACGAATGATATTAATCTTTCAAAGGCACTGATTGGCTCAACAAACTTTGGAGCATCACTTGCACTGAGTGCAGATTCAACATTGTTGGCTGTCGGGTCTACCTGGGAGAACAACTCTACTGGTCGTGTACGGCTATTTTCTTTCCAAAATGATTCCCTAAGCGGCGGATCTGAGGTTTTCACTATTGGCCTAGGCCTTAAGGACTCTTATTCGACCCCTGATGCGAGTGATTACTTTGGTGGGTCGCTGGCTTTAAATGCAGCTGGAGATCGACTTGTCGTAGGGGCGCCACGCGATGACGGTGCGAACTTCACGGGGGATGATGTATATAACTATGGAAGCGTCCGACTTTTCACCTTCTCGGACGATTCATTCTCTGGTGGGGCCTTAGCTGGCGTAATCGGTAAAGGTTACACAGGTGGTCGCAACATCGATGTCGCCAGTCTTGACGCGGGCGATGGGTTCGGCAGCTCGGTTTCACTAAATGCAGTTGGAGATAGGCTTGCAGTAGGTGCACCAGGTGACGATGGGGCCACTTACGTAGGGAGCACCAATTACGACTATGGTAGCGTCCGCCTTTTTACTTTCTTAGACAATTCTTTCAGTGGTGGGGCACTTGCTAGCGTGATTGGCGGGGGGTATGCCGGAGGTCGTAACGTCGATATCGCCGGCTACGGCGGTGCAATCGATCTCGATGTTCTTGATCTCTTTGGAGCTGCTGTTTCCTTAAACGCCACGGGCGACCGCCTTGCGGTGGGTGCACCAGGTGACGATGGTTCATCGCTCGCGGGGGACAGCGGCTCCGGCTTTGGTAATGTCCGTCTTTTCACATTTTCGGACATATCATTCAATGGCGGAATACTTGATGGCGTCATCGGAAAAGGTTTTAGAGAGGGCGTAAATACTAATCAACTGACAGTTAATGGCCTAGATTCTAACGATAAGTTTGGTAGCGCGGTGTCCCTTAATGCGGTTGGAGATCGTATTGTAGTAGGTGCGCCTGGAGACGATGGAGCAACCTACAACGGGGATGGTGGCTACGACTATGGAAGCGTCCGTTTGTTTACTTTAATAGACGGATATCATAGTGTTGGGTCTCTTGCTGGGGTTATCGGAAAGGGATACGTTGGTGCACGGAGCGCCGACATAGCTAATCTGGACGCCGGCGACGGGTTTGGTAGCGCGGTATCATTTAACGCGGCGGGAGATCAACTCGCAGTGGGTTCCCCGGGTGACGATGGGGCGTTATATGCCGGTAGTGGGAGCTACGAGTACGGCAATTTAAGGCTATTCACTTTTCAGGACGCTTCGTTTAACGGAGTTGTTTTGTCTGGAGTGCTCGGTAAGGGTTATGCTGGTAATCAGAACATCGATCTCCCTAGCTTAGACGCAGTCGATCGGTTCGGGAGCGCGGTGTCCTTTAATGCAATAGGCAACCGGCTTGCGGTGGGAACTCCCGGCGACGATGGTGCGACATATGTAGGGAGTGGAAGCTATGAATACGGAAGCGCTATGTTGTTCAAGTTGGGTTCGTCGGCACTAGCGAACGGTGCATTCTCGTCTCTTCCCGGCGCAGATAGTCTGATTAATTCTGCCCAAGTCTCTGCCGTATTGGCATCTGGTACTTCGATTACATTGCAGGCCAACAACGACATCACCGTTTCTGCTCCGATTAACGCCGGCGCAGGCTCGGTCGGAGAGCTGTTGCTCTATGCCGGCCGCAACGTCCGATTCGACGCCGACGTACGTGTCGGCTCGCGCGGTCTCGGCGTCGTGGCCAACGCTTCCGCCGCAGACGGCGTGATCGGCGCCCATCGTGACGCAGGGCAGGGGGGCTTCACGATGGCTCCGGGGGTGTCCGTCGTCGCGGGCGACTTCGCCTTGATGGTGCGCGGCGTGGATGCTTCTTCTTCCAATCCGAACTCTTTGCCTGGCAGTGTCACTCTGGGCAACGTGACGGCGAATTCTCTGACAGTCGGTATCCTGGGCTCAGGTCTGAACGGTCGCACCATCAGTCAGAACGTCGGCTCCTCGATTTCTGTTTCCGGCGATGTCACCTTGGCCAATCAACTTGGCGACATCTCCTTGGCCGAGGTCAACAACGGTGCCTGGTCGGGCACGACTTCGCTGCTGTCTTCCGGCAGCCTTGCGATCCGTTCTTCGTCCGGCCTAAATATCGACAACCTGACGGCTGCCTCGTTCGACGTCCGTGCCGCGGGTGTCGTCAACGTGACCGGCCCCGTTTCGTTGGGTGCCTCAGACTATGGATTCATCTCCTCCACGAGCGCGACGTTCTCCGACGACATCACCCTGGCGGCCGCCGCAGACATGCGCGTGAACGCCTCGGGCAGCATCACCTTGGCAGGGGTCATGCCTTCGCTTGCCGCGGGTTCGAAGCTTCGCCTCTATGGCTGCGACGACGTTATCGTGAGTTCCGCGATTACGGCTGCTAGTGGTTCGACGGGCGAACTTCGCCTGACCGCTGGCCGGGACGTCAAAATTAATGCGTCCTTGGACCTGGGCTCGGCCGATCTTCTGGCTCGAGCTAATGCGTCGGTCACAGACGGCATCTTCGGGGCCTATCGTCCTGTCGGCCAGGGTGATTTCACGATGGCTTCGGGCACATCTTTGGAAGCCGACTCGGTCACCGTGATCGTGCGTGGCGTCGACACGGACGCCACCAACGTCAACAGCTCCCCCGGTGGCATCGTCCTTGCGAACGTAGACGCCGGCTCCTTGACCCTCTCCATCGAGGGGTCTGGATTCACCGACCGGGCCATCAACCAATACGTGAGTTCCGGCATCTCCGTGGCCGGCAACGCCTCCGTTTCCAACTCGCTCGGTTACACGGCTCTTTCCTCCGCCCTGAACGGTGCTTGGCGCGGTACTACGACGCTTTCCTCTTCCGGGGTCACCACCCTCAAGGTGAATTCATCCCTGACGCTCGGTGGCATCAACGCCTCGGATTTCACGGTCATTTCTACGGGTCCGATGCGAGTCGGCGGCGCGACGGCCTTGGGTTCGTTCGGCTCAGGTCTCCTCCAGGCGCCTGGCATCGATATCGCCGGCAGCGTGTCGGTTGGCATGTTCGCCACGCTCAACGCTGTCTCCAGCCGCGAAATGCGCCTCACTGGCGCCTCGGCCTCCATGGCCACCGGAGGCAGCCTCCGCCTTTGGTCGACCAACCTGGCCATCGACCCTGCCAACCGCATCGGTTATAACTACAAGTCTTACGGTGCGAACTACGGCGTCACCAACGTGACGAGCACGGGCATCGGCTGGCTCTATTCGCTGTCGTCGCCTTATGCCCTGACGCTCCCCTCCGCGATGTCCGGCAGCAGTGGCATGAGCCTGCAGTCGGCGAATTACTACTCGCCGGCGGATGTCTTCTTCCGTGGTGCCTCCCCGCTGCCGGCCCAGCTGGCCCCGCGTCCCTTCGAGTCTCTGTTCAGGTCCGGCGAACTGATCCTGCCCTCGCCGGCCGCACCTTATGAATGGGACGGCCTATGGGACCAAGAAGCCTCGGGTCATCTTGCCGATCCCAAGCGTGATTCCGCCGCCACCACTCCTTCCGCCCAGACGCGCTGATTAAAACCTTAAAACTCTATAACATGAAACTGTCCTTCAAGAAGCTCCTGCTGGGAGGCTTGCTCTGCTTGCTGCACATCGTCGCGATGGCGGCGGATGTCTTCCAGCCGGGGGTCGTCCTCGTGACCTACAAGAAAGACGCCACGCCCGAGCAGGTCGCGGCCGTCGAGGCCAAGTATTCATTGACGCTCAAGCGACGTCTGGCTGCGTTCCGCATCAGCTTCTACGATTGCACGGCCCAGCCGTTGCCGCCTGACCAATTGAGCAAGGTCTTGTCGACGGAATCCTCCGTCTCGGCCGCGAGTCCTGACCTCGGTGCCAAGCCGCAGGCTGCGGATACTCGCTTCGGTGAGCAGTGGTATCTTCAGAATACTGGCCAGACCGTAGGAGACGTCGTCGGCACGCCGGGAGTGGATATCAACTTCGTCCGCGCCAAGTCCATCTATGCGCCAAAGCAGAGCATCCTGGTCGGGGTGGTCGACTCGGGGATCACGCTGCTCCATCCTGACCTGGTCGGCTCGCTTCATTCCAAGCCGATCGAGGTGCTTAACGGCATCGACGACGATGGTAACGGTCTCATCGACGACGTCACGGGTTTTAACTGGTATGACCCTGCTAACATCAAACTGCCGATCGACACAGGCGGCCACGGTACGATGGTGGCGGGACTGATCGCGGCGACGGCGGATAACGGGAAGGGGATCCATGGCATCGCGCCGACCGCGAAGATCGTCTCTCACCGCGTCTTCAGCTCGCTTGGCAAGATGGGCGCTCCTAAGTACGCAAACATATCCGACGTCATCTTCGCGGTCGCTGCGTCCGTTGACGAGGGTGCCAAGATCATCAACCTTAGCCTCGGTGGAGGCGGCTTCAGCGCCGTTGAACAGCAATTCTACGCCGACCTCGCCGATGAGGACGTCCTGATCGTCGCTTCGGCGGGTAATGGCGGTTCCGATGGTATCGGTGATAATAACGATGTCACGGCCCACTACCCAAGCAACTACGGCTCGGCGGCGATCATCTCCGTCGCCGCCATCGATCAGAAGGGCTCTCTTGCCGAGTTTTCCAACTATGGCCTGACTTCCGTCGATATCGCCGCTCCCGGGACCAACATCCTGACCACGGATGTGACCCGCAAGACGGTGCACGCCCCGGCATTCTCCGTTTCGAACGGAGGCTGGAAGCCTTACCGGCTCACCGCGACGGACTTTTCCTATGCCCAGTGGGGTTTTTACAACGGATGGATGCGTGACCGCATCGATGGGTCGCAGTTCTATAAAGCCGGCACCGATACTTTCCTGCTTTCGCCCCGTATCAGCCTCGCCGGTGAATATGGCGCGGTGGTCTCCTTTGCGGGAGCGTCAAATCTGGCGGACGACTATGCCTGGCTGGAATCTTCGTCTGACGGTTTCAACTGGGAGACGGCCTATGTCTTTCCGAAAAGCGGAGCCAGCAGCAGCCTGAAGGCGGACTTGGCCGACTACGATTTCGGCGACTTATACCTGCGTTTCAGGATCAAGTCGAATTCCTACAACCAAAGCAACGGCGTCCTCATCAAGGACCTCAAGGTCACGTCCGTGGACGTGCTCGATGAGCAGAACCCTTCTTACACGATCACCGCTGGGACCTCTTTCTCCGCGCCGATCGTCTCCGGGGTCGCCGCGATGGTGTGGATGCACCGCCCCGAGCTGACCGCCGCCCAGGTCAAGTCGATCATCCTTGATTCGGCCAGGAAGCTGCCCGCCCTCAGCGGCAAAGTCGCCACGGGCGGCATCGTGGATGCCGAAGCGGCCTTGAAGCTCGCCGATATCCGTACCGGCAATGTCCTGCCGGTCGTCATCGATCAGCCGGACGGAGGCACCTATCTCCAGGGCGCTTCGATGACGCTTTCCGTCTTCGCGACCAGCGGCCTGCCGGCGACCTACCAGTGGAGGAAGGATGGCGTGAACATCTCGGGTGCGACGTTGTCGACCTATTCGATCAATTCCTTGCAGGTCGGTGATTCCGGTCGCTACGACGTCGTAGTCACCAGCCGGGCCGGCGCGGTGGTTTCGGCTTCCGCCCAGATCACCGTCGCGGCCCGTCCGCCGGCGATCGATTCCCAGCCGACACGCCCGGCTTTGGTGATGATCGCCGGAGAGAACGGTTATGTGATGTCGGTCTCCGCCACCGGTACGGCGCCTTTCGCCTACCAGTGGCTCAAAGCCGGCGTGGCTATCCCCGGGGCGACCTCTTCTTCGTTCACGTTGAATAATCTCAAGACCACGGACGCGGGCGTCTACACCGTCCGCGTCTCCAACGCCGCGGGCTCAGTCACGAGCCAGCCCGTGACGGTCTCCGTCTCGGTGCGTCCTGCTTTCAAGACGGACCTGCCGGCGACGGCGACGGTGCTCACCGGCGCGACGAAGACCTTGGCGGTGGTCGCGACGGGAACGCCCCTGCCGACCTACCAGTGGCGCAAGGATGGGGTCGACATCCCCAACGCCCGCGCGGCTTCCTACGTGGTGCCGGCGACCACGGTGCCGACCACGGCGAGCTACTCGGTGGTGATCGCCAACTCCGCGGGCTCGGTCGAGAGCACTGCGTGCGAAGTGACTTCGGTCATCGCGGTGTCGGTGCCGTCCTCGGGTCAGCCCCAGGGTCGAAACGTGGTCGCGGGTCAGTCCGCTAGCTTCACGGTGACACCGGCGGGCACGGGTCCCTTCACCTACCAGTGGCTTAAGAACGGCGTCGTCATCGCCGGCGCAACCTCGCAGACCTATTCGATTGCTTTCGTCTCTGCTTTGGATGCCGCTGCTTACTCCGTGCGGGTATCTAACGGTGCGGCCACTGTGACCAGTCTTGCCGCATCTTTGAAGGTCATCACGCCGTTCAATATCACGGGTCAGCCGAATGGGACCATCGGCACCATTGTGCTCGCCGCCGGGACCACGAGGAGCCTTACGGTGACGGTTGCTGGCGCTGGTCCTTTCACTTATCAGTGGCGTAAGGATGGTCAGCCGATTGCCGGTGCGACCCTTGCCTCCTATGTGGTGCAGGCCGGATCCGTCGTTGGTTCTGCCATCTACGACGTAGTGATCACCGGCCCGGTCAGTGCGACATCCAGTTCGGCTGTCCGTGTCGACACGGTGTTGCCGCCTTCCTTCCTGCAACATCCCGCGTCGGTCGCCCGAGCGCTTGGCCAGCCGGCAGCCTTCTCGGTGTCCATGGCTGGCACGGGCCCCTTCACCTACCAGTGGCTAAAGAATGGCGTCGTCATCCCGGGCGCTACCGGTGTCACGTACACCGTCGAGTCGGTCGTCGCGACCTCCCCCGGTAATTATTCCGTGAAGGTCACCGGTCCGGGTGGGTCGTTGACCAGCAATCCGGGCACTCTCTCCTTGCAGACGGCTCCGGCCGTGTCCGCGCAGCCTTCAAACCAGTACAAGGCCGCCGGCCAATCCGTCACCTTCTCGGTGGCGGCGACCGGCACGGGTCCGCTGAGCTATCAGTGGAGCAAGGATGGCAATCCGATCCCGGGGGCTAATTCCTCCAGCTACTACATCGCCTCGGTGTCGTCCGCGGAAGTCGGCCGATACAGCGTCTCCGTCTCGAATGCCGTAGGCTCCGTGCTCAGCCAGGAGGCTGAGCTGGTCATCGTGATAACTCCGGTGATCGTGACGCAACCGCCGGCCATGAATGCCGTAACCGCTCCGGGGACACGCCTGCATCGGGCTAGGTATTTCGGTTTCAATCATGGTCCCGACGGTTGGACGGTCGTGCCTTGGAGCGGCAAGGACATGGAGTGGCCTGCGACGGGCTGGTATTGGAACGACCAGATCGACGAAGGTCTCACTGAAGCCAACATCGAAGGGGCATCCGGAGGGGGCTCAACGGTCTCGCCCCTGATTTCTCTGGTCGGACTAAGTTCGCCGGAGCTGCGCTTCCGTATCGGCACCTTCGGTGGCGTCTCGATTCACGTCTCTACGGATAAGGTCAGCTGGACCGAATTGTTCAACATCCCCGCTGGGGCCTCCGTCCCGAACGACCCTCTTTCGGTCAGCCTTGCGGCTTATGCCGGCCGCAGCTGCTACCTCCGTTTCACCTCCACGAGCGGCACATGGTTGGATGAAGTCGAAATCTGGGGTGTCGGCGTCGCCAAGGAGATCGTCGAGCTTGCCGCCTATGCCGAAGGCGAAGGCCTTTCCTACCAGTGGTATAAGGACGGCGTGGCCGTCGCCGGGGCGACTGCTCGGGGATATGTGATCCCTGACGCCACTTTGGCCTCGGCCGCTGGGAGTTACACCGTGAGGATTTCTAACTCCGCCGGCAGCGTGACGAGTTCTGCTTCCCGGGTCGGGCTTGCTCCGTCCGTTTCGGTGCAGCCGGTGGCTCAATCCAAGGCGGCGGGGAAGTCGGCATCCCTTTCCGTGCTCGCAGTCGGCACCGGCCCTCTGACCTACCAGTGGTATAAGGACGGCACGGCCATCGCCGGAGCCACTTCGGCCACTTACTCCATCGTGGCAATGGGCGCCCAGCATGTTGGCAACTATCAGGTCATGGTCGCCAATTCTTTTGGTCAGGTGCTAAGCTCCTTGGTTGGATTAAGCATAGTGTATCCGCCGACAATCACTGAGCAGCCGACGTTTGCTTTTTCGTATGGCACATTAACCCCGTTTCCTTTCAACGTTAGCACGCTTTATTGGATCCAAAGCACCTTGCCTGACGGTCGATATCGTACGCTGACTCCTTTGATATCTTTGCAGGGTCAGGCTCGCCCTGTTTTTCATTTCGGCCATTACCAGATCGGCGGACAGACCACTTTGGAAATCTCCACCGACGCCATCAACTGGACGGCGATCTGGACTTCCCTTCCTATTGATTATGGCTGGACGGATCGGGCGGTTGGGCTGAATTCTTATGCCGGCCGCAGTGTTTATCTCCGATTCACGCATTCTGCTGGAGGTCAGATCGGCCTTAACGCGCCTAGGTTGAGCGACACGGACACTCGTGCCGGCTTGGTGGTGCGTTCCGATGACCCTTATGCTACTTATCAGTGGATGAAAAACGGCGTCGTGATTCCAGGAGCCGTATCTTATGAATATGTGATTCCCGATGTGACCAAGTCGTCTGCCTCTGGCGCTTATTCGGTGCGGGTTTCTAACATGGCCGGCTCCGTCGTCAGCAACATCGCCGTGGTTCCTTGAGTGATATTTATTTGTTCAGCCACCAGATGCTTACGTTGAGCACGGTGGCGAAGCCGACCCAGAGCAGGTGGGGAATCTGGAGCAAGGCCTCGAAGCGGTGCTGCGGCCAGAGTTGGCGGATCCAGATGACGAGCAGGATCAGGTAGCCGAGGATGTCGATGAGCGCGAGGTCCGGACGATGCAGTCCGAAGAAGAGCAGCGACCAGAGCGAGTTCACGAGCAGGATGATGAAGAACGTGCGTCGGGCCGGGCGGTCGGCCCAGGCGGTGGCTGCCGCGGCGCCCATCAGGACATAGAGCGTCGACCAGACCGGACCGAAGATCCAGTTGGGCGGATTGAAGGAGGGCTTCGCGAGGCCGGCATACCAGCCCTTGATCTCGGGCATCGTGGCGGCCGACCCCAGTCCGCCGACGGCCAGACAGAGGGAGATGAGGTCGATGAGCCGCCAGGGGAATCCCGGGTTGCACCTCGCGTTGCGCTCACGGGCT
>JACCDP011438437.1_pt1 | contig 17496 bp, 12 predicted proteins | sample 7445841 | NCBI WGS metagenome assembly JACCDP01 (sample SAMN15323441, study PRJNA562643) | freshwater metagenome | isolation source: river surface water | place: USA:Blue River Watershed | collected 2017-08-17 | reverse complement strand
TCGCAGCAAATACCCAAATTATGGCGTCTATTCAAACCTTAAAAGATACGGCAACTCAAGTTAGAAGAGATATTGTTAGAATGGTACATGGTGTTCAGAGCGGACATCCTGGCGGCTCTTTAGGTTGCACCGATTTTTTAACGGCGCTATACTTTCATACCCTAGATCATAATCCTGCATTTACCATGGATGGCAAGGGTGAAGATTTATTTTTCTTATCCAACGGACACATCTCTCCTGTATTTTATTCGGTACTTGCAAGATCAGGCTATTTTGAAGTGAGTGAACTTGGAACTTTTAGAAAATTAAATACCCGCTTACAAGGCCACCCTACTACACACGAACATTTACCGGGTGTAAGAATTGCAAGTGGCTCTTTAGGACAGGGCATGAGTGTTGCCATTGGTGCAGCGCTTTCTAAAAAAATTAATGGTGATTCAAAGCTTGTATATTGTTTACATGGAGACGGTGAATTACAAGAAGGTCAAATTTGGGAATCAGTAATGTTTGCAGCACATAACAATTGCGATAATTTAATTGCAACCATCGACGTCAATGGCCAACAAATTGACGGCCCTACCAAAAAAGTAATGAACCTAGACAGTTTACGCGCCAAATTTGAAGCGTTTAACTGGACTGTTATTGATATGGATGGCAACAATATGGAAGACGTTGTTGCTACACTTGATAAAGCAAAATCACTTACCGGTCAAAGTAAGCCTATCTGTATTTTAATGAAAACAGAAATGGGTAAAGGTATTAGCTTTATGGAAGGCACACATGAGTGGCACGGCATTGCACCAAACGATGCACAGCTTGCTGATGCTCTTTCTCAATTACCAGAAACGCTTGGTGATTACTAATTAAGAGGCAGTTTTTAAACTACTAGCTTTTTAAGGATAACAATTGTTGACTTGCTTTTTTAGCAGGAATCCATGCGGCTATGAGCGCAATCACTGCAATAGTGGCAACTACAAGCACATAATCGGTGGCCATTAATTTTACTGGATAGTAATCGATAATAAAACTACCGCCACCACCTAGCGTAATAATTTTAAATTTTAGTTGTAGTAAGCAAATGATGGTACCAATGCTTGCCCCAATGGCAGTACCTACACCGGCTAGCACCAAACCTTCTGCAATAAATATTTTTTGAATAAGTCCCGTACTTGAGCCCATCGCTTTTAGCACAGCAATGTCTTTTTGTTTTTCCAACACAAGCATGGTAAGTGCGCCAATCATATTAAATGCTGCTACAATTAATATCAAACTCAAAATGCCGTAAATGACCCACTTTTCCATTTGCATCACGGCGTACAAATTTTTGTTTTGCTCGTAACGCGTTTCTACGATATAATTTTTACCAATGGCATTTTGTATCGTTGCTTTTATTTTTTCGGGGCTTCCATTCACTTTTATTTCTAGCCCAGTCACCTGATTAGGCGTCATTGAAAGCATGTATCTTAAAAAATCGATGTTGGTGAAAATAAATTTATTGTCAAACTCTTGTTGCACGGCAAAAACGCCCTGCGCTGTAACATTAAATGCAAACATGCCATCTACTGCGTCAAACCCCGCCTCTTTACTAGGAGTATACAAAGTTAAAGGAAATCCTCCTTTTGTAACATCGGCGCCAACAGCGTTTTCGATCCCTGCACCCATTACGATGCCTGGACTTTGCAAATCTCCTATTGCATAACTGCCCCTTACAATATGTTTATTGATATTATTAGTGCTCGTAAAAACTGAGTCTACCCCTTTTACCACAACAATACTCTGATAATCACCATTGGCAAGTAATGCTTTTTCTTCAATGACTTTACTTACCTCCGTAACACCTTGTATTGATTGTATTTTATAGAGGGTACTGGAACCCAGATTCATTTTTTTGCCATCTGCAGGCACTATACGCATGTCTGCATAAAAATCAGTGTAAAGCCCTTTTACTAAATCTTCGAAACCATTAAAAACACTTAAGATAACAATGAGTGCTGCCGCACCAACCGCAATGGCAGTAACACTTACCCATGCAATAATGTTAATTGCACTTGTAGATTTTTTTGATTTAAAATAACGCCAAGCAAATAAATATTGCACGATACTACATTAATTTGATTCTTGAACCGTGTCATCACTACTGTTGGAAGTATCTTTAGCACCATCAGATTCACTACCAGCCTTTTTTTCGGCATTGATTTGCTTGAAAATTTCTTCCATCTTAAACACATAATCTAGAGTATCATCATGGTAGAAATGTAATACCGGGATACGTCTAAACTGATGCTTTACACGGTCGGCTAGCTCCTTTTTGATCTCCCAAGCCCTAGACTCAATCACTTTCATCACTTCTTTTGCGTCGGGAACCTGAAATAAACTAAGATAAATACGCGCCTCCAAAAGGTCGGGCGTTACCTTCACGGATGAGATGGAAACCATGCCACCAGCTATCATAGAAAGGTTTAGCCTTCTAAAAATATCATTCATTTCTTCTTGAATAGCCCCAGCTACCTGACGTTGACGTTTACCTTCCTCCATGTTCTTTGCGTTTAATTGGCTGTAAAATTAGTTACTTTGCCTTGTTTTAACGATTTTATCATTTATGAAGCGTTTTTCACGAATTCTATTTTACCTCCGGACCCAAAAAAGGAATATTGTCCTCTATGTGGTATTTAACCTCTTGGCCATTCTTTTTTCACTGGTTTCACTGGCCATGTTGGCTCCTTTTTTACAGCTTTTATTTGGCACCGAAAAACTCATCACGGCTAAACCTGTTATGGAGGGCGCCAGCTTATCTGCGGGAACCATTTTAAACTACCTTAAATATTTTATATCTAGGCTCATTATTGAAGAAGGGACCGTGTATGCACTTGGCGCTATTTGTGGCATTATTATTACAGCCATTTTCTTTAAAAATTTATTTACCTATTTGTCATTTAGGGTATTAGCACCCATGCGCAATTATGTAATGACAACGCTTCGTTCCGATTTGTATAAAAAATTATTAGACCTTCCGATTGGCTATTTTACCGAACAACGTAAGGGTGATATTATCAGTAGAATGAGTAACGATGCCAACGAAATTGAATGGAGTGTGATGAGTACACTAGAAGGACTTATTAAAGATCCGCTTAACATCCTTATCATTTTAATATTCTTGGTGTTTTTAAGTCCGGTTCTTTCTTTGTTTTTACTCGTGCTTCTTCCGGTAACTGGTTTTGTCATTGGAAGACTTAGTAGAAGTTTAAAAAAACAATCTACCACCTCACAAGAAAAGCTTGGAACTTTATTATCCATACTAGATGAAACCCTTGGGGGATTAAGGGTTATCAAGGCTTTCAATGCAGAAAAAATATTACTACAAAAGTTTTTAGACAATAATAATGCACTGAATCAGATTCGAAATAAAATGAATTTCAGAAAAGATTTGGCGTCACCGATGTCCGAATTTTTAGGCGTGATTGTGCTATCTTGTATTTTATGGTTTGGCGGAAGACTGGTATTAAATAACCAAGCAGGTTTAGGGCCAGAAAGTTTTATTACCTATATTTTATTTTTTACGCAAATCATTAATCCGGCTAAATCTTTATCAAGTTCATTTTATAATGCACAAAGAGGAAGTGCTGCTATTGAGCGTATTGAAGAAATTTTAAAAGCACCTGTTGCGATAGAAGACAAACCCAATGCCAAAATTTTAGAAAATTTTGCTGAACGCATCGAATTTAAAAATGTTAGTTTCGCTTACGACGATACCACCATTTTAAAAAACATCAACCTGGTTATTGAAAAAGGAAAAACGGTAGCACTGGTAGGCTCGTCTGGTGCGGGAAAAAGTACTTTAGCAGATTTGATTCCTCGTTTTCATGATGTAACAGAAGGTGAGGTATTAATCGATGGCATTAATATCAAAGAATATAGTTTGCAAAGTGTAAGAGCAGCCATGGGCATTGTTACCCAGGAACCTATTTTATTTAATGATAGCATTGCACAAAATATAGCCTTAGGCGTCCAAACAGCAAGCCCATCAGCCATTACAGCCGCCGCTACCGTAGCCAACGCCGCAGCATTTATTAATAGCAAAGAAGATGGATACGACGCAAATATTGGAGACAGGGGCAGTAAACTAAGCGGTGGTGAACGTCAACGTATTACCATTGCTAGAGCTATTTTAAAAAATCCACCGATCTTAATATTAGACGAAGCCACTTCATCACTAGATACAGAAAGCGAAAGACTCGTGCAAGACGCCATCAATAAAATGATGCAAAACAGAACCTCCATTGTTATTGCGCACAGACTCTCTACGATCCGTCACGCCGATGAAATTATTGTTTTACAAAAAGGAGAAATTGCAGAACGCGGTACGCACGATGCCCTACTTGCAAAAGGAGGAATGTATAAAAGGCTTATAGATATGCAAGAAGTAAAGTAAGAATTACAAAAAAAAAACGAGGTATAAAAAAAGGGCTACCTAATTAAGACAGCCCTTTTTTATTTTAGATCAAGATCTAAAATTATTGTTGATCAGGACTTGGTTTTACAAGGCCTAATTTAGCTTCTAAGCTTAGTGTAGCGTGCGGTACAGCGCGTAAACGTGCTTTGTCAATTAACTTACCGGTTACTCTACAAATACCATATGTTTTGCTTTCAATACGCATGATCGCTTTTTCAAGATGGTCGATATAGGTGATTTGACGGCTAGCCATTTGAGACAATTGCTCTCTTTCCATGCTAACACTACCATCTTCCATAGTCATGTAACGTGCATCATCGTTGTCACCACCCATTTCATCTTTACGGGTAATTAAACCTTGGAGGTATACAAGCTCTTTTTTAGCAGCTTCTAATTTTTTATTGATAAGCTCACGAAACTCGTTCAGTTCGGCATCGCTATATTTAACAAGTGTTTGAGTACTCTTCGTCACAATTTGAACTCTTTTTTCTAATGGTGTATATCCAGGACTGTATGGCACGCTAGACTTTGTACTTGTCTTTGGTAATTTTACATCCTTAATAGGTTCTAATGGTTTTCTCACCGGCTTTTTAGGTGGCGCAGGGGGCAATTTCACTTCCGGCTTTTTAGGCATCGGAGGAAGTGGTGCTGGTTTTGCTTTCACTACTGGTGGAGGTGCTATTTTAGGGACCGGCTTACTAGGTAATACTACTTTGCCACCGGGTCTTACTGGTGCAGTTTTTACAATAACTTTTGCAGGAGGCGCTTTAACGGCTGCAACTTTTGCAGGCTTTGCCGCTTTTGCAGGTGCTGCTGGTTTAGCCGCTGGAGCTGCCACTTTTTTTGCAGGTGCTGCTGCTTTAACAGGTACCGCTTTTTTTGCGGGAACCGCTGGCTTTGCAGGTGCTGCTACTTTTTTTGCAGGTGCTGCTGGTTTAGCAGGCGCTGCTTTTTTTGCTGGAGCAGCTGGTTTAGCAGGTGCTGCTTTTTTTGCTGGAGCTGCTTTTTTTGCTGGAGCCGCTTTTTTTACAGGAGCTGCAGGTTTTGCAGGAGCTGCTTTTTTTACAGTCGCTGCAGGTTTTGCAGGAGCTGCTTTTTTTGCAGGTGCAGCTGGTTTAGCAGGTGCTGATTTTTTTACAGGAGCAGCTACTTTTTTAGCAGGTGCTGCTTTTTTGGCCGGAGCCGCCTTTTTTGCTGGAGCTGCTACTTTTTTAGCAGGTGCTGCTTTTGGGGCTGGTTTCTTTGTAGCCATATGCTTTTTGTTATGCTTGTTTAGTTATTGAAACCTTTAGCAAATTATCATTTACGTCAAGTTCAGTTGCACCTGCAACCTCGTCAACCCAACTGATAGAATCAGCTAAAATTTCGCGGCAAATATAGTCGTTATATTTAACAATCGACTCCTTAAGCCTGTCGCAATGCTCAAGGGTCACGAATATACGGTCTGTAAGGGCAAAACCGCTTTCTTTTCTAATATTTTGTACACGGTTTACGAACTCTCTTGCATCACCTTCCTGCTGTAAATTTGGGCTTATAGTGATGTCTAGGGCCACTGTAAGGCTGCCTTTACTGGCAACACTCCAACCTGGAATATCTTCTGCAGCTATGTCAACCTCGGTTAATGCAATGCTAAGTTCTTCACCTTCAATGGATAAGAGAATTTCACCCATTTTTTCGAGGGTTGCAATTTGAGCTCCGGTCATGGCGGTAATAGCCGCACCAGCCGCTTTCATCTTAGCTCCCATTTTTGTGCCTAAGGCCTTAAAGTTGGGTTTTATCTTTTTCTTAATAATCCCCTCCGTTTCGGTCAAATATTCAATTTCTTTAACATTTACCTCTGCCGTAATCAAATCTTGGATTAAAACCAGTTGATCCTTCATGCCAGGGTCTAATACCGGAATGAGTATTTTTTGAAGTGGCTGACGCACTTTAATATTTACTTTTTTACGAAGGCTGAGCACGAGTGAGCAAACATCCTGCGCCAACTGCATTCTTTCTTCTAGTGCAGCATCGATATAAGTATCATTTGCTACCGGGAAATTAGCGTGGTGAATAGAAGCCACCTGATGCTTACCCGTTACACTATTAAGATTTGAAAAAACAGCATCGCTAAAAAACGGAGCAATAGGTGCCGTTAATTGTATCACTGTTTCTAAACACTCGTATAAAGTTTGGTAGGCACTAATTTTATCCTGCTCATATTCACCTTTCCAAAATCTTCTTCTACAAAGTCTTACATACCAGTTACTGAGTTGCTCATCAACAAAAGACTCAATGGCTCTACCAGCAACGGTTGGCTCATAATCGTCCATCGCGGCGGTTACTTTTTTAACAAGTGAATGTAAGCTTGATAAAATCCAACGATCAATTTCCGGGCGCTCCGAGGTAGGCACTGGCGGCTCCGAAAAAGAGAAGCCATCCACATTTGCATAGAGCGCAAAAAATTGATAGGTATTGTAGAGTGTGCCAAAAAATTTGCGCTGCACTTCTTGAATACCTGCTATATCAAATTTTAAATTATCCCACGGAGATGCGTTGGTTACAAGGTACCAACGGGTTGCGTCGGCGCCATATTTTTCGATGGTTTCAAAAGGATTGACAACGTTACCTAAACGCTTACTCATTTTGTTGCCATTTTTATCCAGCACCAATCCATTACTCACCACTGTTTTATACGCAACGCTATCAAAAAGCATTACACCAATGGCGTGTAGGGTATAAAACCAGCCACGCGTTTGGTCCACACCTTCACAAATAAAATCGGCAGGGAAAGCCTGACCTTTATCAACAAGCTCTTTATTTTCAAAAGGATAATGCCACTGAGCGTAAGGCATCGCACCACTATCAAACCAAACATCAATTAAATCTGAAACACGGTGCATAGGTTTACCTGACGCACTCACTAAAATAATATCATCCACAAATGGCTTGTGTAAATCAAGTATGCCGCCGTGTAAATAATTTTGATTGACGCCACCACCGAGTACTTCATTTGCTTTTTTAATACCTGCATTTAATTCCTCTACAGAACCAATACAAACTTCTTCAGTGCCGTCCTCTGTACGCCATACTGGAAGCGGCGTTCCCCAATATCTACTTCGACTCAAGTTCCAGTCTACCATGTTTTCAAGCCAGTTACCAAAACGGCCTTCGCCTGTAGATTTAGGTTTCCAATTGATGGTTTTATTGAGTTCCACCATACGGTCTTTAACGGCCGTTGTTTTAATAAACCAAGCATCTAGTGGATAGTATAAAATTGGCTTGTCTGTTCTCCAACAATGCGGATAACTATGTTCGTATTTTTCTACTTTAAACGCGCGGTTTTCTTTTTTGAGTTTCACACATATGTCTACGTTTACGTCAACATAATTAGGATCGTCTTTGTAATTTTTTACATAGCGGTTGCTAAATTCACCAAGGCCTTCAACAAATTTTCCTTCTCTATCTACAAGCGTTAAAATACCAATATTATTTTTTTGTCCAACACGGTAATCGTCTGCACCAAATGCTGGTGATGTATGTACAATACCTGTACCATCTTCTGTTGTTACAAAGTCACCTACTAAAACTCTAAATGGTTTTGCGCCCGGTGTTATTTCCTCAATAGCGGCCATACTGCTTGCTTCAGATGGCATGAGTTGTTCATACTGTGCCCCTTCAATATCTGCTCCTTTAAAATTTGCCACTATTTTCCAAGGCAATAATTTTTGCTCGGCGTTATAAGTATCAAAATCTCCATTTTCGCCTTCTGGCTTAAAAAGCTTTGATACCAATGCTTTCGCAAGCACTACATGCACTGGCAAATGGGTGTAGGGGTTAAAGGTTTTAACTAGTACATACTCGATATTAGACCCAACAGTTAAACCCAAATTTGAAGGCAGCGTCCATGGCGTAGTTGTCCATGCTAAATAATATACTTCATGATCACCCGCTGCATCGAGTAAAAATTTATTTTTTGCATCGGTAGCCAATGCCTTAAACATCGCAACAGCAGAAGTGTCTTTTACATCTTTGTACGTGCCCGGTTGGTTTAATTCATGTGAACTTAAACCGGTTCCTGCAGCAGGAGAATAAGGTTGAATACTTACACTTTCATACAAGTATCCTTTTTTATATAACTCACTTAAAATCCACCAAAGTGTTTCGATGTAGTCATTTTCGAAAGTAATGTAAGGGTCATTTAAATCTACCCAGTAACCCATTTTAGTGGTAATCTCATCCCACTTGTCTTTGTAACGAAGCACGGCTTCTCTACATTTTTTATTGTATTCTTCGACGGTGATTTTTTTACCAATATCTTCTTTTGTGATGCCTAATTCTTTTTCAACCCCAAGTTCCACTGGAAGTCCGTGCGTATCCCAACCACCTTTTCTTTTTACCTGAAAACCTTGCATGGTTTTATACCTACAAACCATGTCTTTTAAAGTTCTAGAAATAACGTGGTGAATACCTGGCATTCCATTAGCACTAGGCGGATCCTCATAAAATACAAAAGGAGTGTTACCTTCACGTAAACGCACACTTTGTTCAAACGCCTCTTCTTCTTTCCATTTAGCTAAAATTGACTGCTCAATGCTAGGCAGATGAAGCCCCTGGAATTCTGGATATTTTACACGCATACCTTTGTGGTTAATCGGTTCTGTAATGCAATTACAGCCCTGTTTTTAAGGTTGCAAAGGTAATAAATATAAGCAAGGACTTACCTTTACCCTATGAAAATTGCCTTTTTTTCTACCCAGCCCTATGACATCCAATTTTTCGAGTCTGCAAATCAAGCATTTGGACACGAATTGGTGTTTTTTTCGCAGGCTTTAGAGCCTGACACCGCAGGTTTAGCGGCAGGCGCCCAGGCTGTTTGCTTATTTGTTAATGATCAAGCTTCTGAATCCGTTATAGAGGCACTTGCAAAGCTTGGGGTTAGTACCATTGCCCTCAGGTGTGCTGGATTTAACAATATTAACTTGGAGGCTGCTAAAAAGGCCGGGGTCAAAGTTTGCAGGGTAGGCGCCTATTCACCAGAGGCGGTGGCGGAGCATGCTACTGCTCTTTTATTAACCCTTACCAGGAAAACACACAAAGCTTATAACCGCGTTCGGGAGCAAAATTTTGCACTTGCCGGACTACTCGGATTTAACCTTCATGGCAAAAAAGTGGGCGTTATAGGTACTGGAAATATTGGTCAAGCATTTTGTAAAATCATGCTCGGTTTTGGATGCGAGGTAACCGCTTTTGATTTAATAGCCAACAAAGAAATGGAAGCGCTAGGTGTTGTTTACGCCCCACTCATAGACGTTTTAGCGTCAGATATTATTTCGCTACACTGTCCTCTTAATGAGCAAACAAAACATATCATCAATACCGAAACAATCGGCTATTGTAAAAAAGGTGTAACGATCATTAATACCGGAAGAGGAGGTTTATTAGATACCAAAGCTGTTATTGAAGGATTAAAAAACGGAACCATTGGAGCCCTTGGTTTAGATGTGTATGAACAGGAAGAAAAATTATTTTTCAAAGACTTATCAAGTACCATTATTAAGGACGATATCATACAAAGGCTAATGAGTTTTTCAAACGTACTCATTACTGGTCATCAAGGATTTTTTACAACAGAAGCGATGGAAAAAATTGCCCACACAACACTTGAAAATATTTCGAACCTAGAAAAGAATTTACCCCTCGCTACCGGCAACGCTATTGTCTGAACTATTGTCTGAAGGGCTCTCTGGCAAAGGATCTACAAAGAATTTATTTTGAAAGATTAGGAGTATAAAAACACCTAAAGAAATGGATGCGTCCGCTACATTAAAGACGGGTCTAAAAAATTCAAAACTTTCACCGCCCCATATTGGAAACCAAGACGGAAAATGTCCATCGGTAATAATGGGAAAATAAAGCATGTCTACCACACGGCCATGAAACAAAGAAGCATAGCCGCCTGATGCCGGAAATAAATGGGCTACATTTTGCGCAAAATAATCGCTCTGCTCAAAAATTAACCCGTAAAATAAACTGTCAATTAAATTGCCAAGTGCACCTGCATAAATCATAGCTGCACAAATAATAAAACCTTTGTGCATGCCTTTGCGTAAAAAATCACGGAGTAAAAAACTACCCCAAATAACAGCGCCAAGTCTAAATAAAGTAAGGGCTACTTTTCCAAAATCACCACCAAATTTCCAGCCCCAAGCCATGCCTTCGTTTTCTACAAAATGAAGCTTAAACCAAGTACCGAGTACGAGATGCTCTTCGCCAATAAAGTAGTTGAGCTTGATATAAAATTTAAGTGCCTGATCTACAAATAAGATGGCAATTATAATTCCAATTAGATGTTTTGCTTTCAATGGTGTCGCTTTTTATTAAAGTGGGCCAAAGATAAGATTTACTCTTCTATGTATACCCTTTTTACACGTGCATTAATGCCACTCATCATTTCATACTTATTCATTCCGGACCAGTTGGCAAGGGTTTCAATAGTAATATGTGCACCAAAAACTTCTACCTCGTCGTTTATCGAAATGTCTTTTACATCCGTTACATCAATCATGGTCATATCCATGCAAACCAGCCCTACCACCGGACATAAAACCCCCTTTATATACATTTTACCTGCGCCATTACTAAACCGTCTGTCATACCCATCGGCATAACCAATGCGAACGGTTGCAATGCGGGTATCTTTTTGCATGATAGCGGCACGCTCATACCCTACCGATGCACCTGCTGGCACCTGTCTAATTTGTGCAATGGTTGTTTTTAATGAAGCCACTTTCCTAAAGCCATCTGAAGCAGTGGCGCTCGTGCCATAAAGCCCAATCCCAACGCGGACCATGTCTAGCCTGGATGCTGGGTGTCTTTGCACGGCATGGGAGTTTGCAATATGTCTAATAAATTGATATCCAATTTGCGTTTGTAAACTGCTACAAACTTCTTCAAAAACAGCGAGCTGTTCGCGCGTAAATGCATCATGTTCTGGCGCGTCACTAGCCACCAAATGACTCATCACTGATTTTACAACCATGCATTTATCAGCCACTAATTTTTGGGCTAGCATTGTAGCATCGGGAGGTTCAAAACCCAAACGGTTCATGCCCGTATTTATTTTTATATGAATACCATATGATTCAAGGCCCTGAACATTTAAAAATGATGCAAAGGCCTCATATATTTCAAATGAATAAATTTCTGGCTCCAAACCATAAGCTACCATGGCTTCAAAGCCAGCCTCGTCAGGGCTCATCACCATAATGGGTAAATGAATGCCAGCCCTACGTAAATCAACACCTTCATCTACATAGGCTACCGCTAAATAATCTGTTTTTACAGCGGCAAGTGTTCTTGCAATTTCGGCACTTCCATTACCATATGAAAAAGCTTTTACAACCGCCATTAATTTGGTAGATGTCCCAATTGTATGTTGTATTTGTTTTACGTTATGCGCTAGTAAAGTTAAATTTATTTCGAGTACCGTTTCATGCATTTTTTGCTCTAGCCAATTTGCAATGCGCTCAAATTCAAAAACACGAGCGCCTTTTAATAAAATAATTTCGTTTGTAAATTCTTGCACTCGAAACTGCTGTAAAAACAAACTGGTACTATCAAAAAAATAAAGCTGCGTAGGAGTTCCCAAAAACTCTTCTTGTATATTGGATTGATTCTTTTTTAGTTCACTGCCTATTCCAATAAACCGCTTGATTCCAAGCGCTGCAGCGTGTTTGGCAACCTTAGCATATACATCTTTGGAAGACGCACCTATTTCTGCAAAATCTGAAACAATGATACTAGCGTTTCTTCCTGCAGCCTGTGCTTTTAAATAAAATCCAGCGGCTACAAATGAATCAAAATCTAAATTGTAACTATCATTGATAAATGTGCAACCATTGATACCTTTTTTGAGTTGCATCCGCATATCTACCGGCATTAACTGCTTTATACCACTAGTAATAAAAGAAAAATTCTTGCCAATTGCAAGAAGCGTAAGCATACAAAGTATGGCGTTATCTATAGACGCCTTATCTGTAAAGGGCAGCTTTATAACATACGTTTCGCCCACATACAACAAATGCAGTTCAGTAAAATTTCCAGTATTAATTTCACTTTTGACAACAAGGGTTGCCGGCGCTGTTCTACTCCAAGAATAAAATGTAATCGGACGTTTACATATAGCTAATGATGCTTCTATGTCAATATGTTCAACCAACTCATCTTTACCATAAATGAGTGTATCCACTGTTTCAAAAAGCCTTAGCTTTTCTTGAATTTTTTGGGACATACCTGCAAAGCCTTCGGCATGCGCATGACCCATATGTGTTAACACCCCAATGGTAGGTTTGATAACTGGTGCAATATGCTCCATTTCATGGGTGGTAGAAATACCTGCTTCAAAAATAGCCAGCTCATGCGTTGCATTCATTTTCCATACACTGAGTGGCACCCCAATTTGAGAATTATAACTACGCGGACTTCTAACAATACGATAAGAATTATTGAGTAGCTGATACAACCATTCTTTAACAATGGTTTTGCCATTACTGCCTGTAATTCCAATAACAGGAATATTAAAACAACTACGGTGATAGTCAGCGATTTTTTGTAATGCAGCTAAACAGTTGGGTACTTCAAAAAAAACTGCCCCTGAGCAATAGGCCTTCCATTTTAAAAGATCCATCTTGCTATTCACAACAAAACAGCGAACACCCTGATCATACAAGCTTTCTATAAATTCATGTCCATCTCTACGTGGACCAGGAAGTGCAAAAAATAAGGTTTGCGCGGGAAATACGAGTTTTCTGCTATCCGTTAAAAGTTGCTCAATTGCTATCGCCTCCGTATCAATTCCTGATAGGCCAAGTATTTTTGCAATATCTTTTGCAGTGTATTTCATGTAGGTAAATTAAGACATAGACCCGTCTGTGATATCTTTTGGTGCCCCTTTCTTTTTATGTGAAATAGAATACACAATAGACCCGCCAATACATACTACTATAAATAATAGTGATAAAATAACTTGCGTGTTTTTGCCCATCCACTGGTTTAAATAATGTTCGCCAAGCATTTTAACGCCAATAAATACAAGCACAATGGCAATTCCTTGTTGTAAATAATCAAATTTAGAAACAGCTCCTCTTAGTAAAAAAAACAAGGATCGAAGACCCAATACTGCAAAAATGTTAGAAGTGTAAATAACCAACTTGTCGGTGGAAATACCCATCACTGCGGGTATCGAATCAAGTGCAAATACGAGGTCAATAACAGCTAACAATGCCACAACAACAAAAAGTGTGGTGTACTGCGGTTTACCGTTTACGCGAACTACATATTTACCATCGCCATCGTTTCCAGAAAGAGGCAAGTATTTTTTTAGAAAACGGTATATCGCAGTGTCATGCGGATCAAATTCTTCAGATTCATTAGAGGTGAACATTTTGAATCCAGTATAGAGTAAGAAAACACCAAAAATATAAAGTAGCCAATGAAACTGTTCTACCAGGGCAACGCCAACGGTTATAAATAGTACCCTAAACACAATAGCCATCATAATACCCACCAGTAGTACCCGAGGATAATACTTTTCATTTACTTTAAAAGCGTTGAATATTAAGATAAATACAAAAATATTATCGACACTTAAACTCCACTCCATCAAATAGGCGCTGAGGTACTCTAATCCTGTTTTTTGACCTTCTTCTACCCAAACAAAAACAAAAAAACCAATGGCGAGCGCCACCCAAAATAATGTTTGAAGTAGTGCCTGCTTAATGGTAATGGTTTTATTTTTTTTACTAAGTAACCCAAGATCAAGTATGAGCGCAACTACAAGTACAATTGCAAAAATGAAATAAACCAACTGATGTGATGCGGTCATAAATATGTTTTATAAATATTTTTTCTTACGCCAAAATGAAACAAGTAGACCAATGAATAGTAAAAGTACAATAGGTCCGGCTGTAGTTATCAATTGCCAGATTGTTTTTTGATCTGCAACTTTTTGTTTGTCGAGCAACCTAAGTACCACCACTTTATTTCTAGATTCAAAAAGGCCGTTATCGTTTACTAAATAATCGATGGCGTTAAGTAAAAAGGTTTTATTAGCAAATTGAAACGCTTCAAATGGTAGTTCCCCCATGGGAAGTGGTCCCGTTGTTTTTGTAACTGCGTTCGTAACAATATCAGCGTCAGAAACTACAATCTGCTTAGCTTCTTTAATACCCTTTCTTAAAAATGGTAACCCCGTATAACGCTGCACCGAATCCAATACAGTAGTACCCAGATTATTGGCAAAGAGAGATGAAAATTTTCCTTCGAGTAATACGGCCACCGGAATATGGCTTTTTTTAAACGTATATAAATCTGCTTCCGACCTCACACTGTTTAAAGACACCATAGCGGGTGAAGCAATACTACGTGAGCTCGTATCGGTAGCGAGCAAAATTGTTTTTTTAATACCTGGCGCTTTAACGGTGTCAATACTAGACGGAAAAATAGGTAACACCCGGTCCATATTTTTTGTAATCGGATTATCGGAAGGGGTTGTTAAAAAAGGATAGTAAGGCCAAGGGATACGCTGCATGGTTGGTGACCCGTCTGGATTTTTACCTACCACAATTGGGAGTTTAGCGCAGTTTAAATCCTGTACCAAATCTCCATTAATACGCACCCCATATTTAAATAAGAGTGGATCAATGTTTAAGCCTCTATCATATGCAGTATAACCAGCCTGGGTTCGCATTAAACTATCTAATTCGGCGTGCAACTTATCTACAAACCAAATTACTTTCCCGCCGTTTAAAACGTACTGGTCAATCTTTAATTGGTCTTCATCTGTAAATGGTGTAGTAGGTTTTACAATGAGTAGCACATCAATATTAGCTGCACTTGGGTAGCCTGCCTTTAAATCAAAAATTCCAAGGTTATAATCGTTTCTAAGGGTTTCTGCTAAATCGCTCACGGTTAAATCGGTGGGCTCGCCATTACCCACTAAATAAGCAATAGTTGGATAGTTTACTTTAGTAGCCTTATCTATAGCTGCCGCAAATTTATATTCTAGTAAAGCCTCTGCGGCATTGCGTGTAGCTTCTTTGTCTTCTTTTGGCTCTACTGCTTCAATAACGTTATAACTGGAAAATATTTTTTTACTGCTTCTTAAGTCAACTACCACCGGTGCTCGGTTGCCATAACGTACAATGGCAGATGGTACAATTAGTTGCGAAGTAGATTTTTCGATACCCTCATTTATTGCCGTTCTTTCAAATACTACACCAAGTGCAACAAGGCTATCAAAAAATTTAACTTTTGCAGCTTCATCAGCAATGCCACTACCTGGCTCTACAAAAGAAATTTGCATCGAACTTGCTGCGTATGATGCAAATGTTTCTAAAATTTCGGCGGTAGCAATATTTAGTTTTTTATAATCGGCAGGTAAATCTCCAGTTAAAAAAACCTCAACAGTTATAGCGCTGTCAAGATTTTTATCCAATAATTTTTTAGTGGCTTCGCTTAAGCTATAACGTTTTTCGGCAGTGAGGTCTAGGCTTCCATGCAGCCAAGCATTAGAGGCATAAATAACGCCAACTAGCAAGCATCCAATAATAATATTTGAATATTTTTGAAACATATTTTAGATGCAGTTAGCGCTTGATAATATTTTGTTTTGTGATATACAAACAACTATAGGTGACAGCCAAAAAATAAATAATGTCATCTATTCTAATAACACCTCTACTTATACTTCTGTAATGAAAATGAAGGCCTAATACTTCGGTGTAGTATCCAATTTTTCCTTGAAATAACGACAACTTACTTACTGCTTCAAAACCTGCAAATAATAAGTAGCAAATAAATGCAGCGCCAATAAAAGCAACAACGGTATTATTTGTAAAACTACTTACACAAATACCGATGGCTACAAATACACTAGCTAATAAAAACAATCCCAAATACGAACCGGCTGTTGCACCCATATCAATACCGCCAACCACAGATAATGATTGTACAGCAACCCCATATAATAAAGTTGGCAGGAGTAAACATAAAACAACGAGGAGTGCCCCTATATATTTTCCATACACGAGTACTACTGGTCGAATGGGCAAAGTTTTTAATAATTCAAAAGTGCCAGACTTGTATTCTTCGGAGAAACTGCGCATGGTGATGGTGGGTATCATAAAAATGAGGAGCCAAGGCGCTATATTAAAAAAGCCTGCAAGGGTTGCGTAACCCATAACCAAAATGCTGGTGTCTGGAAAAACAAATAAAAGAAGGCCCGTGAGTAGTAAAAAAAGGCAGAGTGCCATGTAGCCAGTTAGGCTGGTAAAAAACTGCTTCCACTCTTTGAGGCTAATATTTAGCATGGCCCAAAACTAATTGTTCTTGGCCAATCTTAAAAAGTAAAAAGTTAAATTATACAGAAAAGCTTTCCCCACAGCCACAACTACGGCTCGCATTGGGGTTGTTGAAATAAAAACCTTTGCCATTGAGCCCATCCGAAAAATCAAGCTCGGTGTTTACGAGGTATAAAAAGCTTTTGAGGTCCGTGACTACTTTAACGCCATTGTCTTCAAAAATCTGATCCATGGGCTTTACCTCGTTGTCAAAATCAAGTTTGTAACTAAGACCAGAGCATCCACCGCCAACGACACCTACACGCAAAAAATAGCTACTATCGCCCGTAATGCCAGCATCCTCCATCAGTTGCAAAACTTTGGACTTTGCCTTTTCGCTAACATAGATTGTATTTTCGGTAGCTACCATTTGGAAATGAATGCTCGGTTAAATATGATTAGTGAACGCCTTTTTCTTCAAACTGCAATGCTTCTAAACCGTTTTTAGTACGGTAGTCATTGATAGCCGCCTTGATAGCGTCTTCAGCTAAAACAGAACAGTGAATTTTTACTGGCGGTAAATTTAATTCTTCTACTAAATCCATGTTGTCAATAGCAACAGCTTGATCTACTGTTTTACCTTTTAACCACTCGGTTGCAAGTGATGAAGAAGCAATAGCAGAGCCACATCCAAAGGTTTTGAATTTAGCATCGGTGATAACACCT
>JACCDP011043703.1_pt1 | contig 17499 bp, 22 predicted proteins | sample 7445841 | NCBI WGS metagenome assembly JACCDP01 (sample SAMN15323441, study PRJNA562643) | freshwater metagenome | isolation source: river surface water | place: USA:Blue River Watershed | collected 2017-08-17 | reverse complement strand
TCCAATTTGCTGCTTGGGTTTAACCAACTCATTAGTGCTATGAATGGATTCAAACCCTTTTATTCTTCTGCATAATTTACTGTATTTACTGCTTGTTTATTTCGGAAAGTGACAGAAGAGGGATATATGTTTAAAAATACAAGCTGCTTTTAACGGCGACGATATACCTGGTAGACCTTTATCTAGAATACCTCAACATATAATTCAAGATTATATTCAAGATCCGAATGAACCAAGAATTGGGGGAGATTTGCAGCTAGGAATTGCCAATCAATACGGTTTTAAACCATTTTCAATATGTAAACCTAGAGTTATTGGAAAACCTGAAGCTTATTTAAGCTACTTGGGTTACGAACTACACCAGGATATAAAAAATGTTGGATATGCACGTGTTGGATTAGATGGAATGAGTTAGTAGTGTTTACTTAACTCGAAAGAAGCAAAACCCAACTTAATATACTAAGCATAACTTCGATCTTCGTATTGAATTTTCCTTGTTGTATTTTTTTGTATTAGTATTTTAATTTCTTGTGATAGATTTTCATAAATTTCAGGAAATCTAGGACTTACGCATTGACAAAGTAGCAAAATAGTGTATTGATAAAAAGTGTCATTTACTCAGCAGGTATCGGACAATCAGAGAAATCAGCAAACCTTCTACAGCACAATGCAATCTAGAACATTACACCCTGTTTTTACTATCAGAACCAAAGCATGGGGGATGTTGTAGATTAGCAGAGATATTGGAAAACGTTTCACATGACAGTGTGAATAGATTCTTGCTGAGAGAAAGATACGAACCGAAAGATTTATTCGATACAGTTAAAGAAATCATCAATATAGTAGGTGGGATTTTAAGTGTAGATGACACAGTGATAGAAAAATTGTACAGTGACCCCAAAAATGCTGAATTAATAGGTTATTTTTGGTCAGGAAAATATCATAAAACAATCAAAGGAATAAATTTAATCACACTATACTACAGTGATGTACATGGTAATTCAGTGCCAATAAATTACAGAATATATGAGAAAAAGGAGGGGAAGACGAAAAACGATTATTTCCAAGAAATGCTCAAGGAAGTGATTGATTGGGGAGTAAAACCAAAAATAGTAACAGGAGATAGTTGGTACTCAGGGGTAGAAAACTTAAAATTTTTAAGAAACCAGAAATTGGGTTTTCTATTTGGAATAGAGAAAAATAGAACTGTCTCAAATGAGCCTGGAAAGTATTGCCAGGTAAGCAGTTTGGAAATTACCGATGAAGGATTAAGAACGCATTTACGAGAATTTGGATTTATTAGGTTGTTTAGGAAAGACTTCAAAAAAGAAGACTCTAGGCACGCACTATATATTATATCTACCAGACGAAGATACTCTCAATCAAATCACCAGAAGTACCTTCGTCACAATTCATGATACTCATTGGAGAATTGAAAGTTTTCATAGAGCCATCAAACAAGTATGTGGAATTTGTAGATTTATGGTTAGAGATAGCCAAGCTATCAAAACACACATATTTTGTTCACTTCAAGCATTTGTTCGTTTAGAAAAAATGCGTTCTGAAAACATAATTTCTAATTGGTATGAAGTGCAAAGAAACTTATTCACTTTAGTTGTGCGCGACTACATTGTTGACAATCTTACCAGGGCTTGTGCTGCTTAATCAACATGGATTAGTTTTTTTGTCAATGCGTAACTCCTGATTTATTAATTAAACTTATATCTATATAATTGCGGAGAGCTATTTCTAATGTATGCAAGCTCGGATACAAACATTCACAATATATCATGTTAATTTCATAAAGCCGCATAGCTTTCTTAATATCTTTGTCAGTTGTTTCTTTTGTAGATGATACAAATTCAAAATATTTTCCTATTCTTGCAGTTGAAAAAGCTTTTTGAAAAAAATCAATATTATCTGGTTTTGGTTTTGGAAAGTTAGGACGAATAAGACTGGGTGGGATTATCATAATTTATAATAATGTTGACAAAATAAAGCTGAATAGACTACAATAAAGGGCGTAGATTCTATGGAGTTCCCCTCCTTGCTTATAAATTGAGAGCAAGTGATGACCCTAGAGTAAAATATAGCACGAATTTCATTTTTAAGTATCAAAAAAGTACCTCTACTGAGGTTCTAAGTCAGTCTGACTTGATTGCAAACCTCCCTTCATAGGGAGGTAAAAATTTTTAAAACTTAATAAAATTCTAGGTTACGTAGTGCAATCGCTTTTAGTTAGATAATCGTGGAGAGGTGTGATCGCTCTTTTTTGGTTAATGGTGGAGGTAGTGCGATCGCTTTTATTCCCTAGACATATGATTTAACTCCCCAGGTAAAATTACTGGAATTTCTGAACCTAAAAATCCAGACACATCACGAGTTACAATCACATCTACCATTGATTTCATAGCACAAGCATACTGCACAGCATCCTCAAAATCTTGAAAATTTAAAGCTACTGCTGTTTCTAAAATATTTTTATCAACTGTACAAATATGTAAATCTGTGAGAATTTGAGAAATGGCATCTTGAGCAACTTTTACACCTGCTGCTTTACGAATAATATAATAAATATTAGTAATTGTAGTAGCAGCAATAAACCCTATAATCTCACCTGCATCAATTTTTGTAAATAGCTTGACTGCATCTTCTACAAAAGGTTCTCTTTCTAGTAAAAAATCTAAACCTACATTCGTATCAATAAAAACTCGCTTCATTTATATTTTTCAGTTAGATAAGTGATATAATCTCCATTAATATTCTCATCATTTGAGATATTTACACTCCTAGCAATACCACGCAGTCGAGATAAATTACCCTTCTTTGATAGTGATATAGTTTCTTGTTGTATTGATTCTAATACAGTTTGTACCAATTGCCAGCGATCGCTCATTGGTAACTGTAATACTTGTTTTTGCAATTCTTGTAATGTCATGAGAAGATATCAAAAATTATTCATTTTCATTATATATCAATTTAACTATATTATTATATTAGGCACAGGTGATCAACTAAATATTTTCACCACTACAGCAGATGCAAAAGCTGTTAGAGCCGCTTCTGCTCAAGGTGTGGATTTTCAGGTATATATTCATCCACCTTTTCCTTTAACTGGTAATTAATCATGCAAATCACTATTTCACCACATCTACAAAGTACATATAAATTAATTCAAAATGCTTTCCCCAAGGGAATAGAATTACAATCTTATTTACCGCTTTTAGCATTACTCAGTGAAGAAATGTCAGATAGGAATTTAGCTGAAGTTGTAGCTTACTATAGCGGTAAAGATTATAGTCTTGTTCTCAATGATGTATATCGGGTACAGTCAATTGATGTACCCACATCTGAAGCGATCGCTAATTTAAAGAAAAGATTGCTGATATGTAGTTATGAACAGTGGCTTGAGGAAGGATAAACTGTACTACTAAATCAAGTATAATAAACTAATCACGAAAAAGGATCAAACAAAATGCAAGCCATTCTCCTCAGCAGTGAAAAAGTCGCAAAACGTGCCAAAGAATTATATAACAATATTATTCGTCAGCAAGTAGAAACAGCAGAAAATATCGGTAAAATGATAATTATTGATATAGAAACAGGGGAATATGCTATTGATAAAACAGGCATAGAATCAGCCCATTATTTACGCAATAAAAACCCATTAGCCAGACTATATGGACTTCGTATTGGCTACAAAGTTGCCGTTTCTTTCTGTGGTGACATGGAGCGTGATTATCAGTGATAAATGGTATTATCAAAAACGGGCGTGCAACTGTCAATGTTATATTTCGATTGCCAGAACAACCAGATTTTACAATTGAATTTGTGATTGATACAGGTTTTACAGAGTTTCTTTCCCTACCTCCAGCAGCCGTGAATCTTTTAGGATTTCCTTTTGTCTATGATATGTACGCAAATTTAGCAGATAATAGCCGTGTGCTTTTACCAGTACATCAGGCTACTATTATTTGGAATGGTGATAAATTTTAACCCCTCAAAACTTTTCAAACACCCTCTTAAACCCCTACATCTTGGGTATAATTGGATCATAAATAGCGTTTTCTGTAATTATGAATTTAACTTGGCTAGATAATAATAGTTGGCTCATGGAAATTGCTGAACAGAAAATACTAATTGACCCTTGGTTAATTGGTGATTTAACCTTTAATAATTTAGATTGGTTATTTAAAGCTTCTCGTTCTCAGGATCGGTCAATACCAGATAATATAAATTTAATTATCCTTTCTCAAGGCTTAGAAGATCACGCACACCTACCCACATTAAAACAACTTGATAAAAATATTCCTGTTGTTGCTTCCCCCAATGCTGCCAAAGTTGTAGAACAATTGGGTTATCAACAAATCATCACTCTCAAACATGGTGAAATATTCACTTTAAATAATCAAGTAGAAATCAAAGCCTTTCCTGGTTCTCCCATTGGCCCAACTTTATTAGAAAACGGCTATCTGGTCAAAGATTTAGCTAATAATTCTACATTGTATTATGAACCTCATGGCTATCATTCTCCACAAATCAAAGAGATAGCACACATTGACGTAATCATCACACCAATTATTGATATCGTCCTACCCATAATTGGTACTGTAATTAAGGGGATGAATAGCGCCCTAGAAGTAGCAAAATCTGTAAAACCTCAATTTATGCTCCCTACAGCAGCAGGAGGAGATATTATATTTGCGGGAATATTGGCAAAATTGATCCAAACCCAGGGAACTATGGCAGAATTTCAGACATTACTAGAAAAAAATAATTTAACAACCAAAGTCATCGCTCCTCATCCCGGCGAAAAAGTTATGGTGTAAGAATTCAGGTGAGGCAAAAAGATCCCCGACTTCTATGAGCAATTTATCATTTATGGACACAATCAATAAAAGAAGTCGGGAATCTGGGCATGAACAAGAGCTATAGCTGAATACTTACGTTATGGTTTAAATAAATTAAAATCAATGACAGTTTGAAAATGTTATTATCTAGGGTTTACAGACTTGATGTATGTGCATGAAGTTTCTGAATATCTGAGGAGTGAGTTTAAATATGTCGAAAATTCGTGTTTCCCTAGCCTTGAGTATAGCAACCATAGCCAGTGGTTTCTTGTTAGCCGCTTGTGAAAATCCTACCCCTCCACCATCCGCCGGAGGTGATACCACTGCACCCACAACAACAACTACAAATAGTCCTGCGGCCACCTCTACAACCAGTAATACCAAAGGCTTGAAACTTGGTAGTTTATTACCTACAACCGGTGACTTAGCTTCCATTGGTCAACAAATGGTTGGTTCAGTTCCCTTACTTGTAGAAACCGTTAACGCTTGTGGCGGTGTCAATGGTGAAAAAGTGAGTTTAATAGAAGTAGACGACCAAACAGACCCCAAAGCCGGCGCTGCGGGTATGACCAAATTAGCAACTTTAGATAAGGTCGCTGGTGTAGTTGGTTCTTTTGCGAGTAGTGTTTCCACTGCGGCAGTTTCCGTTGCTGTTCCTAATAAAGTGATGCTCATTTCTCCTGGCAGCACCAGTCCTGTATTTACTGACAAAGCCAAAAAAGGTGACTTTAAGGGCTTTTGGGCGCGGACTGCTCCCCCTGATACCTATCAAGCATTAGCTTTAGCTCAACTTGCTAAGAAAAAAGGTTTTAAACGAGTGTCCACAGTCGTCATTAACAATGACTATGGCGTGGGTTTTGAAAAAGCATTTGTAGATACTTTTGAAAAATTAGGCGGAACAGTAGTTAATAAAGATAAACCTGTTCGCTACGATCCCAAGGCGCAAACATTTGACACAGAAGCAAGTGCCGCCTTTGCTGGTAAACCAGATGCGGTTTTAGGTGTCTTATATGCCGAAACTGGCAGTTTATTCCTCAAAGCTGCTTATCAGCAAGGTGTCACCAAAGGAGTACAAATTTTACTCACAGATGGAGTAAAATCCGCTAGTTTTCCCGATCAAGTTGGTAAAGGTAGTAATGGCAAATATATTTTATCCGGGGCTATTGGTACGGTTCCCGGTTCTAGTGGTCCAGGTTTAGAAAACTTTAATAAACTCTGGAGCGAGAAAAAAGGCGGTTCACCAGGAGAATACGCTCCTCAAGCTTGGGACGCTGCGGCATTATTAGTATTAGCCGCCCAAGCAGCTAAGGAAAATACAGGAGTGGGTATTGCTGGTAAATTGCGAGAAGTGTCCGCTGGTAAAGGTACACCCGTAAGTGATGTGTGTGAAGGCTTGAAGCTTCTTAAAGAAGGCAAACAAATTAATTACCAAGGCGCAAGCGGTGATGTAGATGTTGACGCTAATGGTGATGTCATTGGTACTTATGATGTCTGGACAGTCCGCGATGATGGCAAAATCCAGGTGATTGATCAAGTTAGTCCTAAGTAGGGGAGTAGAGGGGAAAATAATCTTCTTCCTCTTTCCTCCTAAACTGTAGGGGCAAACGGCCGTTCGCCCCTATTTAACTAAAACCCACTGAAGTTGTAACCAACTCCTAAAAGAACGCCAACATCAGTTTGATTAAAAAATCCAGCATTGACGGCGGCGGTAGCTGTAAATCTATTATTTAGGGGTACGTCTATACCGCCAGTCACTAAAAAAGCGGTTTCAGAGTTATTACCAGTTTTAATGGCTGCACCTACTCCAAGATAGGGAGCGATCGCTAAAGGTTCAGCAAATGGATCTCCTGATTGTAACGAAAAATCGTAGGTAACAGGAGCCAGAATGGTGGTATCATCACCGATGATAACGGATGGTCTGATGGATAGGGATTTGGTAAAACCAATTTTACTAATAACGGTGAAATTAGCATCACCCAAAGCTGAAGAATTGCCGGTTATACCAATGTTGCCACCAACACCAATATAACTGCCACCACGAGTCGTTCCACCAATTTCAATATCAGATTGTGCTACCCGGTTAGATGGTTCGCTTTTTTCACTAGCTGTATTAGCACTAGAATTGAGCATCGCTGATGATGTTGCTACAGTTCCCGGTACAGGTGTGAGTTTAGCTGTTTCATCTGTAGCTATAGTGGATACTAATTCTTGGCTTGTGGGAGTGATAATTGTTTCTGGTTGGACTGTCTGAGCATTTGCCGCAAGTCCGCTACCTGCAACCACCAAAGCTGCAAGACTGGGTAAAGCTAAAAAACTTTTACGAAAAATAATATTACTCATTTTCACTCCTCAGTAAATCAAGATTGATATCTATTTAAACATCATCCTAAGTTAACAAATTTCGTTAATGCTAACCATTTAACAAGAAAAATTGCAATTTATACCATTTCTTTGTAAAGTTGCATATAATTTACTCCCCGGCTTCGCCCTCCTCCCTTGCTAAGGCATATCTCTCTGATTATGTGCATCTTCATAGAAAATTGGTATTAGTAGGTTCATGTTAAAAATTGTCCTTATGGGGGTATACACTTACATAATATATAGTGATTAAATTACAGAACCCCTAGGGGCAGGACTTCCCTACTGTAGATCATATTGTATCCGAACGATAACCGCTATATGGCAAGGCAAAAGGAAAAATGATATCTGCTGTTTTGGTTTTAGCTGCATTTTTAGATTATTTAATCGGTGATCCTTGGGGTTGGCCTCATCCTGTGCGTGTGATGGGATGGGTAATTTCTCGGTTGACTAAAGTAGCCCTCCAATATTGTCAAAATCCTTTTTCTCAGCGCCTTGCGGGAATTATTTTAGGGATGATTGTGATTATTGGTAGTGGGTTATTTGGTTGGATGATAATTCAAATTGCCAGATGGGTACATCCATTTTTAGGAATAGTTGTAGAAAGTATTCTTGTAGCTAGTTGTTTCGCGCTCAAAAGTTTACGAAATGCAGCGATGGAAGTGCTTGAACCTTTAATGAAGGGAGAATTAGCATCAGCACGAGAGGTGTTAAGTAATTATGTCGGTAGAGATACAGCCAATCTTTCAGAGGCAGAAATTCTGAGGGCAGTTTTAGAAACTGTGACAGAAAATGCTACTGATGGGGTGATCGCTCCGCTTTTTTATTCTCTGGTTGGGGCATTTATTCCTATAATTGGTATTGCTCCTTTGGCTTTAGCATATAAGGCAAGTAGCACTTTAGATTCAATGGTTGGTTATAAGGAAACTCCTTACACCTATATTGGTTGGTTTAGTGCGCGGTTGGAAGATTATTTAACTTGGTTACCCTGTCGGTTAATGGTGATAACCTTATCATTATTATCCTTAAAACCTGTCAATGTTTGGCGAATTTGTCTCCAGGATGCTATTAAAGATCCCAGTCCTAATTCTGGTTGGAGTGAATGTGCTTATGCTGCGGTTCTGGGTGTGCAAATGGGAGGGGTAAATTGGTATCGGGGAGTAGCTAAAGAAAAACCACTTTTAGGAGATGCTATTTATCCCATTACTTCAGATTCTATTGATAAAGCTTTACAATTAACTCGATATGTATTTTTATTATGGTTAGGGTTGGGAGTAGTCATAATTCATAATTTCTCGATTTACTAAATAAGTAAGTAAAACAGAGGTACTAAAACAATTGAAGTTACACCCCTAAGTGTAAAACTCAGCCATATTTTAGGTTGACACATGGTATATATTGCTATACATTTAATAACAAGGTTAAAGTTTACCCCATAAAACTAAGAACTACATCGAAATAACTTATTGAAAATTCTATTTATACTTTTACTGATATGGTTCTAAAGGAGGTAAAGCTGTAACCGATGTATAAATGAACAGATGCGCTGAATTTGTTCTGTTCTAGTAAAGACAGTAAAAAACTACTGCTACATCTGCGGGTTGAGCATTGTGTAGAGAGTTTGATACTGCGTTGGATATGCTACCATTTTTAACTCTACTCAAGACAACCTCCAGTTGTGGCAGTAATAGCAAAATCCAACGGAGCTATAAATGCCAACAAAATCACAAAAAGCGATTAAAATTCTTACACAATATGAACGGTTAGCAAACAAATATAACTTAAATTTATCCGCAGAAAAAATCCAAGCTCTGAATCGTTTACGCGATAACGGGTTAATTAAATTCTCTGACCTACCAGCTAAATTACGTAGTGAATTTCCCCGTGAGTTTGGCGATATGACTCTTAATGAAATTAAATCTTATAAGGAGTAATCCAATGTCTTTAATGAAGTTATAATAAATAGTCCGCTCAGGTAGACTTAGTTGGTATAGCCCCACCCTTCTAGGGTGAGGGTGAATAAAGTCCCAAGTTAGAGATAATTGATATAAGATTAATGAATTATTAGGAGTTACAACATGAGTTTTTACCCAGAACTCGATCACCTGAACCTAGAACAGCTAATCAAACGTTTTCAACTTCCTGCACCTGAAGACGAAGATGCTGTACTTTTCTATCAAGAAGTATCCCACCTCATCGCTACACAAGGAGAAACTGGGATAAAATTTTTATGGCAAGAAATTGATAAAGCAAATACAGCACAGTTGCAAGCAATTCTGTTTGCACTGACAGAAACACCTCTAGAACATCCGTTTTCTCAACCTGAATTATTGAAGTTGCTTGCTAACTATCTCCATGATAAACGTCCATTAATTGTCATGGAAGCAATAGATGCTTTAAGTAGGTTAGGAGTTATTGGTAATCTCAAACCTGTATTAGCTTTGCTTGAACATTCTTCTCCTTATGTCAGAAGTAGTGTTTTGCGATTTATGCGGCGTTTATATCCAGAAAAAGCGTTACCTTTATTAATAGAAAGTCTCAAAGATCCTGATTATATAGTGCGTGAAAGTGCAGCTGATGAATTAGGAGAATTAGAAGTTGTAGAAGCTATTCCTTTTTTAAACAGTTTAATGGAAAAAGACCCCCATCCTGATGTTAGAGAAGCGGCTCAAATAAGTATAGATATACTTAGTGCAGTTGCTTGTTAAGGATGATAGGATGATCAATAGCTAACTGTCCATCTAAAAATTAGGATCTTCCCAGTTAGCAAAACCTAAACCTACACGATTTACATAAGGAACAGCACCTATATTTGTATAGGGGATACGAGTTCCAGCTATTGGATATGTAATACCATTGTTCCTACCTATCCAATCATTTTGATATATTTCACCAATACATTTTCCCTCTTTGACTGAATATACAAGGTTATTTATAAAATAACCGATGTTTTCACCATGCTCATTATAGAAGGCATCATTAACACGATAACCAGCAAAATTACCTGAACGTATTTTCCACAAAGGTAGCATATTATTCACTTTCAAAAATATTAGTTAATCAAATCAAAATTTGAATTATCTTAATGAAGAGAATTTTTTGATTGAACTTGGAGAAAGACGTTTACACCATTCTTGTCGCTCAACACTATTAGCATAACAAATATTAATTGCTTGAATTCCTCCCTCAATTGAATTCAAATCTTTCAGCATGAATAGATCACCAAGTCGGCGAAGTTTACCTTTAAAAATAGTTGTTTCACCTGGTAGTAGCTCCAAATTGTCAACGAAAGCTGTGTTAAGTTCATTTGGTTTTAATGAACCTCCACTCATTCTATAAGTCTGATAGGAAACTTGTATATATTTTTGAGAGCTATTTCCTGTATTTGTGATTGTACCAACTACATAATATTCTTTATTGATCTGAGTAATAGCAACCTTGTTAATAGTCAAGTTTTGACTATTTGTTGAGGTGGGAGAAACATTTTGCGGTTTAGAACCACATAAAGTCCCCAAATCTACACTTCTGCCATCTGTAGTTTTCCAGTAGCAATTAGGATCAGCATTATTGCTATTTTGTGCCAATACATACTGAGAACCAGAAAGTTGTGTAATGCTCAATTCTAAGCAAATTGCACTAATTAGAGCTATAGTGGCGTTTTTGTATTTAAACATAAATTCATTTTGTCGTAATGTGTAAAAGATTATATGGTTATACGGATAACAAGTAAATAGTGTAAACACTTAATAGGATATATTTTTTGTATACCGTTTAGTATGAATTTAGCACGTAAGTTATATACATATTAAATAATCATATCCTCTAAAGCTAAATTGCTATAAATCAGAATATTTGTATCTATAAAAATCGCTTTATCTATCATATAAATCTTCTCTACGAAACGTGAAATTATCAGCAACTAAACCCACCGGATAGGCTGAACATTTAAATTTTTTCGCTACTAATTCTTCTGATTTAACACTTTCATTAAGAACTATAACTACTTGATATTCACCTGCGGGGATATCTGGAGGTAACTGGACTGTAATTTGTCGCTCTGGGGTAACATTCACAACTATTTCTATTGTTTTCATTACCTTTTATCCTCAACAATATCTACTAAATTAAATCTTACTTTTTTTAGTCCACAAAGTCAATTAAATATCCAATAATCCATATCGTTTTTGCAAAGCCAATAATTTCATTCTCGCTTCCCCAGCATTATCAGCTAAATCAGCAAATTCCACAAACCGCCGTAATTCTTTCTTTAATAAATTCCGTTCTACTTCAATAGTTTCTCGATCCAAATCTGGTGGTAAAACAATCATATCAAAAATTGTTGCCCGTTCCTTACCAGGGTGAGGACGTAAAACCCGTCCCCGACGTTGGATAAATTGCCGGGGATTCCCTGAACTTGATAAAATGACTGCGGTTTGAATTGCGGGAATATCTACACCTTCATCTAAACAACGAATTGCCACTAAACCCTGTAATTCTCCACTTTCAAATTGACGACGTAAAATTTCCCTTTCCTCTAAAGAAGTATTTGCTGTGTAGGTGCTGACTTTATACCCTAATTCTCCTCCCAAAATTTTAGCAACAGCTTTGAGTTGACGCAGAGAATAACGTTGTCCGATTTCTTGAGAACCATCACTACAATAAAACAGTGTATGGGTAGTTTCTCGACGATTTGCCATTAATTCTTGTAAGGCAATTAATTTATTTTCTGCTGTGCCAATTAATCGCGCCCTTTGCATTAATAATGATTTAATGTCTTCGTTGTCTTCAAAATCTGCCCCTTCCCCAATTTCTCGATCTCGATAGAGGATAGAACGACCGATTTTTTTAGTTAGTTTTAAATAAGCTATACTCTCATTTTCTGTTAGTTCCACTAATACAGGATTATAGATATAATGGACTAATGCACCTTGAGAAATTGCATCCTGTAAACCAAATTCAGGTTGCAGAACATTGCCAAAATAATCTAGTAAAGATTGTGTTCCATCATCATCAAAATATCTTTCTGGTGTGGCTGATAAAGCTAAACGTAAACCAACATTGCGGGGTAAACTTTCCTCTAGTTTTGGTGCGCCTAAATTATGGGCTTCATCACCAATAATTAATGTTTTTGGGGGAAAATATTTAAGTTGTGTTTGAAAACCTTCACTAATTAAAGTCGAGTTAGTGGTAATTACCGTGACGAAATTTTGAGAACCAGAAGACAGATTATAGATGTGTGTAGAAAGTTGACTTTGCCAACTGCGTAAATTATCAAATGCTAAAATCGGCTGTAAGTTAAATTTCTCACATTCTCTTCCCCATTGGGTAACAAGATGACGATAGGGACACACCACCAACAAGACTTGTAAACCAATTTGTTGATACAATTCGCAAGCGATCGCTAATGCAGTAATAGTCTTACCACTACCAGTAGCCATTTTTAATGTCCCCCTACCATGATTAGCAAACCAGCTAGTCACAGCCTGACGTTGATATCCCCGCAATTGGAGAAATAAGGGCATTTTTGGACATCCCGGTAATGATTTCTTAATTTGATAACTGCCCTTTTTCTCCCCCGTATAAGGTAATTTGAGTTTAAAAGTAGGCAATTTCGCCACTGTATTTCGTGTTAAGTACATAAATTGGTAATTGGTAATTGGTGATTGGTGATTGGTGATTGGTAATTAGACCTCTCCGGAAATTAGGTTTTTAGCTAGACAGGTTAAGGGTTTCATATTCTTTTTCACCAGATGTCTATTGATGACCCACTAGACATCTGGTGGTAATTAAATGTGTATAACCACCAAACCCTTGTAGGGACAATTGATGAATTGTCCCTGGGATAATTTTCACTCCTAATGTCTATTACCCATTACCCAGTCTTTAGTTATAATTACGCCAAATACCAACTAATGAACCTTGTACCTCTACCTCCATTGCTGGTGCTGATATGGGGAGATAATTGCGATTTGCAGGTTTGAGGGTGACAAGATCATCCTGGCGGTAAAATCGTTTTAAAGTTGTTCCATATCCTTCGACCCTCGCAGCGACGATAGTTCCATTTTTTAACTGACTTGGTTCAGCTACGGGGCGTAAAAATACCACATCACCATCTGCTATCAAATCTTCAATCATACTATCCCCAGCAACCCGTAAAGCATAGCTTTCGGGAGGTAATGATAAATTAGCCAAATCTAAATGTTCTACCGCGTCTGTGAAAGGTTCTATTAAACCACCAGCAGCAATAGTTCCTAAAATTGGCACACCCTGTTTAGCAGGATGAAGTATGCGAATTGTTCTGGCTCTACCTTCATTCCAACCAATGTAACCCTTATTGCGTAAATGTTCTAAACGACTTTGAATGGGTGCGGGAGATTTCAAATTCATCCCTTGCATCATTTGGCGAATTGAGGGAGAATGTTGATTCAACCTGATATATTCTACCAACCATTCGTATAGTTCTTTTTGAGGTTCTGTCAAACGTTCCATAATTTTATCGGGAAGTAAATAATAAATGTCCCTAGAACATTGGTACTACAAAAATCTTCCCTTAACAAGCTTTTATTAAATATTCATGATAATTGGTAACTAATAGGGAACAGGGAACAGATAGGAATTTAACCAATAACCCATTACCAATAACCCATGACCAATGACCAATTACCAATATGTTTATTTTGCCCCAAGAATACTTGCCAGTAAAGCTTTTTGAGCGTGGAGGCGATTTTCTGCCTGATCCCAAACCCGTGATTGTGAACCTTCAATTACTTGTTCTGTAATTTCTTCCCCACGATGGGCTGGTAAACAGTGTAAAACAATTGCCTCTGGATCAGCAAGACTTAATAATTGTTCAGAAATTTGATAGGGTTGGAAAACAGGAAAACGGTTATTGGCTTCAGTTTCTTGTCCCATACTTGCCCAAACATCAGTATAAAGTACAGATGCACCTTTAGCGGCGGCTTCGGGATCATGGGTGAGGAGAACTTCGGTTTTATTATTAGCGATCGCTCTAGATTTTTCCACAATTTCCGCATCTGGGGAATATCCTGACGGAAAAGCAATTCTGACATTCATTCCCACTAAAGCACAACCCAACATCAGAGAATTAGCGACATTATTCCCATCACCGACATAGGTTAATGTTAAACCGGCTAAAGTTCCAAACTTTTCTTGAATGGTGAGTAAATCAGCCAAAATTTGACAAGGGTGTTCTAAATCGGTGAGGGCATTGATCACGGGAATTTTCGCATAGTTAGCAAAAGTTTCTAACTCCTGTTGAGCAAAGGTACGAATTGCCAGAACATCCAAATAACGATCTAACACCCTAGCTGTATCTTGGATGGGTTCTCCTCGACTCACCTGAGTGACATTGGGATGAAGATCAATTACCTGTCCTCCCAATTGGTACATTGCGACTGTAAAACTAACTCTAGTGCGTGTTGACGCTTTGGAAAACAACAAACCCAAAACTTTATTACAATGTAACTTCAGTTTTTCCGACTTTAGTTCAGTAGCTAATTCCAGAAGTTCTTGCAGTTCCCCAGAATTCAGATCCGCTAAACTTAATAAATCTCTGCCGATCAATGCTGCCATGCTTGATTATCTATTAAAGAACAAATGTTTTTCCGCGCCTTTAGCTGTGTCATAAGGAATACACCAATTGAACTGTACCAAATATTTGGGCATCAATCTACAACATGACGGCTGCTTTTAGCGATATTTGCTAACCGGAAAAATATTTTGTTTACCCTCTAGACAAATATTCTGGTTATGCTATAATGTGAAATCGGTGAGGCAATAAAAAATATGCTTACCAGAGTCCGCCAGTATAGCACAGTGGTAGTGCATCCGACTTGTAATCGGAAGGTCGCAGGTTCAAATCCAGCTACTGGCCTTTATTGTACATTCGCACATTAATTACGAGAAACGATTTTTGACCCTGCTTGCGGAACTGGTGGTTTTTTGGTTGAGGCTTATGAATATCTCAAACAGAATTGTAGCGCCCAAGATTGGCAAATTTTACAAAAAAGTCTGATTGGTGCTGAGGCGAAATCTTTGCCTTTGATGTTAGCACACATGAGTTTACTATTACATGGTTTTGAATATCCCGATATTGATGATGGTAATAGTTTACGGTTTACTCTGTCAGAAATGGGTGAAAAAGATTGGGTTGATGTCATTCTCACTAACCCACCGTTTGGAGGTGAGGAAGAAGACAGAATTAAAAACAACTTTCCCAAAGATAGACAAACTAAAGAAACGGCGTTGTTATTCCTTCAGTTAATTATGCGTCGTCTTCGACAAAGACCGAAACCAGGACGCGCTGCGGTTGTATTTCCTAATGGGGTGTTATTTGGGGATAATATGTGCGCTAAAATTAAGGAAGATTTACTGAAAAATTTTAATTTACATACTATTGTTCGTCTTCCTAATGGCGTGTTTTCACCATATACCAGTATTCCCACAAATTTGTTATTTTTTGACCGTTCTGGACAAACGGATGAAATTTGGTATTATGAAATTCCTTTACCAGAAGGACGAAAAACTTACACTAAAACTAAGCCAATACAAGATGAAGATTTTGCTGAATGTGTAGCATGGTGGCAGAATCAAGAAGAAAATCAAAATGCTTGGAAGTATAATTTTAGGGAAGTTCATCATCAAGCTAGAGCAGATGCACAGCCTTTTGGGATGCTGGTAATGAAGCTGAAGAAAGGGCTAATAATCTAGCGAAAAATGTCAAAGAATCAACTGAGAAAGTCAAAAATTTAGAAAATTCAATTTTAGATTTTTCTCCTCCTAAAGAAGTTACTAAAGTTAAACAGCAGATTCAAAAAATTAAGGATGAGGTAAAACAGTTTCAAACTGAAGAACAAAATCAGCGCGAATTTGCTAAGGAACAGAAGGCGAAAGGGGACACTATTTACTGGCCTATTTATAATCTTGATCAAAAAAATCCCAATAATCAGACGGATTTTGAACATTTACCACCTGAGCAACTGGTAAATGATATATTGGAGAAAGATCGGCGAGTTGCTGAAATTATGTCTGAGATTAAAGCAATTTTAGGGTAGGGGCAATTCATGTAGCTTGTTTCCCGTAGGGTATTGCCTCGACAATCAAAGATGTAAGGTGATACTATGTAGTAAATTCAGGAGATTTTTCAATGAATATTGAGCAATCTGTGTTAGAAAAGTTACGCCATTTACCTGTTGATAAACAACAGCAATTATTAGATTTTGCGGAATTTTTGTCTCAAAAAATGACTCTTAAAACTCCTTTACAGAATGTTAGAGGATTATGTGCTGATTTAAAAGTAGATATTAGTGAAGAAGATATTTATCAAGCGCGTCAAGAAATGTGGGGTAATTTTCCAAGGGATATAATTTAATGACATCAGTGGTTGCAGATACACATACTTTAATTTGGTACGTTTTTGATTTACAGAGATTATCAGAAGCTGCATTAACAGCATTAGAACAAGCAGTTAATACAGGTAATCCTATTTATATCTCAGCTATTACGGTTATAGAAATTGCTTATTTAGTTGAGAAGGGACGCTTTGCAGAAGAGGTATTAACACGAATTTTAAATGCTTTGGATGATCCAAATGTAGGTATTATACTTGTACCTTTGGATCGTAATATTTCAGGTGCTATTAGACAAATTGATCGGGTAACAGTTCCTGATATGCCTGATAGAATTATTGCAGCTACGGCGTTTTCTTTGGGTATTCCTTTAGTTACTCGTGATTTGAGGATTCAAGCTTTAACCACTATTAAAACTATTTGGTAGAAAAGTTACAAAAACACCAGGGATATAGGATTGTTAAGACTTTGCTTGACAACCACACGGCATGAAGCCGAATTTTGTCCATGGTTTATATATAGTATATCATTTTTAGAGCGATCGGTAAATGATATCTTAAAGAAATATCGGCAAGTTGCTGAGATTAAATCAATTTTGGGGTAGGGGCAATTCATGAATTACCCCTACAAATATACAAATATATACAAATAATATGAATGAAGTTTATCCTTTAGTGCCTTTAGGTGAATTACTTATTAAATCCGAAGAATGGATAGATATTAACCCTACAGAAAAATATAAACAAGTAACGGTGAAAATTTGGGGTAAAGGTGTTGTAGAACGTAACGAAGTAAGCGGAGCAGAAATAGCTGCTACTAAAAGATTAAAAGTAAATAGTGAACAATTTATTTTGTCTAGAATTGATGCACGTCATGGTGCTTTTGGGCTGATTCCAAATTGTCTTGATGGTGCTGTTGTTACT
>JACCDP011072016.1_pt1 | contig 17500 bp, 17 predicted proteins | sample 7445841 | NCBI WGS metagenome assembly JACCDP01 (sample SAMN15323441, study PRJNA562643) | freshwater metagenome | isolation source: river surface water | place: USA:Blue River Watershed | collected 2017-08-17 | reverse complement strand
TAAACTCGCACAACAATCAGGTGTGAGCTATGCTTCCATTCGCCGATTTGAATCCATTGGTGAGATCTCACTTCATTCATTGTTATGTATTAGTAAGGCAATTGGATTGCTTGAGGAGTTGGACCATTTGTTCAAACAACCGATCATTAAACATTTAAAGGATTTCTAACAATTCATCATTTCTTACGGAAAAGCCAAAACATTTCATCGTTACAAGTCGCTCTAGTCCTGTGGAATCAATGACTTTTATTTACTGCACATTTTCCATTTAAAAAGATGCAGTAAAATCTCTGAGTGAGTGAAATCATGATGACATTATCAGCCTTATGGCCTAATGGAAAAGATCTAATGGTTTTTGGATCACAACATTATAGTTTTATAATCTGGTGAAAATCTTCCGATCAATGGTTGTTTTCATGCTAAGACTCATTTTTAAACTCAGAGATAGGGAGAAGCAATCCGTGTGTTTGGATCATATGCTTTAGTTATATATCTCAAGTCGATAAAATAAATTATTTTCAATTTTTACACTATTTCTTATCATTTAACATATGCTAAAATGGACTTCGGTTGGAAGCTTACCCAAGTGGCTGAAGGGACCAGTCTTGAAAACTGGTAGGGGTCGCAAGGCCCGCGAGAGTTCGAATCTCTCAGCTTCCGCCATTTTTAATTTAAAATAACCATTTACAAGCATTCCAATTGATGTTCTTAAACAGATTGAGAATCCGTGTGTTTGGGTTCAATCTCAAGGTTAAAGGATGTACAATCCCTGTGTTTCAATAATGTTAAAAAAATTATTATGAAATTTAATCATAAATTTTCCAGAGATTTATTGATTAACTCCCCAAAAAGAAAAAATATTTTCAAGTTTGATGAAGAAGAAAAACTATAAATAACTTAATTGATTACCACGGTTATTCTAAAGATAAATTTAAGCGTGAAGTAAAAAACGCAAATACTCAGATTGATTTACTAATTCTGGATAACGCATTTTAATTTGTAACCGGTCATAGTAAGTCAAGAATCTTAATTAACAAAATTCTTAATTTTATACAAAACGGAAATTACACTTCACTTAACAAAAAGCAAAATTATATTGCTAAAAACAAAAACATTTTAAGTAATCTAAAGACTGAAAAAAAGTTCTAGATTCAATTAAAAGAAGAATTAATAAAAAGGATATACAATTTGCAAGGTATGCTGAACTCTATAATAGTTTTTATTTGATCATATATTTTTTTGAAAGTTTTCCTTCTGCGATAAATACAAATAATCCTTACCTTTTGATTCCTAATTTAACCTGTAATTGAAATGTAAACAAAATAATTAAAGGCATTTATATTCAATTTTCTTATGAATACTTTTATTTCAATTTTAAATCTCGTGAAAATTACTTTAAATCTTTTATGAAGTAATATAAATGATATTTTAATAGAAATATTTGTAATATAATATTAATTTATAGGGGAACTAAGATGAAAATAGCAATAGCAGGTTTAGGCTATGTAGGATTATCCATGGCAATCTTACTTTCTCAAAAGCAAGATATCATTGGTTATGATATTAATGAAAAACGATTAGAGCAACTAAAGAACAAACAAAGTCCGATCATTGATAAGGAAATCCAGGAGTATTTATCGTCAAAACCTTTAAAGCTTACTTTTACAAATCAACCTTCCATTGCTTTGAAAGATGTAGATTATCTGATTATTGCAACACCAACCAATTACGATCCAGAACTTAATTACTTTGATACTTCTAGTATTGAAAACGTTTTATCGCAATTTTTAAAGTTCAATCAAAAAGCTCTAGTGGTGATCAAGTCAACTATTCCAGTTGGATATACATTGGAAGTACGTAAGAAGTTTAGTTATGACAAGATTGTCTTTTCTCCTGAATTCTTAAGAGAGGGAAAAGCCCTTTATGATAATCTTTATCCTTCACGTATTGTCGTGGGTTCCTCTTTACCTGAAGCAAAACAATTCGCTTTATTACTCAAAGAAGCTTCTTTAAAACCTGAAACCACAATTCTTCATGTGAATTCAACCGAAGCAGAAGCAATTAAATTATTTTCAAATACATATTTAGCTATGCGGGTAGCGTTTTTTAATGAACTCGATACGTATGCTGAAACTAGAAACTTAGATTCAAAACAAATTATTGAAGGTGTTTCATTAGATCCTAGAGTTGGTAACTATTATAACAACCCATCCTTTGGTTATGGAGGTTATTGCCTACCTAAAGATACAAAACAACTTTTGGCTAACTTTAAAGATGTTCCTCAAAATATGATGACCGCAATCGTGGACGCAAATCGAACAAGAAAGGACCATATCGCTGAAATGATTATTAAACGTAAACCTAAAGTTGTTGGAATCTATCGTTTAGTGATGAAAAATGATTCAGATAACTTTCGATTTTCTGCGATTCAAGGGGTCATGAAAAGGATTAAGGCAAAAGGTATTAAAGTGATTGTATTTGAGCCCGTTTTAAATGAAAAAGACTTCTTTGGATCTGAAGTCATCCAAGATTTTAATGAATTCAAGGCTAAATCAGACTTAGTATTATCCAATCGTATGTATAAAGACTTAGAGGAGATTAAATCTAAGGTATACACCAGAGATTTATTCCAAAAGGATTAACATGAGCACAATCTTAGTAACCGGTGGTGCAGGATTTATTGGCAGTCATGTGATTGATCACTTATTAGCTAGTGGCCATTCAGTGATTAACATCGATAATTTTAATGATTACTATGATAAGTCAATCAAAGAGTCAAATATAGCAGGGCATCTCAAATATACCGACAAATATAAATTAATAAGAGAGGATATATCGAACAAACCATTTTTGTACAATGCTCTAAAAAAAATCAAAATTGATGCGATTATTCATCTTGCAGCAAGAGCAGGTGTAAGACCTTCCATTGAAAATCCACACCAATATTTTATTGATAATGTTATCGGGACACAGAATATCCTAGATTATGCGAAAGACCATCATGTTAAAAATCTTGTGATGGCGTCTTCCTCAAGTGTCTATGGTAATAACAAAAAAACCCCGTTCTCTGAAACTGATCCTGTTGATAACCCAATCAGTCCTTATGCATCGACGAAAAAAACAAATGAATTGCAAGCCTATACATATCATCATTTATTTGGTTTAAAAATCATCATGTTAAGATTTTTTACAGTGTACGGTCCAAGACAAAGACCTGACTTAGCAATTCATAAGTTCATGAAACTTATAAAACAAGGTAAACCAATACCATTTTATGGGGATGGCACTACAGCTAGAGACTACACTTACATAGATGATATTGTTCAAGGGATATTGAGTTCCTTAAATTATCTTGAAAGTCATTTATCAGTTTATGAAATAATTAATCTAGGAAACAACAAGCCAGTAAATTTAAATGAAATGGTCAAGACAATAGAAAAGACTCTGAATCAAAAAGCTATTCTAGATCGATTACCTAAGCAGCAAGGTGATGTAGAGATTACTTTTGCTGAAATTTCAAAAGCAGAAAAACTATTAGGTTTTAAAGTTTGTACGTCTTTCAAAACTGGTATTGAAAAGTTCTATAGTTTCTTTACAAAATAAAATGTACAAACATCTAAAAAGATTTATTGATTTTACATTATCAATACTCTTGTTAATATTTTTATCCCCAATTTTCCTTATAATCATGATATTAATCTTTTTTATAGACGGAAAGCCAATCATTTTTAAACAAAATAGAGTTGGTCTTAACAATAAAATGTTTACCCTCTACAAATTTAGAACCTTGAAATTGTACGCACCAAGTGATCTCCCGACGAATGATTTTAAAGATATCCATAAATATTTAAGTAAGACTGGTAATCTTTTAAGACGAACTTCGCTTGATGAATTACCCCAGTTAGTAAACATAATAATTGGAGATATGAGTTTTATTGGCCCAAGACCTTTACTTTGGAATCAATTTGAATTAATTAAACAGAGAGAAGCAGATAAAAGTAATTTGTTTAAACCTGGTATTACTGGATTAGCTCAAATATCTAAATCTGCTCAAAATAACAATTTAGAAAAACTTAGATTTGATAAAGTTTATGTCGATAATTTTTCATTTATTCAGGATTTTATTATTTTCATAAAAACAATTCTGTTTGTTATAAATAGAGTTATTCATTGAAAATGACATTTCATCAACTTACAATTATCATAACTTTAAGTGAAGGTGGACTTTAATTTGGATTACTCCTTATTAGGATTTAAATATCATCCCACAGATTATTACTAAATTAGAACTTTTAAGGACGGCCAATGTGGTGTAGGTAAACTCACACAAGATTGTTTTATTACGATTAGTATGTTTTCTCAAGTCCTTCATTATTGTCAAGAAGCATTTGAAGGATTAAAGGCTTATGCCACGAAAGATGGGTTGATTAATCTTTTTAGAACAGACATGAATGCAAAGAGACTTAAAAAATCATTTCGAAGATTACTTATGGCTGAAATTCCTGAGATTGATTTTATTAACGGTGTGATAGAGAAGTTATCAAATCTAACCGTAATCTTGTACCTCCATATGGTTCAGGTGCATCGCTTATATTAGGCTTGTGATTTTTGGTGTCGGAGACAATTTAGGTGTTATCCCTGCGAGTGAATTTATGTTTAACATTATGAGATCACATGTAGGACATAATTTTATGGGAGCATTAAAGACTGTAAGAATGCTTATAAGTAATTATGACTGTGATGCTCCTTTTGGAAAGGGGGATATAAAAACCGGTGGAAATTATGCTGCAAGCTTGTTACCTAATCGATTAGCGAAACAACAAGGTTTCGAGGATTGTATTTATCTAGATCCTGCTACCCATACCAAGATTGATGAAGTCGGGACAGCAAATTTCTTTGGAAACACCAAGAGTGGAGTTTATGTTTCCCCAGTATCGTCATCCATATTACCTTTTGTGATTCAAGATTCATTAAATTATCTAGCGATGGATAAATTAGGATTAAAAGTAGAAGAAAGAGATGTGTTTATTGATAAATTAGATGAATTTGCAGAGGTAGGAGCATGTTTTACTGCTGCTGCCGTCTCGCCAACCTATGAAATCGTTAATAAATACAAAGTTATTTATACAAAAGATTCAGAAAAAGTAGGTTTCGTTTCTACCCAACTATCCAACATCATGAATTAAATTCAAATTGGGGATGTTAAATTAAATTACAATTGGGTAATAAATATTGGATAATAGAATTATGAATAATATTCTTATTTCCTCCTGCGGCAGAAGAGTTGAATTGGTTAATTTATTTAAATATGCAATTCAAGATTATAAATTAGATGCAAAAGTAATTGGATTAGATTCTAGTGGAACTTCTCCAACGCTTAAATTTGTTGATGATTTCGTTCTATCACCTAAATTAAGCGATTCGAATTTCAAACAAAAGCTCTTTGAAACTATCGAAAAAAAATCTATTGGTATGATTATTCCCACAATTGACACTGAGTTGGAATTTTATTCCAAAATAAAACAAGAGCTTAAAATTAAATTTAATTGCTTAGTATTAATCTCTAACTTTGAGGTAATTTCAATTTTTAGAAACAAACTTCATTCCCACAGTTTTTTTGTTTCAAATGGATTTAAATCACCCCATCTATACTCTAGTTCAGAAAATATTAATTTTCCGGTATTTGTTAAGCCAAAAGATGGTTCCTCATCAATAGGAGCTTATAAAGTTGAAAATAAGTATGAGTTAGATTTTCTATTGTCAAAGAATCCTGAATTAATGATTCAAGAATACATTGAGGGTACTGAATATAGTGTAGATGTTTTTAATTACATCGATTCAAAAAATGTTTCAATTGTTATTAGAGAAAGAATTCAAGTCAGATCAGGTGAAATATCTAAAGGTAGAATAGTTAATGATTCAATTATTAAAGATGCTGTATTGAAACTTATTAGTTTAGTTAAATTTATTGGAAATATTACAATTCAATTGATAAAAAAAAATAATGAATTATATTTTATCGAGATTAACGCTCGTTTTGGTGGTGGTACTCCAATTAGTATTATGGCTGGAGCAAATTCCTGTCATTATGTATTAGACATTATGTTAGAAAAGCCCCTCATTCATCTCCCAACAATAATAGTTGATCGGTATTTTTCACGCTTTGATCAGACCGTTTTCTTATGAATAAAATTAACTTAGTTATTATAGATTTAGATGATACCATCTATTCCGAATACGATTTTGTACAAAGTGGGTTTAGGCATGTAGCTGAGAATATCTCAGTATTTGTAAACTATTCAGTTACATTTCTAGTTCGAAAAATGAATGATTTTTATATTCATGATAGAAAAACTGTCTTTAATCAATTAATTAATTCTTTAAAGATTGAGGATCACATCACCTTAGAAAAGTGCATTGAGTTATATAAATTCCATTCTCCAACAATTAAACCTTATGAAGATTTTTATGAGTTTTGTAAAGTCCTTGAAAAACTTAATATCAGTCTAGTTTTATTGACGGATGGAGATGTAATTCAACAGAAGAATAAAGTTTTAAGTTTAGGAATAGAAAAATTTTTTAAAAAAATATATTTTTCAGATTCTTACGGAATTGATTATAGAAAACCGAATGTTAAAATATATCTGGAAATTTTAAATGATCATAGACTTAATGTAAATGAAATTTTAGCAATTGGAGATAATCCTACTAAGGATTTCCTATGTATAAAAACATTAGGTATAAATGCATTACAAATACTACGCCCCAACGCAATCTACGCAAATTCTTTTCCATATTGTGATAACGTGAGACCAGTTAGAATCATTAAATCATTAACTGAAATTAAATTTATCTAATTACAAATACTTCCTAATTCAATATAATTATATTTGAGGACCCTTAGCTCAATGGTTAGAGCTCCCGGCTCATAACCGGTTGGTTGCAGGTTCGAGTCCTGCAGGGTCCACCAATACAGAATTATGTTATTTTCACTTATTTATCATCACAATCTCGTTTAATATCAATCAATTTTTCACGATTATTAAGTACATGAAATTAATTACCCAGCTTAAAAGATAGTTTTAAATGAAAGACTAGTTAGCTTAGCAAAACCCGTTATTGGATTGAATAAATATCTTATATATCGATATGAAAATAGGATTAGGCACTACTATTACTTAAATTATTATCAACGATATAGTAAAATGATAACATGGTAAAAAATAAAAAAATTCCACTTTCGACTCCGCATATGAGCACTGAAGGATATGAGAAACAATTTGTCGAAGAAGCATTCAATTCAAATTGGATTGCACCACTTGGCCCTATGGTGGATGCTTTTGAGCAAGAAATTATTCAATATACTAGTTCTAAATTCGCAGTGGCATTAAGTTCAGGAACTGCAGCAATTCATCTATCCTTAAAGGCAATAGGCATTAAGGAAGGAGATATTGTGTTCTGTCAGTCTTTAACTTTTTCTGCGACCGCCAATCCTATCATGTATGAAAAAGCAATTCCAGTATTCATTGATAGTGATGAAGAAACCTGGAACATGTCACCTAAATATTTAGAAGAAGCTTTTAAAAAATATCCAAAAGTAAAAGCTGTGATTGTGGTTCACCTATATGGAATTCCAGCAAATCTAGATAAGATTTCTTTATTATGTAAACAATATAACGTCCCTCTTATTGAAGATGCTGCCGAAAGTTTAGGATCTAAATATAAAGGTAAACACACGGGAACATTTGGTAAGTTCGGAATACTTTCTTTTAATGGTAATAAAATCATCACTACCTCTGGTGGGGGTATGGTCATTTCTGAAGATAAAGAAGCAATAGAAAAGATGAGATTCTGGGCAACCCAAGCTCGTGACAAGGCAAGACATTATCAACACTCTGAAATTGGTTATAACTATCGAATGAGTAATGTGTCTGCTGCTATTGGAAGGGGTCAGTTAAAAGTATTAGATCAAAGAGTAAAAAGAAGAAGAGAAATATTTAGTCTTTATAAAAAGGGTTTTTCAAACAATCCATCAATTAAATTAATGCCTGCTTTTTCATATGATTCTTTTTCCAATTGTTGGCTTACATCGATTACCATTAATGATCCAATAAAAGTTGTTCCACTTATTGAGTATTTAGAATTATTCAATATTGAGACTAGACCATTATGGAAACCAATGCATCTCCAACCTTTCTATGAAAATTATGATTTTGTTGGAAATAAAACATCAGACAATTTGTTCAATCATGGATTATGTCTACCCTCAGATAGTAAATTGTTAAATGAAGATATAGAATATGTCATTAAAAAGGTTAATTTGTTTTTTTAGTTTATGAAAAAGACATTCTATTCAAAATTTTTTAAAAGATTTATTGATTTTAATTTAGCCCTTATAGCTTTAATCCTTTTATCACCATTATTGACATTTGTTATAGTATTCCAAATTGTTTTTAATGGATTTCCAATCTTTTTCACTCAACAAAGAATTGGAAAAGATGATAAGATTTTTAAACTCATTAAGTTTAGGACTATGAATAACAAAAAGGATAAGAATGGTAATCTCTTACCAGATAAGCATAGAAAAACCATTCTAGGTTCAATTTTAAGAGCTACATCAATTGATGAACTTCCAAGTTTAATTAACATCCTTAAAGGTGACATGGCGGTTATTGGTCCAAGACCATTACTCGTTGAATATTTGCCTCTCTATAACAAAGAACAAAAACTAAGACACTTGGTTAGACCTGGTCTATCTGGGTTAGCCCAAGTAAAAGGAAGAAATCTTCTTTCTTGGAAAGAAAAATTTTATTTTGATTTGTTATATTTGGAAAAAATTTCGTTTTTTTTCGATCTCAAAATCATTTTTCTTACTATATTAAATGTAATGTTCTTAAAACCTGTAGACACAAGTAAATCTAATACAATGGAGAAATTTAAGGGAGACAATATGTGAAGGTGTTATTTATTTCAACTATTTCAAATACCTTTAATTCCTTTTTGACACTTCATGCTGGTGTATTTAGTCAATTAGGATATGAAGTTTATTTGGCTTGTAATGAAATAGTAAAGGTTGAATTGAAGCATTTATCTAGAAAGGAAAACTTTTTCAATTTACCTTTTTCAAGAAATCCATTTGCTTTTAGTAATTTGCTTGCTACTAAAAAACTTAAAAAAATATTTAATGATCATAATTTTGATTTAATTTACTGTCATACACCAAACGCATCTTTTTTTTCTCGGTTGGCTTTACCTTTTAGAAAGACCAAATTTATTTATTTTATTCATGGATTTCATTTTCATAAAAAAAGTTCAATACTCTCTTGGCTAATTTATTTTCCTTTAGAGTATGTTCTTTCTTTTTTTACCTTTGCTGCCATTACAATAAATAAAGAGGATTTCCTAATTGCAAGTAAATTATTTAGATATAAAAAAGTTTTTGAATTAAAAGGCGTTGGTTTAGATTTAACCAAGTTTACAAAAGCAAATAATTATCTGCTTAATTCATTATGCTCAGTAGGGGAATTAAATAATAATAAAAATCACATAGCAGTTTTAAAAGCCATCATTAAATATCCTGAGCTTCAGAAATATCCCTATTTGATTGCAGGCAATGGCCCCTTAATGAATCGCTATAAAAAAATAATTTTAAAACATAATTTAAAAAATATATATTTAGTTGGTTTTCAAAAAGATATTAACACCTTTCTAAATCGTTGTAGTTTACTTATACATCCTTCAAAGAGAGAAGGTTTAAGTATTTCCCCACTTGAAGCGATGGCAAAATCAATTCCAGTTATCTCATCAAACATTCGTGGTTTAAACGATTATATAATTAATAATCATTCTGGATTTCATATAAATACTAATCTTTCATCCATAAAAAAAGGCATCTTAAGCATTATCAATAATAAAGATTTATATGACAAGCTATCCAAAAATTCAGAATTTACTTCAATGTCTTATTCAAATGATTTGGTACTTCCTGATCTTAAAGAAATCATTATTGAAATTGGAGATTCAAAATGATCATTTATTATTCAATTATTTTTGCTTTAATTATTATTTTTTCTTTAAATGTTTCCATAAAACTTCATCGAAATATATTTTATTTTTTTGTTATCTTATTAATTATATTAGCTATTTTGAGGAATCCTTTTATTGGAAAAGATAATATTGCTTACTTTGATTATTTTAATTACCTGATTTCTGGAATAAAGCTTGGGCAATTTGAACTATTATTTTCAATCTACCTTGATATTTTTATTTTTATTTCCGATGATTTTCAAGTTTTTTTAATTATTACTTCAATACTCACACTAATACCTTTATTTTTTATAATCCGAATATTGGTTTTCAAACCAAAATACTTAATTCTAGTTTTATTCTTATTTTTAACAACAACATATATATTTACTTTTTCAATTCTCAGAAATTACCTTGCATTGCCTTATTTAATCTTAAGTTTAGTTTTTATTGGTAAGAATAATGGCCTATCATTTTTGTTAATTCTCCTGGGGTCATTATTTCATGTCTCTATATTCTTCTTGGGAATAATTTATTTTACTTTAAGGTATTTGAAAACCAAACCATTTTTAATTTTTATATTTTTTACTACTTTTTTAGTCTTATTAATTGATGTAAAGGTTATTCAGCAATTTCTAATTGATATTTTAGATTTAATTAGACCAGGCTATAATCTTTATGAAGTAGTTCAAATTGATACTAATCCTAGTATTTCACTTATTGTTATATTTCTTTTTCTCGATATTTTTTTATACATAAATAAAAATATAAAAGGGATTAATTTAGAAAGTATTTTAAAGGTATCAATCTTCTTTACATTTACATCAATTTTTTTATATTGGATTCCCAATTACTATCGTCTAGCAATTATTTCAATATTTACTAATAGTCTATTCCTAATAATTAATTATTCCCACTATCGATTAAGATACTCGAATTTATTTCACATTACCTTCTTTGCCATTTTTATTGTTTTCTTTTATCTGAACTTTCATACGGAGGCAAACACTTATGGTTTCTTCTTCTAAAAGAATATTATTTGTAGTACCTAGATATCATACAAATATGGTTGAATGGATTTACTCTTTATCAAGTAATAACTATTTTGTTGAAATACTATCATATACAAGTTCAAAAATCGAAAACTATAGCAACCTAACTCCTAAATTTTTAAAACCTTCATTATTAACTGTTATTTGTCACTTTGTAATTAATGTAATTACAAAAATGTTTAGAATAAGGAATTACAAGATTTATAATTTAAAAATCTTTTTTTTTCTATTAAGTCCCTTTCAACTTATTAAGTTTATAAACAAATTCAAACCTGATTTAATTATTCTAAGAGAAAAAACTCTCACTACATTTCTTGTCTTTGTGCTTAACAAGCTTTTTTTTAAAAAAAAAATTTATCTATATACCCAATCTTTTTTAGATGTTAACAATAAAAAAAGGTTTAAAGATTTACTTTTCCCCGCAATTAAAATAAGTCCTATTTTTAAGTTTCCTTCATTTTTAAAATCTAAATTCTTTTTACCTTTTATTTATCGGTCTCCTCTAACTGAAATTATTATGTATTTTGATTATAACTATGTCTTCTTGATTGTAGCTAAATTTGAGATAAGAAAAAGATTATATGAGTTCATTGAATTATTCCATGAATCGAATCTTCCAAGTCTCATACCATCTTTCTGTATTAATGTTGTTGGAGAAGTTACTACAATGGAACATAAAAATCAATTCAAAAAAATAAGTGATTACATTAAAAATAACAATATAAGTTATATTAAATTACATGTAAATGTTCCAAATAGTGAAATTATAAATTATTATAAGTCTTCTAACATATTCATACTTTCCTCTTATAATGAGGTTGCGTCTTATTCAAATATTGAAGCAATGGCAAACGGATTATTAACTATTGTAGGTGATTTAAATGGAACTTCCTGTTATATAGATCACAACTATGATGGGTATATTTACAAAACTAACGATTTAAATAGTTTAATTTCTACTATTGAGTTTATTATTAGTTTACCAATTGAGAAATTTCATGAAATTAGATTAAACTCATTTAAAAAATTTCAGAATCTATATAATAAAAAATTATTTATCGATAAAATAACATTACTTCTTGAGAAGTGATAACCACTTATAACTAATTTTACTTTCTGAAAATCTCAAACTAAATCTTCGTGAATTTTGAGAAATCCTTTTTCTTAATGATGAATCATTTAAGTAGTTTAGTATTGAATAAGCGTAATCCTTAGAGTCAAAAGAAGAAATGAATAAGTTTTCTTTATGTATTCCATAATCTTCTAGAAAACCTCCAGAGAATGGAGTAGTTATGATTGGGCAACCTACAGACATTGCTTCGATTAGAACATTTGGAAATCCCTCGTAATTTGAAGGGAAAGTAAACAAATCAAATTTTTGAAGTTTGGAGATAACGTTTTTTGTTTCAGAATGGAAGATTACATTATTTTGAAGTTTTAAATTTTTAACATATAAAATAAGATTTGATTTAAGCGTACCCTCACCAAAAATATGTAGTTTTATTTTGATAAAACTTAATAAAATTATTAAAACATCAATTAAGAATTTTGGGTTTTTTTGATGCTCTAATCTTCCTATAAATATGATATTTCTAATTTTATCATTCACTTTGAAGTTGTTATTTTTCGGAATAGATACAGGATTTGGAATAATTACCCTATTAACATATGAAAAACGATAAAAATTCATCTGATATTTATTTTGATAAACAATCACTGAAGCAAATCGATATAAGACGTAAGTTAAGAGATAATAAAATGTATTTTTAGATTTGAATTCCTTTGGATCATTTCTCACAGAAATGATTGTTTTGATTCTTATGAAAAATGAAGTAATCAATAGCCTTATATTTGAATTCGGTAATAATGAAATAATCGCTTTAAACTTATGAGCCTTAATTACTTTTATTAAATCAAAGATATCGAGAATAAATCTAATTAACTTTGATTTTTTTTTAAAATTATCAATTACTAATACCTTTGAATAATCATGAAGTTTGTAATCTAAAGAACTCAACTTCAAAAATGTTATTAAATAAACGTTTTTGTTATGTAAATTGTTAAAGATTGTTGAAGAAACTTTTTCTGCTCCTCCTCTTTGTAAACCGGTTACAAGTATCGCAAATTTATTTTCTTTTGAGTAATTCATAAATTGAATAAAGTTTATTTGAAAAGTCAGAATCTGTAAATTGATTTTTGAACCTTGTTTGGGATAAATCTGCAAGTTGGGTAAGTAACTTAGGCTTTTGTAAGTAGTAAATAATAATTTCAGAAAGATAAGAGATTTCATTTGCAATAATTGAACTTTTAGAGTCCATTAATTCACTTAAAAAATTCTCTCCTTGGGTATGTGCAATAACTACTTTAGCCCATGCAGCTTCTAGAAAGGTTAATGGAAATCCTTCAGAAATTGATAAATTTACTAAAATCTTAGCATTAAATAAATACTTGTAAATATCATCGGTATATCCTATAAAATCAACAACACTTTCCAATGAAGTATTGCTAATTTCTTTTTTTATCGAATCAGAAAGTGGACCAGTACCAACAATTAAACATTTTATTGAATGCTTTAAGACTATTTGCTTAACTAGGAAAAGAAATTTTAAAGGTTGCTTGACCTTTGCTAATCTACCTAAAAGAATTAAATCATATTTTCTATGATGAATAGGTAAATAATTAATTGGAAGGTTATTTGTGTCAATATAGTTGTATAAAATTACTGATCTTTCTTTAACAAAGTCATAATAATAAAAAGATTTTAGTGCTTCATGTGATATCCAAATAGTTTTAATTGTTTTTGGTAAAATAAAGAACTTAATTATAAAGTTTTTTAAGTTTAGTGTTCGTAAATAATTGTGATTTCCGTGAATGTGTAGTATCAAGTCATCTCTAAACAAAGAAGCGAATAATGCGGCTTTAGGATCATGACAGTGAAATACATAATTTTTATATTTTTTAAGTTTGAATATAAAATCTATTAGATTAGTGTACGAAACAAAAGGTAAACCTTTTTTTTCTAATAAAACAGAAAAGTTCCCTTTTTTGCATAGAATGGTGTGTTGAAGTAAATTTAAATTTGAAGAAATGTAGTTAGCAATTAATCTTTCAGCTCCACCGATTCCGTTACTAACGAAAATGTGTAGTATTTTCATTACTTTTCCATTATATTATTATTGTGAATAAAATTCAAAATGAAATTCAAAAAGATATATATAGATACTACGGTAAAAGCCATTTAACATTTAAAGAAAAATTCTTAATACCAATTGGATTAAGATATATAATCCTACTTCGTAAAAGTAACTCAATAAATCCAATTTCAAAATTTTATTTTAGGATTTTGCTTAAAATTGCTACTTTAATAACCAATATTCAAATCCCTCATCATGTTAAAATTGGTTCTGGTTTTTATATTGGTCACTTTGGACCTATAATTGTTAATTCTAAAGTTACTATTGGAACAAATGTAAACATTTCACCGGGCGTTGTAATTGGTCAAACAAATCGAGGAGAAAAAAAAGGTACTCCCATTATTGGAAATCAAGTTTGGATAGGTTCAAACTCAGTTATAGTTGGAAACATAAATATTGGAAGTAATGTTTTGATTGCGCCTCTTTCCTATGTCAACTTCTCTATTCCGGATAACTCCATAGTTATGGGTAATCCGGCAAGGGTTATAAAAAGCTCATTAAATGCAACCACCCATTATATTAACAATATAATCTAATGATTAATTTAAAAAACAGTCTAATTAACAATGCTATAAATCAACTTTTCTCATTTTTTTCCTTTTTTATCTTTCAAATTATTGTAAGTAGAATTTTATTACCGTATGATTTTGGACTAGTTAATTTATTTTTTTCAATATATGTAATTATCGTCTTAGTTTTTTCATCTGGTGTAAGTGGTAGAATTATCAATTTTGAGGATAATCAATTCACACTCACTAAGCACCTTATTAAAAAGTACAATTATCTAAATACAATAATTGGGTCTTTATTAATTTTTATTATAATTATTCTTTTTATTGCTATTGAAATTAACTATAATTTTTATATATTAACTATTTCGTTTTATTTAATTTTTTCCTTTAAAATCCAAGTTATTATTCTTGAATCTATATATCAAAAAAAGTTAAAGTTTGATGTACTTAAAAAGGTTGGATTATTATCTTCACTTTTGTCGGTTCTTATTCCATTACTTTTTTTATTCTTTAATTTTGGATACTATGTTTTAGTATTTCATTACTTTATTCAAGTTTTTTCCCAATACATTTGCTTAAGGTCAAATTCACTATTTAAAGAAATTACCAAAAGGACTTCAGTTGAAAACTACGAACCAAAAACTAATGAAATGTTGTTTTCAAAAGATAATTATTTTAGCTCAGTTATTTTTTACTTAACTCGTTACATCGACAATTGGTTTATCACATTAAAATGGGGATTTAATACCTCGGGTTTTTATTCAAGATCGATAGTAGTAATTAAATCGCCTATGGAATTGTTTACCTCTTTCTTAAGGCCAATAATAAATCCTTATTTAAGTGCAACTAAAGCAAGTGATAATAATTTAGTCGAAATTGAATTTTTTATAAAGTATATAAGTATCTTTTTTGCATTTATAATGTTGATTGGTAACATTATTTTATTCGCATTTTCAGAATATATTATTGTTTTATTATTTGGGCAAGATTGGATACCCGCATCTGTTTTTGTTAAGTTTCTATCCTTTTCTTTATTCCCTAATGCCATGGTCTCAATAATAACACCAATATTCTTTTCCAATAAAAACAGTAGACCTATATTGATATCTAGTATAATCAAATTAATTAGTTTGGTAATGCTTTTTACTTTTTCAATAATTATTGATAACATTCTTTTTTTTACAATTTCCTATTCATTATCACTATTGATAATTAATTTATTTTTAACTGCTTTAATTGTTAAATATTACTTTCCAACTTTAAAGGAAATCTTCTATAAAATTAACGTCTTGTATTTTATTATTTTTACACTTTTATTGGCTAATTTTTTCATTTCAAATGACATTTTTTTTACCTTATTTATATCTATTTCTATCCTATCCATATTATTAATACCTTATTTATATAGGAACTTTAATAAATTCTATTTATTAATTGAAAAAGACATTGCTTTTTAATAATTATGTATAAAAAATTTTCATTTTGGTTATATTCTAAACTACCAATTTTCTTAAAAAAAATTATTTACTTTATATATAAAATCGTATTTTTTCGAAGTGATATTCAATCTAATCTTAATTTACTTAAAACTATTAAATATGATAAAAAGTTTGAAAGTATTTTAAAGTCAACAGCTAAAAACACACTTTCACATAATAAATTTATTTCATTTATTGAAGGCTTTTTAAATGATGATTTATTGGAAATGAAAAAAGTTCCGTTAAAAGATGGTGCTGTAGCGATTTCTGTAATAAAGGATGAATTAGAGAAAGTTACAATATTTTTTGATAATTTAAATAAAATAAAAATAAAGAATATTTTAATTATTGATAATGGAAGTCCTAATGAAGTTATTAATTATTTATTGACAAAGGAGTTGACTTTGTTTTCAGTCAATAATCGATATAATTCCAGTAGAAAAAATGGATGGATAAACAGAATAATTCGTCTTTTAGATTTAAAAAATTGGATTTTGGTATTGGATTCTGATGAACAATTTATTTATCCTTCATTTAAACATGAAAGTTTAGATACATTCTTATTAAAAAGCCAAAATTCTACTCAATTCAACTCATTAATGGTGGACTTGCATACAAGTTATAAAGATATTGAAAAATCATTTCAATTAAAAGAATTGTTTTTTTATAATAAATATTTTTTGAATTTCTGGTTTACTGGTAATAGATTTTTAGGCGGTTCAAAAATTCTAATTAATAACTTTTTAAAATCTAATGTAAATCCAAATTTAGCAAAAATACCATTATTTAAAATGGATAAAAAAAGGGTCTATCTAACCCATAACCACTTACCTATTGATTACAATTTCTCTAAACAGATTAATACTTTTGTTATTCACTACCAATTTATTTTTAATTCTAGTTTTGACTTTACTAGTAAAGTCAGAAAAGGTGACTATTTTAACAATAATATTGAATATTTATTATTTAATCAAACCAAATTTTCATTAAAAGACTTGTACAATGAGCTTCATAAAAATTCTACTCCTTTTGATGAAAATTCAATATTTAATCAAATTAATATTAAATAGCACTTGATTTTTATTCGAATTATATTCATAATTGTCAACGTTGGACCAGTGGTGTAGCGGTTAACATGTCTCCCTGTCACGGAGAAGATCGCGGGTTCGATCCCCGTCTGGTCCGCCAGTAGAATATGATAGATACTCAGCAATGAGTATCTTTTATTTTATAAGGTT
>JACCDP010597180.1_pt1 | contig 17505 bp, 8 predicted proteins | sample 7445841 | NCBI WGS metagenome assembly JACCDP01 (sample SAMN15323441, study PRJNA562643) | freshwater metagenome | isolation source: river surface water | place: USA:Blue River Watershed | collected 2017-08-17 | reverse complement strand
ATGCGGCGCGAGACGCGTCGCGATGTAGTTGGCGGACAGGATGGCCACCCGCGTCGCGTCGGTCAGCCCGGCGCTGCCCATCATGCGGATGTACATCCACGAGATCGGCAGCACCGCCGCGTTGCCCAGTGGCGCCGCAGACACGGCGCCGATGTTGCTGGCCTTGCCCAGGCCCGCCGTGCGGTGCGCCGGCAGGAAGGGCACGAGGTCGCTCACCACACAGACGGGGCCCACGCCCGGGCCGCCACCGCCGTGCGGGATGCAGAAGGTCTTGTGCAGGTTCAGGTGGCTCACGTCGCCGCCGAACTCGCCGGGTGCCGCCACGCCGACCAGCGCGTTCATGTTGGCGCCGTCCACGTAGACGCGGCCGCCGTGGGCCTTCACCATCGCGCAGATCTCCTTCACGTGCGTGTCGAACACGCCGTACGTGGAGGGGTAGGTGATCATGATGGCGGCGAGCTTCTCGGCGTGCTGCTCGCACTTGGCCTTCAGGTCGGCCAGGTCGATGTTGCCTTCTTTGTCGCACTTGGTGACGACGACCTGCATGCCCACCATCTGGGCCGAGGCCGGGTTGGTGCCGTGGGCCGACTCGGGAATCAGGCAGACCGTGCGCTGGGTGTCACCGCGGGACTCGTGCCAGGCCTTGATGGCCAGCAGGCCGGCGTACTCGCCTTGCGAGCCGGCGTTGGGCTGCAGGCTGATGCCGGCATAGCCCGTGGCCTCGCACAGCCACTGCTGCAGCAGCGCGTCCAGCTCGGCATAGCCGGCCAGCTGGTCCTGCGGTGCGAAGGGGTGCAGGTTGGCGAACTCCGGCCAGGTGATGGGAATCATCTCGGCCGTGGCGTTGAGCTTCATCGTGCACGAGCCCAGCGGGATCATGCTGCGGTCCAGCGCCAGGTCCTTGTCCGACAGGCTGCGGATGTAGCGCAGCATCTCGGTTTCGCTGTGGTGGGTGTTGAAGACCGGGTGCGTCAGGAAGGCGCTGCTGCGGCGCAGGTTTGCCGGGATCAGGCTCTCGACGCCCGCAGCGAACTCGGCCACCGTGGGCAGCACGGCGCCGGCCGGCGCGAACCAGGCCCACAGCGCTTCGATGTCGGCACGCGAGGTGGTTTCGTCCAGGGCCACGCCCACCAGTTGGTCGCCGTGCTTGCGCAGGTTGGCCTGCGCGGCCACGGCCTTGGCCATCACGGCTGCGGCGTCGCATGACACCAGCAGCGTGTCGAAGGCTTGCGGCGTGACGACCTTGACGCCCATGCGCGTCAGGCCGGCGTGCAGGATGGCCGTGTACGCGGCCACGCGCTCGGCGATGCGCTTGAGGCCTTGCGGGCCGTGGTAGACGGCGAACATGCTGGCGACGACCGCCGGCAGCACCTGCGCCGTGCAGATGTTGGACGTGGCCTTCTCGCGGCGGATGTGCTGCTCGCGCGTCTGCAGCGCCAGGCGCAGCGCCGGGTGGCCCTGGGCGTCCTTGGACACGCCGACGAGGCGGCCGGGCATGGAGCGCTTGAACTCGTCCTTGCAGGCCAGGAAGGCGGCGTGCGGGCCGCCGGCGCCCATGGGCATGCCGAAGCGCTGGCTGTTGCCGACGACGATGTCGGCGCCGAACTCGCCGGGCGAGGTCAGCAGCGTCAGGGCCAGCAGGTCGGTGCAGACGATGAAGGCGGCTTGGCTTGCGTGAGCTGCTTCAGTGAAGGCCTTCAGGTCGTGGATGAGGCCGGTGGTGCTGGGGTACTGGCAGACGACGGCGAAGTAGTCGTTCTCGGCCATCAGCGTGGGCGCGTCGCCGACCTTGACCTCCAGCCCCAACGGCGCGCAGCGCGTCTGGATGACCTCGATGGTCTGCGGGTGCACGTCGCTGGCGACGAGGAGCGTGTTGCTCTTGCTCTTGACGCCGCGCTTGGCCAGCGTGACGGCCTCGGCAGCGGAAGTGGCTTCGTCCAGCATGGAGCCGTTGGCGATGTCCATGCCGGTGAGGTCGGTCACCAGGGTCTGGAAGTTCAGGATGGCTTCCATGCGGCCCTGCGAGATCTCCGCCTGGTACGGCGTGTAGGCCGTGTACCAGGCGGGGTTCTCGAGGATGTTGCGCAGGATGACGCCCGGCGTGTGCACGCCATAGTAGCCCTGGCCGATGAAGCTCTTGTAGACCTTGTTCTTGCCCGCGATGGCCTTGAGTTCGGCCAGCGCGCCAGCCTCGGTGATGGGGGCGGGCAGGTTCATGCCCTCCGCGCGGCGGATGGACGGGGGCACGACCGCGTCGATCAACGCGGTGCGGCTGGCCACGCCGACGGCGGCGCACATCAGGGATTCATCGACGGCATCCGGCCCGATGTGGCGGGCGTGGAATTCGGTGGCGTCTTCGAGGATGGAGAGCGGCGTCGGCATGGCGGTCAGGAGCAGAAATCAGTGGGGCTGGATCAGAGCGTCTTCAGCAGCGCGTCGTAGGCGGTGGCGTCCATCAGGCCGTCGAGCTGCGCGGCGTTGCTCAGGCGGACCTTGAAGAACCAGCCGGCCTTCAGCGGGTCGGAGTTGGCGAGCGCGGGGTCGTCGCGCAGGGCTTCGTTCACTTCGGTGATCTCGCCGTCCACGGGCATGTAGACGTCGGCCGCGGCCTTGACGGATTCGACGACGCCGGCGACTTCCTTCTCGGCGTAGGTCTTGCCCACTTCGGGCAGGTCCACGAAGACCACATCGCCCAGGGCGTCCTGCGCGTGCACGGTGATGCCGACCGTGGCCGTGCCGTCGCCGTGGACTTCAAGCCATTCGTGGTCGGGGGTGTACTTGATGCTCATCGTTCAGCCTCGGTAATAACGGTTGGGAGTGAAAGGGGTAGAGGAGACCACCATCGGCGTGCGCTTGTCGCGCACGACGGCGAAGACTTCGGTGCCGACGGCGGTGTGCTCCGTCGCCAGGTAGGCGAGGGCGACGGGCTGGTTGACGGTGGGTGCGAGCGTGCCGCTGGTGACGACGCCGATGACCGTGCCGTCGGCCGTCACGATCTTGGCGCCCTCGCGCACGGGCATGCGCTCCTTGCCGATCAGGCCGACGCGCTTGCGGCGCGCGCCCTGGGCCAGTTGTTCGTCGATCACCGCAGCGCCGGGGTAGCCGCCGGCCCGCGCGCCACCGGCGCGGCGCACCTTCTGGATGGCCCAGGTGATGGACGCTTCGACGGGCGTGGTGCTGGTGTCGATGTCGTGGCCGTACAGGCACAGGCCGGCTTCCAGGCGCAGCGAGTCGCGCGCGCCCAGGCCGATGGGCTTGACCTCGTCGTGGCTCAGCAGCTTGCGGGCCAGCGCGACCGCGTCGTCCTGGTGAACGGAGATTTCGTAGCCGTCTTCACCGGTGTAGCCCGAGCGGGTCAGGAAGGTGTCGATGCCGTCGAGCGTGAAGAAGCCGCCGGTCATGAAGGTCAGCTTGGCGACCTCGGGGTTCAGACGGCTGAGCACCGTCACGGCCTGCGGGCCCTGCAGCGCCAGCAGGGCGCGTTCGGGCATGGGGATGACCTCGCAGCGCGCGCCAATGTGCTGCTGCATGTGGGCGATGTCCTGCGCCTTGCAGCCGGCGTTGACGACGACGAACAGGTCGTCGGGCCGCTTGCAGACCATCAGGTCGTCCAGCAGGCCGCCTTGCTCGTTCGTGAACAAGGCGTAGCGCTGCTTGAAGACGCCGAGGTCGATGATGTCGACCGGCACCAGGGTTTCGAGCGCGGCAGCGGCATCAGGCCCGACCAGGCGCACCTGGCCCATGTGCGACACGTCGAACAGGCCGGCGGCCGCACGCGTGTGCTTGTGCTCGGCCATCACACCGGCGGGGTATTGCACCGGCATGTCGTAGCCGGCGAAGGGCACCATCTTGGCGCCGAGTTCGAGATGGAGGGCGTGCAGCGGCGTTTGCAGCAGGGAGGACATCGAGGGCTCCGAGGGGGATTTCGGGTGTGGATGTCCTCGCTGTCCCTGGTACCTGAGAGATTGACTCGCGCGGTGGCTCTGTCCCGCACTCGCTTGCCCCTTCGGTGGGCCGGCTGCAATTCTGAATTGGCCGGCCTCTCTCCAGTGAGGAACGCCGGCAGTGTCTGCCACCGTCGGCGTTTTGTCAGTCCTTTTGCCTGAGCGTTCGAGTCGCTAGACCCTGCGCCTTCGGCGGCTCCCAAATATCCCGGAGCGCTCTCCTGACAGAGGCGGCATTCTAGCCACGCTCATGCGCGTCGGCACGCAGGCCGACGCCGAGCTCAATCACCCAGGTGGCCAGATTCCAGCGCCTCGTGGTCGATGGGCATGGTCTTGCCGTCGCCGCCCTCGAAGAACAGCGGCTTGCGCGGCTTGACCACGGGGGCAACCTGGTTCAGCGTGGCGGCGTCGTACAGGCGGCCGTTTTGCATGACCTGCGCGATGCGGTCGCTCTGGCGGATGTCGGCCAGCGGGTTGCCGTCGATGATGACCAGGTCGGCCAGCTTGCCGGGTTCGATGGAACCGAGATCCTTGTCGAAGCCGAAGTTGCGCGCCGGGTTGATGGTGGCGGTGCGCAGCGCCTCCATCGGCGTCATGCCGCCCAGCACGAACATCCACATTTCCCAGTGCGTGCCCAGGCCCTCGCGCTGGCCGTGGGCGCCGATCATCGTGTTGACGCCGGCGCGCGAGAGCTGGGTGGCGGTGCGGGCCACGCGGATGATGTTGAAGTCTTCCTCGGGTGCCGTCTCGCGGCGCACCGAGCGCGGCTCCAGCACCGTGCGCGGCACATAGCGGCTGAGCAGCGGGTGCTTCCAGACCTCGGTGCGGGCGTACCAGTAGTGTTCGCCGTCCAGGCCGCCGTAGCCGACGCTCAGCGTGGGCGTGTAGCCGACGGCCGTCTGACCCCACAGTTGCTTGACGTCGTCCCAGACATCGGCGATGGGCAGCGCGTGCTCCACGGTCGTGTGGCCGTCGACCACCATGGTCATGTTGTTCTGGAACAGCGCGCCGCCTTCGGGCACGACCATCATGCCGGTCTGGCGTGCGGCCTCCAGCACCTGCTGGCGTTGGTCGCGGCGCGGCTGCTGGTAGCTCTTCACGCTGATGGCGCCCTCGGCCTTCTGGCGGTTGAGGTGGGTCAGCGCGTCGTCGAGGCTGTTGACGTTGGAATAGAAGGGCGTGCGGGCACCGTAGAGGATGGTGCCGGTCGAGTAGATGCGCGGGCCCAGCACGAGGCCGGCGCGCTGCATCTCGGCCTGCGTGAAGATGGCGCTGCTGAGGTTGCTGGGGTCGTGCAGTGTCGTCACGCCGAAGGCCAGCGAGGCGAGGTTGACCCAGCTCTGCTGCGGGATGAGACCCGAGTCGTTCATCGCGCCGTGCCAGTGGGCGTCGATGAAGCCGGGCACGATGGTCTTGCCGCTGGCGTCGATGCGCTTGGCGTCGGCCGGGATGGCGATGTCCTTGCCCACCGCCACGATGCGGTTGCCGTCGACGACGACGGTGCCGCCTTCGATGACGCCTTCCTCGCCCGCACCCTTCATCGTCACGACGCGCGCGCCGGTCAGTGCGATCTTGCCGGCAGGCTTGTCGCTGGCCTGCTCGAAACCGATCTTCTGGCTGGTGGCCTTGTCCTTGCCGGCGGCCGACGCCGTGAACAGCTCATCGCCCAGCGTGAAGTGCAGGCGCTGGCCGTCGCCGCTCCAGTGCAGCGCGGAGCCGGCGTTGACGTCGAGCTGGCGCACCGGCAGGGCGTCCATCTTGGCGCCGACGGTGATGGTCTTGCCGGCCTGGCCCTGCACCTGCGGCAGCGGCGTGACGTAGGCGTGGTAGCGCTCGACGAAGCCCAGCCACTGCCCGTCGGGCGACACGCTGTATTCGCTGGCGGCGTCGCTGCGCGCGACCTCGGTCTCGCTGCGGTCGCGCAGGTTCAGCCGCATCAGCGAGAAGCGCTGCTCGACCTCGCTGGTGCTGCTGGTCTTCGTGAAGAAGAGTTCATCGCTGCGCAGCCCGAACTGCGGCGCGCTGCCTTCCTTGCTGATGCGCTCGGGCTGGCCGGAGCCGTCGGCGGCAGCGGTGTACAGGCCTGTGTCGAGGCTGTGCCAGGGGCTGGTCAGCCCGCCGCCCCTGACCTTGCGGTAGACGACCAACTTGCCGTCCGGCGACAGCCGCGGTTCCAGGTATTTGCCGGGTTCCTTGACGACGAGCGTGTCCCGGCCGCTGGCCACATCCAGCCGGCGGATGCTGCCCTGCGCGTCGTCACGCCAGGTGGCGTACACCAGGCTGCGGCCGTCGCGCGACCAGCTCGGCGCGAACTCGAAGGCCTCAGCCTGCTTCGTCAGCCGGCGCGGCGTGCCGTCCGGCAGGTCCTTCAGATACAGCGCGCCCAGTGCCGAGTAGACAACGCGTTTGCCGTCCGGCGAAACCTGCGCGCCGCGCAACTGGTGCACGGCGAACTTGTCCGGCGCTACCGCTTGCGCGAAGCGCATGGGCTCGCGCAGCTCGCGCGTGTCCTTCACGTGGAAGGGAATTTCGGTTGCGCTGCCCTTGAACGGGTCCACGCGCCAGATCTTGCCCTCGGCCCAGACCACCAGCTCCTTGCTGCCCGGCAGCCAGGCGAAGCTGGGGTACACGCCCCACATCGCCCAGATCTCCTGCAGGTCGCGCGACAGGCCGCTCCAGGCCGGGCGTTCCACGCCGGTGGCCAGGTCCTTCAGGAACAGCGTGCTCTGGTTGCGCACGCGGCGCACGAAGGCGAGGTATTTGCCATCGGGCGACGGCGTGGGCCGCACGGCGCCGCCCGCCCCCTGCACGAAGGGTTCGACGGAGCCGTCGGCCAGGTCTTGCCGGAAGATCTTGTAGATCTCGCCGTTGCCGTCCTTGTTGTATTCAAAGGTGCGGCCGGGCGTCGTGTCCTGGCTGTAGTACAGGTATTTGCCGTCGGGCGAGATGGCCGGCTCGCCCAGGTCTTTCTGCCAGTTGGGCTTCTCGTTGAGCTGCACGCCCTTGTTCTTGGCGGCGTCGGCGTCCACGGCGAACAGCCAGATCTCGCCCGAGCCCGCGCTGCGCGTGCCGGTGTAGTGCTTGCGGGCCAGCAGGTACTTGCCGCTGGGGTGCCAGACGGGGTTGTTCAGCAGCCGGAAGTCTTCCTTCGTCACGGCGCGTGCGTCGCTGCCGTCCACGTTCATGACCCACAGGTTGTCGCCACCGCCCGCGTCGCTCAGGAAGGCGATCTGCTTGCCGTCGGGCGAGAAGCGCGCCTGTTGCTCCCACGCGATGGAGTGCGTCAGCGCCTTGGCTTCACCGCCGCCGATGGGCAACGTGTAGAGGTCACCCAGCAGGTCGAAGACCAGCGTCTTGCCATCGGGGCTGACGTCCACGCTCATCCAGGTGCCGGTCTTCACGTCGATGCTGGCCGTCTTGGCGACGCCAGGCGGCGTGTTGACGTTCCAGGCTGGGGTGGCGGCGGGCTTGGGCGCTTCCTGGGCGTTGGCGGCGAGCGCGGCGGCCAGCAGCAGGGCAGGAGCGACGTTCAGACGTGGCATGTGATGTGTTGTTAGGGCCGAAACGGTCGATGCTAACGAGGCCAGCCGGGCGCGATCGTTCGTCACGGGCGGGCAAACCCGCAGGCGGCGCGCGATGGCCCCGGCCCGCCGCGTCGTCGGTCAATGCTTGAATTGCTGCAGGTCGATGGCCTGCGCCATCGCGGTGTCGCTGGGCTGGCGCCCAGATGGCGGCCTCAGCCGAACAGCCACCAGACCAGCAAGCCGCCGAAGATGAGCCACTGCAACGCGTAGTAGGCGAAGCGGCTCTTCGCCTTGATGCGCTTGCCGAACAGGCGCACCTGCTGCACGTAGGCGAACAGCTTGTTGATGCCGCCGGTGCGGTCGGAGTCGGAGTTGGGGGCGGACGCCGCGCGGATCAGCGTGTGACTGATGAAGTGGTTGAACCACGTCGCCAACCGGTTGTTCAGCGGCCTCTCGACGTCGCAGAACAAGATGATGCGCATCTGGTCGGACTGGTTCTCGGCATAGTGCAGATAGGTCTCGTCGAAGATGACGCCTTCGCCGTCACGCCAGAAGTAGCGCTCGCCGTCGACCGAGATGTAGCAGCTCGCGGCGTTGGGCGTGACCAGGCCCAGGTGGTAGCGGACCGAGCCCGCGAAGGGGTCGCGGTGCGTGACCAGGCGGCCGCCGGGGGGTAGGGCGGCGAACATGGCCGCCTTGACGCTCGGGATGCGCTGCAGCAGCTCGGTCGTCACCGGGCACAGTGCGCGGGCCGACGCATGCGCCTCGTCGTACCACTTCAGGTGAAAACGCGTCCAGCCCGTCTTGAAGAAGCTGTTGAAGCCGGCGTCGTTGTACTGGTCGGACTTCTTGATCTCGCCCGCCTGGGCCAGCTGAAAGGCCTCGGCGCGGATGTCCTGCCAGTGCTCCTGCAGCAGCTTCAGCTCCGGGAAGCTCTCCACCGGCAGGTAGGGCTTGGCCGGCAGACGCGAGAACATGTACATCAGGCAGTTGATGGGCGCCATGAAGGTGGAGTGATCCATCAACTGGCGGAAGAAGCGCAGCCGCACGCGGCCGCGGAAGTGAACGTAGACGGTGCTCGCGACGAAGGCGCCGACGATGGCGAGCTTGATGTAGGGAATGTCGTGGGTCATTTGCCGTAGAAGTCGGGCTCGCCGGGCGGGCGCGACTTGAAACGCTTGTGAAGCCAGAAATACTGATGCAATTGTCGGCGGGCCTGGGTTTCGATGACGGCGTTCATGCGTGTCGCGTCGGCGACAAGGTCGTTGCTGGGAAAGTCGGTGAGGGCCGGTTCGATGACCAGCGTGTAGCCATCCACTTCGCGGCGGGGGTAGCAGGGCAGCACGGCGGCCTGGGTGGCGGCCGCCATGCGCGACAGCCCGCCGATGGTGGCGGCCGGCACGCCGAAGAAGGGCACGAAGACGGAGTCCCGGTGGCCGAAGTCCTGATCCGGTAGATAGTAGAGCCGGTATCCGTCCTTGAGCGCGCGCAACGTGGGCCGTGTGCCTTGTCGGCGCGCGAAGATGATGCCGGTGCCGAAGCGCAGCCGCTTGGCTCGGAAGAAGGCGTCGAGCCAAGGGTCTTTTTGCACCGAGTAGATGCTGACCACGGGTGTTTCTAGCGACACCCGCAGGCCCGCCAGATCGAGGCCTGTGAAATGCGGCGCCATCAGGATCGCGTTGCGGCCGTCGAGTGCGCGCAGGTGCTCCAGCCCTTCGATGCGCACCAGCGCCTTCAGCCGTTCGCGCGACGCGAACCAGCAGTAGCCGTATTCCAGCAGCATCTGGACCATGGCGACGAAATGCTGGCGCAGCAGGCGTTGGCGCGCGGCCGGCGACCAGTCGGGCAGCACCAGCCGCAGATTGACCTCGCCGATATGGCGCCGAGACGTCGGCAGGGCGGCAATCACCTGGCCGATCACCCAGCCCAGCACCGAGACCACTCGAAACGGCAACCAGCTCAGCAGCCAGACGAACCCGACAAGCAGCTTCACGCCCACGCGCATCCCCCCGCACCAATCAGCCGTCGCATCGCTCAATCCCCAAGTTCAGGGGCCGGATGGTAGTGGAGGGAAGCGTTCCTCGGTTTGGGCCCGAAAGCTTGCGCTTGATGTGGGGCAAAGCCTGGCGCTCCGGCGGTGTTCCAGCCCCGCGCACCAAATTGGATGCGGCGCCTTGAGCGGCGCGTCGATGCGGCTGGTAGCGCAACCCAGTTGGCGTCAAGCGCCTGTTCATGGGGTTGTGGTCGTGCGTGAGGTGTCGGCGCGAGGCGTGGAGGTGGCGCAATCAGGCGCCGTCCGGTGGGCCCCGGTTGTCTTGGCGCGCGCGCCTTGACGCCCGTTTGCCCGCCGTTGGTGCGTGGCACCGTGCTGAGGCGTGGTGTGGGGCGCCCGCACGACACCGTTTCAATGGGACGTCCGAATGTGAACAAACGTACAGCCTGTGTCGGATCTGCCTGCGCGACGATTTCAAGCGAGAAAAAGTACCGGAATGCCGATGGCTAAAGGGGCGACAGCGTTATCAGTAACCCCGTGAATCGGTGGCATGAGGGGCCCGGGAGGGATACCTGCAGATACAGCGCCTCTGCAGGACTGCGGATCATGTGAACCCAACCGACGAGGTTCTACGGAAGATCCACGATGAGATACCAACCACCGCGTTCGTCACTCGCCCAGGCAGGTACATCGCTCATGCGACGAATTACCCCATTTCTGCTGACCGCCGCCTGCAGCGCCTTGCTGTCGGCTTGCGGAGGTGATGACAGCGCTTCCAATACCGCATCAGCCACCTCCAAGGGGGTTGGCGTGGGCGGCAGCAGCAAGCCGCTCAGCACCATCCCGGCCGACCCCCACGGCACGCTCCGTACCGCTACGGCGGCTACGGGCTCGGCGCCGTCGCCCGGCTGCTACAGCGCTTCCTTCCCGCGCCGCTTGACGCGCGCCCAGTTCGTGAACGCGCTGACCGATTGGTCCGGTGCGCTCATCACCGACACCGCGCTGCCAGCACGCATCCAGACGCTCGCCATCGACACGGCCCAGTTCCCGCTGGACGCGTCGGTCAACCCCGAGAGCGCGCGCCACCAGGGTTACTACCGCCTGGACCCGACCGTGGCCAGCCGCCAGGAGTCGAGCATCTACAGCGTGGCTCAGTCGCTGGCTGCTGATATGGCCAGCACCGATGCGCGTGCCGCCACCATCGTCGGCAACTGCACGGGCGCCAGCTGCCTGGATGCCTTCGTCCGCAAGGCCGGCCGCATCCTGTTCCGCCAGCCGTTGACCGACGCCGAAGTGGCGGTCTACACCAAGGCCGCCGGTGGCGCGACCGACAAGGCCGCCGTCGCCAAGGTGCTGGCGACCATGATCGCGTCGCCGCAGTCTTACTTCGTCGTCGAACGTGGCCTGGCCTCCAGCGACACCAGCGCAAGCTGCGTGTCGCTGAGCGCACATGAGCTGGCCAGCCGTCTGTCGCTGCACCTGTGGGACACCATCCCCGATGCCGCGCTGCGCGCCGACGCCGACAGCGGCGCCCTGCTGCAGCCGTCTGTCTATGCCAAGCAGGTGGCCCGCCTGATGGCTGACGCTCGTGCCGACAACGGCCTGCGCAGCTTCTTCCGCCAATGGCTGGAGCTCGACGACCTGACGCCGATGAACGGCCGCGTCGGCAACCCGAAGTTCGATGCCTTCGCTGGCAACTTCAAGCCGCTGGCCACCACGCGTGACGCCGCGATCACGGAGCTGCTGGACATGGTCTCCTATGTGGCCGGCCGCAATGGCTCGCTGCAGCAGGTGATGACGGACCGTCACTCGTTCGCGCGCACCGCCGACATTGCTGCCCTCTACAACACCCCGGTGTGGGACGGCAAGTCGGCGCCGCCGCTGTTCACCGAGGCGGAGCGCGTGGGCCTGATGACGCGCGTGGCCGTGCTGGTGAACGGCTCGTCCGACACCACGCTGCCCATCCAGCGCGGTACCCGTTTGCTGCGCGCGCTGACCTGCCAGGCCCTGCCGGCGCCGGCGATGAACCAGACCAATGCTGCCGCCGATCTGTCGGGCGTGCTGACCACCCGCCAGCGCACCGAACGCATCACCGAGATGAAGGGCACGGCTTGCATCAACTGCCACGCCGGCATCATCAACCCCTGGGGTTTTGTGCATGAAGGCTTCGATGCGCTGGGCCGCGTGCGCCGCAGCGAGGTCGTTCGCGATGACGCTGGCCAGACGCTGGGAGAAAAGCCGCTCGACACCTCGGTCGTCGTGAAGCTGGATTCCATGCAGGAGCGTTCGATCTCGACGGTCGCTCAAGCCCAGCAATACGTGCTGGAGAGCGGTGAAGTCGAGCGCTGCTTCGCTCGCAACTACTTCCGCTACTCCTTCGGTCGCACCAACGTCGACAGCGACGCTGAAGTGATCGAGTCGACCCGCAGCCAGGCCGCCAACGGCGCCAACCTGCGCAGTCTGTTCGCGTCGATCGTGACGCGCGATGAATTCAAGTCCATCCAGAGGCCCTAATGAAACCCGTATTCGACCGCGTTTCCCGCCGCCAGTTCCTGATGGGTACGGGCGGTGCCCTGGTGGCGATGCCGCTGCTGCCGTCGCTGCTGCCCCGCGAGGTGGAAGCCCAGACCATGGCGGCCGCTTCCCAGGAGCGCTACTTCGCGCACATGACCACCTGGCACGCCGTGCTGCAGGCGCAGTTCTACGGCACGCTGCTGGACCTCAAGCCCACGCAGACGATGACTTACGGCGGCTACACCGTCGGCAGCGCCGCTCTGCCCTACACGACCAGCGGCAGCAAGGTCGTGTTGAGCGAAATCCTTCAGGCTGAGAGCTCGGCCCTGACGTCGCGCATGTTCGGCCTGATGAACGTCATCAACGGTCTGGACTTCGGCGTGGGCGTGGGCCACAACCGTGGCGGCACGCTGGGTGGCGACTCTGCCAACCCGACGATCGACCAGATCATGGCCGCATCGAAATCGTTCTACCCGAACAAACCGCTGCAGCCGGCTATCGTGCGCAACCTGGTGTCGTTGTCCAAGACGTCCACCGGTATCGTGCAGACCGAGCAGACTGCCGAGAGCAACGTCAAGCTGTTCGACCGCCTGTTCAAGACCTCGACCACGCCGTCGACCGGCTCGTCCGCGTCGACTCAAACGGTGCTGGTCGACAGCGTCAAGGAGCATGCCGCGCTCGTGAAGGCGGACGCTCGCTGCTCGGCTGATTGCCGCACCCGGCTGGACGAGTACCTGACCATGCTGTCGGAAGTGCAGGGCAAGGTTCAGCAGACCGTCAACAGCTCGTTCGCCCGGCCGACGTCTGACACTCAGTCGATCGAAGCCGCCGAAGGCTTCTACGGCAAGCCCGAAAACCAGGTGGCCTGCGAGAAGCTGTGGAATGACATCATCGTGGCCGCTTTTACCGCCGGTATCAGCCGTGTGTACGTCTGCGGTCCCACCTCCTACACGTTCGGCACCGTTCCCGAGCACACCTGGCACAACGACTTTGCGCACCAGATCGAGGCCACCGCGGCCGCACGTGCCGGCTACAGCGCCGCAGTGCAGCGTCAGTTCGAAGGCGCGCAGCTCGACCTCGCCCGCAAGATGGACGCGGTCAAGACGGCCGACGGCCTGACCTTGCTGGACAAGGGTCTCGTGGCCAGCGGCCATGAGATGGGTTCGGGCGGCAGCCCGGGCAACCACCACAACCGCTGCATCCCCATCGTCACGTTCGGCAACGCCGGTGGCTATTTCAAGACGGGTCTGTCGCTGGACTTCCGCGACCCCAACTCGTTCACCTGGTCGATCAACCCCAGCACACCGCGCTGGTGGGGCGGGCTGGTCTACAACCAGTGGATGGGCATGGTGCTGCGCGCCATGGGTGTTCCGGCCAGCGAGTACTCGACGAACAACGGCGCCTACGGCTACCCGAGCGTCAAGGCCAACAACAGCGACCACACCGACGCCATCTGGACGGCGGCTGCCGGCGATCTGCCGTGGATGAAGGCTTGAAGACCATGGTTATCACTACCTTATCCAAGCTGCGGCGCGCCGCAGCGCTGGCGCTCGCAGGCTTGTCCCTGTGCGGCGGCGCCTGGGCGCAAAGCGCAGCCAACGGCAAAGTCTTGTACAACAAAGTCTTCGTGACCAACGTCGGGACTTGCGCGGCCTGCCACTACGAGCCCAAGGACGATGCCGTCATGGCGGTCGGCGCTAGCGCGAACGCCCTCAAGCAGGCCGTGATGAACAAGACGTCCATGAAGAAGCTCAACGGCTTCATCACGGATGCAGAGTTCAACGACTTGGCCGCCTACATCAGCGGCGCGTGGGGCAGCACGCCCACCTACATCGCCGTCACAGCGGCGCCGTCTGTCAGCATTTCAGCCACGTCCCTGAGCTTTACTGCACAGAACGTGGGCAGTGCCAGTGCTGCGCAGACCGTGACGGTCAGCAATGCTGCCAGCGCTACCGGTGCGCTGTCGTTCACCAGCATCGCCACCACGGCAGGCAGCGACTTCTCGGTCTCGGGCGGCACCTGCTCCACGACGGCTTCCGTCGCGGCCGGCGGCAGCTGCACCGTGAACGTGACGTTCAAGCCCTCGGCGGCCGGCACGCGCAACGGCGCACTGACGCTTGCGCACAATGGCGCCGGCGGCAAGTCGGAAGTCAGCCTCAGCGGCAGCGGCATGTCTTCCAGCCCGGTGGTGTCGGTGTCGCCCGCGACGCTGACCTTCTCGGGTGTGGTGGGGACGGCCACGGCTCCCATGCGCGCGACGATCAGCAATACCGGCAGCGGCAATCTTGTCCTGTCGGCGCTGATGTTTGGTGGCACCAACGCGAGCGATTACGGCCTGGCTTCCAGCAGCACTTGCGGCGCCAACACGTCGATCGCCGGCGGTAGCAGCTGCGTGCTGGACATCGTGTTCACCGCAGGAGCCACCGGCGCGCGCTCGGCCACGCTGACCGTTGCCCACAACGCGACGGGCAGCCCCACAGCCATCACGCTGATGGGCACGGGCACGGCAACGGCGACGCCTGGCATCGCGCTGGACGCGACCACGCTCGACCTGGGCAACCAGCCGGTGGAAATGCTGAGCTCGTCCAAGACGGTGACGCTGACCAACAGTGGTGGCGCTGCGCTGACGCTCGGCAACATCACGCTGGGCGGCACGGATGCCAGCAGCTTCGTGCTGGGCGGCACCTGCGCGGCCAATGCGTCGGTGGCTGTCAAGGGCACTTGCACGATCACCGTCGCGATGAAACCGCTGACGCTGGGCGCCAAGTCGGCCACGCTGAGCGTTGCGTCGAACGCTCCGACCGGCACCGCCACCGTGGCGCTGAAGGGCGTCGCGGTGCGGGCACCGGCGCCGGAAGTGGGTCTGTCGCAAGCGGCGCTGGACTTCGGCACGGTGTCGATGGGCGTGAAGTCCATCGCCCGCACCGTGACGCTGACCAACACCGGCTCGGCGGACCTGACGATCACCAGCATCGCCAGCACCTCCACGGAATTCGCCGTCACGCACAACTGCCCCAGCTCGCTGGCGGCGGCCGCATCCTGCGTGATCAGCGTGACCCTCACGCCCGTGAGCGCCAACCTGGCCGAGGCCGTGGTCATCACGACCAATGCGCTCAGCTCACCCAACTCCATCGCGCTGACCGGCCTGGGCACCACGGCGATGATGCCTGTGCTGGCCTGGCAGCAGAACTCGGCGTCGCTGAAGTTCGATTCCACGGTTGTGGGCATGACGAGTGCTTCGCAAAGCCTGACGCTGGTCAACCAGGGCCCGGGCGCTGCGCTGATCAACTCGCTGGGTGTTGCGGGTACGGACGCGAGCTCGTTCGCCATCGGTGCGGGTTCCACCTGCAAGGCCGGCGTGTCGCTCGACGCCAACGCCAGCTGCACGGTCGTCGTGAGCTTCGTGCCGGGTTCCACCGGTGCCAAGACGGCCAACCTGCAGGTGTCGTCCAACGCCTCGCCACCGGGTGACGTCGCACTGAGCGGTTCGGGCGCCAGCCCGAGCACCCCCAGCGGCATGATCACGGTGTCGCAAACGACGCTGGACTTCAGCTCCATCGGTGTGGTCGCGGGTCAGACGTCGACTGCGCTGACGGTCACTGTCAACAATGGCAGCGCGGCTTCGGTCACGGTGTCCAAGATCGCGGTCAGCGGCCAGTTCAGCATCGTGGCGGCCAGCAGCAACAGCTGCGCCACCTCCGGTGTCACGCTGGCGGCGGGCGGCAGCTGCAACGTGGCGGTCGTGTTCTCGCCGAACATGGCAGGATCAGCCACCGGCACGCTGACGTTGACGACCTCGACGAACCAGACGGTCGAAGTCACGCTCAAGGGCCAGGCCAATGCGGCGACGCCCAAGCTGGCGTGGCAGGGCAACACGACATCGCAGGCCTTTTCGTCCACGGTCGTGGGCCAGACCAGCTCGGCGCAGACGCTCACGCTGACCAACCCGGGCACCGTGGCGGCCACGCTGAGCGGCGTGACGCTGTCGGGCACCGATGCGGCATCGTTCGCTATCGGCAGCTCGTCCACCTGCAAGGCCAACCTGTCGCTCGCCGCCAACGCCACCTGCACGGTCGTGCTGACCTTCACGCCGGCCAGCGCCGGTGCGAAGTCGGCCACGCTGAAGGTGGGGTCCAACGCGACGTCGCCGGGTGATGTGGTGCTGTCGGGCAGTGGCATGACGGCCACGCCGACCAACGGCATGCTGACGGTCGACAAGAGCGCCCTGGACTTCAGCGGCACGAGCGTCGACATCGGCAAGACGTCGGCCGCCATGAACGTGACGGTTGCCAATGGCAACGTCGCAGCGGTCACGCTGAGCAAGGTCGAGGTCACGGGCCCGTTCAAGGTCTCGGCCAACACCTGCCCGGTGTCCAGCTCCACGATCGCGGTGAATGCCAATTGCACGGTGTCCGTCACCTTCGTGCCCACTGCAGCTGGCATGGCTACCGGCAACCTGACGCTGACAACCGCCACCGGTCAGGTGCTGGTGGTCTCGCTGAAGGGCCTTGCCACGGCGACGGCATCGGCGCCGGTGTTGGTCTGGCAGACGGGCGGCGCAAGCACGCTGCAATTCGACAGTGCCGATGTGGGCAAGACCAGCGCTGCCAAGAGCGTGACCCTGCTCAACCAAGGCAGTGGCACCGTCAACTTCTCGGCACTCGAGACCGACGGCAACGACAAGGCGCAGTTCCTCGTGACCTCGGACTCCACCTGCAAGGTCGGTACCCCGTTGGCTCAAGGTGCCAGCTGCCAACTGGTCGTGGCCTTCATGCCGACGTCGGCCGGCAGCAAGAGTGCGACCCTGCGCATCGCGTCCAACGCCACGGCACCCGCCACGATGATGCTGTCTGGCTTGGGCAATGCGGCGAGCACCGGCACCGGCACCGGCTTGCTGTGGGTGGACTACAAGTCGCTGGGCTTCATGGCCGGCACGGGCAGCGCATCGGCCGCTCAGACGCTGACGGTGAAGAATCAGGGCACGGCACCGATCTCGCTGTCCACCATCGTCACCACGGGCCCCTTCCAGGTGGTCAACAGCGCCTCCGGCGGCTGTGTGCTGCCGCAGCAGCTGGCGGCGGGTGCGTCGTGCGTGCTGTCCGTGGTGTTCAACGGCCCGCAGACGGCCGGTGACAGCACCGGCACGGTGGTGCTGACCGGCGCCAGCGGCGACAGCCTCACGGTGAGCCTGACGGGTCGTGCCGTGGCGACCAACGTCGGTGGCAGCGGCAGTGACGACAAGGACAGCGGCGGCGGTGCTGCCTCCCCCTGGGCACTGTTGGGCCTGCTGCTGGCTGGCGCGGTTCTCTCGCCGCGCCGCCGCAAGATTTCGAACCTGTGAACCTGTGATTCAGCAAAAGGAAGTAATGATGTCTAAGAGCGTGTTGGGTGCGGCCTGCGTGGCCATGAGCATGATGTTGGGCGGCAGCGCTCTGGCGCTGGATGCGGGCCAGCCGGCCCCGGCGCTGGAAGTGAGCGGCGTCAGCGGCCCGGTCGGTCTGTCCAAGCTGAAGGGCAAGGTGGTCTACCT
>JACCDP010794167.1_pt1 | contig 17511 bp, 11 predicted proteins | sample 7445841 | NCBI WGS metagenome assembly JACCDP01 (sample SAMN15323441, study PRJNA562643) | freshwater metagenome | isolation source: river surface water | place: USA:Blue River Watershed | collected 2017-08-17 | reverse complement strand
GCACCACCCGTCTCCGACAGCACCTTCGTGATCGCCGCCGTCAGCGACGTCTTGCCGTGGTCGACGTGGCCGATCGTGCCGATGTTGACGTGGGGCTTGTTGCGCTCGAACTTGGCCTTCGCCATGGTGTCCCTCGTGTCGTTGGGTCAGTAGCCACGGAGCCGCGCGACGATCTCCTGGGAGACGACGGGCGGAACGTCCGCATAGCGTTCAAATTGCATCGAGAAGGAGGCCCTGCCTTGCGTCGCGGACCGGAGGTCCGTGGCGTAGCCGAACATCGCCGCGAGCGGCACTTCGGCGCCGATCACCTGGGAGCCAGAGCGGGCTTCCATGCGCGTGACCGAGCCCCGGCGACCGGAGAGGTCACCAATGACTGCGCCGGTATACTCTTCCGGGACGGAAATTTCAACCCTCATGATCGGTTCCATGAGAATTGGCGTCGCGTTGCGTGCCGCTTCCTGCACCGCCATGGACGCCGCGACCCGGAACGCGATCTCGGTTGAGTCGACATCGTGCGCGCTTCCGTCGTACACGGCGCAGCGCACGTCGATCATCGGAAATCCTGCGAGGACGCCGCGCTCGAGGGCCTCGCGACAGCCGTCGAGCGTCGACTTGAGGAACTCCTTCGGGATGCATCCGCCGACCGTCTCGTCCACCACGACGATCCCGGCGCCCTCCTCGTTCGGGGAGAGGCGGACCTTCACGTGGCCGTACTGCCCCTTGCCCCCGGTCTGGCGCTTGAAGAGCCCGTCGCCCTCCGCCGTGGCGCGCAGCGTCTCGCGGTAGGCGACCTGCGGGCGGCCGACCTGGCACTGCACGCGGAACTCGCGGTCGAGCCGGTCCTTGATGATCTCGAGGTGCAGCTCGCCCATGCCCGCGATGAGGGTCTGGCCGCTCTCCTTGTCCTGCCGGACGCGGAAGGTCGGATCCTCCTCCTGGAGCTTCGCGAGGGCGCCGACGAGCTTCTCCTCGTCCTGCTTCGTCATCGCCTCGATCGCCATCGTGATGACGGGCTCGGGGAAGGTCATCGACTCCAGCACGATCGCGTGCTTCTGGTCGCACAGCGTGTCACCGGTCGCCACGTTGCGCAGGCCCGCGGCCGCGACGATGTTGCCCGCGCGCGCGGACGTGATGTCCTCGCGCTTGTTCGCGTGCATCTGGAGCAGACGCCCGACGCGCTCGCGCTTCCCGGTGCGCGGGTTCAGCGCGACGGTCCCGGCCTCGATGCTGCCGCTGTACACGCGAAGGTAGGTCAGCGCGCCGACGAACGGGTCCGTCTGGATCTTGAACGCCAACGCGCAGAACGGCTCGTCGTCGGAGGCCTTCCGACGCAGCGTCTTCGCCTCGTCCGCGGGATCGCGGCCCTCCACCGCGGGGAGGTCCAGCGGGCTCGGCAGGTACGCGACGATCGCGTCCAGGAGCGGCTGCACGCCCTTCTTCTTGAAGGCGGAGCCACAGAACACCGGCACGACGCTGCCGGCGATGGCGCAGCGGCGCGCGACCGCCTGGAGGCGCGCCACCTCGAGCGTCTCGCCCTCCATGTACGCGGCGAGCAGCTCCTCGTCCTCGCTCGCGAGGGCTTCGACCATGCGCTCCCGGGCGAGCGTCACGTCGTCCCGCAGCGCGTCGGGCACGGGCCCCTCGACCATCGTGGCACGCTCGCCCTCGTCGGTCCAGGTGTACGCCACCTCGCGCACGAGGTCGACCATGCCGCGGAAGGTGTCTTCCTGCCCGATCGGCAGCTGGAAGGGCACCGCGTTCGCGCCCAGGCGCTCGCGGACGCTCCGCACCGCGGCCTCGAAGTCGGCGCCCACGCGGTCCATCTTGTTGATGAACGCGATGCGCGGCACATGGTAGCGCTCCGCCTGCTTCCAGACCGTCTCGCTCTGCGGCTCCACGCCTTCGACCGCCGTGAACACGGCGACCGCGCCATCCAGCACGCGCAGGCTGCGCTCGACCTCGACCGTGAAGTCCACGTGGCCGGGGGTGTCGATGATGTTGACGCGGTGGTCCTTCCACGAGCAGGTCGTCGCGGCCGACGTGATCGTGATGCCGCGCTCCTGCTCCTGGACCATCCAGTCCATGACGGTGGAGCCCTCGTGCACCTCGCCCATCCGGTGCGAGACGCCCGTGTAGTACAGGATCCGCTCGGTCAGCGTGGTCTTGCCGGCATCGATGTGCGCCATGATGCCGATGTTGCGCACGATGGAAAGGTCGTTCTGCATGTCGTCACACCCCTCCCCGCTCGATGGGACCGGCCTTCGGACCCGTGGGTCCCGCGCCTGCCCTGCGTGTCGGTCGTCACGGCTGCGAAGCGCAGCGACGACGTCTCACCCGGGGGGTCGGACGCATGCTCCAAGGCAGCTGCCCGTACGGTCTCTGCGGCACATCGCCCCGGGAAGCAACCATGGCTCCTGTATGCGGGGATGCACGTCGCAGCGCACGACGCAGACGTTTGAACCGAGCGGTCGGGAACTCTCCCGTCAGGTGGAGGGGTGAAACGCGCACCCCGCGCCACGAGGGCGCGGGGTGTGGGCGGAAGCTACCAGCGGTAGTGGCTGAAGGCCTTGTTGGCCTCGGCCATGCGGTGCACGTCGTCACGCTTCTTGACGGCGTTGCCGCGGCCCATGCTGGCCTCGATCATCTCGCTGGCGAGCTTCTCGCGCATGGTCTTGCCGGAGCGCTCGCGGGAGTACTGGACGAGCCAGCGCATCGCGAGGGACAGGCGACGCTCGGAGCGCACCTCGACCGGCACCTGATAGTTCGCGCCGCCGACACGGCGCGACTTGACCTCGACCACCGGCTGGCAGTTCTCGAGGGCCCGGTGGAACACCTTCATGGGCTCCTCGCGGAGGCGCTCGGCCACCGCATCGAGGGCACCGTACACGATGTCCTCGGCGACGGCCTTCTTTCCGTCGAGCATGATGATGTTCATGAATCGGGTGAGCGCGGCATCCCCGTACACGGGATCGGGGAGGACCTGACGCTTGGCTACAACGCGACGACGAGGCATCTCGGACTCCTACTTCTTGGCCTTCGGGCGCTTGGCGCCGTACTTGGAACGGCTCTGCATGCGCTTGTTGACGCCCTGGGTGTCGAGCGTGCCGCGGATGATGTGGTAACGAACGCCAGGAAGGTCCTTGACGCGGCCGCCACGGATGAGCACGGAGCTGTGCTCCTGCAGGTTGTGACCTTCACCGGGGATGTAGGAGGTGACCTCCATCCCGTTGGTGAGACGGACACGGGCGACCTTGCGGAGCGCCGAGTTCGGCTTCTTCGGCGTCGTCGTGTACACACGGGTGCAGACGCCGCGCTTCTGCGGGCACGACTTGAGGGCCGGCGACGCCGTCTTGGTCGCGAGCTTCTCGCGCCCCTTGCGGATGAGCTGGTTGATGGTGGGCATACCTGTTCCTGGGTTGGCCGGGGCCGTATTTGGGCCCGGCACGTCTAAGGGAGTTTGAAGCGGACGTCAAGGGGGCCCGACGCGCGAGCCCCCTCCAACCTCACGCGCTGGCTTCACCGACGCCGGGACCGTCCGGCCCGTCGTCGTGACCGGCGAGCGCACGGCGCGCGTCCGGAACGAGGATTCCGAGCTTGTGGTACGCCGCGAAGCCGGTTCCGGCGGGGATGAGACGGCCCATGAGGACGTTCTCCTTGATCCCGCGGAGGGTGTCGCGGCGGCCGTGCACGGCAGCCTCGGTGAGCACGCGCGTCGTCTCCTGGAAGGAGGCGGCGCTGAGGAAGCTGTCGGTGGCGAGCGACGCCTTCGTGATGCCGAGGAGCAGCGGCTCGGAGGCCGGGACCTCCTTGCCCTCCGCCTCGAGCTTCGCGACGACCTCCTCGAACTCGAAGCGGTCGACCGCCTCGTCGACGAGGAACTCGCTCGCGCCCGGCGTCGTGACGCGCACGCGACGGAGCATCTGGCGCACGATGAGCTCCAGGTGCTTGTCGTTGATGCGCACGCCTTCGAGACGGTAGACCTCCTGCGTCGCGTTGACGAGGTGCCGCGCGAGCTCCTCCTCGCCCTTGATCTTCAGGATGTCGTGCGGGCTCTCGGCGCCCTGGACGAGCTTCTGGCCCTTGCGCACCACCTGCCCGTCGTTGACGCGGATCTCGCGTCCCTTCGGGATGAGGTACACCTTCTCCTTCTCGTCGCCGGACTGCTCGTCGCGGATGACGAGACGGCGCTTGCCCTTCTTCCCGTCGCGGGCGTCCTGGATGCGCACCACGCCGCTGATCTCGGCGAGGATGGCGACTTCCTTCGGCTGACGGGCCTCGAAGAGCTCCGCGACGCGCGGGAGACCCGAGGTGATGTCGTCCGTGACGCGCTCGCTCGGGGTGCGGTAGAGCACCGCGCCCTCGTGGATCTTGCGCGGCTCCTGGAAGCGCATCGACACGGTGTCGCCCGTCTTGAGGACGTACACGCGGCGGCGCGCCAGCAGGTTGTCCACGCCCCGCTCGCCGACCTCGACCACCAGGCGGGGGCCGACGACGGTCTGCACGGCGATCGGCTTCTTGTACATCTCCGGGAGCGCCTCGCCCTCGAGGTCGCCCGCGGGCGCCTCGTCGGTCTTCTTGCGCGCCGGCGCCTTGCGGGTCTTGGTGCCCTTGGCCTTCCACGCGTCGGTGAGCGCGGTGCCCACGCGGGCCGCCACGTCCTTGTCCTCGCCGAAGTCGATCTCCCAGAGCACCTGCCACACCTCGTACTTGGCGTGGTCGACGCGCTCGAAGAACTTCGTACCCTCGGCGAACACCTTGTCGACGCGCTTGATCGCGTCCGCGTCGAAGCTGCCGCGCAGGTCGGCGAGCACGTCGAGCTGCAGGAGCGCCGACACCTCGTGCGCGCGCTCGGTGAAGCCGCGGAACAGCGCCGCCAGGTGCGGCGTCGGGGTCTCGCGGATGCGCGCCTCGAGCGTCTCCCCTGCGATGCCGATCTGCACGCGCATCACCTCGACCGCCGCCGCGACGGCGTCCTCGCTGGCGGTGCGCATGCCGGCGCGGAGGGCCTTCACGGCCGCCGCGTAGGCATCCCGCGCCGGGGCGAGGGCCTCGGAGGCCGCGCGCACCACCTCGGCGTCCACGCGGGAGCCGAGCTCGGTGTGGACGACCTTGTTCGGGTCGAAGCCGCTCGCGCTCTTCAGCACGTCGCGGACGAGGCCCTGGTGACCCTGGTCGTAGCCCGGGGACACCGCACGCACGAGGTGCTGCGCGACCTGCGCGGTGACCTCGCCCTTGGCCTCGGCGTCGTCCTTGCGCATCTCCTGCGCGACGAACACGTTGCGGCCCGGCGTGGCCGCCTCGAGACGGGCGCGGGCGTTGGGCCACGCCTCCGTCCAGATCTCGACCTCGCCCTGCGGCGAGACGAACACGTCCTGGGGATTGTGGGCGCTGAGCGCGAAGGTGCCATCCTCGCCGCGTGCGACCTGGATCTCCGAGCCCTTGCCGACGCCGGGCTGGATTTCCTCGGCCCACCAGTCGAGACCGGTGCCGCCCTCGAAGGGGTTCGCGCACTGCACGTAGAAGCGGCCTTCCGTCTCGGTGTGCTTGATGTGGGCGTAGCCCGCACCCGGCATGAGATCGTTGCCGCCGAGGCCGGCGCCGAAGAACAGCTTCGGCTCGACCACGGCCACGCGCACGCCCTTGCCGCCGCCCTTCTTGAGCGCGGTGGCGAACTCCTCGCCGGAGCGGCCGAGCGCCAGGTGGTAGCGCACGATCGTCTCGCCGCCGAGGCGCTTCTCCTTCACGTCGCGGATGCCGCTCTTGAGCGCCGCGGAGACCGCGTCGCCGAGCACGGCCTGGCTGGCGCCCGTCGCGAAGACGAAGAATCCGCCCGGCCACTGGTAGGAGCGCTCCTTGGTCTGCGCCGCACCACCGGAGTGGAACGTACGCATCGTGAGCTGCGTGCCGGGCTCGCCGATGGACTGGGCGGCGATGACGCCGACCGCCTCACCGGCGTTGACGAGCTCGCCACGCGCGAGGTCGCGCCCGTAGCACATCGCGCAGACGCCCCACCGCATGTCGCAGGTCAGCACCGAGCGGATGCGCACGGCCTCCAGACCTTCCTGGAGGATGAGCGCGCGCTGCTCCTCCTGGATGAGCGTGCCACGCTCGATGATGACGCGGCCGTTCTCGTCGGCGATGTCGTCCGCGGTGACGCGTCCCAGCACGCGGTCCGCCACGTGCTCGATGATCGCCTCGCCGTTGCCGAGCGTGACCATCTCGACGCCGTTGGACGTGCCGCAGTCCTTCGCCGTGATGAGGGTGTCCTGCACGACGTCGCAGAGACGACGCGTGAGGTAGCCCGCGTTCGCGGTCTTGAGCGCGGTGTCGACGACGCCCTTGCGCTGGCCGTGGGTGCTCGTGAAGTACTCGAGCACGTTGAGACCCTCGCGGAGGTTCGACGTGATCGGCGTCTCCAGGATGCCGCCCTTCGGGTTCGCCATGAGGCCGCGCATGCCGCCGAGCTGGCGGATCTGCGCAATCGAGCCACGGGCGCCGGAGTCCACCATCATCCAGATCGAGTTGAAGGAGTCCTGCTCCACCATCTCGCCGGTGACCGGGTCGCGCACGCGGTCGGTCTTGACGACCTTGAGCAGCGCCTTGGAGATGTCGTCCGAGGTCTGCTGCCACAGGTCGACGACCTTGTTGTAGCGCTCCTTGTTGGTGATGACGCCATCGGCCCACTGGGTCTGCGCCTCGCGCACGGCCTCGCGGGTCTTGGTGAGCATCTCCTCCTTGACCTTCGGGACGCGCATGTCGTCGAGGCAGATCGAGATGCCGGCGGCCGTCGAGTGACGGAAGCCGATCTGCAGGAGCGCATCCGCCATGAGCACCGTCTCCTTGGCGCCGGCGTCGCGGTAGCAGATGTCGATCAGCTCGTTGAGCTGCTTCTTGCCCATCGGCTTGTTGACCGCCGAGAAGGGCACGAGCAGGTGACCCTTCGCGTCGCGCGGGAGGATCTGGCTGAACAGGACGCGACCGACCGTGGTGCGGACGCGCTCGGTGTGGCCGTTGTTGCCCTTGAGGCGGAACAGGATCGGCGCCTGGAGGTGGATGCGGCCGCTGTCGTAGGCCAGCTCGACCGCCTCGACGGTCTCGAAGCCGATCTCCTTCTCCTCGGCGACACCCTTGTCGTTGACGACGAGCGCGATGCCACCCTTACGGGCGCGACGCTCTCGGGTCATCCAGTAGCAGCCGAGGACGACGTCCTGGCTGGGCTCGATGATCGGGCGGCCGCTCGCGGGGCTCAGGATGTTGTTGGTCGACATCATGAGGACGCGGGCCTCGACCTGCGCCTCGATCGACAGCGGGACGTGGACGGCCATCTGGTCGCCGTCGAAGTCCGCGTTGAACGCCTTGCAGACGAGCGGGTGCAGGCGGATGGCCTTGCCCTCGATGAGGACGGGCTCGAACGCCTGGATGCCGAGGCGGTGCAGCGTCGGCGCGCGGTTGAGGAGCACCGGGTGCTCCTTGATCACCTGCTCGAGGATGTCCCACACCTCGTCCTGCTCACGCTCGACGGACTTGCGGGCGGCCTTGATCGTGGTGACCAGTCCGCGCTCCTCGAGCTTCGCGAAGATGAACGGCTTGAACAGCTCGAGGGCCATCTTCTTGGGCAGACCGCACTGGTGCAGGCGCAGCTCGGGCCCGACGACGATGACCGAACGGCCCGAGTAGTCGACGCGCTTGCCGAGCAGGTTCTGGCGGAAGCGGCCGTGCTTGCCCTTGAGCATGTCGGAGAGCGAGCGGAGCGGGCGCTTGTTCGGGCCGGTGAAGCCCTTGGAGCGACGCCCGTTGTCGAACAGCGCGTCCACCGCCTCCTGGAGCATCCGCTTCTCGTTGCGGATGATGATCTCGGGGGCGTTGAGGTCCACGAGGCGCTTGAGACGGTTGTTGCGGTTGATGACGCGGCGGTAGAGCTCGTTGAGGTCCGACGTCGCGAAGCGCCCCCCCTCGAGCGGGACGAGCGGGCGCAGGTCCGGCGGGAGGACGGGGATCACCTCGAGCATCATCCACTCGGGGCGGTTGCCGCTCTCGCGGAACGCGTCGACGACCTTCAACCACTTCGCGAGCTTGCGGCGCACGGCCTCGGACTGCGTATTGGCGGAGGCCTGACGGAGGAACTCGGCGAGCTGGATGCTGTCGATGTTCTTCAGCTGGTTGCGGACGACCTCGCCACCCGAGCCGACCTTGAACGAGCCGTAGCCGTAGTCGCGGATCGTCTCCTGGTAGTCGTCCTCGGTGAGGATGTCGCCCATCGTGAGCGGCGTGTCCCCGGGCGAGGTGACCATGTAGCTCTCGCAGTACAGGACCTTCTCGAGCTCCTTCAGCGTGAGCTCGGAGGACTTGCGCGCGGCGCCACGCGCACCCTTCACGGGGGTCGCGGAGAGGCGGTAGCGCTCGGCGGCGAGCAGCGCCGTGATGCGGCTGGGCAGGCTCTTGAGGAACCAGATGTGCGCGACGGGCGTCGAAAGCTCGATGTGGCCCATGCGGTCACGGCGCACCTTGGCCTGGATGACCTGCACCTGGCACTTCTCGCAGGTGATGCCGCGGTGCTTCATGCGCTTGTACTTGCCGCAGATGCACTCGTAGTCCTTGGTCGGGCCGAAGATCCGGGCACAGAACAGGCCGTCACGCTCGGGCTTGAACGTGCGGTAGTTGATGGTCTCCGGCTTCTTGACCTCGCCGTGGGACCAGCTGCGGATCTTGTCCGGCGAGGCGAGGCCGATGCGAACGGCCTTGTAGTCGAGCGGGTTCTTGGGCTCCTCGAAGAGATTCTGGGCGTCCTTCATCGAAAGCTCCGTGGGGGTTCGTGCACGTGGGTGCAGGGTGCCGGGCGATGTGCCGGGGCCTGCCGCAACTGGATGGGGAAGAGGATGCGAATGCGCGCGGTGCGGTGCGCGCCCTTCGGGACGCGCACCGCGCGAGGATCAGCGGGTGCCGCTGCCGCGGACGTCCTTCTCCTCGAGCTCGACGTCGAGCGCGAGGGCCTGGAGCTCCTTGACGAGGACGTTGAAGGACTCGGGCAAGCCGGCCTTCAGGACGTTCTCGCCCTTCACGATGCTCTCGTACATGCGCGTACGGCCGATCGTGTCGTCGCTCTTGACCGTCAGGAACTCCTGGAGCGTGTAGGCCGCGCCGTACGCCTCGAGGGCCCAGACTTCCATCTCGCCGAGGCGCTGGCCGCCGAACTGGGCCTTTCCGCCGAGCGGCTGCTGCGTGACGAGGCTGTATGGGCCGATCGAGCGCGCGTGGATCTTGTCGTCGACGAGGTGGTGCAGCTTGAGCATGTACATCACGCCGACGGTGACGCGGTGGGCGAAGGTCTCGCCCGTGCGGCCGTCGAACAGGATGCTCTGGCCCGCGTTGACGTTGTTCTCCGCGGAACCTGCCTCGCGGCCGCCCAGCGAGAGCGCCTCACGGATCTCACCCTCGTTGGCGCCGGAGAACACCGGCGTCGCCGTGGTGATGCCCGCGCGGTACTTCGACGCGAAGCGACGGAGCTCGTCCTCGGTCGTGGCCGGATCGTCGATGAACGCCATCACCGCCGCGTTGTGCTCGCCCGCGAAGGACTTGCGGAGCATGTCGCGGAGCGCGTCCATGCCATAGGTCTGGTCGAGCATCGCGCCGATGCGCTGGCCGATCCCCTTCGCGGCCCACCCGAGGTGGGTCTCGAGGATCTGGCCGACGTTCATACGCGAGGGCACGCCGAGCGGGTTGAGGACGATGTCCACCGGGGTCCCGTCCTCGAGGTACGGCATGTCCTCGACCGGAAGGATCTTGGAGACGACGCCCTTGTTGCCGTGGCGGCCGGCCATCTTGTCGCCGACGCTGAGCTTGCGCTTGATGGCGACGTAGACCTTGACCGTCTTGATGACGCCGGGCGAGAGCTCGTCGCCCTTGCTGAGGCGGTCCTCCTTCGCGGCGTACTGCTCGATGAGGAGGGCCTCGCGGCTCACCTGGTCGGGAAGGTCCGTGTTCTCCTGGCGGACGGTCGGCGCGTGCAAGCGGTCGAGCACCGCCTGGATGCGCTCACGAAGCGCCTGATCGGCACCGGTGACCTCGAGCGCGTCGAAGAGCGACACCCAGCCGTCCTCCTCGCGGACGAGGCCGCCGCTGACGGCGGAGGCGAGGAGCACGCCGGAGTCCTTGCCGAACTCCTCGTCCACCATCGCCCGGGTCAGACCCCACGGGGCGCGGGCGCCGGAGCGCTTGCCCTTGGACTCGATCCGCTCGGCGCCGAACTGCGCCTTGTTGATCGCGAGGACGAGCTTCTTGACGCGGGTGTCGACGCGACCGATCTCCTCGGCCGTCGCGCGGCTCTCACGACGCTCGGTGGCCGCCACGAGGCGACGACCGTCGGCGCTCAGACGCCACACCTTCACGGGGAGGCGAAGGCTGCCGAGCGAGCTGGCGTCGAGCTTGGCGCCACGCGCCACGACCACCGCGCCCGTCGGGGCCTTCACCGCCTGCGCCGCCGTCTTGCCGGAGAGCATGCGGCCGAGACCGCGGATGGCGGACTCGTAGGCCTTCGCGATGCGCTCGTCGCGATCGCGGAGCAGGCGCGCGACCTGCCACTGCTCGATCTCGAGGGAGCGCTGGTCCTTCTCGACGCCCTCGCGGGAGAAGATCTGGCAGCCGATGACGGTGCCCTCGACGCCCGGAGGAACCTTGCCCGAGGTGTCGCGGACGTCCCCGGCCTTCTCACCGAAGATGGCGCGCAGGAGCTTCTCTTCGGGGGAGAGCTGGGTCTCGCCCTTCGGCGTGATCTTCCCGACGAGGATGTCGCCGGCCTTCACCTCGGCGCCGATGCGGATGATGCCGCTCTCGTCGAGGTTGGCGAGGGCCTCCTCACCCGCGTTCGGGATGTCGCGGGTGATCTCTTCCTTGCCGAGCTTGGTGTCACGGGCGGAGACCTCGAACTCCTCGACGTGGATCGAGGTGAACTGGTCCTCCTGCACGATGCGCTCGGAGATGAGGATGGAGTCCTCGAAGTTGTAGCCCTGCCAGGGCATGAACGCGACGGTCGCGTTGAAGCCGAGCGCGAGCTCGCCGTTCTCCGTCGCCGGGCCGTCCGCGATCACCTCGCCCGCCTCGACCCGGTCGCCGCGGCGGACCACCGGGCGCTGGTTGATGCAGGTGCTCTGGTTGGAGCGCGTGAACTTCGTGAGGTTGTAGATGTCGACGTCGTCGACGAGCTCGTTCTCCTCGGCCGCCGGCACGTCGGCGCGCACCACGATGCGCCCGCCGTCCACGTACTCGACGACGCCGGAGCGACGCGCGGTCGTGGTGACGCCGGAGTCGCGGGCGACCGCCGTCTCCATGCCCGTACCGACGAGCGGCGCGGACGTGCGGAGGAGCGGCACCGCCTGGCGCTGCATGTTCGAGCCCATGAGCGCGCGGTTCGCGTCGTCGCTCTCGAGGAACGGGATCAGCGACGCGGCGACGGACACGAGCTGGCTCGTGGAGAAGTCGAGCATCGTGACCTTGTCCGGCGTGACGCGGCTCGGCTCCCCGCCGACGCGGGCGGAGATCTGCTCGCCGAGGAGCGTACCGTCGGCCTCGACGCGGCAGGTGGCCTCGGCGATGACCTGGCCTTCCTCCTCCCACGCGGAGAGCAGGAACACGTGCGGCCACGCGACGGGCTTGCGACCGTTCTTCTTGAGCTTCGCGACCGCCGCCTCGAGCTCGCTCACGCGCACCACGGCGCCGACGAGCGTCGTCACCTCGGCCAGCGGCTTCGCGCTGGTGGGGTCAACCACCGTGAGGCCGTCCATGCCCACGTCGCCCGGGTCCTCGATCTTGACGTAGGGCACGAGCTTGCCGTTCTCCACGCGGAGGTACGGGGTCTCGATGAAGCCGTAGTCGTTGACCTGGGCGTGCGTCGCGAGCGACGCGATGAGACCGATGTTCGGGCCTTCCGGCGTCTCGATCGGGCAGATGCGGCCGTAGTGCGTCGGGTGCACGTCACGGACGTCGAAGCCCGCGCGGTCACGCGTCAGGCCGCCTGGCCCGAGCGCGCTGAGGCGGCGCTTGTGCGTCACCTCGGACAGCGGGTTGGTCTGGTCCATGAACTGCGAGAGCTGGCTCGAGCCGAAGAACTCCTTGACCACCGCGGAGACCGGCTTCGCGTTGATGAGCTCGGTCGGCGTGAGCTGGGTGATCTCCGAGAGGCTCATGCGCTCGCGGATGGCCTTCTCCATGCGGACGAGGCCGATGCGGAACTGGTTCTCGAGGAGCTCGCCGACGGCGCGCACCCGGCGGTTGCCGAGGTGGTCGATGTCGTCGGTCTCGCCCTTCTTGTTCTTCAGGTTGATGAGGTACTGGACGACCTTGAGCAGGTCCTCGCGGGTCAGCGTCACCTGCTCGAGCGGGAAGTCGAGGCCGAGCTTCTGGTTGAGCTTGAGACGGCCGACGGCGCTGAGGTCGTAGCGATCCGCGGTGAAGAACAGGTTGCGGAAGTGCTCCTCCGCGGCCTGGACGCTCGGCGGATCACCCGGCCGCAGGCGGCGGTAGATCTCGATGAAGGCCTCTTCCTGGTACACGACCTTGTCGGCCAGGAGCGTGTCGCGGAAGAAGCTTCCGACGAACTTGCCGTCGATGAACAGCGCGTGGATCTCCTCGACGTTGGCGGCGAGCGCGCGGTCGAGGTGGGCGCGGGTGATCTCCTGGTTGCACTCGACGAGGACCTCGCCGGAGTCCATGTCGACCACGTCGAACGCGCAGGCGCGGGCGAGCAGCTCCTCATCGGAGGTCGGCACGGTCGCGATCTCGATCTCCTGCACGCTGCCGTCGAGCATCCGCACCTTCTGCTTGCGGATGAGGTTCGCCTCGCGCATCGCGCGCTGGTCCTTGCCCTTGAACTTGCCGCCCTTGGGGACGAGCGTGCGCGACGGGTCGCGCGGATCCATCACGTCGACGGCCGCCACCTGGATGTTGAGCAGGTCGACCGTCGTGTCCTTGAACCAGCTGCCGTCCTTCCGGTAGTAGCGCTCGGACTGGTAGAAGTAGTTGAGCATCTCCTCGGTGGTGTACCCGAGGGCGCGCAGGAGCACGGTGGCCGGCAGCTTGCGGCGACGGTCGATGCGGACCTGCAGGATGTCCTTGGTGTCGAACTCGAAGTCGATCCAGGAGCCGCGGTTCGGGATGATGCGGGCGGTGAAGACCGCCTTGCCCGCGCCGCCCTTCGTCGGCTCGTCGAAGAAGATGCCCGGGCTGCGGTGGAGCTGGGAGACGATGACGCGCTCGGTGCCGTTGACGATGAACGTGCCGTTCTCCGTCATGAGCGGGATCTCGCCGAAGAAGACGCTCGACTCCTTCATGTCGTGGATGCGGCGCTTGCCCGTCTCGGGGTCGACCACTTCCCACACGACGAGGCGCACGGTCACCTTGAGGGGCGCGCTGAACGTCATGCCGCGCTCGCGGCACTCCTCCTGGTCGTACTTGGGCTCGTCGATCTCGTAGCCGACGAACTGGAGCTGGCAGCGGGAGTTCGTCGGGTCGGTGGACCCGCTGAAGTCCCGGATGGGGAACACGCTGTTGAACACCGCCTGCAGGCCCGTGTTGCGCCGCTGCGCCATCGGGACGTCCGCCTGGAGGAACTGCTCGTAGCTGATCTTCTGGACGGAGATCAGGTCGGAGACGTGCACGGGCAGATTCTTGCTGAAGCTACGACGGTACTTGACGTTGTTCTTCAGCAGGGCGGCGTGGGTGTCGGCCATGGTGTTCCTCTCGTGTCGCGGGCGGGTGCGCCCCGGGCATCCGGGGTCGTGCGGCGCGCCCGTTGAGGTGGAATGAAACCCGTTCGGGGACCCGCGAGACTGGTGCAGCCAGGCGGGTGGGGTGCGCGGGCCTCCGGTCGTGCCGGGGCCTCGAACGCACGGGATGCCGCATCACGGGAATCTCCCGGATGCGGCGAAACCGCGCGCGCCACGGAACGCGGCGCGCGCGGGAGCGGTCGGATTACTTGATCTCGACCTGGGCGCCGACTTCCTCGAGCGCCTTCTTGATGTTCGCGGCCTCGTCCTTGGACACGCCGGACTTGAAGGTCTTCGGGGCGGCCTCGACGAGCGCCTTCGCGTCCATGAGCTGGATGCTGGGGTCGATCTTGCGGACGGCCATGATGACCTTGGCCTTCTGGTCGCCGGCAGCCTTGAGCACGACCTCGAACTCGGTCTGCTCCTCGACCGGGGCAGCGGCAGCGGCGGCGCCGGCCGCGACCGCGACCACGGGGGCCGCAGCCTTCACACCGAGCTCGTTCTCGAGCGTCTCGATGAGGGCCTTGACCTCGGAGAGCTTGAGGTTCTTGATGTAGTCGACGACTTCGTTCTGGGAGAGCGACATGTGGAACTTCCTCCGTGAATGCGTGGAACGGTGGGACGGCGGCGAGGCCTACCCCTCCGACTCCTCGAGCTTGGTTGCGTAGTTGGCGAGCAGGTAGAGCAGGTTCTGGGCAGGCGCGAGGATGAGCGCGAGCAGCGCTTCCTTGCCCGGCATCTCGGCGACGCCCTGGACACCCTTGGCGTCGAGCGCGGTGCCTTCGAAGAACCCGGCACGCACCTGCACGGTCTGCAGGTCCTTGAGCAGGTCACGAAGGACCTTGGCCGACGCCACGCCGTCCGGGCTGGACAGGACAATGCCGGTCATGCCCTTGAGCGAGCCGGAGATGCCGTCGACGCCGTTGGCGTTGAAGGCACGCTTCGCGAGGGTGTTCTTCATCACCTTGAACCGCATGCCGGCCTTCTCGAGGCCGCGGCGGAACTGGTTGATGTCGGACACCTTCGTGCCGCGGAACTCCGTGACGACGATGAACGGCGCCTGCGCGACGTCGCTCCCGAACGCCGCGACGAGCTCGGACTTGGAGGCCCAGCTGGACCGCTGCGCGGTCTCGGTGGTGGTGCTCATGGTGGACTACCCCTCCGCCAGGCGGGCGACGTCGTTGATGTCGATCCGGATGCCCGGACCCATCGTGGAGCTGATCGCGGCGCCACGAAGGTACGTGCCCTTCGCGCTCGCGGGCTTGAGCCGCACGAGGGTGGCGACGAGCGCCACGACGTTCTCGCGGAGCTGCTCCGCGGACATCGACGCACGACCCACGGACGCGTGCACGACGCCGGCCTTCTCGACGCGGAAGTCGATCTTGCCGCCCTTGAGCTCGCGGACCGTCTCGGCGATCTGCTCCGGACCGACCACCGTGCCGACCTTGGGGTTCGGCATGAGGCTGCGCGGACCGAGCACGCGGCCGAGCTTGCCGACCTTGCCCATGAGGTCACGGGTCGCGACGGCCTTGTCGAAGTCCGTCCAGTTCTCGTTGTTGATCTTCTCGATGAGGTCGTCCGCACCCACGAAGTCGGCGCCTGCCTCCTTCGCGGCGCGCGCCGCGTCGCCCTGGGCGAACACGAGCACGCGCACGGTCTTCCCCGTGCCGTGAGGGAGGGCGACCGCGCCACGGACCATCTGGTCCGCGTGCTTCGGGTCGACGCCCAGACGGACGGCTACATCGACGCTCTCGTCGAACTTCGCGGTGGCGGCCTGCTTCAGCATGCCCACGGCGGAGTCGAGCGTGTATCGGTTGTTCGGATCGATGCCCTCGCGGGCATTCCTCCAGCGCTTTCCACGCTTAGCCACGTTGGTCTCCTGTGGAGCGTCCTTGCGGGCCGTCCGGGATGTCCCGGTCGCCGCCGGCCGTCGGATGCTCCTGCGCCGTCGGGTCCACGAGGCGTCCGGCCTCTCCCCGAAGCGACGCGATGGGGTTGTTAGTTACGGACCTCGACGCCCATGGAACGCGCCGTCCCCTCGACGGTCCGCATGGCGGCCTCGAGGCTGGTCGTGTTCATGTCGGCGATCTTGGTCTTGGCGATCTCCTCGACCTGTGCGCGGGTCACGGAGCCCACCTTCTTCTTGTTCGGCTCACCGGAACCCTTGTCCGCCTTCGCCGCCTTGACCAGGAGGACGGAGGTGGGCGGGGGCTTGGTGATGAACGTGAAGGACTTGTCGCTGTAGACGGTAATGATCGTCGGGACGACGACGTTCTCGCCGGCGAGGTGCGCGGTGCGGGCGTTGAACTCCTTCACGAACATCGGGATGTTCACGCCGGCCTGGCCGAGCGCGGGGCCGACCGGGGGGGACGGCGTCGCCTTCCCACCCGTGATCTGCAGCTTGATCTGGTTGACGATCTTCTTAGCCATGGTCTACTCCAGCGGTCGAAGGGTCAGGCGACCTTCTCGACCTGTGCGAACTCGAGTTCGACGGACGTCGGACGCCCGAAGATGGTGACGGACACGCGGACACGCCCACGACCGGCGTTGACCTCTTCCACGCGACCATTGATGGGCGCGAGCGGACCGTCGATGACACGGACCTCCTCGCCACGCTCGAAGTTGACCGCGAGACGCGGCCCGGCCTTCTCCGTCCCGACGCCGCGGATGCGCGCGACCTCGTGGGGCGGGACAGGCGGAGGATTCCGATCGGAGCCCACGAACCCGGTGATGCGCGGGGTCTCCTTCACGACGTGCAGCGTCGCGCGGTTGATCTCCATCTCCACGAGGATGTACCCCGGGAAGAACTTGCGCTTGCTCTCGCGCTTCTGGCCGTTGCGGACCTCGAGCACGGACTCCTCGGGGACGAGGATTTCGCCGAAGAACTCCTCGACCTTGAAGCGACGGATCCGCTCGAGGAGCGCATCCTTGGCCCGGGTCTCGAAGCCGGAGAAGGTGTGGACGACGTACCAGGCCTTGGCCATGGAGGAGAATCCCCTTGTGGAGGCAGCGAAGCGGGACTACCCGGCAGTGAAACCGGCGATCTTGAGGAGGAACATCCACCCCGAGTCGTAGGCGAACAGCACGACCGAGAACAGGATGGACGCGCCGAGCACGACCGAGGTGTTCCGGGAGGTCTCCTCGCGGGATGGCCACGCGACCTCCCCGAGCTCCGTCCAGACGGAGTCGACGAAGGCCGTCGCGACCTCGTGGCGAAGCCCCACGAAGAACGCGACGACGCCGACGACCAGACCCGCGATGGCGGCTGCGTCCAGAAATCCCGCGACCGTCGGCAGCTCCACACGGGCGGCCTGGGCCACCGACGCGCAGACCTGACGCGCGAACACCCCCGTCAGCACGGCGCCGACGAAGAAGGTGAACGATACCGACCGCTGATTCTCCACGTGCCCTGTTCCCTCGTGTCGTGTGGCGTCCGGGCCCCGCGCGGTGCGACCCGCCCGGTGTTCCCGTCTGCTCCGGCGCGACCCCGTCCCCGGGCCGCTCCGCCTGTGGTGTACAAGCGACCGGGGACGTCTAACCGGATGCGGGATTCCCGCAAGCAAAATCGCGCCGGGCCGCAAGCGCGGACCGGCGCGATGAAGTCAGGGCGCCGAGGCGCCCTGCGACTACTTGATGATGTCGACGACGACGCCGGCGCCCACGGTGCGGCTGCCCTCGCGGATCGCGAAGCGCAGCGTCTTCTCGATCGCGATCGGCTTGTCGAGCTTGACGGTGAACTCGGCGTTGTCGCCCG
>JACCDP011175342.1_pt1 | contig 17515 bp, 23 predicted proteins | sample 7445841 | NCBI WGS metagenome assembly JACCDP01 (sample SAMN15323441, study PRJNA562643) | freshwater metagenome | isolation source: river surface water | place: USA:Blue River Watershed | collected 2017-08-17 | reverse complement strand
TAGGTTATAAGAGAATTTGTTGTTCCGGGGCAGAATTGGTTTCCTGTTACACCTGTTCCACTCCAAGTACCTCCTGTTGGGGTTGCAGCTAAAGTAACACAAGGATCATTCGCACAAAATGGTCCTACAGGTGTAATTATAGGAGTAACTTGATATATTAAAACATTAAGTGTTACTGGGGAAGCAGAACAACCAGATGGGCTTGTATAGGAAACAGAAATTGCATTGGTAATTAAGCCTGCAGGGCAAGCTGACCAATTTACTTGAATAGAATTTGTACCTTGGCCTGAAACTAAAGTAGCACAAGCTGGGATAGTCCAAGTATATGTTCCAGTTCCAACTGATGGGACTTGATAATTTGATAAGGCAGTTGTTTGATAACAAACGGTATCAGGATTTGTTGTTGTTAATTGGGAAAAGGAAATTGTAGCCAAAAACAACGAGGCAAGAGTTGAAAGTAATTTTTTCATGGTTTAAAATTTAATTATGGTTAATATTCCCCAATACAGGGGTTGTTGCATTTACAGTTCCGTTAAATATAGTGTTTGGGGTTACAGCGTCACATGCTGAACTTGTATAACTACCCCACAAACCATCAGGTCCAGCTGTTACTTGGATTTGTAAACTTTGTGGGGTACAAACATTTGCTACAGTTAAAGTTACACAAAATGACCAAGAACATGCACCAGATGATTGTGAATCACCAAAATCATTTCCTGGGTTTCCATCATTGTTTAAGTCAAAGAAATAGCCAGGGCCCACTGTTTGAGTTGGGGTTGCTGTTGATGTTACGGATGTTTTCCAAATCCATTGCCCACCTGTTGAAGCGCCTCCACAATTTGCAGGTGCAGTTAAAGAGGCAACCGAAGCCCACCCTGCTCCTAAATTCAAATCAAATCCTTCAAACCAATTTGAATTTGTTTGGGTAAAACTACTTAACGTGTAACATAAAGTTACTGTTTGGCCTGGGTTGTAAGTTCCACCAATTGGGGATGGGGTTAAAGTAAAAGATTGTGTTCCTGCACATTGAGAAAATGTGTAGTTCCAAAATAACAATATGGGTAAAATATAGCGCATCTTGTACATAAATATTTAAAAAGGTGGTTTTTCATATAAATAAACAATCATTGCTCCTATTGCATATCCGATACCAGAAGCAATAGCCATTTTAATCCGTTCTGGCCAGGTTTTTGATTCAACCATATATCCAACAAATGGTAAACTTAAAAATGGACCAATAAATGCCCAAAGTATCATGTAGATATTCCTTTCAGCAACGGTAGCAATATACATTGTTGATGCTGTTTCTAAAACAAAAGCAGAAAATGCTATGATAAAATACTTTTTCATTAATTTGATAATGGTGCTTTAATTGATGGATGTGATTGATACTTTTCAATTTTAATATGCGAAACATGAATATCTTTTAGAAACTCAGAGATATCTTTTGGTGTATTTGATGGGCTACCTTGAGTAGAATACCAATCATCTAAAATTAATTTTGGTAGTAGACATGGTTCTCTTGTAATTTGTTCTCGTGCTTGTTCAACGTGATTCAAATACAAATGCGTATCACCTAAGTTTCCAATCAATTCATCAGGAACCATATTAACTTCTTTTGCAATTATTTCCAATAACAATCCGTAAGATGCAATGTTAAATGGTAAACCTAAGAATGTATCTACTGAACGTTGATTCCACATTAATGAAATTGCTCGTTTAGGGGCATAGTCCAAAGGATCAATATTTGGAGTATATCCTCGTTTAAAATATTCTACTTTTCTTTCTTCTAAAGTTAATTTTCTTGTATAAACTTGAAATCCATAATGACAAGGTGGAAGTACCATTGAGTCTAATTCACCAACATTCCAAGCTGAAACCATTAATCGTCTTGAGTCCGGGTTTGTTTTAAGGTCGTTGATTAGGTTTGTTATTTGGTCTATATATTCAACACTATCTGTTGGTTTGGATGGGTTAGTGTAGCTTGTGGTTCTAAATGTTTTCCATTTTCTCCATTGTTTACCATAGATAGGACCTAAATTTCCAAATTTTTGAGCAAATTCAGGGTTACGTTTTATTTCCTCAATAAACCATTCCTTGCTAGGAACATCATCATATCCTACAAATTTGTCTGTATATGCTTTGTAAGCATCTCCTATCCATATAGTATTCCCATTATCAACTAGATATTTAATGTTTGTATCACCACGTAAAAACCACAACAATTCTGTTACAATCGATTTAAAATGTAATTTTTTTGTGGTTAAAAGTGGAAAACCGTCTGACATTTTATGTCTGATTTGTCTTCCAAATACTGAAATTGTTCCTGTACCTGTTCTATCTTGTTTAGTTACTCCGTTGTCTAAAATATCTTGGAGTAAATTTAAATATTGTTTGTCTAGGTTGTTCATGGTTGTATTTTTACAAAACGATAAACGGGAAGTTCAAGTACACCAATTTGATCTGTTCCTACATAATCATGCCATTCACTAAATGGGCGAGCATGAAATCCACCAAATGAAAGTGATTTATATATTACAAGTACTTCACCGGTTTCTGTGTGGTTACACATACCTATTATTTCGTATTGGCCACCTTTATAATGTTGCCATTTTTCTCCTGGTTTTGGGTATAATTTCATATTTAACAGTATATTGTTGGTGATGGTTTATCTCTATTATCTTTCAAACTTTCAAAAGTAAATTTTTGTCGTTTTGATTCTTTTTTAGCTTCTTTAGCAAAATCATCCATTGTCTTTTGAATATCAGGATCAAGTGAGGTTGTTGTTATTGTAGTTCCACTACATACTGGAGTAGTCATTAGATCTGGAAAATTATTATTGTTATCACATGTAATAGTAAATGGATTTGGTTGCCAATGTGGTTCTTGCCATTTTGGGTATGGCGTTGTTGGCATTGGTGCTAATGGTGTTGTTGGGGTACCTGGTACTGTAATAGTACGATCTGGTGTCTTTTTATCAAATACCAATTTTAAATGGTCTTTTATAATTTGGGTTTCTTTTTCACTCAATTTTACAGGATTTGCTATTTCCATAAATCCTTGTAGCCAATATGTAAATTGTTCTGCTGTCATATTTCTCTATTTAATTGTGTTAGTTTTTTTGCTGCAAAAAAGGAACATTGGATGTTATGTGTTTGTGTGAAAACATCATCATATTCATCCCATGTTAAAATATCTTCTTCTACTAAATGTTGGGCTATTTTTTGAACTATGGATTTTTTGTGTTCAGTAATCAAAGAAAGTTCATCTTCTGGTCTAATTCCAAATTTATTAATTTGGGCTCGATGGAATATTTGAGTGTATGGGACTTTTTCATGAATGTATCTTACATGCATCTCTTGTTTAATAGGTTCTACTAAATTAACTTTAAGTATTTTGCACAACCATAACATGAATTTCTTTTTCATAGTACTATTCCTTTTTCAAGTTTGTAATTTGGTCTATCTTCTTCATGTACATGAGTTGAAATTTCATGTGGTCCATAATACCATTCTGTGTTTACATTTAAACAAAATGTTTCTGGTTTAGAAATATCTATATCATTGAATCCGCCTTCATATCCAGATGTAAGGACACGTAAATCAGGGTCTAGGGTTTGTAATCTTTCAATCAATTCTTTAACTGTCATATGTTTGTTTTTTAGGTCTTCCACGTCTTTCAGGTTGTTTTCCTGTTCTATCAAATGTTTTTAAACAGTACATGTAAAATTCTTCTGTTGTACCATCAAAATTTTCAAGATGAAGATAATAATCTTCTTTTGTCATATCAAATTCCCTTAAAAAACCTTTTAAAAGAGCATCCAATCTAGCATTTTCGTCTTTTTCAAAATCCTCTATTAAACGTTTTCTACGAGCTAAATCAACTGAATTATTTTCAAGTAGTTTTTGAATATCACCATTATACTTTTTATGAAGTTCATTAAGTTCTAGCTCGGATAATTTCCATTGCCAGTAGTAGTGGGAAAATTCATATTCACCGTTTTGAATACGTTGAAGGAATGTAGCACTTTTTGGAAGTGGTTTTACTTTAGTATCAAAACGTCTCCACCATCTAAATTGATTGTAGTTAAGAGGTTGTAGCTTAGAAATTTCTTTTAATACTACTCGTGGATCAGACGTTTTAAATAACATAACCTTTATTTTTGACGTAAATATAAAAAGGCCCCTTTGGGGGGCCTAGTTTTTTTAAAAAAATATTGTTAATTTTATTATCCTACTAAATTAATAACAAATGCCCCTGCATTACTAATTGATATAGCGTATCTTGTTCCATTAGGACTTACTAGTTCAATAGTTCCTCCAGAAACAGGATTTTCAAATTTTGTTGCTGTTACTGTTCCATTTGCATTTACTGATCCTGTTACACTTAATGAACCTGTAATACGAGCTGATCCTGTGTATGGAAATGTTGTATCTGGAGCATATGAGGCACTTACTGCGTATGAGGCACTTGCAGCATTACCTGATAATACAGCATATGAAGCATCTGAAGCGCTAGCGGCTACTAAAGCATATAAAGTACTATCAGCGTATGAAGCTGTTGTAGCGTATGAAGCACTTGTGGCAGTATCTGCATTTAAAGCAGTATCAGCTGTTGTAGCGTATGAAGCACTTGTGGCAGTTACAGCATTGGATATACTTCCTGAAAAGTATGAAGCTGTGGTAGCAAGTGTAGCATATGAAGCTGTTGTAGCGTATGAAGCACTAGTAGCACTAAATGGTAAAGAATTTATAGGTGCTGAGAAAAATTGACCTGATTCAGTATTATATGTTACCACATATATTTGTGGGGTTGTTGGTAGAGTTTTAACAAAGAATGAACCTGTTACCTCAACATTATTCCCTCCGGCAAATAATAGGTTACTACGGTTTGTATGAGCAACACCATTTCCAACAATAAGTGCACCTTGAACAGAACTTGTTAAATTAAAATTACCTTGGGCATGTTGGTAATTTGCAGCAGCTATTGTTCCTTGACCTTCAGCATGAGAATAATCTCCTGAAGCAGATGTTTGGTATCCTTCAGCATGTGATGAAGCTCCTATTGCTTTTGTTCCCTGACCTTCAGTGTGTGAATAAGGTCCTGAAGCTACAGTAGTATTACCTTCAGCATGGGATGATATTCCACTTGCTGTATTTCCAGTACCTTCAGCGTGTGAACTTGGACCTGAGGCTATGGTATTATTACCTTCGGCATGGGAAGTACTTCCTATAGCTTGGGTAAGATTTCCTTCAGCATGTGAGTAATTTCCAATTGCTTTTGCAGTATTTCCTTCAGCATGTGACCCAATCCCACTAGCAGTTGAATAAAAACCTTCTACATGGGACGAGGCACCATCAGCTAATGTTCTTTGCCCTTCAGCATGAGAAAATATACCACTTGATGTTGTGTAGTATCCTTCAGCATGTGAATAATCTCCTAGTGATAGGGTATTCCAACCTTCAGTATGTGAATAGTTTCCTGATGCAATAGTAAAAAGACCATGAGCAAAAGAGTTATTGGTAGCCGTACAACCAACACCAGATTGCATAGGTCCAACATTGTTAAATGTGTTTGAACCTGAAACTGTTACTGAACCTAATATGGTTGTGGATTGAGATGCTGAGTCTACTGTTAAAAGGGAACCAATTGTTACTGGTTCTGGAGATGCTCCAACGATGTTTGCAATTGATTGAGATAAGTAAGCAAAGTTACCATCTAACTGATCAAATGTTAAAGGTCCTGTTGAACCTGAACGGTAAATAATGTCTGGGTTGGGTATTGCCATAATATTTTTATTATACGTATTAGTATGTTATTTGATTGTCTAGATCAGTTAACTTTTTTTGTAAATCTTGTAATATTGCTCCTTTCTTTTTACTAGATGTATTAGAGTTTTTTACCAGTTCAATTTCTTTTTGGATTCTCAATTTTTCATCTTCTGTTAAAGTAGGTTCTACTGGGGGTGGGGTGGGATTTATATTTTTTAATTCACCATAAATGTTAAATTTTGGTTTATTTTGCTCAAACGCTTGATTTGTTGCTATCACTAAAGTTATAGCTAACGGATCAAACACAAAAATTAACAAAAATATAAACCAATTTGCTACAGTTTGTAAACTTGCACCTGTAACTTTACTTACATATTGTATTGCTCCAAGTTCATTTGATTCAGTAGCTGTAGATTCCATATCCAGTATTTTCAAATCTAAATTTGTTATAGAATCATTTAGAGCATCTATTTTAGTAGATATTTTATCTTTATTAGCTTGTGCTGAGGTAAGTTGGGTTTCAAATGTTTTACGATTTGCATTGTTTGCTTTAGTTACAACTTGTCCTGTTTTACGATCTACTGATTGGGTTGTAGTATTTGTTGAAAGGGCGTTTCGTAACTGGGATATGTCTTTGTCCAGATTGGTTTTTTCTTTTTCAAGATCTAATTTGATATCTTCAAATCTCTGTTTTTTAACTTCAATATTTTTAACTTGCTTCCCACTAATTTCAAGTTTAGCAATGTTTTGTTGAAATCCAGTACTTAATAAACCATAAATTCCAATAGAGGTGATGACAGATAAAACTACCAAAGCTATAGTTAAATATACTTTTAAAAGTGTATATGTTTTTTTCCAAGTATTATGAAGATAAGTTGCAATTGCAATTTTAGATATCTCTAAAAATGAACCCATTACTATAACAGGAATTGCTGCACCTATGAACACTATGGATAAACCTACTACACTATAATATGCTGCTGTTGTAGAAAGCCCTACTGCACAAAACAGTAAAAACCAAGGTAAATAATTTTGTTTCATATCCGGGAATGTAAAAAGGCCCCTTAGGGGCCAAAACATTTTAAAAAGATTAATTACTTTTTGTTTTTGTCTACAATTGACCAGATAGTAGCTGCTAGAGCTAAAACACCACCAATCAATTCGTTTAGCAATCCTTCGTCAAGGTATCCTTTTACTACAAGGAAACCTCCAGCAAATGTTAAGACGTGTCTTGCTACTCCTAAAACTTGATCTCTACTCATTTTATTTGGTTTTTATTGTTTATACTTTTTTATGCTTCGTTTGTTGTAATTGCACCTTCAGCCTTTAATTTTACTTTACGTACACTAGCAGGTTGAGCAATTTTCCAAGCTGTTCTTCTTGCTTGATGTAAACGTGATTTTGCAATACGAGAAACGCTTACTGAATTGTTTTGGTTACCACCTAAAACATGGTAATATCTATCATCCTCTCCTACATAAATTCCAACGTGACCACCACCATTTCTTTTAAATGTTAAAATGTCACCTAACATTGGTTCATCTACTTTATTTCCATATTTTGCCCAGTTTAGAGCCCATAAAGGACGTTCTACTACTTCTAAACCAGCTGCGTGACAACAATATGCTATGAATAAACCACACCATGGAATTTCATCTTCTGTGTAAACTTTTGAAAGTCCAAGTTCTTTTGCCCAACCCATAATTGTTGGGTTATGTGTTTTACCTACTATTTCTTTTATTCCAAGTTGTTTAACTGCTTGAACTAAAATTTTAGGGGCTGTTTCGTTTTTTAACCAATCGTAACTCATATTGTTTTATATTTTATTAGTCTGTGAAAAAGTTTGTTAGAAATTTACCTACTACACCTGTAATTAGAGCTGTTAAGGCAACCCATTTTATATCTTCATACATAGCATACCCTGTTATTGCTGTACTTACAGCAAGTAGAGCATCTCCAAGCTTTCTCCATTTTTTTGGAGTCGGACTATAGTATTTTTTTTTCATTTTTGTTATGTGTTTTGAAATTCCCATAACTTTAAAATTTTGTTTTGTTATACATATTAACATAAGTAGAAAATTTAACTTCGTTAAGAAGGTCGTTCAATTTTATCATATCCCTTTTCTTTTAAAAGTTTAATCATTCTGTCTATTATATCTTGACGTTTTTGGAATTTTAAGTCAAATTCCTTTTTTTCTTCTTCTGTTAATATTTTCTTTTTCATATGTTTATATTTAATTGAAAATCATTTAACCTTCGCAACTAGTACAATCACTATCACGTTGAATAGCATCTCCTCTTAAGATACTTTCACTACGACAATAGTACAATGTTTTAATACCTTCTCTCCAAGCTAACTTATGTACATCACTTATGTATTTTGGTGAATCAGATGGATCAAATGTTAAATTTAACGAAATTGCTTGATCAACATATTTTTGACGTATTGCATTTTGTCTAACTATTTCATAAGGGTTGATTTCCTTGAATGTTAAAAATATTTCTTTTTCCTCATCCGTTAAAATATATTCAGGTAAACCTAAAACAGACCCTTTATCTCTTGCAATTTGATCCCAAACACTATCAATATTGTATCCTTTAGAATCCAATAATTTTTCCAATGTTGGATTCTTTTTAATAAATGTACCTTTTGCTGTTTTTAAATTATAAACATTAGCGGGAATAGGTTCAATTGAAGGGGAAACACCACCTGAAATATGGGCATTTGAAACTGTAGGAGCAATTGCTAAATGGTGGGTATGTCTTAAACCTGTACCTTTACACCATTCTGGTTCACCGTATTCTTGAGCTTGGTTGCTAGATGCTTTTAAAACTTCTTGTTGAATAAATTCAAACATTATTCTGGTGTATGAGTTTGCTTGCAATCCAGCAAATGGAATTCCTTTTTCTTGTAAAAACGTATGCCAACCTAAAACACCAATACCAATTGCTCTACCTTTTACAGCTGAACGGTAAGTGTTTTCCATGAATCGGATATTTTTTGATCTATCTATAAATTCTTGTAATACACCTTCCAAAAACCAACATGCTAATTCTGGTAATGTCATTTCGTTTTCAAATTTATAGTCTTTCCATTCATCCCATTTAGCTAGATTTAAAGAAGATAGACAACAAATAAATGAATGTAATTCATCTGTGTATAATGAAATTTCAGAACAAATATTGGTCATTGAAACATGTAAATTGTTCTTTTTATATGCCTCAGGATTTGAATTGTTTACATTATCCTCAAACATAATGTAAGGTTCACCTGTTTCTAAACGTGTTTTTAATATTTCACCCCACAATTTAAGTGCTTTAGGGTCACGATCTTCAACTTTTTTCATAAACTCATCATCAATTACTACACATTGATGCATGTTTAAACATTGTCTATTAACATCACCTTTTGGACGTCGAATCATCAAAAATTCTTCAATATCTGGATGGTTAACGTTTAGATTAACTGATGCTGCTCCACGCCTAACTGAACCTTGATTAGTTGCTAAAATAGTTGAATCATATATTTTAATCCAAGGAACTACACCCTCTGATACTCCATTACCTGAAATGGTTTTACCTCTACCTCTAATTCGAGATACACCAATTCCAACACCACCACCTTGAGAAGATAAACGCATCAATTCTGAATTTGCTAAAGCAATTCCCTCAATTGAGTCATCTGTATCAATTCCAAAACATGAAATTGGCATTCCACGTTCAGTCCCCATGTTTGAGAGAACAGGGGAAGCTAAACATAACCAATTTTTGGTCATTGCTTCGTAAAAATATGGTTGTAAATCTTTACGTTTTAAACGTTTAGCTGCTGCTCTTGAAACGCGTTTAAACGCTCCAAAAACATCTTCATCGGGTAACAGATATCCTTTTGAAATCATTGACAATGAAATTTCGTTCATCCATGAAGGAAAATGTTTTCCTTTAACCCAATTTGTTGTATCTACTTGTATGCTCATTTATTTTGTTTTATTATATTTTGTTATATTTTTTTCTATTATCTGAAATTAAGTAGGGTCTTGAGTTGTCCCATTTTATTGTACCTCCTTTACTTAAGGGGATTATGTGATCTACTTCCCAGTAGGTTCCATAGTTTTCCCAAGTCATTTCTTTTGTAAATTGTTTTTCTAAATGCAATAAAAATTCTTCTCTACTACAGCCTATAAGATCTAAAGTTGCTTGACTTTTATATTCTTTTAACATTAGTTTATATACTCTATTTCTTAAATTAAATATTATACGTTGTTGTGGAGTAGCTTTTTTCTTGTATTCTCGTTGATATTTTTTCCAATTATCGTTATTTTCTCTCCATTTATTGTAATATTCTGTTCTAGATTCTTTATTTTGTTTGTTATAGTTTTTACTTTCTTCACTCCAACATGGTTTACACTTTGGAGAATAGTTGTTTCGAGTCTTTCTCCAATAAAAATTTTCTACAGGTTGGATTACTTTACATTTCGTACATTTCTTTTCCACATGTTGTTTTATTATACATATTGAAAATGGGACAAATAGTTGACTCTTTTATAAATCACTCCAATCTGCTGTTGATTTTGCGTAATCTGTTACACGCGTAGAGAAAAAGTCTGAATGGCTTTTTCCACTAGTAAGATGTCCGAACCATTCCATTTGTTTAAGCAAATTGGGGTCTATATCGTTGTATATGATACTATACCCTAATTCAAGTAATTTCTGATTGGCTCGTTCCTTTATAAAATTTTTCAACTGGTCTACTGAAAGTCCCTCAATATTACCCATTTCAAAAGCTTTGTCTATGAAGTCAAATTCTAGTTTAACTGAGAGGTCACATGCTTCATATATTGCCTGGGTTAATTCAGGGGTATCAAGTTCAGGGTACTCTTCTAGTAATGTTCTAAATAACCAGCATCCTGCTTTTGAATGAAGAGATTCATCACGTACACTCCACTCGACCACTTGCCCGGTTCCTTTCATTAAATTACGTAATTGAAAAGACATCAACACAGCAAATGAGGAAAATAAATTCACACCTTCTGTAAATGCTGAAAATATGGCTAGTGAAAGTGCTCTATCGTATAATGTATCTCCAGGTTGTTCAACTAAACGATCAATTTTAGCTTTTGCCTCCTCATCTTCCATAAACGCTTCAAAATCATCTAAACCAAGTTCTTCATTTAAACGAGCATAGGCTTCAGCATGAATTGATTCAAAATCAGCAAATGCACAAGCCATAGCTTTGATTTCGTGTTTTGGAAACCAATCAACCACTTTAGTTGACCAATAATCGTTTACATACGTTTCTGTTTGAGCAAATGATTTTAAGATATTACCAATTAAGTTTTTTTCACTTTCGGTAAGTTTCAATTTCCAATCATTTAAGTCTGAGGATAAAGGAACTTCATCTGCTAGCCAATGTGCTCTATGTTGGTCTTTATAAAATTCAAAAGCGGTTTGGTATTCAAATGGTTTATAATGGGGTCTAAGTTCAGTTATCATGTGTTTAGTTCAAAAAATTTATGTGCTAACATTTGTCTATCTAGTTCTTCAAAATCTTCATTTTTCATTTTCTTTGGAGAATCTGCTTCTTCATCATAATGGTCTCCAATTGCAATTTGGCCATTTGAGGTATTAACTTTTACTTGAAAAGTAAGGCCATCCATCCCATAACGATTTTTCATAATATGAAGTCTTCCTGTTCCGTTAACTTTATCTTCTTTCTTTCTGGATAACGATATTGAAAGGTCAGTTATCATCATTTTATCATAACTTCCCGCGGCTTTATCACCTTCAATAACATCATCTTTGGCACCTGCACGGTTTACTTGCGAAACTGACCAAATTGGTATGTTTAATTCGCGAGCTAATCCTTTAGTACTTGTATAAATATCATCTATCTCTTCCTTACGGTCGCCTCTTTTTCGTTTTGAGGAAAGAAGATCAATGTAATCTATTATGATTAAATCTGGTTCAATCCCTAGATCTTTTACTTTTTGAATATGTGATTCTATAGATGAAATTGTTGTTTTTCCCATAGGAAATTCACGGATAATCAATTCACCTGGGAGATCTGCTGTTGATTTTTCAACATCTCCTTTATGTTTTTCTAACTGATCAACTGGTGTACCTGTAAAGAAAGCATCATATCGTCTTCCGGTATAAGCTTCACTTAATTCTAAAGTATAGTGTATAACATTGTAACCCATTTGAACAGCAAAACCACCTAAAGCAACCAATGTCCATGATTTACCTCCTCCAGGATTACCAAATATTAAACCTAAATCTCCATTACCTAAACCACCTTGAACTAATTCGTTTATTTCTTCCCAAGGTGTAGGTACAATTTTTCTATGGTCCTCTCTATAACGTGATTCAACATCTCGTTTATATTCGTGTCCAATATTTTTATCTTGACCTGCTTTCATAGCTGATTCAATCATATATTTAATTGAATCGTAATCGCCTGCTTTAAGCAAATCAACACTGTTTAATAGTGCTTTTTTAAGTTGTTGGTTCTTACAAAATGTAGAAAATTCTTCTTGCACATATTGTAAATCATCTATATCTGCTTTATAAGCTTCACGTAATTGTTCCTTTACAGAGACTTTAAGTACTTCATTTTCCAACTTTTTCATTTCAACTTTTAAGATATCCATTGAAATGGTAGTATGGTATTTGTCGTAGTACTTTAAAATTTCATTTATAACCCATTTATGTGCAGGATTAGAGAAATATTCATCACTTAATACATCGTTTATATTTTGTAAAAATTCTTTATGTGTGAGCAGCGATGAAATAACCTTCATTTGGAAGGACGGTCCATACTCGTCAATTGATTGTAACGTCATTTTTATAACTTTTATTTAAATTTAATAACTTATTGTTGATTCTCAAAGAATCCTTTAAAAATATCGCGAACCCAATAATCTGTATTTCTGATTAAATTCCCAATTTGATCTTCCTCACACATTTGAACAAATTCTTCTGGGTGGAACTCTAGTTGATAATTTTTAACAAAATCATCTACATATTCTTTGTCTTTGTCTGACATCATTGGGTTGGATAGGTCCATTACTTTATATTTGTTTTCTAAACCTTCTATATCATGAAGTATTCTTGCATATACAACATGTTCTTTTAATTTAGCTTCAGCAATATCTAGTAAATCATCAAATGATAAATTTTGAGTTGCAAGTTCAGGAAACAATTTGAATAGTTTTTTAGCACCTAAACCTTTTATTCCTGTAATACCATCTGAATTATCACCCATTAATAGTTTATATAAAAGGAAATTATGTGGGTTTACATTAAATTTTTCTTTTACTGTATCTGTTGTATAGTATTCTTTTTCAATAGGGCGATACACAATTACTTTTTCTGTAATTAATTGGAGGTAATCTTTATCACTTGATACTATAAATGCTCTATCTTCTGGTTTTACAGGTAAAGTAGAACTTAAATATGCAATGATATCATCTGCCTCTACTCTACTTAAACATATTGTTTTAACAGGCAATGTTGTTAAATATTGGATGATGCGCACAATTTGATCTACTTTGGAATCATCTTCTTCCTCTAAATTATCAAATAATTCATGTTTTGTAACTCGAGTTACATTTCTAGCAGATTTATATTCTGGGATTATATTTTTTCTATTGTTTGAGGAGCCAGGTCCATCAAACACAACATAAACTTGGGTTGGTTGTATTGTTCGAATCAAAGCACCTAAAGAGCGAAAAAATCCTCCTAAACCCCCTATATGGACTCCGTTTGAATTTACAGCGTTTATAGCACTAAAATTTCTAAAAAATAAGTTCAGTCCATCTATTAAAAGGTATCTTTCAGATGTTGGCAATTCTTCTCCTTGTTCTTGTATGTTGTTAAGGAGGTTTAAGAGATCTTTTTTCATATTTTAATCTTCGTTTTCAAATAAATCAGCAGTTACTGCTTTTTCATCCCATTCACTATTATCTTCTTGTACCGAATAATTACCTTGTCCTAAAATATCGGCCCATTCATGTGAATGTGCATCTTTGTATTTTTTAACTGCATTTGGATCATCTTTAATAAATCCATGTACTGTAGAGATAATAGTTCCCATTGTTGTGATACCATTAATGTGGTTTTTATCACATGCAATTTTGGTACGCAATGCAAATTCAACTTTTTTCTTATCTTTTACAGCATTGATTTTAGATGTACCTGCATTTGTAACATTACCAAATGTTAAACATAAAGAAACATCATAATAAAATGTATCTCCACCTTTGTTTGTCATTCTAGGTTGTGACATTGGAGTTAAAGCCGGAGCAACACCTACTTTGTTTACAATAAACAAGGTATTCGTGTATTTTGAGCTTTCCTTACGAGACATTACAATCTGCTGGTTAATGAAATTACCGAATTGAGTTGCAATGGCCCCTGCGTTCCACATTGGATTATTTTTACCTTGTTCAATTGACATTTGACATGGTATTGAACCAACTGAATCCCAAATAAATAATAGATCGTATGGTAAATTACCTTTTTTCTGTTCAGTTAATAAATCAATAATGAACTCTGAAATATCCTCAATTGAATTTAGGGTACTTCTATCTCTATAGATAAAAAATCCAGTTTGATCTACAATTTCACCTGTATCGGTATCAACTACATCTTCGATTTGGAATCCCATTTTTTTCCAGTGTTCCCAATCGTGTTTCATTTCGGTAATAATTAACACAGGTAATACCCCCATTTTTTGAGCATTAACTGCTATTTCAATGGTCATAGTAGACTTTCCTGTGTTACTTTTACCACGAACCATAGAATTATGACCCATAGGGATTCCAGGAATGGATAATGCTTCTTGTAAAGCCGGTGAAAATGGGATCCATCTTTGGGGTTTAAATTTAACGTTAGACGCTAAACCTTTATTTGCTTTAAATTTGTCTAAACTAAAGGCGGTTTTCAGTTCTTTGTCCGCCGCCTCTGTTAGCGATTTTCTTCCTTTAGCCATAAATTGTTTTTAATTAAAATGGAGAATCATCATCCTCATCATCAAACAAATCATCAAACGCATCTGCTTTAGATTTTTTAGCAGCTGGTTTTGTAGATAAACTGTAGTTTGATTTTGCGGGAGCTACTTCTTCTAGTTCTTTTTCAACTGAAGCAACTGTTTCCTCTTCATCTTCCTCTGGGTTTAACCATTCTTGAAGTGCTTGTTTAATAGTATCAAATGGAAGTGGTTTATACAGATCAAGTGGATTTTCTTGTTCCTCTAATAGTTTTTCAACCAATTTTGAATCACTTGATAATGGAGACGTTTTCATTGAAGGTGCAATAGTAGTTTTATTGTACTTTGTACCTGTAGCCTCTGGTCCTACTGTAGTTAATTTAATATCTCTACCTGACATGATGTCTGAGAAATCTCCTACTTCCTCGTCAGCTGCCATTTGTAAAAATGCTTCGTAAATTTCTTTACCAAATTCCCACAATTGAACACCTTCAGATTCTTCACCTCTTACTACCACAGGAGCATAGATACGAGTTTTAGGATCTAATTTTTTAGCCAAACGCCAGTTTTCCTTATCGTTTGTACCACGTAATTGTTTTGCAAATTCTGCAATTGGATCTTTTTCACCCCAGTTTAATGGTGAGGCAATTACTTTTTTACTTCCAATACCGTAGTAAAATTTCATTTCTGTGAATGGAAATTCTTTGTTGTATTTGAACGGAACAACTCTAACCGTTTGTTTTCCAATGGTAGGCTTAAATCGCTTTACATTGCTTGAATTGTTTGAACCTCCATTTGAGGTTTTTTGCATAGATTCAAGTTTTTTCTTGATTGCATCTAGATTCATATAACTTAATTTATAATTTTACAACTTTAATATAATAACCTTTTTTGGTATAACCAAATTATAATTCAACTATTTTAAAAATCTTTGTATTCAATTGCTTAATCTCATTATGTTGAGTTAACAATATACAATTTTTATAATGTTGCCAATTTACTGGGTATTTTGTATCAACTACTCCACCATTTAATCTTTTGATTAATTCGTTTAAAGCATTTATGGTGTAAAGTGTGTTGGATTCTTTTTTTCTATGAACTAAAATGGTATTGTCAGGAATATCATTTACATTACCTTGATCAACATTATATGTTACAACATATTCATTGTTACTTTTAACATGTAAAACAAACATTTTGTTATACATTATAGAATATCTAGTAGATAGTTCATGAACTAGCAGTTCAAGGTCATCCAAAGCTGTAAAAGTACAAAATAATCTATTGTTCATCAATGCAAAATCTAAGACTTCATCAAAGTCATACTGATTATACATATAATGAGGTTGTTGTAAAGTAGTATACATAACTTATTTTAAATTGTTGTAATTGTTTCCTGTTTTAATTTTAACCTGTAGTTGTTTAATTTTAAATATTTCTAAAATTTGCTCTATTACCTCTGTTTCATTTTCATCTACATCAAGTAAAAATGAATCGTAAACATATAACACGAGTTTAGTATTTTTCCCTCGTAAAATTTTAAAAATATCCCACAATATAAGAATATTATTTGCGGTCTCCAAGTTTTGTAGTACGTAATTTAAAAGTTTTTGTGGATTCATTTCCTCCATTTCCCTTTTTAAAAATCTATGTTTTGAAATAGGACACTCAATGTATCCCCCATAATTGAAAGTATCCCATAAATCATCTACATATGCTTGTACTTTTTTAAAGAACTCTAAATCTCTATATTCTTTCCAAATACCTCCATATAATTGTTTAAATGTTATTTCTTTTGCTTTTCCATAGTCCACTCCATACATTTGAGCAAAAGCCATATGGATATCATCATCACCGAAATCATACTGTAATAGGTTAGCAAGAAGGGTAGGGTGATAAGCAGAAATATCCATTTCAATAAAAACATCATTGCGCGGTATAAAGCACTCTCTTTCTCCATTTTCTTTGTTTAAAGCTGAAAAGTTTAGGTTATTAAATGTGTTAGATGGTCTTGTTGTTAATGTGTTTAGGTTATATTGCGTGTATATAAACTCGTTTACTTCTCTATCATAGTACTGTTCAAATTTGGTTTGGTCCACTTTTATACCCGCTCGTTCTAGTTGATTGAACACAAGTGCTGCTTTGTTGTAAAACGGGTTAAATCTTACTTTTTCGTAGTTTGCAAAATTTTCTTCACATACCTCATAATGTTTTACAATAGGTACTATTGTATTTAAATTTGTTAAGTTTGGATATTTGTTGTAAATGTGTGTATGAGCTGTTGTTAATTTAGGTATATACGTATTTGGGGAGGGGGAGGGTTGGTAGCAATGCTTAAGACAAAAATAATGTAAAAATTCCTTTTTATCCCTTACATAAAGATATTCTATGCTATTTAATACTTTTAAACAATCCTCTATTGTTGAGTTTATTGTTTCGCTATGATTTATTGGTATAATGTATCCTTTTGAATCATCTCTTGGTCGAATGTATAAAGCACATATATCGTTTTCAACAGGATGTAAGTTATGTGAGGTTGGAATTACTTCAACATAAGCTGCTTGGTGTTTAATACGACAAAGGGTTTCTATTTTTTGTTGATCTTCTATTAGCCAATACATGCTTTAAAGATACAAAAGATATTTTTAAATTCCAAACTATATTAGTAAAATTTGTCCTTAAACCATTGTGTAAAACCATACCATTTTTGGTTTCTTTCAATTTGAGAAATTAAATTTTTGTTTACTTTAACAAACTC
>JACCDP011301688.1_pt1 | contig 17516 bp, 17 predicted proteins | sample 7445841 | NCBI WGS metagenome assembly JACCDP01 (sample SAMN15323441, study PRJNA562643) | freshwater metagenome | isolation source: river surface water | place: USA:Blue River Watershed | collected 2017-08-17 | reverse complement strand
GGCTGTTGTTGCCAAACTCAGTCCATGAGCTGCTGTCCGGGTAAATGGCCTGGTATTCTTCCGAATTTTTCCCGTATACCTGTCTTGTCCACCAGGCAAACTCCAGATAACTGAAATTGGTTATTTCAGTTTGATCAACGAAAAAATTCGACCGCATTTTAATAAGCCCGGGTGGAGTTTCAAGTTGCCCAATATTCTGGGTTTGTATTGACCTGGATTTACAGGATGCCAAAAGAACGAGCAAAATCCCTGTTGTTTTAATGGTTGAGCAGAAGGGTATTTTTGTTTTCAAGCAATATGATTTAATGTTGGTGTTATAACGGGTATGCCTGAAAAAGTTACAGTTTTTTTTGAAAGAATTTTCGGTAGTTTTAATGGCGTGGCTCTTCAGAATTTTGAACCTGCTTTTTGCTAAATTTCAGGTTTTTCGCATTGCCTTATCAATTGGTTTGTCACACACAGATTTACTTATTTGTTATGCGTTCGGTGTTCAACGTTTAATGTTTGGAATTAAGAGCCATCTTGTTTCCTTCCGAATCAAGGAATATAGCAAAGTACCCACTTCCGTCTGCATGAGCTGATTTAGGAACCATAATTTTCCCACCATTTTTCTCTACTTTGTCAAGAGCGGGCTGGAGGTTATCTCCTGAATTTAAATATATTGTTACTCCATCCGCTGAGGGTTTGTATCCGTCTGCCTGTATAATAACACCTGTTACCATTTGCCCCTCATAAGGAAATATGCCCATTTGCATTCCCTGTACTTCCATTTTTTCAATTTTTATATCCAAAATGGTTTGATAAAAATGTACTGCCCGCGAAATATCCGTTGCCGGAATTTCAAACATTGAAATATAGCTTTTCTTGCTTTTTACTTCAGGGTTTGTTAAAGTGTTTTTTGTTGCTGGTGTTTCTGAATTTGACTTGTTAGAGTTTGTACATGCTGCAAAACATAATGCTGCAATCAGTAATGATGAAATTGTTTTTTCGAGGGGAATTGATATTTTCATTTTTAATTCATTAGTAAAATTAAAGGGGAAGAGGTTTCCGGGGTCTTAAAAATACGACAACGGCTATCTATAACCCACTTGCTCTGTAAACATAATAGGTAAATTTTTTAGTGTGGTTAAATTTCCATATACTCTTGGTGAACCGGAAGTGCTATAGTGCTTTCATTTTGTTTCCTTTAGCGTTGTGTGTTACTTCTGCAAGTCCAAGCGCTTCCATTAATGGAGGAATATACATGCCAACCCGCCCCCGAAATCCTTTTTTAAGCCCGTACCAACCACCAACCGGATTATTTTCACTACGCCCCAGGCTTCAAAAGTCCCTTCTTTTGCAGGTTTTTGTTCGTCGGCACTTCCGAGTTCCATCCAATCTTTATGTTTTTTAAGCATCTGATGCAGGTCATCAATGATGTTAAGGTTATATAAAAGAATAGTTTTTCCGACTGTGCAAACTAATACATCTTTTCCATCTTTTTGGTCAATATGCATAGTATATTCACTTGTTAAAGGTGGAGTTTTCAATACCAGGGGATTGTTTTTGTTCCGATTTTATATGCCATGTTGTTTTAGTTTAATTTCAAAATTAATGATTTTTTCTACTCCTTTTTCATCACTTGTAAATTGCTTAAATGTCTGGTTGCCTGTATACGGGTAATTCTCTGCCCTTGGGGAGGAATAGAGTTACAGAATTACTCCATTGTTTATACCTGCGATGGGAGAGGCTCAAGAAATCCCCTATCTAATTACTTTTTAGTTCGGTCGATAATCATAGCAATAGCCATTGGGGCTATGCTAACTACAGCTTGCTGTTAGATGTTATCTATACAGGTAGTTTTTTGATGCGGTGTGTTGTTGTTGATTTGGGGAGGAAGGGAAATAAATTAGGCTACCTGGTTTTGTATTAAATTATTATGTACATTTGTGATATCAATATGATATCATTTAAATATTAGTGTTATGAAAACAGAAAAAATTATTTCACCACTCAATGGCTATGTCTTCATCGTCATCCTTTTTGTTTTAGCCTCTTTAACAATCTATGGCTTCGCTACAGAAAAAATTTGGTTAGGAGTTCCTGGGGGCTTAGTCCTTGCTTTCCTGACCAAGGGCTTTATAATTGTTAGCCCGAATAGCTCTAAAGTTTTGTTACTATTTGGAGATTATAAAGGAAGCGTAAAGCAAAGCGGGCTCTTTTGGATTAACCCGCTTTATTTTAGAACGAGTTTGTCTTTACGGGCAAGAAACTTTGAGAGTGAGAAGATTAAGGTTAATGATAAAATGGGCAATCCCATATTAATCAGTGTGATATTGGTTTGGAAAGTTAAAGATACGTTTAAGTCTACATTTGAAGTGGATAACTATGAAGACTTTGTTAGAATACAAACGGATTCAGCTGTAAGAAAACTTGCAGGTTCTTTTCCTTACGACCATTTTGAGGATGAAAAGGCAACCGTTACATTAAGCACTAATTTCGATGATGTAAACAAAGCGCTTGAACGGGAAGTCACCGAACGTTTAGAAATTGCAGGGATAGAAGTAGTGGAGTCAAGAATTGGGTACCTGGCTTATGCTCCTGAAATTGCACATTCGATGCTAAGAAGACAGCAGGCATCTGCCGTTGTTGCGGCTCGTCATAAAATTGTTGAAGGTGCTGTTGGGATGGTTGAAAGTGCTTTGAAATTATTAGCCGATAAATCGATCATTGAGTTTGATGAGGATAAAAAGGCAGCTATGGTTAGCAATTTAATGGTTGTTCTTTGTGGTGATAGTGAAACGAAACCTGTAATAAATACAGGAACTTTAAATCAATAGGGAATGCCAGAGAAAAAATCATTTGCATTAAGAATAGATTCAGAAACAATGAAGGCCATTGAAAAATGGGCGGCTGATGAATTTCGTAGTGTGAATGGTCAAATCGAATGGATGCTGAACAACAGCCTGAAAGAGGCAAAAAGGATTAAAAGTAAAACTGTTCATAAAAAATAGGGGCATGAGGTAACAGGAAAAGCAATGGACAAACCACTTCAGGGTTCTTCGTCGCTTAGCCATCTGCAAAGCTTCTTCACCCCGATATTTTTCTCATCAGCATTTCAAGTGGCCCTCTACCAAATTTCTTTATCCATATAACACTAAGAGCTACACTCAGCACGAAGTAACAGCATGAAAAAATTAAGATGTATGAAGGTGAAATAATGTTATCCATTTGCAAATACCCACCGGTGTATTTGGAGCCTGTAAGCAGTTGAAAAATGATCATTCCAATTGTTAAGTGCTGAACATAATTTGTAAGCGTTGTTTTTCCCGTATCAGATAGCCATTTGATGAGGAGAAGTTTTTTAAACTTCTCACCTAACCAGATACAAACAGTTATCATCATTAAAGCAAAAGAGGCTGTTATCACCATAAAGGGTAAGTAGGGTGGGAAATAGTCGGAGTTGATGTAGTCCAAAATTGGACCGTCCAACTGGCTATATACTGAGTATTTTCTCAAGCCTTCAAATAGTATAAAAAAGAATAGTCCAATAACAAAAATCCGACGCCTGATTTTGGGCTCTTGCCAATTTAATCTGCCCAGCCACATGCCGAGTAAGAAATAGGCAATCCATGGGAAAATAGAATTCCAACCATTGTAAAATGTGTTTCTTAAAAAACCTTTGATTGTCCAAAAATCCAAATACCTATAAGTAGTTAAGTCCCAACTGGTGAATATGGGAATGATTAGAAGTAAAATATGAAAAAGTAGAATGGCTAACAGCGCACCGGCTAAATAATATCTTTTGGGAACAAAAAGTATAAAAGCAGCGATGTGCATATAGCCGCCATAAAAATGTAAAATGTCTCCGGCCCACCAGTTATATAGGATAAGACCAAGCGCAAATAAGAACCAGGAACGTTTTAGAACTAAGGATTTGAAATTCACTTTTTCTTGTGTAGTATATAGCGGATAATTATTTGTCATTAATGAAAGACCCATTCCGGCACAAATAATAAAAATGGCCGTTGAGTTGCCTGTAAAAAGATTTAAGAATTGTCCGGGAAGTGATTGGTCTTGAAAAGAACCAAAGCTAAAATTAAAATTTACAATATACATCCCAAAAATTGCGTAGGCCCTTGCCAAGTCAAAACCGATTATTCTATTTCGTTCCATTTTTTAATTAAAAAAATATTCATGTGACTTTTCCCTTACGTGGAATTCGGCTAAAGGGTTTGCCCTGGGTTCACGCTTGTGATTATTAATTTTTGAACGAATTACTGTTTCTGCATAATTATTTTTCTTATTAATGTAACTTGCCCTAAATGATAATAGCTGTGCTCAATGACTCCTTCAATGTTTCGTAAATAGCTTCCATACCTTTCATTTACAAAGGGTCGATCCATCATACTTTCATCCATTTGTTCAACGTGGTTAGCAAACATCTCAGCATTGGATAGAAAATCATTGATTAAATTGTTCCAATCTGCTTCAGACTTAATTTCCGGAAGGTCAAAACTATATTTGTCGCTAATTTCAAGCGCCCCTCCGTTAAACACTTTTAAAAGCCCGGACAAATAATAATTTACATGAAAGGTTAGCAAAGCAATGGTATTTAGGTTGTTGATTTTGTGAACCGCTTGCTCCCAGCTAGTACTTAATAGTTGTTCTTTGAAGTTGGTGTTAGCGATCCACTTTCCATTGAGCAGTAATTCTCGAAGACGGTTTGCAATAACTAAATTTCTTGTCATTGTGTAAATTGGTTTAAGTGTTCTTTGAAATTATCGTTTTTGTTCGTGAGACATTCAACTCCTTGGAACGGAATTTGGGCACAGGGCTTGCTCTGGGGTTCATACCTGTGATTGTCATAGAAGCACGCCCTTTCCGCTTTTGTAAGACGGCTTTACCTGCCCCCTCGTTAGTTCTGTTTTAGTAACCATTTAATTAGTTCGTTGTTATCAACAATACTCCAGGAATGTGGATGCCTGATATTATCTGGCTTTCTGAAACCCTTGTTTTGTGTGGTAATTAATGCTGCATTGTTATTTCCAAGTCTATTTAGTTCATTGATGAATGCAGAACACTCTGTTGAATTCATACTTGTAAAGTCCGCCCGGCGTTCTTTCATCCACCAATTAACATCAGGTTCTGTATAAATACGCAATGGTATATTTATTAACTTTTTTATTGCAGTTTGTGTGGTGTCGGAAAATGAATAGGGCGAAAATTTATAATAATTTGATAGGTGTTTTGCCGGACTTCCTCCTGTTTCCTGTTCAAGCCGTTCAATAATAAATATATTTTCCTGATTAGGCTCACTGTCTTTTGAAAGTCTAATGTCTCGTTTTGCCGAATAATACATTCGCTCAAAGTCGAGTGGAGGGTCGACTGCAAAAATGGCTGTAGGTTTAACTGTGGCGTTTTCTGCATATTTTATGGTGCAACTACCCCCAATTGAAAATCCACCTACAAAAAACTTTAGACCAATAAGTTTGTGCCTGGAAGCTACATCGGTTAACATCCTCTTAAAAGTCTGTTGGCTTGAACTATCTATACCAAAAGACAAAACACCGTCTTGAAAGGTTGGAATAATAGTCAAAATTCCGTTTAGAGCTAATTGGTTAGGTAAGTCAGTTTGTTGTAAAACGTCTTCTGCTGTTTCACCAAAGCCTGGAATTAGAAAAATATATCCTTTCCAGGGAAGCTTTGGTGGATATATTAGGGTATAACGGTTTTTTGTTGTATCTGTTTTATCAAGAAAAACTTTTTCCATTTTTAAGTTAGCGACCTTCTGTGCATCACAATGAATAAAAAAAACAGAAAGAGGTAGAATTATTAAAAAAAGTCTATTCATGATGGTTTGTTAATTATATATGGGTTTCTCTATTATGTTTGCCAGCAATGAAAGGCAAGTTTACACCGGCACTTTGAAACCGCCCTGTGGCCTACCTGCATTATGATTGTTTAAAGATACAAATGTAGATACAAATGTAGATACAAATGTAAAAGGACTTAAACCCCAATTTATAAGTGAGTGTAACTTTGGGCAGAATCAGGCAGGCTTTATGGTATGCGAAATTTAAAGGGTCACTGGTTTTCTGGGAAAGTTGATTGTTCAGGCTCAATTTCCCCCACTGTTGCTGCATACAGTTGCCAGAACGAGGGCAAAACACCGCCATAAAACAAGGCTTTTTATTTCTGTGCAAAATTGTACTTTTGTAGTATATCATGTGTAGATCCGTTTTAACTTTCTTTTTCTGCATTTCGCTGATGGCTTTAAGCGCTCAGGAGGAGAATGATATTCCAAAGGATATACGCATAGAAATGCCTAAATTTTCCATACGCCTGAATGCTGGCATCCCCAATATCACTTCCAATGAGGCTTTCCGGAAAAAATTTATTGGTATATACGAAGCTGGCCTGAGTCTGAACATTAATCTCACTCAAAAAACTTTCCTGGGCATTGGTTATGAAAACGGACTTTTATCGGCCAGTAACCGGGTTGATTATGGAATTAATACAAAAATGGAAATGAATTCAGTTTATGGAAAGTTAGGCTATAATCATTTTCATACTTCCTTAATTTTTAGCACCTTTTCTATTGCCGCCGGACAAAATCAATCCAGGTTTGTAGCGGTGAAGGAACATAACGGCATTGTACCGGATAACCGTTGGTCGGCCTGGTGGATGGAACCTGCTTACAGCATCAATTTTTATGCAGAAGAAAATCTGACCCTCGGTTTTTATACCAGTGTGTGTTACTTAAACCGACCCTTTAAACCCGAGCAGGTAAATTTTCAGCATTATGCAAACGCCGGCAATTTAAATTCAAGTAATAATACTGTTCTGCTGAATATTGGTTTGGAGATGTATATTGGAATAGGCAAAAAGAAAAAGTAAGCACCTACTGTATGAAATGAGCCATAAGCCGTTTGCTTGCAAATACCGATGAGGGCAAATGTGTAGTACACATTTGAGCCAGGTTGTGGGAAGATTGAATATTCCATGCTTCGGCAGGCTCAGCACAAGTATGGCAATAAACCGAACGATAAATTAGACATGAAACTACTGATACTCACCCAATATTTTCCACCCGAAGTAGGAGCCCCGCAGAACAGGTTATTTGAACTGGCGCTTCGCTTGCAACAACAAGGTTGGCAAGTAGACATTTTAACCGCTATGCCCAATTATCCCAAAATGAAAATTCAGGAGGCCTACAAAGGAAAATGGCTGTTGCGTGAGGAAATGTTTGGCTTAAGTGTTTATCGTTCCTGGATCTATGTTTCTACCGCTAAATCTATTTTTAAACGCCTGATTAATTATTTTTCTTTTGTTAAAAGTTCTGCTATTTACGGTACATTTGGATTACCGGGGAAGTATGACCTGATCATCTGCGAATCACCTCCTTTATTTCTGGGTATTTCTGCACTGTGGCTCTGTTTCATTAAAAGGGCTCGTTTGGTTTTTAATGTTTCCGATCTCTGGCCCGAAACAGCAGAGCAATTAGGATTGGTGAAAAATAAATTCCTGTTGAAGCTCTCATACAGACTGGAAAAATTACTGTATCAAAAATCTGTACTTATTACCGGGCAAACTCAGGGAATTTGTGAAAATATTTCAAAAAGGTTTCCTGATAAAACTACCTGGTGGCTCCCGAATGGTGTTGATCTGGACTATTATGATGCTGCTAAGTATAGTACTAAGTGGAAAGAGCAGGCAGGCTTTGCTGCAAGTGATTGTATAGCTTTATATGCAGGTATTTTGGGTTATGCACAGGGGCTCGAAGTAATTTTATACGCTGCTCAATTGCTGAAGGAACATCAGGAAATAAAATGGGTAATCCTGGGAAATGGGCCGGAGAAGGAAAAACTGGAAAATCTCAGTCATAAGCTGGGCTTAAGAAATGTGTTTTTTATAGAAGGAGTAGGCAAAGAAAAGATGCCGGAGGTTATTGCGGCAACAGATGTTGCCATCGTTCCCTTAAAAAAGTTAGACCTCTTTAAGGGAGCTATACCCTCCAAGATTTTTGAAAACCTGGCTATGAAAAAGCCCATTTTGCTGGGAGTAGAAGGGGAGGCAAAAAAATTATTTATTGAGGAGGGACGCTGTGGATTTGCTTTTGAACCAGAGAATGCATCTGACCTTGCTGCTAAAATGTTAGTATTATACCAGAATAAAACACTGCGAACCGAATTGGGTAATAATGCGCTGGACTATGTGAGCAAACAGTTCAACAGAAATAATATTGCCCGAAACTTTGCTGAAAAACTGCGTGCTTGCACCAGGTAAGAAACTATTAATATACACTCTATGAATTACCTGGCACACCTTTTTCTTTCCGGAAATAATGAAGGATTAATCATTGGAAACTTTATCGGCGATTTTGTGAAGGGCGATGATTACCTGGAGTTCCCGCTGCCGATTCAAAAGGGAATAAAGATGCACCGGTTTATCGATCATTTCACCGATCATCACCCCCAGGTACATGCCAGCAAGCAATATTTTGTTGCTGAATTTGATAAATACAGCGGTGTTTTGGTGGATGTGTTTTATGACCACCTGCTGGCTAAACATTTCTCTGACTTCTCGGATCAGGCACTGAACGAACTGGCTACAGAAAAGTACCGCATCTTAAATAAAAACCGTCAACACCTGCAACCCGGAGCATTGCGCTTTTTAGCTTATATGATGCAATACAACTTGCTCGAAACGTATAAAGATATACAGGTTATTCATCAGGTACTGGAAGGACTTACCGCCCGCATTCATGAACGGGTAATACTGCAGCAGGCTGTTCCCCTGTTTTTGAAAAATGAACTAGCATTAAAAGAGCAGTTCGGGCTTTTTTTTGCGGAAATAAGGCAGCAGCTTAATGAATTTACAAAGGACTAATGGGTTTGCAGGTAAGAGGGATATGCACTACATTTGTGATGAACTATCCCATAATGATACAGGAAATTCTAACTTACATAGTGTTGCTGGCCTCTTTGTGTTATTTGTTTTTCCGTTTCTTCAGGAAAAAGACAAAGAATTGTGCGGCCTGTAGCGGATCATGCAGTAAAATTGAAGTGGAGAAAATTGTTGCGGAAAACGCAGTCCTTAAAAACAAAAATTGAATACCTGAGCATTACCATACATTTGCTGAAAGGAATTTTGTATTGAATAAGCTTACAATATGTTTTCCAGGATTTGAGGAACTTAGCCTGTAGTTTGTTGACCAGGTCTACCATAAAAAAACCCGTATCCTTAAAAAGAATACGGGTTTGATTAAAGTTGATAGTGATTATTTCAGGGTTTCTCCGAGCCATTTAAAAAATTCGGAATGCCATACATAAGCATTGGCTTCCTTCAGTATCCAATGGTTTTCTTCCGGGAAATAAAGTAATTTACTTTTTAATCCTTTAAGCTGTGCCGCCTGAAAGGCACTCATACCTTGCTCTATGGGTACGCGGTAGTCTTTCCCACCTTGTATAATAAGAATAGGGGTATCCCATTTCTTTACATAATTAACCGGGTTAAACTGATTAAAGCTTTTTTGTGCAGCAGCATTGTTCTCCTCCCAATAAGCTCCGCCTAAATCATGATTCACAAAGAACAGCTCTTCTGTTGTACCATACATGGTTCTCCAGTCAAAGATTCCATCATGGGCAATAAAGCTCTTAAATCGTTTTTCATGTGTTCCGGCCAGAAAGAACGCCGAGTAACCACCATAGCTGGCGCCCACACAACCTAAGCGATTCTTGTCTACGTAGGGTTGTTTGGCAACTTCATCAATAGCACTTAGGTAATCTTTCATGTTTTGCCCGCCATAATCGGTGCTTATCTGGTCGTTCCATTTTACACCATGTCCGGGCATACCGCGCCGGTTAGGAGCTACCACAATATAACCATGTGCAGCCATTAATTGAAAGTTCCAGCGGAAGGAGTAAAACTGGGTAAGTGCCGATTGCGGACCACCCTGGCAATAAAGCAAAGTGGGGTATTTTTTGTTGGGATCAAAATCAGGAGGATAAATAACCCAGGAAAGCATTTTTTGTCCGTCGGTAGTAGTAATATATTTGCGTTCAATTTTACTCATTTTTATCTGACTATATGCGGCATCATTTACGTGGCTTAATTGTTTCATGCTGCCGTTAGATAAATCAATGGAATAAATTTCCGGTGCATGATTCATGTCTGTGCGAATAGCGTATATAAAACCTGATTTTTCGCCAATCAATCCATGAAGGTCAAAGTCGCCTTTAGTAATTTGTTTTACTTCGGGTTTTTTGGAAGCATCGGTTTCTGCAGCAACTTCAAAGAGGTGAACAGCTCCATCAACAGGGGCAGAGAAATAAATTTTTTTACCATCCAAACTCCATTTATAATCATCTACTGTTCCATCCCAATGAGCAGTAAGGTTTATTTTGCCATTTTTTGTAAGTAGTACGATGTCATTTTTATCCGACTCGTAGCCATCGGTTTTCATGCTTAAAAAGGCCAGGATACCTGTTTTGGAAAAGCTGGGTTTAATGTCATAACCCATCATGCCTTCGGTAAGATTTAAGGTGGTTTTTGTTTCTATATTGTAAGAATAAATATCAGTATTGGTGCTGATGGCATAAGCTGTACCGTATTTCTTTTTGCATACATACAGAATTTCTTTGCCATTGGGATGCCAGATAAAATCTTCATCACCACCAAATGGTTTTTGCGGGCAGTCATAAGGTTCACCCTTCATGATATCGGTACTATCCTTTACTTTACCATTTACTAAAGTGCAAAGAAAGGCATGATCAAACTCACCGTCTTCCCAGGTATCCCAATGGCGATTATTAAGCTGATCAAAGATCATGACGTTTGAATTAATGATTTGCGGATAATGATCCTGACCACTAATGGGCTTTACCTTTACGGAATAGGAATTGATTTTGTATTGACCATCAGGAGAGATTCTGTCATTTGGCAATTGACTCAGGTAATTGGTAGTTTCCACAGCTTCCCCGCCATTCAAAGGAAGCAGGTACCTTTTGGTGGTGCTTTTTCCTTCCTGAATACTATAGCGTTTCACGCTGTACACAATGGATTGGCCGTCTTTGCTTAGTCCCAGGCCATTCACCTTCCCCAGCTGCAACAGGGCATCAACAGTTAAGGGTGATTGAGCCTGCAGAATAAGCGTGGAAGAGAACAGGGTAAGTGAAGTAATAAATTTCTTCATGTTTATTTTCATTTGGTTTGTAATTAGCTTGCCGGCAAATGTAATTATTTTTTTAATGGATCAGGATGCTTTTGCTTTTCTGTGATACAGGTTTTTGGCCGTTCCTGTAAGGAGCAGGCACTTCATCAAAAAATTGAAATAAACATAAAAAAATCCCGATCTTTGCATGGCTTTAAACCCCTGAAAAGGCGGTTTTAAGGACTTATATATTGTGTTGTAGAAGAAATAACCATACCTGTCATGAAGAAAATTTATACCCTCTTACCTTTCATTTTTTTATTTGTGTTGAGTCATGCGCAAATGCCAGGGCCTCCGCAGGGCGCTGGAAATAAGGGAAATTTTAAGATGCCGAATATTGCCCGGATTTACGGTAAGGTATTAGATGCCAAAACAAAGGAAGCCGTTGAGTTTGCCTCAGTTGCCTTGTTATGGTTTGATAAAGACAGCGTTATTGCCGGAATGCTGGTGAAAGGGAATGGGGATTTTTCCTTAGAAAATCTTCCCATGGGGGCTTTTCGCCTAAAAATTTCCTTTATTGGCTATAAAAGCTTAGAGCAAAAACTGTTTATCAATCCTCAAAAAATAGAGCAGGATCTTGGAAATATATTGCTGGAGCAGGATGCAGCCGTACTGCAGGAAGTTACGGTAAGTGGTGAAAAAAGTACAGTTAATATGTCTATAGACAGAAGGGTGTATAATGTAGATAAGGACATTGCTGCAAAAGGGGGCACTGCCTTAGATGTAATGAAAAATGTACCAGGCGTAACCTTAGATGGAGATGGAAATGCCAGTCTCCGAAACTCAGCAGCCCAGGTATATGTAGATGGGAGGCCCACTAACCTCACGCTGGCGCAAATACCTTCTGACCAAATTGAAAAAGTAGAAATCATTACCAATCCTTCCGTTAAATTTGATGCCTCTACCAGTGGAGGAATCCTCAACATTGTACTGAAAAAAAACACCAAGCCCGGGTATAATGGAATGATCATGGGAGGAATTGGTACCTCTGACCGTTATACAGGCATGGTTAATTTAAATGTAAAGGAAGGGCCACTTAATTTTTTTGTTAATTATAATTATAACACCCAGAAAAATATTACCCAGGGATATACTAACCGCACGAACCTGAAACAGGGCAAGCCATTTACCTATTACCATCAAAATAACCAAACCGAAAGTAAAAACACGTTTCAGTTTGCACGCATTGGTTTGGATTATAACCTGAATAACAGAAATACCCTGACCTTAGCGCAAAACATCATGGGTGGGGTTTTTGAAACTATAGACCTTCAAAAATTTGACAATGTAGATGCTGGTTTTTCTACTGGTTTTTATGGTGACCGCACCAATAATCAAAACAGTAATTTCACGAACTACACCACTCAGCTCTTGTATAAACGCAGCTATCCGGCGCAGGGAAAGGAACTGACCGCAGACTTAAACTACAATACGGGCGCCTCTCAGTTTAATAATTTGTTTAGCACCAATAATTATTCTGCAAATGCAAATACAAGTGCTAACCCGGAATTGCAGAAAAACAATGGCGGAACCACTTCGGATATGTTAACCTTTCAATTGGATTTTGTAAACCCACTTTCAGAGGTAGCTAAATTTGAAACAGGTATTCGTTCTTACACCAAAGAATCTTCCAGTATTATCGATATGTTTGTTAATTATAACGGCAACGACCATTTCACGAAAGACAGCCTGCAATCGAACAACTACAAAATAACAGATATGGTAAATGCTGCTTATGCCAATTATTCCGGAAAGCAATGGGGAATAGGCTACCAGGCGGGTTTACGATTTGAGCAAACCTATTACAAGGGCCGGGTAGTAGATAAAAACCAGGAGTTCTTCTACAACTATCCAGGTAAAATGGAGGATATTCTGAAATCGTTATTTCCGGGTTTATACCTTTCTAAAAAATTTGAAAACAGCCAGGAAGTACAAATAAATTTTTCGAGAAAAATAAACAGACCTAATTTCTTTCAGCTCATGCCCTTTATCATGTTTGCTGATAAACAGAATATCCGTATCGGTAACCCGCGTTTAGCTCCTGAGTTTATAAATATGGCGGAAGCCAATTACAATATCATCCGCGGTAAGCTAAACTTCCTGTCTTCCTTTTATTATAAGTACACCGAAAACACCATTACCAATTTAAGTTATCCTTTATCAACCGACTCCACTATTTTGGTCAACACCTTCGAAAATGCCAAATACAGCTATACGCAAGGCTTTGATAATACCATAAAATATAATTTATTTAATAACTTCGATATTACGGGCAATTTCAATGTGTTCTTCACACAAATAACGGCTGGAAGTATAGGATTTAATTCCAGAAATGAAGGCTGGAGCTGGTTCTCCAAATTAAGCCTGAGCTATAAGTTTCCTTTAGAAATAACCTTGCAGGTAAACGGTACCTATGAAGCACCTAAAATTATTCCGCAAGGACAAACAGTTCCTATCTACTTTATGGATGTTTCTTTGAATAAAATGCTGATGAGAAAATGGATATTTAATTTAACCCTGAGCGATGCCTTTAATACCAAACGGCTGGGGTCTCATTATGATACTCCTTTTTATGTACAGGATTTAACGAGAAGAAGGGAAGCCCGTTTTCTGCGCTTTACCGTGAGCTATTTATTTGGAAAAATGGATGCTTCGATCTTTAAACGAAAAGGAACTAAAAGAGATGGAGCCCCTGGAAATCAGGATGGATTGGATTTCTAAGAAGGAGAAAAGGGGAGCTGATTTTCATCGATGAATGAAATGTTTTCTTCGTTTAGAAGATTTGGTGGAAAGAAATTATTATCCTAATATTGTACCATAACTCATACAAAAAAGATTATATAGAATAAACTACTACTTTTTACACATACGTTTCATTAATTAAAAGTAAAAAGGAGGCACTATGCAGTTTATAGACGATAATCAACTGGTATCCCAATACCTGCAAGGAAATGAGGAATCACTGGCGATTTTATTAAAAAGACACAAAAGAAAGGTTTATTCCTTCATTTATTTAACCATTCGTAATAAAGAAATAACTGAGGATATTTTCCAGGACACTTTCTTTAAAGTGATTAACTCACTAAAATCTGGTCAATATTACGAAGACGGTAAATTTCTTCCCTGGGTAATGCGTATAGCCCGTAACCTGATCATAGATCATTACCGGAGAGCAAAGAAAATGCCATCCATTCCTAACGTTGTGAATAGTGAAGGAGAGGAAACCGATATATTTTCGATATTACCCATTGAACAGGTAGATAATTACAGCATTGAAAAAATGCAGTTCAAAAAAACCATCAGGGGCTTAATTGAAAAGTTACCTGATGACCAGCGCGAAGTATTAATCATGCGCATGTATTACGACATGAGCTTTAAAGAAATAGCAGATTTTACAAAAGTTAGCATTAATACTTCTCTGGGAAGAATGCGCTATGCCCTCATCAATATCAAAAAAATGATGAAGGAAAAGAATGTGCAAATTCCGGTGTAGGGTGGGGTTTTAGGCGAAAAAAGCCTAATACTTCTTTTGTTATTCAGGCTATAGAATTAGTAAAATTTCTACTTTACGTTAATCAGTTATATTAATAACAAAAGACACTTTTAACCAGAAAGTCTTTTGTATAATTCACCAAGCTGCGGTATTAGCAGCATGAAGCCTCATAGTTTAACATGCAACAAACGACAATAGGTTCAAATTATTGTCGTTTGTTGCATTTTTAGATCACCCTAAATAAGTAATCAATCATTAATTCAATCCGTACATATATTATTTATAATTAAATATATACGTACATATATTATTTATAATTAAATATATACGTAAAATATTTGCATGAATTTTAAATTAAAATACTTGCAATGGCATTTATAATTTGTATATTTGTGTAGGAGGAATAATAGCATGACAACTTTGAAAGAGCTTAAAAAGCATTTAAAAAAAGGGAAAGTTTACCGAAGGAATGAATTAGCTGAGTGGTCAAAATCTGTTGATAGACATCTTAATGAATTATTGAAAGAAGGGGTTTTGGAAAAACTCTCTCAGGGATTGTATTATGTTCCTCAAACATCTGTATTTGGAAAAGTTCCACCAGATGAAGATGTTTTGATACGAAGCTTTTTAAAGGATGATAGATTTCTTCTTGTTTCACCGAATTTTTATAATGCCCTTGGCTTAGGCACAACACAGCTTTATAATAAAAAAGTGGTTTATAATCATAAGCGACACGGAAAGTTTAAATTAGGAAATAGAGATTTTGAATTTCAATTGAAACATCATTTTCCCTCAAAGCTGACAGAAGAATTTTTGTTGGTGGATCTGGCAAATAATTTAGATAGCTTAGCTGAAGATCGCCATAATGTATTGAACAAGCTTCTTATTAAGGCATCTCAAATGCCATCACAAAAACTGAAACACGTTGTTATGGAATATGGAAGCACTAAGACTAAGAAAATACTAAAATCACTTATGACTAATAATACTGCACTTGCAAATGCCTGAATACTTACATGATCATAAAGAATTCGCCTCTCTGATTAATATTCTTGCAAATGAAAAGAATATGGAACCCGGATTAATTGAAAAGGATTATTGGATCATGCATGTTTTGTATGGGTTAAAAAAACAAGGATTTCAATTTGAATTAAAAGGCGGAACTTCTTTATCTAAAGGCTATAAACTCATTAATAGATTTTCAGAGGATATTGATATTCATATTAAACCACCCAAAAAATTTGACATTAATGAAAACCCGAAGAATACCAATAAAAATAATGGAGCAAAACGCAAAGCATTTTATGATTGGCTTGCTGCTGAAATAAAAATACCTGGAATAACTTCAATAGTAAGAGATACAGCGTTTGATGATGAACCCACTTATCGAAGTGGAGGTATTCGATTAAATTACGAAAACAAAGTGGATAAAGTTGGAGCCATGAAGGAGGGCACCCTTTTGGAAGCCGGATTTGATGATGTTACACCAAATGAAAAGATAACTATAAGTTCGTGGGCTTATGATAGAGCAGTTCAATCGAAAGTAGAAATTATTGACAACAGAGCATTGGATATTCTATGCTACCATCCCGGTTATACATTAGTAGAAAAATTACAAACGATTGCTAGTAAATTTAGAAACGAACAAAGCAAAGGAGTTAAAGGCGTAAATTTTATGCGTCAGTATTACGATGTATATTGTTTGCTTGGTTCTCCTGAAGTTATAGAATTTATAGGGTCATCGGAGTACCTGGCACATAAAGAAAGAAGATTTCCTAAGCTAGATTATGAAATTCCCATTCATAAAAACGAAGCCTTCTTATTATCCTCACCCGAAATTCGAGCCGACTTTACAGCAAGATATAAAACAACTGCCGCTTTGTATTATCAGGGACAGCCGCCTTTTGACGAATTAATTAAGCTGATTGCAAAGCATAATAAAAAATTGTAAGCCTCTATTTTTTTATCTCCCTTTAATATTGACTTCTAACAAGTTGATAAATAATTTGCACTTGTTTTATACAAGTGATGGAATAGCCATAATCTAAAATTACGTATTAGCTAACAAAAGCCCTGTTTATCTGCCTACATTAAGTATGGATAAAAACCTTTGCAAATTTTGCATTAGTTTTGTTTATTAACTCTTTGGTTTTTGATTTTTTTAGCGGTGGCAATAACAGTTACAAAAACTATAGTCACAATTGCTATAAGTGAAGCCCACAAAATGGTTATAATATTATTTATTGCTGGATTATTGTGAACGGATGCTGGAGGCTCAGTTAACGGAGGGTATACTATAAAATCGTCATTCATTTCTCCCATGATCCCAATAGAGCTGTACAGGAAATATACTAAAACAACTGAGCTTAAAGTCAACATTATATTTGACAGGACATTACTGAATTTAAGGGATATTTGCCGAAAGAGGCCGATGATGAAATATAGTAAAACCCATAGGTTAACAATAATTATTACAGGAAGCAGAGTAATATTTGTTTCATATATAGCAAGGTTCAACGAGGTGTTGGTAAAGGGAGAAGTGCTAAATGCGATCGCGTATAAAATTGTCACAAGCAAGAGTGTTCCAAGTAACAGTCTGAGTTCTATAAGTGTATTTTTTTTCAACACGACTTTGTCATATCACAAAACTATAAATCTATTACGCTTACCTCCCTCATGAGATAAAATAAATAAGAAATCCTAGTTACTGTTCAGTACAAAAAATGCAGAAATGAACATGCAAGGGTTGAAATAGTATTCAAACATGTTGTTTAAGAGGGTGAAAAAGTATTGACCTTTGTACTCAATGAAAACGCCAGAAGGGTTTGT
>JACCDP011441155.1_pt1 | contig 17519 bp, 17 predicted proteins | sample 7445841 | NCBI WGS metagenome assembly JACCDP01 (sample SAMN15323441, study PRJNA562643) | freshwater metagenome | isolation source: river surface water | place: USA:Blue River Watershed | collected 2017-08-17 | reverse complement strand
GGCACAAGCGATCGCTATATCATAGTATTTTTGTACTGCAACAAGTGACGCAACTGGCAGTCTTGGTGCGGCGGTGGTGCGGCTTCGATATCAACTAGGGTAAAAAAAATCAAACTCTAGTAAAAAGCGAATTTTGCAATGTAGAATAATCAATACCATAAAGTTAGGACTTACGCAACTGGAATATTGGTAGGGTGCATCAGACAGCATAAATTATGTAAATAACCAAATTGTTGACATCTGACGCACCCTACAACAGATTTTTTGGTGTGACACTTGCGTAAGTCCTAATCTATTTAGCTTAGTTACATAAACAATTGCTAATGGTGCGTTATGGATTTACTCCTCACGCACCCTACATAATACTATTTCCTCTATCTCATATTCTGCTTTTTCTCAGCTTTAGGATCACGATTGGCCATAGCAGCTAATTCCGCATCCATTAAAGTTTTTCCCGTTGCTGCTAGGTAAACATCATCTAAACTCGGACGAGATTGGGCAATACCAAAAATTGGTAAACCTGCATTATTTAATGTCTGTTGAATAGTAATCAAAACATCATTTTGGGGTGTGACTACTAAATTCAGAGAATTACCTTGGGCGCTATTGATGATAATTTCTTGAACACAAGGTAAAGCTGCTAAAAGATTTTTTGCAGTTTCCGCTTCTTCACTGGGTGAAAATTCGCGGATTCTTAAAGTAATGCGATCGCCCCCTACCTGATCTTTTAACTGAGAAGGTGTACCATTAGCAATTACCAAACCTCGATCAATAATTGCCACTCTATCGGCTAAAGCGTCAACTTCTTCTAAATAATGGCTGGTAATTACCACCGTAGTTCCCGCAATGCGTAACTGACGCAAGAAATTCCACACCACAACCCGGCTTTCAATATCCAATCCTACCGTTGGTTCATCTAATACCAAAACATCCGGTGCATGAAGTAACCCAGCAGCCAAATCTAAACGTTTGCGTAAACCACCAGAATAAGTACCGGTTTTTTTATCTGCGTATTCTTCTAAACCCAGTAAATCTAAAATCGTGTTAATCCTCTGTTGGATCACCTTACCAGGCAGATGATAAAGGGCGGCTTGTAATTGTAGTAACTCCCGTCCAGTCAGTACCTTATCTAAAGCTACTTCCTGGGCTACATAACCCAGCTTTTGCCGGGCTAATTTGGGGTTATCTAATACCGAAATACCGGAAACTTCAATTTTGCCAGCATCAGGGGTTGTCAGGGTACACAAAGCCCGGAGAGTGGTAGTTTTCCCAGCCCCGTTGGGTCCAAGCAAACCAAAAATTTCTCCAGGTTGCACTTCAAAGGAGACATCCTGAACTGCAACCACATTACCGTAGCTTTTTTTTAGATGTTCGATGAAAACGGCAGCAGCCATGACAGCTATAATCCTTAACTATACAATTTGCAACAATCTATCTTACTATTGTAGGAGTTGGGCGATCGCTGTGATGAGTTCAATATTTCATTTCTGCTGTGAATCATAATTTATCTTCTGATCGAGTTCGAGATATTGGTGAACAAGGACTTTTAGCCAGATTACAACGCTTTTGTCCACCTGATGTAATTGGAGATGATGCAGCAGTATTACTCACCAAACCAGATCAATCTCTCATCGTCACCACAGATATGTTAGTTGACGGTGTGCATTTTAGTAATGTTACCACCTCACCAGAGGATGCTGGTTGGCGGGCAGCAGCAGCGAATTTATCCGACCTGGCTGCCATGGGTGCAACTCCTCTAGGAATAACCATTGGACTGGGTTTACCTGGGGATGTGACAGTAAATTGGGTAGAAAGACTCTATCAGGGCATGACAGAATGTTTGCAACAGTATGATGTGCCAATAGTTGGTGGTGATATTGTGCGATCGCCCATTACCACCTTATCAATTACAGCCTTTGGTCAAGCTGATCCTAATTTCATCATCCGTCGTAGCACCGCCCAAATAGGAGATGCAATTGTCCTCACAGGTATACATGGAGCTTCCCGTGCGGGCTTAGAAATACTCCTACATCCCGAAATAGCTCAAACTCTCAAAAAAGAAGATCAGACAGCTTTAATCACCGCCCATCAACGCCCCAAACCCCGTTTAGATGTCATACCTATTTTATGGGAAATTCTAGAATCCCAATCCACAATCGTTCGACTGAGCGAAGTCGAAGTCCAAAATCTAAAATCTAAAATCACTGTTGCCGGCATGGATAGCAGCGACGGTTTAGCAGATGCCGTCTTACAAATTTGCCGATCCAGTCAAGTCGGTGCAATTATCGCAGCTAGTAAAATACCCTTACCATTAGCGTTTCAGAATTGGCTAACACCAGAAACATCATTAGAATATGCCCTCTATGGTGGTGAAGATTTTGAATTAGTCTTGTGTTTACCACCAGAACCCGCATTAGCATTAGTGCAAAAACTAGGAACAGGTGCAACCATCATCGGTAAAATTACCTCAGATTCAACAGTTATTTTACACTATGAAAAAGCAGAAATCCCCGACCAAGTTCTCAGACTCAGCCGGGGATTTCAACATTTTGGTCAGTAGTCAGTGGTCAGTGGTATTTAAGCCAAGAACAACTGACAACTAACAACGAACAATTAAGCCCATTTTGCAGCTACTAATTCAGCCAAATCTAGAACTCGTTGGCTATAACCCCACTCATTGTCATACCATGCCATGACCTTCACCATGTCATTACCCATAACGATGGTTAAGTTGGCATCAACAATAGAAGATTCATTTGTACCTTGATAGTCAGAAGATACAAGTTCCAATTCACTGTAACCTAAAATGCCTTTTAGAGAACCTTCTGAAGCATCTTTAAGAGCTTGGTTAACTTCTTCAGCAATAGTACGTTTCTCTGTCTGAACGACAAAATCTACCATGGAAACGTTAGGAGTGGGTACACGCAAAGCTACACCATTCAGCTTACCTTTGAGGTTAGGAAGTACCAAAGCTACTGCTTTAGCTGCACCAGTGGAAGTAGGAACAATGTTAATAGCTGCTGCTCTAGCGCGGCGCAAATCACGGTGGGAAGCGTCTAATAAACGCTGATCACCCGTGTAGCTGTGGGTGGTGGTCATTGTACCCTTGATAATCCCAAATTTTTCATCTAGCACCTTAGCAATAGGAGCTAAACAGTTGGTGGTACAACTAGCATTACTGATGATGTTGTGTTTGCTGTGGTCATAATCATAATGATTTACACCCATGACAAAAGTACCATCTTCATTTTTACCAGGGGCGGTAATCAGAACCTTCTTAGCACCAGCATTGACGTGCCGCATTGCCCCTTCTTTACTGGTAAACACACCAGTTGATTCAATAATCAGGTCAATGTCCCACTCTTTCCAGGGCAAGTTATCTGGGTTGCGATCAGATACGCACTTAATAGTATTACCATTAATGATGATGGAATTATCATCAGCAGAAATATCCGCACCCTGTAACTTACCTAGCATGGAGTCATATCTAAGCAAGTGAGCATTAGTTCTAGGGTCGGAAGTGTCATTAATACCGACCAGTTGGATATTGCTGTTTTCTCTACCCACCCAGCAGCGTGCGAAGTTACGTCCGATGCGCCCGAAACCGTTAATTGCAACTCTAATCACAGTGTCTTGCCCTCTGTATTTATGCCTATAAGTTGATATCGTTGACCCCAATCATATCGCAAAGAGGGAAGCTATTTATAACCAGAAAGTGTTAGATCGAAAAAAAAATACAGATTTTTTTTATAACCTGTAGATTTGAGACCAGGGGTGCAGGGGTGCAGAGGAGTTTTGTAGTCAACCGTCAACTGTCACCAAGGATCATTTTTATAAATTGCATAATATTTTCACTAGCAATGTACTATTGTAGTCAATTCCAATCCAGGTTTTTATCCGGTAATGCAAGTTGCTGGACTATAGCTTGCTAAACTTTCCCAAAGCCATGAGAACATGTATTTAAATTTACAATTTTTTCTTTCCCGATGTAGCAAGAATTTTCAGAATAGTCTTATGGGCAGATTATAAATAGAAAGAGTTTTCGACAGGGGGATAATCTGGATCAAGAAGTAAAAACAAGTTCAAAAATTAATTATTTAGCAGGGATCAACATTTTGGATGAGATATTTAATATCTGTAAAAATCAAAATCCTGTTATGATACGCGTGTCTGATGTGATTCGGTGTGGTGTGGTATAAGAGGAGAATAAAATGAGTAATTCTATAGATTTTAGTGGTAGACCATTTCATTTCATTGGGATTGGTGGTATTGGAATGTCTGCTTTAGCGTATGTTCTTACCAAACGCCAATTACCAGTGTCGGGTTCAGATTTGCGGCCTAATCATATTACGCACAAGTTAGAATCTCTGGGCGCTCACATTTTTAGCAAACAAGAGGCGAATAATCTGGAATTTTTTATGCCTCAAGTAGAGACTGATGCCATATTATTGGCTTCACCAGAAAAATTGTCGGCGGCAAAAACAACCTTACCCCAAGTCATTTGTTCCACAGCTATTAATAGCAATAATTTGGAATATAAAGCTGCTTTGGCATTAGGTTGTCCTATTTTACATCGTTCTGATGTTCTTGCGGCTTTAATTGCTGATTACCACAGTATTGCTGTGGCGGGGACTCATGGCAAAACCACTACCAGTAGCATGATTGGTTATATGCTTTTGCAAGCTGGACTTGATCCGACTATTTTAGTTGGGGGTGAGGTAAAGGCTTGGGAAGGTAATGCCAGAATGGGGGAAAGCCCTTATTTGGTAGCGGAAGCAGATGAGTCTGACGGTTCTTTAGTCAAACACGCTCCAGAGATTGGCATTATTACTAATATTGAATTAGATCATCCTGACCATTACGAAACTTTAGAAGAAGTAGTTAATACCTTCCAAACCTTTGCTCAAGGTTGCAAAACTTTGATAGGCAGCATTGATTGCGACACGGTGCGGAATAGATTTCAGCCCACCATTAGCTATAGTCTAAATCCAGATAAAGGTGCTGATTATACGGTGACTAATATAGATTATCGTGCTGATGGGACAACAGCTTTGGTATGGGAAAAAGGTAAAGCCTTGGGTTTATTAACCTTACAGTTATTGAGTCATCATAACCTCAGTAATTCTTTAGCAGCAGTGGCGGTAGGTAGATTGTTAGGTTTAGAATTTGGGGAAATTGCCAAGGGTTTAGCTACTTTTGAAGGTGCAAGACGACGGTTTGAGTTTCGAGGTGAAGCGACAGGAATTACTTTTATTGATGATTATGCCCACCATCCGAGTGAAATTCGTGCTACTCTAGCCGCAGCCCGTCTGCAAGCCCGACCAGGACAAAGAGTAGTTGCTATTTTCCAACCCCATCGTTATAGTCGGACATTAACATTTTTAGAAGAATTTGCTGCATCTTTTACCCATGCTGATTTAGTAGTATTGACTGATATTTACAGCGCGGGTGAACCAGATTTAGGTCAAGTCAGTGGACAAGATTTAGCTGATGCCATTAGCAAACATAATCCTCAAGTAGTTTATCAACCAACTTTACCTTTAATTAGTGAATTTTTGCTGCAAACACTACGTCCGGGAGATTTGGCATTGTTTTTAGGTGCGGGTAATTTGAATCAGACTATTCCTGAACTAATTACTATGATGAGTGAACCTGCAATTGCCACTTCTTAGGATTAAAAACTTCTGGCAGTGGTTTGATAAATTAACTGCAATACCGGATTTTTAGGCTGAATAAATCACATAATTCAAAAATTTACCAATTGAAGTAAAGATGATAACTTCCCAGGGATTTGGCAAAATCTGCAAATTTTCTGATTTGACTTCACTAAGACAAACTAAAGATAATGTGGATGATAGTAAATTAATTTACTTACCAGGGACTAATTGTACTCTCAGAACCCAAACTTCCTTGTCAGCGTTTACTTCTTATCGCGTTGGGGGAGAAGCCGAATGGTATGTTTCTCCCCGCGATTTAGAATCCCTGCAAGCAAGTATTGAGTATGCACAGGAAAATGATTTAAGAATTACGGTATTAGGTGCTGGTTCTAATTTGTTGGTAAGCGATCGCGGTATACCCGGTTTAGTCATCGCTACCCGTCATCTCCGATCTAAACATTTTAATCCAGCCACAGGTCAATTAACTGTATCCGCCGGAGAAACTATTCCTGCCTTAGCATGGGACGCTGCCGCTTTAGGGTGGGAAGGATTGGAATGGGCTGTGGGTATTCCCGGAACAGTAGGAGGTGCGGTAGTAATGAATGCAGGAGCGCACAATAGCTGTGTTGCCAATATGTTAGTTAGCGCCCAAGTTCTTTCCCCAGATGGAACATTGGCAACTCTCACCCCAGAGGAATTGGGCTATACATACCGCAGTTCACTACTACAAGGTGGTAAGCAAATTGTCACCCAAGCCACCTTCCAACTGCAACCAGGTGCAGATCCTCTAGCAGTGACAGCTAGAACTAAGGAACATAAAAAACACCGACTCAGCACCCAACCTTATAGCTATCCCAATTGTGGCAGTGTGTTTAGAAATCCTAAACCCTATACTGCTGGTTGGTTAATTGAACAAACCGGACTCAAAGGCTATCAATTAGGAGGAGCGCAAGTTGCCCAACTCCATGCTAATTTTATTGTCAATCGCGGTGGAGCTAAAGCCAACGATATTTTTAGCCTCATTCGTCATATTCAGCATGAAGTCCAAGAACGTTGGTCAATTTGGCTAGAACCAGAAGTGAAAATGTTGGGTGAGTTTTCACCGATTGCCTAAAGGTGACAGGTACTACGCCACGGTGACAGGTGATAGGTAAGAATTTACTACCAATTACCAATCACCCACTACCAATTGCCCACCCCATCTATAATTGAATTTGATTTGTAAGTAATCGTACAGTGGATAACCAGTTATGACAGGAAAAGGACAGGGATTTGGCTTTGGCTTAGGTAAAATGAAAGAACTAGCCGAAGCATTTAAAAAAGCGCAACAGGTTCAAGAAGGTGCAAAGCGTCTTCAAGAAGAATTGGAGCAAATGGAGATTCTCGGAGAATCTGGTGGTGGAATGGTTAAAGTTATTCTCAGTGGCAACCAAGAACCCAAACGAGTGGAAATTGCTCCCTCTGCTTTGGAAGAAGGTGCAGAAGTGCTTTCTGATTTAGTTGCTGCGGCCATGAAAGATGCCTATAAAAAGTCTACCGAAACCATGCGGGAACGGATGGAAGATTTAACCAGTGGACTAGAATTACCTGGAATGTAGTCACTCAATTTTGGATTTACGATTTTGGATTTTGGATTGACTCTATCCTCAAGTGTGGAAGCTCGAAAATTTGGGATTTGGCATTGAGGATGTTTCCGTCCTCAAGGATAGTGACTTATACCAAAATTTTTTGATCTAAAATCTAAAATCTAAAATCTAAACTTAGCAGTCAGTGGTCAGTAGTATAAAATAACTGACAACTGACAACTGACACAAAAATCAAAATATATGACTTATAAGTTATTGTTTGTCTGTTTGGGTAATATTTGCCGATCACCATCGGCAGAAAATATTATGAATCATCTGATTGAGCAAAGGGGTTTAACTAACACAATTATCTGCGATTCTGCGGGTACTGCTGGTTATCACATCGGTGCAGTACCGGATAGACGCATGAGTGCCGCAGCGGAGAATAAGTTAGGTTTTCAACTCCGTGGCCAAGCTCGTCAATTTCAAATCTTGGACTTTCAGGAGTTTGATTTGATTTTAGCCATGGATCGGAGCAATTATGATGATATTTTAGCTGTTGATCGTTCTGGAAAATATCATTCTAAAGTTAGGTTAATGTGCGATTTTTGCTCTAAATACACCTTCAAGGAAGTTCCAGACCCCTATTATGGCGGTGCTGAGGGTTTTAATCAAGTTATTGATTTACTGATGGATGCCTGCGAAGGTTTGCTGGCAGACATCACACAGAAGTTGGTTCTCTAATCTGCTTTGATTCATTCTCGTCTAATACCAATTTTCTATGAAGATGCACATAATCAGACCTCCCTATAGTCTCCCCTTAGCAAGGGGGGACGGCAAAGCCGAGGGGTAAATTATATGCAACTTTACAAAGAAGCACCCTACAACTATTTCCCAAACCCTTTACCTCTGTTGCTAGAAGGAAGACAAATACAGTTTTCCAATTGCTGAAGTAAAGTTTCACTATCAAGATTTTGACCAATTAACACTAACTGATTTTTCTTTTCACCTTTCCATTGATCATCATCAATAGTGAAGCGTTTACCGCAAAGATGGAAAATATGACGTTGGGGACTTTCATCAAACCACATAATTCCTTTCGCTCGGAAAACATTTGTAGGTAGTTGGCTATCTAAAAAATATTGAAACTTTCTAATGGAAAATGGTTTATTACTTTGGAAAGAAATAGAAATAAAACCATCATTTTCTAAATGGTGGGAATGTTCATGGTGATGATGTTTATGATCATGATGGTCATGTTCACAGGTAGAATGATCATGATCGTCATGATCATGATGTTCTTGTGCATGAGAATCAAAATATTTATCAGATTCAAATAAACCGACACTCAGAATTAAAGGAAGGGGAACTTGGGATTTTGTTGTACGAATAATTCTTGATCCTTCCTTAATATTGTTGATTTTTTTCTCCAATTCCTGCAAAGTTGGTTCATCAACTAAATCGGTTTTATTGAGAATAATGACATCACCATAAGTAATTTGACTCAAAGCAGCTTCAGAATTGAATAAATCTAAGCTATAATTTGCCGCATCAACTACAGTAACAATAGAATCTAACCGAGTTAAATCTCGCAATTCTGAACCCAAAAATGTCATTGCTACTGGTAGAGGATCTGCTAAACCGGTGGTTTCTACAACTAAATAATCTAGCTTTTCTTCCCTTTCTAACACTTTGTAAACTGCATCAACTAAGTCATTATTAATAGTGCAACAAATACACCCATTGCTTAATTCCACCATATTATCTTCAGTAGAAACAACTAATTCGTTATCAATGCCAATTTCGCCAAATTCATTAACTAAAACCGCAGTTTTCACTCCTTGCTGATTTGTGAGAATATGATTGAGTAAGGTCGTTTTACCACTACCAAGAAAACCCGTAATAATTGTTACTGGTAAGCCTTTTTTGGTCGCTGCCATTGCTTGAGGTTCGGAATTAACTGTTGATGTCATAGTTATAAAGTAGGATTTAGGTCTATTTTGAATATTAGCTTGATTTTCCCTCATTAGCATAGCTACTTTAGAGAGCGTTCTTCATATTTGTTCATAGTTAAACAAATCTCAATAACCTTAGTATAAATTAGATATAATTACCTTTGATACTATCAATCTACTAAAGCGACTCTAAAACTATGCTTCCAGTCGTTCTCCATCCAGATGTTGTTAATTTCCTGCGTATTAACACTGTTAACAATAGATTCCAGCAACAGACTTGGGATTGTATAAATCAGCTAAGACTGCAAGAATTTACTGGGGGTTTGCGAGTTAAAAAGCTTAGAGGAATAAATAAGCGAGTTTGGGAAGCAAGAATTAATCTTAGTAGTCGTTTAATTTTCACTTATAACAAATCTGAATTACCAAACACAGGAAAAATAGGAGTTTATATTGCTGTTCAGGATATTTGTGATCATGATCATTTACACCAAACAGTTGCTAGGGCGAGAACACCGGATGCAACTTGGTTAGATGGAGAAATTATTGCAGAAGAAGGTAATCTTGATGCTAACTTGATTGATTTACCCATAGAGACAAAAAATAGAATTGAATATTTTAAATTAGAAGAAGAAGAATGTAATCCTGATATTGTTTATGCAGATGAACTATTAGGAAATATTCAATGGCAAGTATTAGAATCAGTAACGGAATGGGAACAAGCAATTATTAATCAGGATGCAGATTTACCATTAAAAATTACAGCAGAAGAATATCGTTTAGCGATATCAAGCAATAATATCCTCCTGAAAGGTACTGCGGTAACTGGAAAAACTACAGTAGCATTATATCGGATGTGGCATGATTTTCAGCAGAATCCCTATAACGGCAAAAGACTTTATGTTGCTTATAGTGCTTTGTTAGTGAATCATGTTAAAGAACAGTTTTATAAATTAATTGGTAGTCATCATCCAGAAATTGATCAGATTTTTCATTTTAAAACTTTTAGAGATTTATGTTTAGATATTTTAAGAGAAGCAGGAGAAACTTATTTACCCGAAGATGAAGTAGATTTTCAGTTTTTTGATCAATTATATTCACGTCAACAATATTTCATTATCATCAAATTCAACAACCAAATGAACATGAACTAAAATGTAATTTTCGCAGTGTTGGAACTTTAGTGAATCTTTCTCACCAAGTTTTAAAAATACGTTATCGTTTATTACATAAAACACCTCCAGAACTTCCCAAAGCTGTTACCAACTTTGGCGAAAAAGCTCGCATTCTTCAAGCTTCTGTAAATGAAATGACAACTCATCTCAATACCCTTTATCCAGGGGGTGCTATTTTAGTGAGAACTGATGAAAACCGAGAATATTTGAGATCAACATTAAAATCTAGTTTAGTATTTACAATTGAAGAAGCAAAAGCTTTAGAATTTGATACCGTATTTTTACTAGACTTTTTCCAATATTGGCAAAAAAGAGGAGAATACTACTTTAAAGCCGAGTTTTATTTACAAGCAATTGAATGTTTTGAAAAATCTGGTGATAAATTCAAAGAAAAAAAATCGAGAGCGAAGTTATTACAAAGAGAAGGAAATTATCAAGAAGCGGCTGCAATTTTTGTAGACTTAGAAAAATGGCAACCTGCGGCTGAACTTTTTCAACGGGTTAAAAATTGGCAGTTAGCAGCTAATTGTTAGCAAAAAATAGGAGAAGATAGAAAGCAGAGAATTTGTGAAACTTATTTATTAGAAGAACAAGGAGATTTTTTAAGAGCAGCACAGGAATGGGAAGCACTAGAAATGTATGAAAAAGCTGCTAAAAAGTTTGAAAATGTTGAAAAATGGCAATTAGCGGCTGATTGTTGGTGTAAAGTACCTAATGATAAACAGCAAAATATCTGTAAAAAACAAAGCTCAGGAAATGCGGAAACTAGCAATTAAAAGTTTAATGGAATTAGGAGAAAAAAATTTAGAGCATAGAAATTATCATCCTGCCTTAGACAATTATAACCAAGTATTAGCACTGAATCCTAAAAATGCAACTGCTTATTTAAAACGTGGAATTATTAAAACCAACCAGAAAGATTATATGGCAGCGATTGAAGATTGCAACCAAGCTATAAAAATTGATCCTGAATATGTAGATGCCTATTCTCAACGGTGTAAAGTTTATCAAGTTTTAAGTAGACAGGATAATGATAAAGTAATAGAAATAAGACAAAAACAGAGATTGAGTAATGTTAAAATGTGATAATTAAGGATCTCAGTAGTTAAGAATAAAAGATGAAAGATAAGAACATTTGTCTTTTATATTCTCTGTGTTCTCTGTGTCTCTGTGGTTAGTTATTAAAAATTTCCGTAATTGAATAGTAGGATATAAGAAATTCAACATTTAATTCCCTCTTACTCATCTATCCCCTGACTCGCAACTTACGCTATCATTGCTAATCGTTAGATTGTCCCATTTCTCTATTATGACCCTATCTATTTACAATACGCTTACTCGTCGTCAAGAACCATTTACTACCATTGAACCGGGCAAGGTCAAGATGTATTATTGCGGGGTAACGGTTTACGACTATTGCCATTTGGGTCATGCTAGGGCGTGTATTGTTTGGGATGTAGTGCGTCGTTATCTACAATTTATTGGTTATGATGTGCGTTATATCCAGAATTTTACGGATATTGATGATAAAATTCTCAAACGCGCACGGGAAGAAAAATCAACCATGGAAGCGGTAGCAGAACGCTATATCCAAGCATATTTCGCAGATATGGCACGTTTGGGAATAAAAGAAGCAGATGAATACCCACGCGCTACACATACCATGAATGGTATTCAAAGATTAATTCATGATTTAGAACAAAAAGGTTTTGCTTATCCATCTCATGGTGATGTTTATTATGCAGTGCGAAAATTTGATGAATACGGAAAACTTTCAGGACGTAAATTAGAAGATTTACAAGCAGGTGCAAGCGAACGAGTAAATATAGAAGATCCAGAATACCAAAAAAAGAAAGATCCCTTTGATTTTGCCCTCTGGAAAGCTGCCAAACCATCCGAACCTGCATGGGAGTCACCGTGGGGAAAAGGTCGCCCTGGATGGCATATTGAATGCTCGGCAATGGTACGCGATCGCTTAGGTGATACCATAGATATTCATGCTGGTGGCGCTGACTTAATTTTCCCGCATCATGAAAACGAAATTGCCCAATCAGAAGCAGTTACAGGTAAACCTTTAGCCAATTATTGGTTACATAATGGCATGGTCAAAGTAGATGGGGAAAAAATGTCTAAATCTTTAGGCAATTTTACCACCATCCGCGATTTATTAGATCGTGGAGTTGACCCAATGGCATTGAGATTATTTGTGTTAATGGCACAATATCGCAAACCCATAGATTTCACCGATGAAGCAATTTTAGCAGCAACAAACGGCTGGCATACTATCAAAGAAGGCTTATTATTTGGACATCAACATGGTAAACAATTAGGTTGGGAAAACCTGGAATTAAATAACTCCCACATTGATAAATCAGAAATTGAGAAATTTACCATAGCAGCCAATGATGATTTTAACTTTCCTGGAGGTTTAGCCGTCATTTTTGAAATAGCTAAAGAATTACGTAAACAAGGAAATATAATTGTTCATCAAGGTAAAACCGAAACTCCCGCTGATGAATTATTGAAGCAATGGCAAACCCTAGTAATATTAGCAGATGTTTTAGGATTAACCGCCAAACCAGAAACAGAAAATCCTCAACAGGATGGTATAAGTAATGTAGAAATTGAAGATTTAATTCAACAAAGACAGGAAGCAAGAAAAGCAAAAAACTTTGCCGAATCGGATAGAATCCGTAATGAACTATTAGCTAAAGGAATTACCTTAATTGATAGTAAAGAAGGAACTCGATGGCAAAGAAATTAAATGGTAACATAGCATTGCCATTTGAGTAGTGAACATGACTTGTTTAAACAAACCACAGAGATTACAGAGGTAAAAATAAAAAAGCGGCGTTATAAATTGATGTATTTTAACAACTCTAAACCAACTATGTATAACTACCGCAAAATATCTCTAAAACTCCTTTTCTCCGTGTCCTCTGCGTTCTCTGTGGTTCGTTATTCTTTGAATGATGCCTAATTTAGAAGAAATGTAAAAACATATTTTTAATTGATACCATGTGGAAAGAACTAAACAGCGCAATTTCTCACTTAAATATCCCCGCCGACTGGGTAGGAATTAGAGCCGTTAAAACAACTTCTACACATCATTACGTCCGTGATGGTTTACCCCAAAATAATGGTAAATCATTAAACATGGGAGCAATGATAGAAGTGATAATTGATGGTTGTTTAGGTTATGCTGCTACCAACTCCTTAGATATTTCCAGCTTACAAAAAGCCGCAGAAATAGCCTATAAACAAGCATTAGCAGCTAGTAGATGGTGGATATATCCAGTTAGTGAAAATACACGCCCTAAAGTAGTTGGTGAATATAACTCACCATTTTTAGAACCATTTAACGCCATTACTCCCGGAGAAATAAACGACTTAATAATTCGGATTTGTCAACAACTGCAAATTAACGATAAAATCGTCCAAACCACAGCTAGAGTTACCACAGATCAAAAAGAAACTTGGTTTGTCAGCAGTAACGGTTCAGAAGTGTATCAAAAAATTCTCTCCATCGGAAATCATTTTGGGGCGATCGCCAAAGATGGAGATATTGTACAACAACGCACCAACAATGGTCAAGAAGCTAATTATTATCAGGGCGGTTGGGAGCTTTTCACAGAAGATAATTTATGGCTTCAAGTCCAGAAAGTTGGTGAACAAGCATTAGAATTATTAACAGCCCAAGAATGTCCCAATACCCGCACCAACTTAGTTCTAGCGCCAGATCAAATGATGCTGCAAATTCATGAAAGTATTGGACATCCTTTAGAAATTGATCGCATTTTAGGAGATGAACGCAACTATGCCGGCGGTAGCTTTGTTAAACCAGAAGATTTTGGTAAACTAAAATATGGTTCACCCCTCATGAATATCACCTTTGATCCTACAGTATCCGGCGAATTTGCCAGTTATGGTTTTGATGATATCGGTGCTGTAGCTACTAAAGAATATGTGATTAAAGAAGGAATTTTACAAAGAGGTTTAGGCAGTTTAGAAAGTCAAGCTAGAGCAAATTTACCCGGCGTTGCTTGTGCCCGTGCTTGTTCTTGGAATCGCCCTCCAATAGACAGAATGGCTAACTTAAATCTAGAACCAGGAAACGCTACCTTTGAGGAAATTATCTCAGGAATAGAACAGGGTATTTACATGGAATCTAACCGTTCTTGGTCAATAGATGATCAACGTTATAAATTTCAATTTGGTTGCGAATATGCTAAATTAATTGAAAACGGTAAACTCACCAAAACCCTCCGTAATCCCAATTATCGCGCCACCACACCAGAATTTTGGCACAGCTTAACTCAGGTTGGAAATAATCACAGTTGGGAAATGTATGGTACACCATATTGCGGCAAAGGAGAACCCAACCAAGCCATTTTTGTAGGTCATGGTTCACCAGTTTGTCTATTTGCAAATGTGGAAGTTTTTGGTGGTGGTTAAAGGATAAATAATATCCCCGACTTCTTCTTTCGATCCTGTCAATAAATTATCAATGACTTAAAGTAGTTTGGGTTAAGTGACAGCACAACTCAACAAAAGAATTGATAATTTATTGATCCTTAATTAATGCTACAATAAACAGAATTAAATATTGATCCAGAAACAATTTAAATAATGAAAATCGAAGAATTATCAACTTTAGAAAAAACCTTTGATCACCTGATCGAAATTCTCCTGTTAAAAAAAGCCGAACATGAACATTTCACTGTCAGACTCAACAGTGAGAAAAGTCAATTTACCCGCTTTAATGGTGCTAAAGTTAGACAAACAGGCTGTGTTCATGATGGGTGGATACAACTGACATTAATTGCCAATCAACGCACTAGTTATCGTCAGTTTCCCTTTACTGGAAATTGGGATATAGATTGGAATTTAGCATACACAGCTTTACAAGAATTACGGGATGAATTACCACTATTACCAGTTGATCCTTATTTAGTCATACCATCAGGAAATAATACTAGCAGAGAAGTACATATTGGTAAATTACTCACGCCTGAAATATTAGTTCCCAGTATTCTCGAAACAGTTGCTAATTTAGATTTTACAGGAATGTATGCCGGGGGAATTGTCATCAGAGGTTATGGTGATTCTAACGGACAAAAACACTGGTTTGCGACCGATTCATTTAACTTAGATTATTCCTTATTTATACCATCAGGACAGGCTGTAAAAGGAACTTTCGCCGGCAGCGAATGGAATGAAACTGCTTATATAACAAAAATAAATGATGGCAAACAACAACTAGAAATGCTATCTCGTCCAGTTAAAGAATTATCAAAAGGACAATACAAAACCTATTTTGCTCCTGCTGCTGTAGCTGATTTATTGGGTATGCTTTCCTGGGGTGCTATTAGTGAAGCCAGCATTCAACAAGGTAATAGTGCTTTAGCTGCTTTATCACATCAAGAAAAACAACTTTCTGACAAATTCACTTTAAAAGAAAACTTTCAAGGTGGTTTAGTTCCCAGATTTAATAATTTAGGAGAAATAGCTCCAGCAGAATTAACATTAATTGACCAAGGTAGTTTAATTAATAGTTTGGTTAATTCTCGCACAGCCAAGGAATATAATAAAACTGCTAATGGTGCGAATAGTTCAGAAACCTTACGTTCTCCAGAAATTAGCCCCGGTAATTTGAATTTTGAGCAGATTTTACCTAGTTTAGATACGGGATTATATGTTTCTAATTTACATTATTTGAACTGGAGCGATCGCCAAACAGCCAGAATTACAGGGATGACCCGTTATGCTTGCTTTTGGGTACAAAAAGGTGAAATAGTTGCCCCCATTGCCAACCTCCGCTTTGATGAAAGTCTCTATCGTTGTTGGGGAACAGAAAATCTAGTTAATTTAACCAACTTTCAAGAATTTATTCCCGAAGTTGGAACTTACGAAAGCCGAGAATTAGGCGGTAGTTTAGTTCCTGGTATGTTAGTAGAAGATTTCACATATACCTTATAGAAGTTGCCACTAACAAATCTCTTTCAAAAAACTAGCAATAATCTCTAACTCAAGTTAAAATAAACAAATAACTACATGGTATCATATCATGATAATTACTCAAGAATTAGCACCTGAACAAAATATCTCTGAAGATATAATTTTTCCCCCCAGCGATTTATATAGTGATGAACCTCCCGTGGAAACAGAACTACATCTAGAGCAGATTATGCTCCTAATAAAATGTATTAAATGGTTATGGAAAGATAGAACTAATTTCTATGCTGCGGGAAATCTCAGCATTTACTATAGTCCCAACCAGAAAAAATCAGAATATTTTCGTGGCCCAGATTTTTTTGTAGTCTTAGGAACAGAACGAAAAACCCGTAAAAGTTGGGTAGTGTGGGAAGAAGATGGTAAATATCCCAATTTCATTTTAGAAATTCTTTCACCAAGTACAGCTAACACTGATAGAGAATTTAAAAAACAACTTTATCAAGATACATTTCGGACACCGGATTATTTTTGGTTTGATCCCTATACATTAGAATTTTTAGGTTTTCATTTACTAGATGGCAAATATCAACCACTACAAACAAATGAAAAAGGACATTTATGGAGTCAACAATTAGGATTATATTTGGGAATTCATGACGGTTTATTACGCTATTTCACACCAGAAGGAAAATTAGTACCTACACCGGAAGAAACCGCAGAAAATTTAGCAGCAAAATTGCGGGAATTAAATATTGATCCAGATACAATTTAGATACAATTAAAGCATTTCACTCACATTAATATGCATATCAGGAAAAGCCAAAATTGATAAAATTTGATTTTTTACTAACATCTGTACATCTTGATAAACTCCCTGGAGAGGATTTCGATATACTTCTACAACTTCTTGATTAACATCTACTAACCAAACTTCAGGAATATTTGCTTCCGCATACAAAGGAATTTTCACCTCCCGATCATATTTTACCGTTGTATCGGCAACTTCTATTAATAAAAAGTATCCCCTCAATAATTAGGGGGAGAGAATTATTCAGACATGCAGGAGCAAGCCCAAATTAAGAGAAGACTGTTCACGAATAATAGTCGCCAAAGAAGGAATATTTCCAAGTTGAGAAATGCGGTCACGGATATATTCAAAAAAGCTGATACCCAACTTACGAGTAGTAGCAACAAGAGACATAAAAGTATCCCAAG
>JACCDP010481180.1_pt1 | contig 17519 bp, 11 predicted proteins | sample 7445841 | NCBI WGS metagenome assembly JACCDP01 (sample SAMN15323441, study PRJNA562643) | freshwater metagenome | isolation source: river surface water | place: USA:Blue River Watershed | collected 2017-08-17 | reverse complement strand
TCGGGGGTGTCGGCGTGCGCCATAGGTGTGGCGGTGGAAGGCGTGTGCATGCTCACATTTTGGTGGCGCGTCGCACCAAATAAAAATACCAACGGTAGGGCAACACACGCAAGAGTTTGAGCCACAGTGTGAAGCGCTTGGGATAGTGAATTTCAAACCGACCTTTGGCCCAATCACGCAACATGGCTTGTGCGGCTTGTTCGGGTTGTATCAAGGCGGGCATGTGAAATTCGTTTTGCGCGGTGAGTGGGGTTTCTACAAAACCAGGGTTGACCAAACTCACGCCAATACCTTTGGGCGAGAGGTCCAAATACAAGGTTTCGGCCAAATTGATGAGCGCTGCTTTGGTGGGGCCATATGCCAAACTTTGTGGCAATCCACGGTAACCCGCCACGCTGGACAACAAACTGATGTGACCAAAGCCTTGGTGCAACAAGGTGGGCAGCACCGCATCGAGCACGCGCAAAGCGCCCACATAGTTGATGTCTTGGTGCACCAACATGTCTTGCAAATCAAACTGAGTGGCGCGTTGTGCTTTGTAGTAACCGGCGCAGTAAATCACAACATCCAAACCTTGGTGGCGTTGCACATACTGCGCGGCTTCTTGCACCGCTGCGGTTTGTTGCACATCGAGCACCACCGCCATGGCGCCGGTGTGGGTGTCGACAAACTGTTGCAATACCTCGGCACTGCGCGCCGACACCACCACGCGCGCGCCCAGGGCGTGCAAGGCATGCGCGGTGGCGCGGCCAATGCCGCTTGATGCGCCGATCAGCCAAACGCTGCGGCCTGTCCATTCGGTGATGCGTGGGTTCATGGTGTGTCGTGATGGCTTGTGAGGTGTATCAGGCTTTTTCCAATGTGAATTGCATCACATCGATGTTGTGTTGTTCAAATGCGGCTTCGCAGTAGGCCAAATAAAACTCCCAAATGCGACAGAAGCGTTCGTCAAACCCCAGTTGTAACACTTGTTCTTTGGTGCGTTGAAACTCAGTGTGCCAGCGGCGCAGGGTTTCGGCATAGTCCAAACCAAAACACATCTCGTCCACCACCTTCAAGCCAGCAGCTTGTGCGTGTTGGCGAAACACGCTGGGGCTGGGCAAACAGCCGCCAGGGAAGATGTATTGCTGAATGAAGTCGGTGCTTTTGACATAACGGTCAAACAAAGCGTCGTCGATCACGATGCTTTGCACGCAAGCGCGGCCACCGGTTTTCAACAGGCGTGCGATGGTGCTGAAATAAGTGGGCCAGTATTCTTGACCCACAGCCTCGATCATTTCGATCGAGCAAATGGCGTCGTAAGGACCATCGTTGATGTCGCGGTAATCTTGCAAACGCAAATCGCTGTTGTGTTGCAAGCCAAAGCGTTGCATGCGTTCTTGCGCAAAGCTGAGTTGCTCTGTGCTGAGGGTGACGCCACTCATGTGCGCGCCAAATTCACGCCCGCCCATTTCGGCAAGCGCGCCCCAACCGCAGCCAATTTCCATCACGCGGTCGCCGGCTTTGACGCGCGTCATCTCCAACGCGCGACGCACTTTGGCGTTTTGCGCATCTGACATGGGCTGGTCAAAGTTGCCGTTGAACCAACCAGATGAGTAGTTCATCGTGGGGTCGAGCCACAGCGTGTAAAACGGGTTGCCCAAGTCGTAATGCGCGTGGATGTTTTTCGCGCTGTTGGCTTTGGTGTTGCGGTTGAGCAAGTGACGCACGCGATACACCAATCGACCCAACCAGTGACCATAGATGAGGTCTTCCATGTCGCGGCGATTGGCCACCAAGAGTTGCAACAAATCGGCAAGGTGGTTGGTGCTCCAGTCGCCCGCGATGTAACTTTCGGCAAAACCGATGTCACCCGATTTGATGGCTTCGGTCAGCGGTTTCCAATTGCGCAAGTGCAAATGCGCGTGGATGCCGGGGTGGGCGTCGTCGTGTTGGCCAAATTGCTCAACATGGTCATCGGGCCATTGCACGCTCAAGGTGCCATGTTTCAAACGCTTGAGCAGTCGAATGACACGGCGTGCGCTAGCAGGTACTTGGTCGATGCGTTCTTCGATGGAAGAAAAGCCGGTGAGTGTGGTGGTGTTCATCTGTAGGGGCTTTCTATGAATCAGCGGGTCACAAAATCGGAAGGAGGAGAAGGTTTGGTGAAAAAGGTCACGCGTTTGCGCCACAAATGCAGCGCTTGCCAATGGATGCGCACGATCACCATCAGCGTCATCAATGGGTAACGCCACAGCACTTGGCGTAATGCGGTGCGGGTGGCCGGTTGCAATTCGCCAGACACACTGGTTTGAATGAGCGGGCCGGTGGCGTCATCGTGGTCGATGCGGGCCACGGTGCGGTTGGTGTCGCGCTCAAAGGTGCGCATGAAGCGAAAACGATACTGCCCTTCGATGGCACAAAACGGTGACACATGAAACACTTTGGTCGCGATTTGCTCAAGGCCCCATTGCGGACGATCGAGCAAATAGCAATGGCGCTCACCAAAAGTGTTGTTGACTTCGACCACGATGGCGCGCAGGCTGTTGTCGCTGGCGTGGCAATACCAAAAACTCACCGGCTTGAAGGTGTAGCCCAACACGCGTGGGTAGCAATGCAACCACACTTCACCATTGGCGTCATCAATGCCCTCACGTTGCAGCAATTCGTCTAACCATTGCAAAGCGCCACCTTGCGTGTGCGAGCGACCATCGCCATGGTCGGCATCGTGGTAGCTCAACCAACCTGCGCGGTTGATGGGCAAATCAGACGGCGCACCTGCGGCCAAACTGCGCATGGGCAACAGCACAAAAAAAGTGCCATAGGCAAACGCATGGTGTTTGGGGCGCAAGCGTGTGTGGCGCACCAAGCCTTCACCCAACAAAGGCGAAGCATTGAACGCAGACCGTGACGGTGCGTTCATGCTGGCAGGTGTGGGTGCGGCGTGCTGGGTCATGCGGTTTCTTCGATGCGCTTGTTGTGGGTGTCGTTAAGTGTGTTGTTAAGTGCGTCGTTAGGGGTGGCCTGATGGTGTGCAGGTGCAGCAGATGAAGTTGTTTTTTGCATCGAGGCCAACAAGCCCTGCGCCGCAGCACGGCCAGCTTTGAAACCGTCCTCGTGAAAGCCGAAGCCCATCCATGCACCGGCAAACCATGTGTGCTGCTGGCCTTGCAATTCGTGCATGCGCGTTTGCGCATGAATGGCGGGCAGGTCAAACACAGGGTGTGCGTAGGCGTATTCGCCCAGCACATGTTTGGGGTCGATCTCACGCACAGGGTTGAGTGACACGATCACATCTTGTGCAAACGGCAAGGGCTGCAATTTGTTGAGCCAGTAGTGCAAACACACACGGGTCGATTCGGTGTTGTCGTTGGCTGCGCGCTCGTAATTCCACGCCGCCCATGCCAATTTCTTTTGCGGCATGACCGAGGTGTCGGTGTGCAACACCGCGCGGTTGGGGTGGGTGCGCATGGCACCAAGCACCGCTTGTTCATTCGCGCTGGGTGCGTGCAACAAACGCAGCGCTTGGTCAGCATGGGTGGCCACGATGACATGGTCAAAGGTTGCAACACCATGTGCGGTGTGAATGCGCACGCTTTGTGCAGAATGCGCTGAGTGTCGATCGCCACCGTGCGTGGCATCGCCAACGCAATCACGCTCAATGCGCAGCACAGGTGTGTTCAAGTGTGCATGGTCCACCTGCGACACAATTTTTTCAACATAGTGACGCGCACCGCCTTGCACCGTGTACCACTGCGGGCGGTTGTTCACTTGTATCAATCCGTGGTTGTGACAAAAGCGCACCATGGTGGCAACCGGAAATTGCAACATTTGATCGGTGGGGCAACTCCAGATGCAGCCCAACATGGGCAACAAATACCAATCGCGGAAGGTGTCGCCAAACCCATGCATGCGCAAAAAGTCTTGCAGCGGTTGTGCCAACTCGTGATCAATGTTGCGCTCGGCCAATTCGGTGGCGAGGGTGTTGAAACGCAACACATCGCGCAGCATGCGTAAAAACGATGGGCGCAACAAATTGCTGCGTTGTGCAAACACGGTGTTCAGATCGGCACCATTCCACTCGAGGGCTTGTTTGCCAAACGCACCGGGCACTTGCACCGAAAAAGACATGTCTGACTTACAAGTGGTCACCTGCAGTTGCTCAAACAAAGCAATCAACCCTGGATAGGTGCGTTCGTTGAACACCAAAAAGCCGGTGTCCACACCAAAAGTTTGCGTGTCACCTGCATTTGCACCTGTTGCACGCACAGGCAACGTGACATCTACAGTGTGGGTGTGGCCCCCAAAATAGTCGCCCGCTTCAAACAGCGTGACTTCGGCGTGTCCGCGCAAATGGTGCGCCGCTGACAAACCTGAAATGCCTGAGCCAACAATCGCTACACGTGTCGCTACCTGAGTCATGCGCCTGATCCTTTGGTGGCGAGTTGTTTTTCGATTTCTTGCACAAAACTTTTGTCTTGTGGCCCAGTCATCGAGTTGTAGCTTTTGATGGTTTGACCATCGCGGCTGATGATGTATTTGTAAAAATTCCAACGCGGTGCGGTGCCCGTGCGTTCAGCCAATTGCTTGAACAAGGGCGAGGCCTCGGGGCCTTTGACGGTGGATTTCGCGAACATCGGGAACTTCACGCCAAAGGTGTTTTCACAAAACTCAGCGATTTTGCCGTTGTTATCAGGTTCTTGCGAAAAGTCGTTGGACGGAAAGCCCAAAACGACCAAACCTTTGTCTTTGTATTTGGCCGACAGGGCTTCGAGCCCTTTGTATTGCGAGGTGAAGCCGCAGTAGCTGGCGGTGTTGACCACCACCACCACTTGGCCCGCGTATTGGCACAGGGCCTGCGGTTTTTCATCTTGCAGGCGCAACACGGTGTGTTGCAACACTTTGGGGCAGGCCGAGGCTTGCGTGCCAGGGGCGCTGTTGCTGGTTGTGCCGTTGGCGTCAACGCCGGTGGCGGCAAAACTTGTCAGGCCCATCGTTGTCGTTGACAAAAAAAGACCCGCCAGCAGAGTTTGGTACTTAACAGCCCTAGGCCGCTGTAGGAGATAATTTGCTTTTTGCTTCATATTAGTGGATGATGACGGAAAACAAGCCTTTTGTCTAGGACATTAAAAAAGCCCTTCACTCAAAGCCCCATTAACTTTTGCGAAACACCTTGCCATGAACTTCAGAGCTGACTCAGAGCCCGTGCTGCTCTCTATCGCTGCGGTGGAGCGCGACACCGGCTTGGGCAAAGACACCTTGCGAGTGTGGGAGCGTCGGTATGGCTTCCCCACCCCTGGGCGCGACAGCTACGGCGAGCGTACCTATCCGCTGGAACAGGTGGAGAAGCTGCGCGTCATCAAGCGATTGATGGATTTGGGCCAACGCCCCGGCCGCATCGTGCCGTTGCCGATCGAAGAGCTGCAGCGCCTGAGCCAAGGCATGTATGCCGCGCCACAAAATGTGCATTCGCAGGGTGACGATCCGCACAGCGATTTGCGCCAGTACATCGATTTGATTGAAGCCCATGACGCCGAAGGCTTGCGCCGTGGTTTGAACCAAGCGTTGGCCAACCAAGGCTTGAACCATTTTGTGACCAACGTGGTGGCGCCCTTGACTGGCATGGTGGGCGACGGTTGGATGCGTGGCGAGATCGAGGTGTTTGAAGAACACCTTTACACCGAATGCATGTCAGGCTTGTTGCGCCACGCGATTGGCGCCTTGAGCGAAACCGGCACCGCACAGCAACCTGCGATTTTGTTGACCACCTTTCCACAAGAGTCACATGGCTTGGGTTTGTTGATGGCCGAGTGCATGATGGTGCTGCAAGGCGCGCGTTGCTTGTCTTTGGGCACACAAACGCCTCTGCGTGACATCGTGAAAGCCGCCATTGCGCATCACACCGATGTGGTGGCGTTGAGCTTCAGCGTGAGCATGAACCCCAACCATGTGCTTGACGGCCTAGAAGAGTTGCGCCGCGAGTTGCCCCCGCATGTGGAAGTGTGGGCCGGTGGACGCAGCCCGATCTTGCAACGGCGCGCCCAAAAAGGAATTGTGGCTTTGCGCGATCTGGCGCAAATCGCCCCTGAGATCAAACGCTGGCGCAAGGCTAATACTGAGGCTTGAGACTGTGCGTTGCCATTGGGCACACGCAGCGTCACGAGGTGAAAGCGGAGGCACAGTGCGAAAGCTTCGTCGCGAAACATGCGGTGTCTCTAGAATCAAGCGTCATGAACACGCCTGCATTCGCTCAACCTGATTTTTTATCCAAACTCTGTGCACGCCAAGAGGCCGTGGCACGCGTCAATGCACTCAGGCAAATGGGTCCTGTGGTGTTCACCAATGGTGTGTTTGATGTGTTGCACCGAGGGCATGCAACTTACTTGGCGCATGCCCGTTCACTCGGCGCGAGTTTGGTGGTGGCGCTTAACAGTGACGCGTCTGCCAAACGCTTGGGCAAAGGCCCCGACCGGCCCTTGAACAACGAAGCCGATCGTGCTGCGTTGATGGCTGCGTTAGGCAGTGTGAGTTTGGTGACTTGGTTTGAAGAGGACACACCGTTGTCGTTGATCACCGAATTGCGTCCCGACATTTTGGTCAAGGGCGGTGACTACGACATGGCCAAGTTGGCAGAAACACAGGTGGTGTTGAGCTACGGGGGCAAAGCCTTGGCTATTCCGTTTGTCGATGGTTATTCGACCACGGCGTTGGTGAACAAAATCAAGCAGGGTTGAATCAAACCCTAGTGGTTTTTGGTTTCGCCAAACACCGATTGCCACAACACCACAATCGCTTCGCATTCTTTCGCCAATTGTGCTTGTGGTACTTGCGTGGGTTGTTCATCCAAACGCGCACGGTGCTGAACACGGCGCAAGGTCCGATACGCATCTGCAGCGGCTTGGCCCACGCCAACAGGCAATAAGCCCGCGTTTTCAGCGTTAAGCAACAAAGCGATGTTGCCCACATTGGCCAACAAACTCGGATGCGTTTGCGCATGGGCCAACACCAAATATTGAACCGCAAACTCCACATCAACCATGGCGCCGATACTGTGTTTGACATCAAACAGTCCTGCTTTCACAGGCCGTGCGGCGCGCAGTTTGTCGCGCATGGCGATGATTTCTTGTTGCAAAGCCAGTGGGTCGCGCTTGGCGTTGATCACGTTGGCGCGGACCGCATCAAAGCGCGCACGCAAAGTGTCAGAGCCCAAACAAAAACGCGCGCGGGTCATGGCTTGGTGTTCCCAAGTCCATGCGGTGTTGTCGCCGCGTTGGGCTTGGTAGTCGGCATACGCATCGAAGGTGCTGACCAACAAGCCTGAGTTGCCATTGGGGCGTAAGGCGGTATCGATTTCGTACAAATCACCTTCGCCGGTTTTCACTGTTAACCAGTTGATGAGTTTGCGCACATACCCTGCGTATATTTCACCGGCGCGTTCATGGTCGTCTTCGTACACAAACACGATGTCGAGGTCGCTGCCGTAGCCCAATTCTTTGCCACCTAATTTGCCATAACCGATGATGGCAAATTGCGGCGTGTCGCGGTGTTTTTGTTTGAAGAGTTGCCACACCCATCGGCTGGTGACATCGAGCACCACATCGGCCAAAGCGCTGAGGTCGTCGGCAACTTGCTCGACCGTCAAGCGACCTTCGACATCGCGTGCCAAAGTGCGAAACACTTCAGCGTGATGCGCGCGACGCAAGAGGTTGAGCAAGGTTTCTTCATCGGCTTCACCGCTGGATTGCAATGCTTTCAGGCGGCGTTCGAGTTCATCATTAAAGTTTTGTGCAGAGAAGCGCTCTGCTAACAATGCCTCACCCGCGAGTTCGTCGATCACACCGGGGTGCAGCAACAAATATTTGGCGGGCCAACGTGCCATGCCCAACAAACGCAGCAGTTGTTCGTGCACCCTTGGCCGCTCAAGCAAGAGTGACAAGTAGCTGTCGCGGCGCAACAAAGGCTCCATCCACGCACACCAACGCACGGCGGCCTCGTCGCTGACATGGCCGTCTTGCACCCACGCGTGGGTGCGTTGCAAGAGCTTGAGCAAACGCTGCAAGCTGTCATCACGTAGGGCACGAATGCGCGGTTGATCGGCCCAATCGGCCACTTGTTGTCGCATGCCTTCGCTCAGGTGTGGCACCAAGCTGGGCAGGTCAATGAAGTGAGTGGGTGTTGCGTGCGACTTTGCTGAAGAAGTGCCTGTGTTGTTGCTGTGAGCGTGACTCTGGGTGTGGGTGTCGTTTGTGTCGCTGCCCTTGTTGGCATTCGAATGACCACCATCACCAACACTTTCGCCCGACTTGGCGGCGCTCGCATTGCCTTGCCCGAGCAAGATGTCAAATTCTTGCGCCACCAATTGACGATGCTGCTCTAGTGCATGCAAAAACGCAGCCGTGCTGTCAAAGCCCATGGTGCGTGCCAACCAATCAAGGTCTTCTGCTTGGGTGGGCAAGATGTGGGTTTGTTGGTCGTCCAAATATTGAATGCGATGTTCAACTTGGCGCAAAAACACATAAGCCTTGGCCATAGCCTCAGCCGTGGGCGTTGGCATGAGGTTGGCGGTGGTGATGCGTTGCAAAGCTGTAAGCGTAGGACGTGTGCGCAACTCAGGAAACTGCCCGCCACGCACCACTTGCAACAGCTGCACGGTGAATTCAATTTCGCGAATGCCGCCGCGTGATAGCTTCACATCGTTGGCGCGCTCGGGGCGTGTGGCGCTGTGTTTGGTGGCGTGGCTGCGTATTTGTTGGTGCAAGTGGCGCAGCGATTCAAACACGCTGTAATCGAGGTAACGGCGAAACACAAACGGCATGACGGTGTCGCGCAACTCGGTGGCGTTGGCCAAACTGCTGCGTGGTGCGACCACGCGGCTTTTGAGCCACGCAAAGCGTTCCCACTCGCGCCCTTGCACTAAAAAATATTCTTCCAGTGCCTGGCGTGACACCACGCTGGGGCCGGAGTTGCCGTTGGGTCGCAAAGCCAGATCAACGCGAAACACAAAGCCGTGTTCGGTGGTGTCGCCAATCAACCCGTAAATCAACTTGACGGCTTTGGTGAAGTAATCGTGGTTGCTGATGCGACCGCGCCCGTGGTCTAGGCCGGTGGTCTCGCCGTCTTCGTCGTATACATAAATGAGGTCGATGTCGCTGGACACATTGAGCTCGCGTGCGCCGAGTTTGCCCATGCCCACAATCCACATCACCGCGCGTTCTCCGCTGGCGCTGGCGGCATTGACCGGGTGGCCGTGCTGTGCGTCGAGCAGTTGCTGGGCTTCGTTGCACGCAATATCCAAAGCAAATTCGGCCAGCTCGGTCACGGCTCGGGTTATTACCGACAGCGCAGCGTGCTGGGTGCAGTCGAGCACCACCAAGCGCTCCATCACCAGTTGGCGCAAGATGCGCAGTGCCTCACCGCAGGCAAAGCGCTCGCGCAAGTTGGCGTAACAAACTTCCATGGTGGCGCGTTCAGGTGCGCCCTCAGGTAACAGGTGCAACTCGTTGGCGTAACGCCTGCGCAAACGCTGAACAAAACGCGAGTGAGCGCTCAAGTCGGGGGTAGGGAGGTGGATAATCTGGGGCACGTCGCAGTTACCAAGAAATTTTTGCCATTGTCGTTAACAACTCACATTTCAGCAAAAGACAAAGCGCCAACATGGCAACGTGTTGTACAGGTTGTTTTGCGCGTGCTGTTGGGCCTTTGGTTGGCGTTGGCTTTGTCTTGGTGTGCGGTGCATGCCTTCATTTTGCCGCGACTGGTCGAAAACCAAACGTGGTTACAACAACAGGCTTCGCGCGCTTTAGGTGTGCGGGTGCAATTGGGCGAATTGCAGGTGGCCGGTAGTTGGTGGCTGCCCTGGCTACAACTCAAGGATGTGGGTTTGTATGACGCCCAAGGGCGCGAAGCCCTGCATTTGAGCCATGTGACCTTGGCGTTTTCGCCCGTATCGTTGTTGCGCGGCGGCTTCGAGCAAGTGGTCATCGATCAACCCGATTTAGACATTCGCCGCGATGCACAAGGCCGCGTGTGGGTGGCTGGATTGCCGTTACAAAACGAATCGCAAGACACAGATGCTGCTGATTGGTTTTTTTCGCAAAAACAATTTTTGATTCGCCAAGGTAACTTGCGTTGGCAAGATGAACACTTGCATGGCACAGGCTTGCAAGGCGATCATTTACAAGGTGCACAAGCGCCGGTGTTGGTCCTCAGCGACGTGAACATAACGGTGCTCAATGGTTGGCGTCATCACGATTTGCGACTCGACGCCACACCTCCCGTGCATGTGGGTGCGCGACTGTCATTGCGTGGTCAATTTGAACAGCCCTTGTTCGCGCGCGCGGCCGACTGGCAGCTGTGGCGTGGCCAAATGTATGCCGACTTTCCCGCGGTCGATGTGAGCCATTTGCGCCAGTGGATTCCGCTTGAGCGCGGCGTGTTTTTGCAAACAGGTGTTGGCGCCTTGCGTGCATGGGCCGATGTTGAACAAGGACGCCCGGTGGCGTTGACAGCCGATGTGTCGCTCCAAGCGGTGAATGTGAAATTGGGTGCCGATTTGCAAGCCTTGCAATTGAAAAACATGCAAGGGCGCGTAGGTGCGAGTTGGCTCAGCAGCGCCTACGAGATCAGCAGCCAAGACTTGAGCTTTGAAACCGTGCAAGGTGAACGCTGGCCCGGTGGCGACATACGCGTTTCTTGGAAGGGTGACGATGCCCGTGCAGGAACTTTTCAGGCCGATCGCATGGACTTGGGCGCGCTGTCGCAAGTGGCACAACGATTGCCGTTACCAGACGATGTGCACGACGCGTTGATGGCATTGCAACCGCAAGGACAAGCCAACAAATTGCAAATCCATTGGCAACGCCCACAGGGTGCGGACACATCGCCATCGGTTTACAACGCCAAAGGTCAGTTGGTTCAATTCAGTTTGCTACATAACCCGCAAGCGCAGGCTTTTTGGTCGCACTGGCCCGGTGTAGAAAACCTCGACCTTGATTTTGAAGTCACGCAGCAGGGCGGCAAAGCCAAGTTGTCGGTGCAAAAAGGCAGCCTGACTTTGCCTTATGGCTTGGAGGACAAACGTGTTGCGTTGTCGCAAGCGACCGCGCAAGGCTCGTGGGTGAATGGCGACAAGGGCTTGCAGGTGCAGATCAACCAAGCATCGATCAGCAACGATGATTTCTCCGGCGAGTTCAGCGGCAGTTGGAAAATAGGCGCAGCGCACGCACCCTTGCCAGGGGTGCTAGACCTCACCGCCAACTTAACGCGTGTGCAAGCGAAAAAGGTTTACCGTTATTTGCCTGATGTGATATCACCTCAAGCACGTCAGTATGTGCAACAAGCGGTGGTGGCAGGTGTTGGCGAGAAAGTGAAAGTGCGCTTGCGTGGTGACTTGAACGACATGCCATTTCACGACCCCAAGCAGGGTGATTTTTCTGTGCAGGCGCACGTGACCAAAGGTCACTTTGCCTATGTGCCGCCCGACGCAGCCAGCGTGCAGCGCAAACAAGCGGCGTGGCCTGCGTTAGAACAAATTGAGGGTGATTTGTTGTTTGAGCGTGGTGGTGTGCAGTTCAAAGGCAAAACACATTTGACGCATGCGCCGAATGTGGGCTGGCAATCCGTGGATGTCTCAGTGCCCCTGCTGGGCGATCCTGTGGTGAGTGTGAAGGCCCAAGGGCGCGGTCCCTTGCAAGAGGTCTTGGCCACGGTCAACAACTCTGCATTGAGCCCGTTGATAAACGGTGCATTGAACAAAGCCCTTGCCAATGGGGCGGTAGATGTTGCGCTGGGTTTGACAGTGCCTGTGAGCCAACTCAACAAAACCAAAGTCAATGGCCAAGTGCAATTCAAAGACAACGAGTTGCAGGTGGTCCCCGGCATGCCTGTGTTCACAAGCACCCAAGGCGTGCTGAGCTTTGATGATCAGGGCTTTCAAGTCAAAGACCTGAAAGCCAAAACCTTGGGTGGCGATGCGACCGTTCAAGGGGGTCTGTCGTTTGTAGAGGGTTTTGCAGCGGGTCCAAGCAAAGGCCCTAAACAATTGCAAATGACGGGCCAGTTAAGCAGCGACGGTTTGCGTCAAGCCAAAGAAATGGGGTTTGTTTCAAGCTTGGCACTCAATGCCTCGGGACGCGCCAATTACCAAGCGACGCTGGGCATCAAACGCGGGCAACCAGAGTTGTTGATCACGAGTGACCTCAGAGGCATGGCTTTGAACTTGCCGCCGCCGCTTAACAAAGCAGTCAACGCAACGCTGCCATTGCGCATTGAAACGCAACTCACCAAAGACAGCACTGTGCCAAAAGCCAAAGTGTTGCAAGATGTTGTGCGGGTCAGCCTAGGGCGTACCGCCAGCGCCAGTTATTTGCGTGATCTGAGCCAGCCTCAAGCCAAAGTGTTGTCGGGCGTCGTCTCGGTGGGTCCTCGCGCAGTCGACGGCACCATGACGATCAACAGTGGCGTGGCGCTGAATTTGGACCTTTCCTATCTGGATGTAGACGCTTGGAGCCAATTGCTCACCCAAACGACAAGCATGCCCGTGGCGGTGGCTCAGCCTAGAGCAAGAACACCAAGCAAAAACGCGCGTGTGGTCGGTTTGGCAGCAGAAGCAGTCAACGTCATGGACTACGTGCCCACCACTTTGGCGGTGCGGGCAGAGCAAATCAAATTGACAGACCGTGTGCTCAACCAGGTGGTGGTGAGTGGCACGCGCATGGGTGAGTTGTGGCGGCTCAACACCAACGCAAAAGAGCTCAGCGGTGCGATTGAGTTACGACCGGCAGTGGGCAATAACCCCGCGCAGTTGTATGCGCGTTTGGCGTATCTCAACATTCCCCCCAGTGCGGTGGCTGATGTGGAGAGCATGTTGTCTGAGCAGCCCAGCAGCATTCCGGCGCTTGACATTGTGGTGAACGACTTGACCTTGCGTGGCAAAAAACTCGGTCGACTTGAAATTGAAGCCGTCAACCAAGCAGGCGCAACACCCAACAGCCGAGAGTGGCGTTTGAACAAGTTCAATGTGTCCTTGCCCGAGGCTACGCTCACGGCCAAGGGCGATTGGGCCGCCGATGCGTCGAGCGCGCGACGCACCCAACTCAATTTTGTGCTCGACGTGCGCGACAGCGGTCAACTGCTCACACGCTTGGGCACGCCCAATGCGGTGCGTGATGGGCGCGGCAAACTGCAAGGGCAAGTCAGCTGGCGAGGTTCGCCCATCACCATGGACTTTGCGAGCATGACGGGGCAGATCAATATCAATATTGAAAAAGGCAAGTTTTTGAAAACCGAGCCTGGCGCTGCGCGTTTGTTGGGTGTGTTGAATTTGCAGGCCTTGCCAAGGCGCTTGGCGTTTGATTTCAACGATGTGTTCAGCGAAGGTTTTGCATTTGATTTCTTCAGGGGCGATGCACGCATCGATCAAGGCATTGCGTTCACCAACAATTTGCAAATGAAAGGCGTGGCGGTGGGCGCTTTGATCGAAGGCCGCGCTGATCTCGCGCGCGAAACGCAAGACCTCAAAGTGGTGGTGGTGCCAGACATCAATGCAGGTGCTGCATCGTTGTACATGGCCACCATCAACCCGTTGGTGGGCTTGACGAGTTATTTGGCGCAACTGGTGTTGAGTCGTCCGTTGAACAAGGCGGCCACAACCGAATTTCGCATCGACGGCTCGTGGTCACAGCCGCGTGTGACTGAGGTCAACTGATGCCTTGGCGTGCCGCTGCGCTGTTGGTCTCGACGCGCCGACGCTGGGGTTTGTGGGGTGTGTTGGTGTTGTTGGTCCTCACCATGCTCAGCACCTTGGTGTGGTTGGCAGGACGCTACGAAGTCAGCCAATGGCAAGCGCGCATCGAGCGCGACACCAGTGACGCAGTGAGCGACATTCGTACCGCACTCACACGCAATGTGCAAACCCTGCAAGCCCTGCAGTTTGCCAACCACAGGGCGTCGGCTTGGCAGCAAGACGCCATCGAGCTATTGCGCGATCATCGCGAATGGTTGCGCCTTGAGCAACTCGATAGCAACTTGAATTTGCTCGCCCATGTAGACACACCCTATCGTGCACCGGTGTTTGCACGCTTGGGGCGCAGCGCATCACGCGCAGATGTTGAGCAAGCGTGCGCCGTGGCAAAACGACAAAGTGGCCCAGGCTACAGCACCAGCACCTATGTGCCGCAGACCAACGGCAGTGGTTTGGAGGTGACGGAGTTGTGCTTGCCAAGAGTGGTCGATGGGCAGTTGGTGGGCTACACCGTGGCCAGTTATGCCCTGCAAGAAATTTTGCTCAACATGGTGGGGCCGCAACTCAAGCGCGGGCAAATGGTGGCCTTCACCGAACCCGATGGCACACGCTTGGCCATGCACGGTGCAGATCGACGGGGCACACGCTTCTTCACCGCCAATCAGTTGCTCGACTTACCGGGCTTTGCTGTGGTGGTGCGCATGGACAGTTGGCGCGCGGCGCCCGATTTGTTTCCCAATGTATTGACCGCATTGGTCACCGCCATGGCGATAGCTTTGGTGACCGTGCTCGTCATGCTGGCGCGTGACATGCGCCGTCGGCAAAAAGCAGAAGCCGAGTTGGCCGATGCGTTGGCGTTTCGCAAGGCCATGGAAGACTCGTTGGTCACCGGTTTACGTGCGCGTGACAACCAAGGGCGCACCACCTATGTCAACCCCGCGTTTTGTGAGATGGTGGGCTTTGAAGCCAAAGACCTGATTGGCAAAGGCATTCCTGCACCGTATTGGCCGCCTGAAATGGTGGATGAATATGGCAAACGCCAAGCATTACGTTTGGCCGGCAACGCGCCACCTCGTGAAGGCGTGGAGTCGGTGTTCATGCGACAAAACGGTGAGCGCTTTGAAGTGTTGATTTTTGAAGCACCGCTCATCAACGCGCAAGGTCAACAAACCGGTTGGATGGGTGCGGTGCTCGACATCAGCACCCAACGCCGCGTCGAAGAAATGTCGCGCACCAGCCAAGAACGTTTGCAAGCCACGGCACGTTTGGCCACGGTGGGCGAAATGGCCTCGTTGCTCAGCCATGAGTTGAACCAACCTTTAGCGGCCATTTCGAGCTATGCCACCGGCAGTTTGAACCTGTTGCAAGAGGGCGCGGTGCCCGACCCTGAGTTGGCTGAGAGCTTGACCAGCGCGGTGCAACGCATTGGTCAGCAAGCCGAACGTGCGGGCAAGGTCATCAAGAGCGTGCACGACTTTGTGCGCCGACGCGATCAAGCGCGTGAAGTCGTCACGCCCCGCACCTTGCTTGAAAACGTCATGCCTTTGGTGACTTTGCAAGCGCGCAAATTGGGTGTGCGCGTGGATGTGCAATGCCCGGACGATTTGCCTGCGGTGATGTGCGACCGCACCATGGTCGAGCAAGTGTTGTTGAACCTGTCGCGCAACGGCATGCAAGCCATGGCCGATGAAAAAAACACCAGCAAAACACTCACCCTCAACGTACGACTTGCGGCCTCTAACCAAGTCAGTCGGTGGTTGGAGTTTTCAGTGATAGATGAAGGTGTGGGCATCGCAGACGACGTGGCGCAACAATTGTTCACACCCTTTTTCACCACCAAAATAGAGGGTATGGGCTTGGGTTTGAGTTTGTGTCGTACTGTGGTCGAGCAACATGGTGGCTTTTTGGGCCATGCGCCAAACCAGCCGCGTGGTACGGTGTTTAGCTTCACCTTGCCCCAAGCCTGACAACAAGAAGAATTGATGCGAGACAAAACAGCATGCAACCCAGCAAAGATGTAGAAGTGTTCATCGTTGACGACGACGCCAGTGTGCGCGAGGCCTTGGCGTGGCTGTTGCGATCACGCCATTTGCCAAGCCAGAGTTTTGAGAGCGCCGACGTGTTTCTCAATTCTCTCAACCGATCGTCCGGTGCTTGGTTGCCCAAACAAGCAGGTTGTTTGTTGCTGGATGTGCGCATGCCTGGCACCAGTGGTTTGGCTTTGTTTGAACTGCTGGTGCAGCGGCAGTTGCTAGATGTGTTGCCGGTGATCTTTTTAACCGGACACGCCGATGTGCCCACCGCGGTCGACGCGGTCAAACGTGGCGCATTTGATTTTTGTGAAAAACCTTTTTCAGACAATGCGTTGGTAGACCGCATTGAGTTGGCGCTGGAAAAATCAGCCGCGCATTTGCAAGCGATGCATGCAAAGCAAGCGGTGCAACGCAATCTGTCAGAACTCACCGACCGCGAGCGCGATGTCATGCGTTTGGTGGTGGAAGGGTTGCCCAACAAACTCATTGCCGATCAACTCGACATCAGCGTGCGCACGGTCGAAGTGCATCGCGCGCGTGTGTTTGAAAAAATGCAAGTCAAGTCGGCTGTTGAGTTGGCCAATGTGTTGCGTGGTGTTTGAGGTGAGCATGCTGCGTATCACTCACTCTTTAGCCAATCACTTGCAACTTTGGCGTAGTCGATTTCATCGGTGGTTCTGCGCGCTTCTAACAGCGAGCTTGGTGGCTAGCTTGGTCGCTTGTGGCACGGGGCCCACTCGACGTGCTGCGCCCGATGCGTCGCCACCCGCTGCACCAGCGCCCAGTGCAACGACTGGCTCGACCAGCGTGACCCCTTTGCCCCCCGCGCGTGCCAGCGGCGCTTTAGCGGGCATGCCCAACACCCCCAGCCCACAACAAGCCTATCGCAGCAGGTGGGTGAGTGTGTCGTGGAACGACTTGCCCGGTTGGCAAAACGATGGCTTGCACGACGCATGGAATGCTTGGCTGCAAAACTGTGAACGCCCTGGCCCGTTGTTTGCACCGCTTTGTAAAGATGTGCGTCAACTCATTTTGGCGAGTGACGATGATCGACGTTTGTGGATGATGGCGCATTTGCAACCGTATCGTGTGGAGAGTTTGGAGGGCAACGCAGAAGGTTTGCTCACCAGTTATTACGAGCCTTTGTTTGACGCATCGACCACACAACGACCAGGTTTTGAGGTGCCGTTGTATGCGCCACCAGACGGATTGGCGCAACTGCGCAACGCGGGCCGCGCGTGGTTCACCCGCCAAGAGATTGACACCTTGCCCCAAGCGCGCGAGGCCTTGCGTGGACGCGAGGTGGCGTGGCTGGCAGACCCCATCGATGCGCTGGTGTTGCACATTCAAGGCTCGGGCCGGGTGCGCATTGCCCAAGCCGATGGCAGTGTGCGTGTGGTGCGACTGGCGTTTGCGGGCTCGAACGAACAGCCTTACCAAAGTGTGGGCCGCTGGTTGTTAGACCGTGGTTTGATTCGCGATGCATCATGGCCGGGCATCAAAGCGTGGATCGTCAGCACACAGCAAACCAACCCGCGCTTGGTGCAAGAGATGTTCTGGAGCAACCCCCGTTATGTGTTTTTCAGAGAAGAAACACGCAACGCAGCAGAAGCAGACTTAGGCCCGCGCGGTGCACAAGGTGTGCCCCTGACGGCGGGTCGCTCGGTGGCCGTGGACAAAGATTCGATCCCTTATGCAACGCCGCTGTGGCTGGCAAGCAATGGCGGCAACGGCAGCTTGCAGCGTTTGGTGTTTGCGCAAGACAC
>JACCDP011321008.1_pt1 | contig 17520 bp, 6 predicted proteins | sample 7445841 | NCBI WGS metagenome assembly JACCDP01 (sample SAMN15323441, study PRJNA562643) | freshwater metagenome | isolation source: river surface water | place: USA:Blue River Watershed | collected 2017-08-17 | reverse complement strand
CTATAAACTTCTTATTAGATAAGATTGAGCAATTACAAATGTTAGTTGATACTCGTATTGATGATGCGTTTGTAGCATACAGACAATCTGAGATAAAAAAATATAAAGCTCAATTAGCAAAAGCTCAAGAAATTATTAGTAAATTTGATGAACAAATAGCTAAGGTTAAGCAAGAGCAATTAGAAAAAGCTACTCCTAACCCTGTTCAAGCTAATGCTTTTGCAGAACAAATGGCTGAATGGCAGAAGAACAATGTACCTAATAAACAGGATATGACCCCAAGACAGAGAAGAGCGTATAATAGAAGAGTGGCAAAAGAAATAACTCAAAACCTAACAAATATATTTAATCAAATGGGTGTTGAAAGACCTCAGGAATTAAGTGAAAAATGTCCATAATTATGATACAACCTAATACTTTAGACCCTAAAATTGTAAAATGTCTTGGCGAAAGATTGTCAGACGAGTACACAGCATTTTATTTCTACCGTAGCGCAGCTAATTGGTGTGATAATGTAGGCTATAAAAAAGCAGCTGAGTTTTTTAAAAATGAGTCAGCTGACGAATTAACCCACGCTGAGGGTATTGAGAAATTTATTACTGATTGGAATGTTACCGTGCCATTACCAGATATTGACAAACCTGAATTAGAGTTTAAGTCATTGGTAGATGTTATTGAAAAAGCATACAAATTAGAGTATGATTTATATGAAGGCTATGAAGAAACTTCAATGGAAGTTTTTGACATGGGAGACGCTTGTGTATTTGATTTCTTACAAAAATACAGAGCTATTCAAACTAAATCTGTATTTGAGTATAGTGATTTTTTAAATAAACTTGCATTAATAGACCCTACTAATAAATTTGAATTGTTCTACTTTGAGAACAAACACTTTAAAATCTAAATATGGCTAATTTAAATAAATGTGGTGGTTACATTTACGAAGGTAAAGAGTATACTGCCAAAGAACTATTTGATAAATTAAATGGTGGGGAAGTTGATGCTTTGATAGCTCAAGGCGTTGTTACATTAACACAAGAACAAGCTCCTACACTTGTTAAGTCGTTTTTAAAATATAACCCAATTAATACTGGAGTTAAACCTACTCAAGAAGTTACGCTTGAAGCTGCATTGGCTGAATATCCTATTGGTTCTGAAGTTGTTGTAATTAACCCTGTAACTGGGGAAGAAAAAGAAACTGTTGTATCTGATATTAAAGAAGACAATGGTTTTGCGCCATTTGTAGAAGTAGAAGACTCTAATGTACCTGTGCCTATAGCTAATGTAGCTAAGAAAAGAAAAAGTAGAAAAGATAGAGATTTAGGTACTATTGGTAGAGAAATGTTATTGCCAGAGGATTTAAGCATGGAAGGCTTTGAGTTTGAGGAAGATGATTTCTCTTACCACCCTATATTAGAAGAAGGAGCAACTCAAATTCCAAGTTGGGCTGTAATGAGTAATGGCAAAATGTATGTAGTTGCTAACAAATTAGAAGAAGATTTTCCTATTTTAGCTGACGAATTAAAAGAATTTGATAAAGAAGAATTAGGCGAAGATTTTCCTGATATTGGGCAACGTTTGCGCACTTCAGATGATATAAGATATATTTTAATGCAAGCATACATGCAGCTTCCAAAAACAAAAGAAGATGCTAATAAATATTTGCAGTTAATAAAAGAATCTGAAAATGCACTTGAATTTTTTGAAGACGAAAGAATAAAAACAACAAAACAAGAAGTAATAAATAGAGTTAATAAAAGTACTTTATATAATAAAAAACAAAAAGAAATTGTAGTAAATTTTATTAATCAATTAAAATCTAATAGTTTATTTAAATTTACAACTAAATCTAATGTTAAGCAAGACCCTAACGAAGGATACGAAGGGTTTTTAAATAATTTTTATGATTTTCAAAATAATTTATTACAATCAAGAAGTCCATACGCTTTTTTTCATGAAGTAGGTCATTGGGGTTTTTATAATATATTATCTAAAGAAGATAGAATAAATTTTTATAAATATTGCGTTGATAAATTTGTTGAATCAGGTACAATGTTAGCTAAAGATTTAGCTATGGGTTTACCAGTACCTACAACAGATAAAAAAGGTGCATGGAAAACAAACGTAGCAGATGATTTTAGTGAATACTTTGCAGAACAGTTTAATCAATATATACTAAACGGTAAAACAGATGCAGAGTTTAATTCTTTATATGCTAAATTAGTTAAATTTATTGAAGACCTTGTTAATGTATTTAGAAAAAGTGGTTACGATAAAGAGTTAAAACAATTTTTTGATAAAATAATTGAAAATCAAAACGCACCAGAAAGCATCAAAAAAATAGCTACTGATGTAATTGAAAATAAACCTATTAAAAAAACACAGGAAAAGAAAACACCTAAGTTAACAGAAGCAAGAAAGAATAAAATTACAACTGCTGTAAATAGCGCAACTGCTGGTGTTGTTAACGCTGCAAGCGATGAACAATTAAAAGCAAACGGTTGGGATAAAGAGTCATTGATTAAATTCCAAAAGAGTATTAATGATGCTTTCAATAACCCTAACTTAGGAGCAAATATGTATGGGGCTACTATTCAAGTAGTTGCATTAACATCTGCTCAAATGTATGAGTATATTAAATCTGCTCATCCTGAGTCTGTAAAAGGTCTTAACCCTGAAGAAGTTATTATTAAAGGGACTTTATTAAAAGGTAATACGGTATTATTAAACATTGAGAAAGCTACACCTACTACACCTTTACACGAAGTAGCTGGTCACTTATGGGAGAAATGGGCTAAGCTTAATGCGCCTTTACTATATAACTCAGCAATGAGTAAAGTAAACCAAATGCCTTTATATGAATTGGTTTCAAAAGCAGATTATAGCAAAGGCACAGCATTTGAAATAGCTGATAAGTTAGAAAAAGACCCTTTGTTTAAAAAAGCAGGGGTTAGTAAAGAGTTTTTAACTGAGCTAGTTCAGTATGCATTAATTAAAAAAGAAGGTGGTAAAGCTGAAATCAACAGAACTTTACGCTCAGAAATATTTGCAAAAGTAATTGAAACAAATGCTGAAGCTTTAGCTAAAGGAAAAGATAAGACTACTTATCAATTCTTTAAAGACTTGTTAGAAAAACTTTATGAAGCAATTAGAAATACATTAAGATTTTCTTCAATAACTACAGCTGAACTAAACACTATAACAGTAGACCAATTCAGTCAAAAAGTTATTGCTGAAATACTTTCTGCTAGACTATCTACTGCTACAAGAAATAAAAGTGAAGAAGAGTTTGAAACTGGCGGCAAAAAGAAAAAACAAGTTGTTGAGTCTTTAGGTGCTGATGAGAATGAATATGAGTCTGTTCAATCTACATTTGGAGATAGTTCAATGGACGATTTAACAGAACAAAACGAACAAGAAAAGAAAGAAGAAAAAGCTTTAGAAGGTGGGTTAGAAGCAGAAGCTGAAGTGCCTGTAATAGAAGAAGAAAAACCTAAATCTAAAGAAGAAAAGGCTATAATAAGTAGCATCAAATTAGATGCAAGTAAACTATTTGTTCAAGTAGTTGATATTGCTAATGATACAATTGAGTCATTTACAAAAGCTATAGAAGAAGCTAAAAAATCTATAGATAATTTGTTGGATAAAATGAGTCCAACAATGGAGTTAAGTGAAAGAGAGAAATATCAAGATAGATTATTAACTGCTGAAAAAGCATTAAGAAAATTAGAGTCAAAACAAAAGTTGTCAGACATTATAAGTAACATAAAAAACATTGTTACTGATAGTGGTATATTAAAATCATACCTTGAAGATGCTAATGTTCCTGATAACGAAAAGTCTTTCCAAGCTTATTTACATAAGTTATTAGCAGGTAATATAAGCCTTACTGAAGAACAAAGAAAAATATTAGGTACTGCTCAAAGAGGTCCTTTAAGTGACTTGTATAAATATCATGCAGATGCAGTATCTAATCAAGAAAAGATTGATGAAATAAATGCAGAGATTAAAGCTATAGTTGAAGACTCTAAGATTGTTAAAAAAGAAAAAGCAGTTAAATGGGCTGATGTACCTAAGGAAGTTAAATCTAAATTTAAATCACAAGCTGAATACAAAAAGTATTTAGAAAATAAAGCTGACGAATTAGAAAACAGAAGAGTTGATTTAAAAGAAGAGCTAACTAATTTACAAGCAGAAAAAGTAACACCTCAAAATATATTTGATGCTGTTATTGCTAATGAAAAGAAAATAGCTAAAGATTTAAAAATAGGTCAAGAAAGAAGTCAAAGAACTTCTGAACAAAGATTTCAAAAGAAATTAGAAGATACATCTAATGATATATTTGCTGAGTTAGAAAATATAGACAAAAGTATTAAACAATTAAATAAGCAATTAAAAGAGATAGATGAAAATCTTTCTTTAGAAGAATTGCCTCAAAGTGATAGAAATAAACTTGAAGCTGCTAAAGCTAAGTTAACTTCTGATAAAAACAAACTTGTTGCTAAGAAAAATGATATAGTTAATAAGTTTGCTCAGTTGTCTATAGGTATTAATAAAATAAGTCCTGACTCTTATAAAGTATTCTTAGAGTCTGACAATGGTCAAATGGTACAATTAATGCCAGGTGCATTCTTCCCTAATAGACCATACTTGCATTTTGTTACAACCAATACTGATGGTCAAGGTACATTTAACTCTACTTATAACTATAAGAGTGAGAATGGTGCTAACTTGGCAACCATAACTGTATCTTTAAACACTACTGATGGGTTTGGTTCAGTAAACTTTGTAGCTAAAGATAAATTAAATGGTACTACTGAGTCAGCTAAAGAAGCATTTATTGCTGCTACTAAGTTGATACAATCATTTGGTTTGTCCCCTAAAATACCTAATTATATAAATGGTTATGGGTTTGAACTAATGGAAAAATTAGTTACTGACGGTATCTTGGTTAGAAATAACTTAGTAGATAGAATTGGTGCTAATGAAAATAAAATAAATCAAAAGTACTACTTACTACAACCATTCCAATACAATGATGATGCAATGTTCCAATTGGCTTTATACCATGGAACTCCCCATGACTTTATGGAATTTTCTACAAAGTTTATAGGTACAGGAGAAGGCATACAAGCATTTGGTTGGGGGTTATATTTTACCAATGTAAAAAATATAGCAAAGTCATATGCAAAAGATATAGTTAATAAGAATAAATTTAAAATAGGAAATGAAGAATTTAAAACTAATGATTTTAATTTTTTAGGATTTCAACAATTTAATCCTATTATGTCTAAATTTATTAATGAAACGCCAAACTTAAATGTTTCTAAATCAGAAATTTTAGACGCTGCTAAAAATTCTTATGACGATATAATATCTAAAGCAAATGAAATATTTAATATTGCAACAGAGTATCAAACCAATTTAAGAAACGATATTGCTAATAAAATAATTGAATTTGTAAAAGGCAATACTATTAATAAAAAAGATGAAGATTATATTATACGACAATTTGGTAAAAGTTTAAAATATGGATTTGATGCGTTTTTTGAATTAACTTCTAATTATGATACAAGACTTACTGTAAATAAAAATGTTGAAGATTTAATTAAACCTTCTGAAATGTCAGTAGAAGATTTTAATTTTATTAAAGATGCTATATCTTATTATACATATGACAGAAAATATAATACAAATAGATACAATGTAAGTGAAATTGCCAATTACATTGGATATGGTACAAAATCTTCAAATGGTAGAAATATTAACTATAACCAATTAGTTGATTTATTTAAGATAAATGAAAATGAAAATGAAATTATTAATATAAATAGATTATCTAATGGTCCATTTAAATCTAATATAAATGAATTAACAGCTGATATATTTAAAACATATAACAATTACATTACAAGCGTTTTAAATTTAGAAAAAATAGAGCCTACTGCGTATAGTGAATTGCTTAATGTTAAGGATAGTGCTTATGGTAATTATGGAGAATTATATGATTTTTTAAAAAATAGAAACACTATTCAGTTAAATGTTAATTTGGAAGATAAAAATGTTTTAGATATATTTTCAAACCAACAAAAAATATTATATAATGATTTTGTTAAATTTATAGAAAACAAATTATTTGTAGATGGAAAAGAAAATTTAAGATTAACTGTTAATAATCAAAAATATATTTATTCGGTATTACTTCATAAAGGTAAGACACCTGACCAATATAGTTATTTAAGATGGGATAAAAATGTTTCTAAAGAAAATGCTGAAAAAATTGTAAATTCAATAATTGAAAAAAAGATTGGCGATAAAGATGTTATTCAAAAATTGATAGAAAGCAAATCAGCTAAACCACAAATGGTTAAAGAAATAATGGATTTGAAAGGGAAAGAGTTGTATGATTATTTAAAAAATATATTAGGTAAGCCAAAAGATACTTCTTTATTTTTATTAGATGCTGGTATTGATGGCATTCAATATCCTGCTAACTCTTTTTTAAACTTAACTGCTAAAGAAGATAATAATAAATTTAATTATGTTGTATTTGATGATAGAGCAATTTCTATAGAAGATAAAGAAGCATTAGAAGGTTCTGAAGATGAGGTACAATTTAGTATTAGTCTTAACCCTAATGCTAACCCTAAACAACAGCCTGCATTAACTCCTAATCAAATTAATGCTATTCAAGCTATTGCAAACCAATATCAAAACTTAAATCAGTTTCAAAGCCCTAACTTTCAGCCATACCAATCTCAAAACCGTTCTTGGGTTTCAAGAATGTTCAGCAGATTTATGTACAACTTTGGAGGAAGTAAAGTAATCACAGAAGATTACATGGTTGCTAAAGAACAAAAAGTAAGTGGATATCAAGCTAAAATGAGGTCAGAAATGAAAAAAGATAGAGACAATCTTATTTCACTTGCATTAACTGCTGACTTTAAAAACGAACCATTATTTAAAAATTGTTCAACTGAAGGTATTATTGAATTAATCAATATGGCTTTAGGTGGCGATATGATGATAATGAATGCATTACCTACTGAGTTACAAGCTAAAGCAAAAATACTTAGAAACAAAATAGATGCTATCACAGATGATATCTTACGCTCTGGGTATACTAATGCTACTACTGCTGAGGTAATGGAAGAAAACAAAGGAAAATACTTGACAAGAAGTTTCTACAAGTATATAATGAAACCTTCAAGACTTCAAAGTTTAAAGAAAAACATATTTGGTATTCCAACAGCTTGGGATAAATATGTAGAGAACTTAAAGAAATCTAAACCTGAAGTTATTGATAGAGCTTTAAGTGGGTTCTTTGTATATGCTATAGATGGCAAGATAGCTGAGAAATCAAAAACTAACGACCCTAACTTTAAAACATTAGCTCAAAGATGGGATATGATAAGTAGTAACTTTGCTACAATAGATGCAATGAGAAAGAAACTTGCTACTATTACAACCCAGTTAGAAACAGAAAAGGATAGTGCTAAACGTAAAATATTATTTGCTGAAAAAGAAACAGTATCTAATGAGTTAATTGCTGAAGCAGAATTACAAACTGATGCTGATGTTGTTAAATTAGTAGATGACACTAAAAAGTTTGCTGAAATGGCTTTAGAGGACCTATGGTCACAAGAAGACCCAAGTAAACACAAAGTTGATTTACGTGGATACCTACCTGGTCAAGTACAAAATGTTAACTTAATAAGAAGAAAAGAAGAAGGTGAATTTCCTGAATGGATGCGTGATGCAATAGGAGAAGTACAAGACCCTACTATTAATTATGCTCAAACAGTTAACAACTTAACTAAACTTGACTCAAGAATTAAATTCTTAAACCAAATATACAATTTAGGTAAAAGAGATGGTTATGTTATTAGAGCTGCTGATGTTGAGTATGACGCTAAAAAGAAAGAAGATTTAAAGAAAGAAGGCTGGGTATTAATCAATGGTACTAACCAAGAAGACCCTAATAAATTAGACAATAGTCCACAATCGGTATACGGTCCATTTATAGGCACTTATATCCACCCTGACTTACATAGGTTTGCTTTTGGTGTAGAAGGCGAAATTTCAGGCATTTATGTGCTTAGAGGGTTGGTTCTTGCAGGTAAAACTATTGGTAACGTAATCTTAGGTCCTGAGCGTAACTTAGCAGGTAACTTAGGTATGTTATTAATGAATGGTACATTTACCAAAATGGCTACCAATTTCTACTATGATGGTTCTATTAACCAAGAAACAAACTATATTAAAACCCTAAAAGGTAATAACTTTGCAAGTAAATATGTTAAATATTGGAGCGATATAGTAAACGATGCTGAAAGATTAGGTATTATATCTAATGTTCACTCAGGTGCTGTTGTTGAGATATTTAAACAAATGTCTAAAGAACCTACATTAATGAAGGAGTTTGAAGACAATGCTGCTACAGGTTGGACAAGCTTATACAAAAAGCTATTAACTGTACCTAATGAGTTTGCTAAGTTTAATACAGCTGCTTATATATGGGCGGATATTATCCCTAAAATATATGCATTCAATGTTGAAAGAAATGTAATTGCATCTGAGTATTCTACATTTGAAAGTAAAACAGGTCAAGCAGCACAACCAGCAAAAATGACTTTTGGCTCATTAGTATCTATGAGAAATGATGCTATTGCTGCTAAAAACATTGCTGAAGTTCAAAGATTAAATGAAATTATAGAAAACATCAATGAGATTGCTGCTAGCTTTACAAACCAAACAATGGTAAGCCACGAAAGGGTTATGCCTCTTGTTGAGAATTTAAATAAAACATCATTTAAAAAAGCTCCTGGTAAAGCATTTACTAAGTATGTATTTGGTGGTGACTTCGTAAGATTTAAAGCTGAAACAACTCGTATATTCTTACAGACGTTATCAAGTATATTTGGGGTTAAAAAACAATTTAAATCAAAAGATGAAAAAGGTGTAGTTAAATTGTTTGGTTCTAAATTAATGAATGATGCATTTGCTACAAGAATTAATACTAAACAAAGAATGCACTCCCTTGCTGGGTTCTTAGTATGGTCTAATGCTTATGCTCAAGTAGCAGCTTTATACCTTGGGTTTGGAGCTTCTTTATTAAGTATGATTGGTATAGGCGGAGGAGATGACGATGAGGATGAATACATTGAAACAGACCCATCTAAATCTTATAAAACCATTAAACAATCTGCAGAAGGTTCTGGTATGTTTGATAAAAATGCAAACTTTGGTACTGAGTTACAAAGAATATACATGGGTTCTGTAAATGGCTCAATGAGTGTAGATGAGGCAATAAGAGAGTTCTCTAATGAATATATGAACCTACATCAATTAGGATTTAACCTTATGGGTGATGGCAAGTTTGAAGTTAAAGATAAAGGAACTATTGACCCATTTGCATCTCAAATGGCAGTAGCAAGAGGTTTTGTATATAGCCCACAAAGAGGTTGGACTAATAAGTTAAATGGGTATGTGTCAAGTATTTTTAGTGAAGAGGTAGGAACTGAAATGTTAGTTAACAACACTTTAAACTTACTTAATAACCAAGACCAATATGGCAAACCTATTTACAATGAGAAAGAAAACATTGAAGTTAAAGCAGCTCAAGGGGCATGGTATTTAATTAAAGGTCTTTCTCCTGCTGTATTATCTACAATATTAAGGGTAGATAAAGCAACATCTGGTATTAAAGATGACAAAGGAAACGTAATAAAAGAACCTGTTCCTTTAGGTAAACAGCTACTACAAGAGAATGTAAATGCATTTACTGGTAGGTCGTATTATGTAGATGTAAAGCAGAAGTTGTCATCATTTATCAGAGAAGAAGCTGGAGACAGCGACCAAGGGTTAAATGCTCAGATATATGGACAAAAAAGCGAAACAGGTTTAAAAACTATTGTATATAACCTAAATAGAAAAGTAGAAGCAGCAAGAGTATTAGGTGTTTCTGATAATGAAATAATAAACATTATTGGTAAAAGCGTATTAGGAAGAAAACCAGAAATTGCTAATGCTGTATACTATGGAGGTTCTTATATAGACAATTTAAAAATAGAAAAATAATTAACATTTAAAAAATTATAATATGCCAGTTACATTAGGTTTAGCAGGTGCAGGTGTTTTGATTGGTGGCGTTCAGTCAATAATGGGTGCTTCTCAAGCTAAAAAAGCAAAAACAAATTTGATTAATGAAATAAATAATCAATCATTATATCAACCCTCTGAGTATGCTCAAAGGTCATTAGCAGAAGCTCAAGCAAGAGAAAATGCTAAAGCAGCTGCTGTTACTTATGGTGAAAAAATGGCTATGAGTGGCTTAGCAAATGCTCAAGCTAATGTAGCTAGAAACGCTTCAAGTGGTTCTCAAGCATTGGCTATGGGTGCTTCTAACATGGGTCAATATAACCAAGCGTTAATGGACTTAGGTCAAGTTCAAAACCAATTCCAACAACAAGGTATTCAAAATACTGCTGCTGCAAGAAACTTAATGATTGGAGAACAAGATAAAGCATTTGCTTCTTTAAGAGCTAAACAAGATGCCTTGCAAAACCTTTATACTGGTCAATTAGGAGCTGGTAATGCTATGTTAGGTCAAGGATTGGGAACTATGGCATCTGGTCTTATTGGGGCTGCAGGTGCTTATGGCGGTGGAAGTACAGGAGAAGTTGGCAAACCTGTAAATATGGATAATATTGCAAGCAAAACAAATATGCCAAATTTTAATGCTGCAACTACTGGTCCTGTAAGAGCAAAATCAACTTTAAAAACAATTCCAACATCATCATTAATATCCGCAGCACAAGGAGTAAGTTCTAACCTTTTTAACTCTCAAAATACAAATGTTCCTTCATATACACCAATGAAAACAAATTATCCAACATTTTCACCAGGTTCTTTTAATTGGTGGTAAAAAATTAACCCCTCTTTTGGAGGGGTTTTTTATTAGTGTCCTGTACTTTGTTTGTACTCCATTTTAACGGATTGGATATTTAATTGAGTTTGTAAATCAGATGTATTATTACCTATATTCATTTGAATAAATGGAGTTTTACATCTTATTCTATCTCCTGTAACACCTGCCTGGTCGTAAGTATTTATAATACCAACTACAGAAACAGCCGTTGCTTGAACACCTACTGTTGCAGGAGGGTCTATTATAACTGGAGGATTACCTGATGTGTAACCACTTCCAGGGTTAGTAATAATAATATTTGTTACAGACACACCATTGGTTACAGCTATTGCAGTTGCTTGAGTTCCTCCAGGAGGCGGTGGTCCAATTGTAACATTAGGAACAAGCGTATATCCACTACCACCTGTAGTTATATTTACTTGAATTACAAAACCTGTTTGACCTGCATTATTACTAAATCTATTTCTATAAATAGGTAATATCCATTCTCCTTCTCTATATTGGAATACATCAAAGTTTGTTTTAGCAATTTGCCCATATCCTTCTACCCCATATGTACTATAAGGAATTAAATTAGTTGAATATGTTCTATCATAAACAATTATATCTTTAATAGATGAAGCATCTAATACTGATAAAGATAAAGGCTCAATTGTTTGAGGATATGCTTTATTCATTGGGAATGTAACCCATGCTTCTGTAGGCTCTGAACCTGGACTAAATGAATTAAATTGATTGTATTGCCCAACTGGATTAATAAACTCAAGTAAAAACTTATAAGAGCTTGTTCCGCCATATGGTACATACATTCTACCTGTAGAATATAAATCATCACCAAATCTTATCCAAGCATCTGGATTTTGTTGATATGCACCCTGCCAAGTTTGAGTTTTAAAATTATATATATAACTTAAATTTTGGTCAGGTATATATTGATTTATATTATTATAACCACAATCTGCACCATAATCAGGTCTTGCAACAGAAGATGAAGGACAAGTTATAAATAACTCAAATGTATATGGGCATATTCCAGCTTTAATTAAAGTTGCAGAACTAGGATTGTATAAAGTATTAACATAATCTAATTTACTAAATACTTGGTTCCATAAATACGCAGCGCCTTGTTGACTTATAGGTTTTGCCTCATCTCCAGCTAATTGTATTATTTCTTTATTTAGAGCATCTGCCCAAAATGTTACACCTTTATAAGTAACAACGCTTTTAGGGCTAATGCAACCCCAACCACCTGTAACAGGTGTTATACTACCCATAACATCAGCATATGCAACAAATGCAGTTGTTTGGTCTTGACTGTATACTTGTTGTTGACCTAATAATGCTATATAGCTACCTGAACGTGCAAGAATTAACATTCTTGAGCCCAAATTAGAATCTTTAGTAGTTAACATTAAAGATGTAATAGCTCCTGAATTTGCATCAATTGTTTTTTCATTTAAAGCATCAAAAGATGCTAACCCATTTTGATTAGAATTAGGTATTCTAACATTTGACCATCTTACTGAATTTGTTAGCCATTTACTTCCAATTAAATCTATTGGAGTAACTCTACCTAAATTGGTAGCCCATGTAGTAATACCTTTTTCATAAGTATTCATTGATGTGCCAACCATTGAACCACAACCATTTCTGGCTTGAGTATATGTATCTCCAATTAATTGACATTCTAAAGAACCACCAAAGAAAAAATTAGGATAAAAATTACCAAACTCTAAAGAACCTGCAGGTCCATTAATAGGACCAAATGCTGATACTTCATATAGTATATTAGATGTATTTTCTGGCGTATATAAAGTTACATAAAAATCAGCCTGTAAAGTAGTAACAACAGGTGCAACAAAAGGTGTACCAGAAGGATTTTGAAATTGTATTGTATTTGTAATATATGATACAAAGTTATATATGGAATCCTTATCCATAATAACTATTGCATAACCATCTTGAGAATTTATAACAGGTGTTGTAAAGTTTTGGTTTACCCCATTTATTCTATCCCAAATGTTTAATTCACATAAATCTCCTTCTGCAAATGTATATCCTAGACCATATGCATTTAATGTTGTTAACGGAATAGCTAACCCATAATATTTATAAGTTGTTGATACTTCACTTTGATTATATACAATTTCTCCAGTTGGAGTTTCATATGCAAATGTTAATGCAGTTGGAGAAAAAGATATAAAATTTGATGCTTTAGTATTTTTACTTTGAGTAATTGAATAGTATTTAGCCCATGGTGGTATTACATCATCTGTTTGTGGACCACCAGGCATAAAGAAAGATGCTCTTTCAACTAAATTTTGAGTATCAGGATTATATTCAGGAATTGCAAAAGAACCTAATTTTTTAACACCTGATTTTCTAAATAATGTATCATAAAATTGTATTCCAATATTATATGAAGAATTAGGTAAAAATGCATTAGATTGACTTGAAGGTCCTAAATAATCTGCATCGTTATAAATTATTGTATTAAATGTTTGAGTGGCAGCATCATCATAATAAATCCATATGTTATTATTTGGGAATGTAACTAATACATTAAACCCAGCAAAATAAGGATTTATTTCATTCATTATTTTGTTTCTAACTATTCCAGATGTAGTACCTGCTGGAGTTGTACCAACTATTGTTGGGTCACCTTGTTCATTTAATTTTATTAATTGATTAAAAGAAATTGATTGAGGTAAATTCCTTGTAACGGTATCTAACCAAATACTACCTGTAATACTTCCACTAAAATTATTTTTAGTAGTTACACCATAAGGTAAAAACGATTTTGGTAATGCATAATTTATATTAGCAGTTGTATCTCTTATAAATAAACAATATGCATATTTTGACGCAGGAACATTATCACCTATAGAAATAGCATATGCTCTAAATACATTTGGGTGAGGAGTAGGAGCATTAGAATAACTGTATGTAGTAATATCTATTGGTGTAGTTATTGCTGGAAGTCCTAATGGTGTATCATATCCCTCTATATTATTTCCTAAAAACAATCTATTAGCAGCTGTTTCTAAAGTAAAAGAACGTAATGGCAAACTATCAAAAGGTTTGTTTGCAGTTACATCATCTAAGGTTTCTAAAATATTTGTTCCGTCCCAACCATTAACATATAATTGGAAAGGATTACCTGGGTCATTATGAGCTTGTATAGCTTGAGCATCAGTATATGTAACCCCATATAAACTATAAAATTTTGGTATTTGGTCATCTATATTCCATTGGTATATTATTTGAAATTTACTATCTGGAATAGACCTTGATACAACATCTATAATTTTAGTATCTTCTGAAAATCTTTGTGTCTTTTCAATTACAATACTTATTCTATTTCCAACAAATGGATCTACATCTATATCTTGTTGTCTTGATGCATCAACAGTAAAAGAATATGGAGAAAGTACAGATACTAAATTAGAAGTATTTGTTGTTCTATATGTAAATTGATAATTTTCTTTTTGAACAATTGTACCATAAGCAGGGTCTCCTGTATATATCCATATACCTGAAGGGTCTGCATATCTTCTCGATGCAGTTAAAGGAACTATTGGTGGTTCAACGCCAAGTGTTAATGTATTTTGTGGAATTAAAGGTGTATAAAGAAAATAATCTATAGATGTATCTATATACCTAACAGGGTTAACGCCATCTGTAAATATCAATAAATTACCTGTAACTCTTGCAACTAAATTGCTATTATAAACAAATTGCAAACCATCACCATAAATATTAGGTTCATCAACCATTGTACCCATCAATAACACTTCCCATGATGATATAGTATTATATTGATAAACAGGATTAAATGTTATATTGCCTTTTACTACAAAAGAATTATCTGAATCCGTTCCATCAACGCTACCATGCCCTTGTCTTAAAAAAAGATAAATATATCTTTCATTCTTTAAACCAATAGCTTCATCTACAGCAAACCCAACACATGATGTAGCATCACCATTATAACCAGGATAAGCAACAGTTAATGCAGTATTTAAATCAGCTGATAAATCAACATTACCTGATATGATATTTAATATACCTTCATTGGCTCTGTCATTATTGAATGAAGCACCATTCTCTGAACTAAGTATTTGGTTCAAAGCTACATGGACATTCATTGCTGATGAATATGTGTCTTCTTTCATTAAATGAGGGGCGGTGTCTGTATCCAGCCCCCCTGTAAAAGTTCTTAATTGATTAGCCATAATTATTCTTTAGTTCTACCAAATCCTCTTGCAATAGTACGCTTAACATCAGTTGTTGTAAGAGTATTGTTACGAGAACGTAGTAATCTGTGTTGATTATCAAAATTAGCTTTTGCAATTGCTGCATCTTGTTGTCTATTACGTTTAGTTGCAAAGTATTTCCAAGTAATATACGCTTCAATTGCAGCTTGTGCATTTTTAGGTATTTTAGTCATTGTATTTGCATTACCTGTTGAAACATATGCTAAATACAAATAATCACTTGGGAAAAACTTAGGACAAACTATAATACCTTGTTCTACATTAAATACAACAGAATCAATTCTTGTACCATCTCCAAGACCAAATTGACGACCTTTCATTTGTCCCCAATCATTATATAAATCAGAAAAAAAGAAAGGTAAAAATCCTTGATATGGTGTAAACCATGGGTTAGTAGGACTGCCTACATTACCACTAACATCATCGCCCCAATTTTGAAAATCTTCATCACCTAATATCTGATTTGGTATTGGATAAATCCATAAATATAATACAGATTGTAATCCAAGAGTTGCATTAAAAGTTAATCCACTTGTTGGAGTTATTGTAACCGTACCTGTAGTTCCTAAGTTAGCGGTACTTATTGCAGCTATAGGGTATATACCTTGTACTCCAAAAGGCATACCTTGAGATGCTGCTGTAACAATATCATCAAATTGAGTAGCTGATGTTGGAGTAGTTAAATCAAAAGTATATGTGTAATATTCTGCTGAAGAGCCTACACTTGCAGTTTTTACTACAGATGTTGCTAAATTTAAATAATAATTATGAGGAGCAGGAAAAGGCATTAACCCATTTAATACTCCAACAGGTCTCCAAAACTCTCCATTTCTAACACCTACACTAACCCAATCTGTATAGTCGCTTGGCAAATTCCACCAAGACTGACCTTTGGGTTTAGTCAGGAATGTTTCTTGTATTAAATGCAAAGAGTTAAAAGATAATTCCCTTACAGCTTCAGCAGCAAAGGTATACGCTTTTAAATAGCTATGGACAGTTTTACCATTGGACAAAAGCCAATGGTTAACTATTTGGTCTAAGGTAACATATGAATTAGTAGGTGTTGCCATTTAATATTATTTTATAAAGTTTTCTGGTGATGCTTGGAAGCTTTCATCTCTTATTGTTCTTGTTTCGCCTACATAAGCTTTAACAACTGCATCAATTACAGCTTCTTCTAAATCTGGAGTTAATGGTAATACTCCATTAGATTGCAATGTAGCTAAATTAACTACACATAATTGCATTTCATATAAAGCAGCAAGATTTGTTGCATTTGCTGTTTGCCAAATTCTTACATATGCACCTTCCCATGTGTACCCTATTCTTTGAGTAATCATGGTAGACGATTCACCTGAACCTGTTAAAATATTAATTTGACCAGGAGGAACAGGTATAAAATCATTTGTAGGGCTTGATTTAGCATTAACTCTAAAAACTCCCATGCCGTCAGGTAAATATTGTGGGGTCACAGGTATCTTAATCAAAAAAGAAGGTTGACCACTTGTACCTACCGCTGTTAAATCACTATAAGTAGCAATCATTACCCCTTGAGGTATTGAATCACCATCCATATTGTAAGTAACATTGAACATCTCTGCTTTAAGCAATCTGTTCATTGCTGACTCCATGTGCTTTTCTATTTCAGCATCTTGGACTCTATCACGCGTACTTGGGAAACCCCCTGAGAGGATTCTTCTGATACGCTCTATCATTTGACCTTTTGTAGTAGACATAATTTAATTTTATGATGATGTGTATTCTTGAGCAGCTAAATTACTAACTTCTGCCGCACTTAAATTAACTCCAATGTAAGCTAAAGCTCTTGATATTACTTCCATCCAGTATTCCTTACCAAACTGTATATCATTATTAGGAACACCAGAAGGAGTTGTAGCAGCAGGTACAATTGTATTACCAGATACGCTATAACCTATAACAGGAGTTGTTGGTTTTGAAATATATTGTAGTCTTAAATAGAATGAATTACTTGTCGCAAATGCTTTATAACCAGTAGGATATATTTGAATACCTGTATCTTCAAAAACGCAAATTGGAGCTCCTGGGGCTGTATTATCAACTGGATATAAAGAAGAGCTTAATGCATCAATTAACTCAGTAAAAAGATATTGCTCTATACTTTGTGCTCCAAAATTAGTTCCACCGATAGCAGTTCCTCCAATTGAGTATAGCCCTAATAAATAAGCATAATCAGGAACAACCGTAGTTAAATCTAAATAACTTGTAGCTGACAAACTTGTAGCTGAAATATCTTGTTTTTTTCTAAATGGTCTTAGTGCATCTAATGTTAAT
>JACCDP010430333.1_pt1 | contig 17521 bp, 12 predicted proteins | sample 7445841 | NCBI WGS metagenome assembly JACCDP01 (sample SAMN15323441, study PRJNA562643) | freshwater metagenome | isolation source: river surface water | place: USA:Blue River Watershed | collected 2017-08-17 | reverse complement strand
GTCTGGCCATCAGATGAAGTTGCGGTATAAGATAATATGGGTGCACCACCATTATTAGAAGGGGGTGAGAAGTATACTCTGGCCTGTTGATGCCCGCGTTTAGCAGATATTGAAATGGGTGCCTCAGGAACAGTCGCAGGCGTAGCACTTATTGGTGGAGTAGATGCTGCAGATGTGCCAATACGATTTGTAGCAGTAATAGTGAATGTATAACTCGTGCCATTTGTAAGTCCTGTAAATATTATAGGCGAGGATAACCCGCTCACAGTCTGGCCGCTAGATGAGGTGATAGTATAGGATGTTATTGGTGCACCCCCATCATCAATTGGCGGATTAAATGCAACGATAACTTGTGAATCTCCATCCGATATACCAGTAATAGATGGCGCTGAAGGGATTGTAGCGGGTATAACTTCCATAGATGCGGGAGATGGAAGAGAATCACCTATAGCATTGGTAGCAATTGCAGTAAATGTGTATGGAGTTCCGTTTGTAAGCCCCAAAATAGTCAAAGGTGATGAAGTACCTGTCAGGGTCTGTCCACCAGATGAAATGACAGTATAGGATAGAATAGGTGAATCCCCATCATCGAGTGGTGGAGTAAAATAAATAGTTGCACTTAAATTGTCCGCTGCCACATTTGTAATTGTTGGTGCACCAGGAATAGTGGGAGGCGATGGAATAATACTCGCAGATGGTGCAGATGCATCAGAATTACCTATTGCATTTGTAGCAATTGCAGTAAATGTATATGCAGTTCCATTTGTTAGTCCAGTGACAATAATTGGTGAACTTGTTCCTGTTGCTATTTGGCCACCAGATGAAGTAATTTTATAGGAAGTTATAGGAGATCCACCATTATTAGGTGTAGTAAAATAAATAGTTGCTTTGGCATTACCCTTAATGGCATTTGTAATGGTGGGTGCATCTGGTACTGCAACGGCAATTATACTAGCTGTTGGGGCAGAGGGCAAGGACGTACCAGCTGCATTCGTGACTGTACCAGTAAATGTATATGAATTGCCCGCAATTAGCCCAGTAACAGTTATATCATTAACCAACGTGTTACCTGATGCTGGTACAGAAATGATTTGTCCATCTGATGATATCGCGGTGAATAATGTAGCGAGTGCATAATCAGCCTCTGTGGTTAATAAGCTCACACGGACAGTGGCCTGACGATTACCAATAGACCTAATAGTTATAGTAGGAGGTTGAAAAATATTTAATACAGTTGCACCTATACTTGCAGACGATGATATAGATGTTCCTGCAGGATTTGTTGCAGTAACTGAAAAGGAATATTCTGTATTAGGAGTTAGTCCTTTTACTATTAATGGTAATGGATTCTCATTAATTCGTATACTGTCAAATGTAGTTGTAGTTGTAGCATTACCTGCAGTTGTAGTAACAGTATATGAAGATATTTTTGCACCCCCATCATCGCAATCTACATTAATATACGCACTACTATTATACATTTTCGTAATAGATAAAGTAGGTTTATCTGGCACTACTGCTTTTCCATATCTATATATGCGTACATATCCAGATTGTGAACCATTTATAGTTATTGAGTTTGGTGCTCCTGCAGCTAAAATAGAACCATCTGCACTTAATTTTCCAGTTGTACCCAGTTGTCCATTCACTTCATATCCATATAGTGCTGGAGCTGACCAAGTCCATGTATTATTTATATTTTTATATACCCTAACTGAACCCTTATATCCAGCGATGTTGAGCGGCGCTCCAACTAAAAGAATTGTTCCATCTGCACTTAAATCTACAGCTGTACCTATATAGAGGAATAAAAGCGGCAATGTGGGCGTTACAACACCAATAATATCACTTCCGATCTGTGTCCATACATTATTAATATTTTTAAATACTTGAACTCTTCCTTTGTTCCCTGACGTCGTTCCAGTCCCACCCGCCCGTGACGCCCCAATAGCTATAATTGTTCCATCGCCATTTAGTGCTACAGAGCTGCCAAATTGTTCATTTGAATGTAAACCACTAATATTACTACCTAGTTGGGTCCATACTCCAGATATATATTTATATATACGAACAATATAACTTGTTACCGATGCAATTGCAATAATTGAACCATCATAACTACAATCAACCGCGCCATTAAATGTAATACTAGTCTCTGTAATTTTATTTCCATATAGTGACCATACATCGTTTGTATATTTATATACAGCACACCCGCTCGCCGCGCGTATAACAATAATTGTACCATCTGCACTTAATTGTAATCTCCTTCCCAATCCTTCGCCAGCATTATCACCAACAATAGTATTTCCAAGCTGCACCCATACATCATTAATATTTTTATATATAGTAACACAGCCAGCATTTAGACCATTTGCATCATTGCCAGGTATTCCTACCGCTAAAATGGTGCCATCTGCACTTAAACTTACTGATGTGCCCGCAGCGTCTTCTGATGTAGTGCCCTCTATAGTCTGTCCAATTTGCACCCATATATCATTAACATTTCGAAATACACGAGCCTGTCCTATATTTGTCCCAATAGCATTATCATATCCTGATGCCCCCATTGCAACAATTGTACCATCATGACTCATACTGATAGATGTGCCATTGCTAGATGTAGGCCCAAGACCATTTATATCATTGCCAATTGTTACATACATATCGATAGTAGTGAGTGGTGTAACTCCATTAGATTGCGCAGAGGCAACTGATGTACCAACACTATTTGTAGCAGTAATAGTAAATGTATATTTAGTGCCATTTGTTAGACCAGTGACAGTTATAGGTGAAGAAGTACCCGTCGCGGTCTGGCCGCCAGAAGATGTAACAGTATAGGACGTAATTGTATCACCGCCGTTATTCGCAGGGGGACTGAATAGTATATCTACCTTAGTATCACCGCGCCTTAATGTTGCAATAGTTGGGGGATCAGGCACTGTTGCAGGAATTACATTAACCGCTACAGACGGACTACCCGTGCCCTTACTATTTATTGCAGTAACAGTAAATGAATATGATACCCCGTTTGTTAGGCCAGTGACTGTTAGGGGCGAGGCTGATCCAGTAGCTGTCTGTCCTCCTGAAGATGTGACAGTATAGGATGTAATTGGTAGCCCGCCATTACTTGATGGCGCAGAAAATGCAATAGTAGCCTGTCCATTACCTCTTACACCGCTGGTTATAGTTGGCGCACTAGGTACACCTGTAATTAATAGACTAGTTGATGCAGCAGATGCAGCAGATGTTCCTACATCGTTTGTTGCAGTAACAGTAAATGTATAAGATGTGCCTACTGTAAGACCAGTAACTGATATGGGTGAGGCTGACCCAGTAGCTGTCTGTCCTCCTGAAGATGTGACAGTATAGGATGTAATTGGTAGCCCGCCATTGTTTGTGGGCGCAGAAAATGCAATAATAGCCTGGCCATTTTCATCTATTACACTTGTGATGGTGGGGGCAGATGAAACAGTTCCAGGAATGATACTTGATGAAGCACTAGATAGGGCAGAATTGCCTACGCCATTTGTCGCCATCATAGTAAAAGTGTAGGATGTGCCATTAGTTAGGCCAGTTACTATTATTGGTGATGAAGTTCCTGTTGCAATATTACCACTTGAAGATGCGACAGTGTATGTTGTAATAGGATACCCGCCATTACTTGATGGCGCAGAAAATCCAACCGTTATCTGACCATTGCCTCTCGTCAGTGATGTAATTGTGGGAGCCCCAGGAACATTTCCAGGAGTAACGCTAGATGATACCGCAGAGGGAGATGAATCTCCCACACTATTTGTAGCAACGGCAGTGAAGGTGTATGCGGTACCATTTGTTAAACCAGTAACAGTTAGTGGCGATGTCGCGCCTGTCACAGTTTGACCCCCAGATGATGTAATTTTATAGGATGTTATTGCAAATCCACCATTATTAGATGGAGGTGAGAATTCCACAACTACTTGACCATTGCCCCTTGTTACTCCAGTAATAGTTGGAGGGGTGGGTGTATTTCCTGGCACTATAGTAGTTGAGGGTGCTGATTCAGGCGATGCACCTTCACTATTTCTGGCTATAGCAGTAAATGTATATGCAGTACCATTTGTTAAACCCGTGACTATTAGAGGTGATGATGCGCCTGTTACAGTTTGGCCCCCAGATGATGTTACTGTATAGGATGTAATAGAATATCCTCCATTACTTGTGGGTGGTGAGAATGCAACGGTTACTTGATTATTTCCACGTGTTACACCCGTTATTATTGGTGCACTAGGGGGCGTCCCAGGATATATAATAGCTGAGGGGCTAGAGGCTGGCGATGTACCAACTTCATTGGTTGCAGTAACAGTGAATGTATGGGATATTGCATTAGTTAGACCCGTAACAGTGATAGGTGAACTAGTTCCTGTTACTATTTGTCCTCTAGATGAAGTTACTGTATAGGATGTAATCTGTGAACCGCCATTATTAGCGGGCGGTGTAAATGCAACTATAATCTGGCCATCACCCTTTGTTAATGTAGTAATGGAAGGGGCAGTAGGTACTGTTACTGGTATGATACTACTAGAAATACTAGATGGTACAGAAGAGCCTAGTTCATTTATAGCAACAACAGTAAATGTATATGAAGTGCCGTTGACTAAGCCCGTTACTGTTAGAGGTGATGTAGCGCCAGTAGTAGCTTGTCCTCCAGATGACCGCACAGTATAGCCAGTTATAGCAGAACCGCCATTAGAGCTGGGAGGAGTAAAGGCGATTACAGCTTGACCGTTACCTCTTGTTACAGAAACAATAGATGGCGAAGATGGCACAGTCGCAGGAATAATACTCGATGATACAGTAGATGGTGAAGAACTGCCATATATGTTCGTAGCAACAACAGTAAATGTATATGCGGTTCCATTTGTTAGTCCAGATACAGTAATCGGTGATGATGAACTAGAAGCAGTCAGTCCATTTGATGCGGTCACAGTATAGGATATAATTGGAGAGCCACCATCTCTAATCGGGGGATTAAAGGATACAGTGACGCGACCGTTGCCTCTTACTAAATTAGTTATTGTAGGTATTGCATTTGGGGGGCCAGGGGGTACATTAATAACGAAATCATCTGATACGCGCTTTAAAGGCTGAGGATGTGACCAAGGAGGGTCAGACGATGGCCATACCTCTACTAGGTAATATGTTCCAGATACGAGTTTATCTACAAAACAGGGACCAGTTGTTTCAAATTGATATGGCGGCGCATGGTTTCGTTCAAGTCTGTGCGGATATTGTAAATACCAATTATTATCATCGCCAACTTTCTTTAAATTGACGTGAAGTATATCATTTTGAATAAATTTTAATGACTCAAAAATTGCCTTCATGTTGACGTCTTGAAAACGCACTATTTTCATATAATATGACCTTTTACTGGCCTTATACAGAGCAGATGGAGATGAATTTCCTATTCTATTTGTTGCAGTAATAGATACCATATATTCAGTTTCATCCTCTACCCCCGTAATATATATTGGTGAACCAGTCGATGTGGCAGTTAGACCATTTGATACAGTTGCAGTATAGGACGTAATATTTGCTCCACCATTGGCTGGCAGGGTAAAATGCACTATTAATACTCCCGCAGGAGATGATAAATTTGAATTATCTCTCACAATTGCAGTAATTGTTGGGGCATCGGGAGTAGTTGCAGGAGTTCCAATTTTAGCTGTAGAGGCTAAAGAGCTACCGATACTATTTGTAGATTTAATAGTAAATGAATATGACGTTCCGTTTGATAATCCAGTAACAATTATAGGTGAACTAGTACCAGTAGCAGTTTGCCCCCCAGATGAAGTTACTGTATAGCCAGTTATAGGGAGCCCGCCAGTATAAGATGGTATATCAAATGACACCGTTACCTGTTTATCACCATCCACAACGGATGTAATTGTTGGAGCGCCTGGCACTGTTAAAACTGTTACTGCAGATGATGGCTCAGATGCCACAGATGTACCTATGCTATTAATTGCCTGGACTGTAAATGTATATGTTCCATATACCATATTTGTTATAGTTAGCGGCGATGAAGTTCCTGTTACTGTTTGACCTGTTGATGAGGTTACTTTATAGCTTGTTACTGTAAAACCTCCATTATTTGCTGGTGGCGTGAATGCAATAGTTGCTTGAGCAGTTCCCGCTGTAACACTTGTTATGGTTGGAGCATCTGGCGCGCGCCCTGGAATGATACTTGATGATGTATTTGAATTAACAGAATCACCTACTGCATTGGTTGCCTTCATTGTAAATGTATAGGATGTACCATTTGTTAATCCGCTAACAATAATAGGCGATGATGTACCCGTTGCAGTTTGCCCACCAGATGATGTAACAGTATATCCAGTAATTGGTGTGTTACCATCGCGTAGAGGAGCACTGAAAGATACTGAGATGCTTTGATCACCAGCGCGCGATACACCTGTTACAGTTGGAGCATCTGGAGAAATAGCGGGAGCATTTATATAAAAAATATCAGACAATCTTGCACTTTCCGAATAGTATGATGGTGGATTTCCATCTGTATATGTAACGTCTACAAGATAGTATGCAGCACTAACTGTTTGATCTATATATAATGGTTCCATTACAGTCCATGTGGATCCTACGCTCCTATAACTATCTGGATATACAGCAGTAGAGGATTGAAGATACCAATTTGAACCATCCCCTACTCTAGCTAATTGTATATTTTTAAATTCCCCCCCAGAGGATTCTATTTTTCTAATAATTAAATAATTATTTTGAATCCCTACAATATATATTGGCCTGTATGGTATAGTTGTCCAAGATGGAATAGTTATACCTGTTACAGTAGGAGGGTTAAGTGTAATTGTAACTACTTGACTACTATCTCCAATTTGCGACCAGCCTGTATTGTTACTTGATGGAAGTAATGCGACGTAACTTTGACTTGACTGTCTTCCATTCCATACATAGGCATTTATAGTAATCTGAGTTGCATTTAATATATAAATTCTATTTGCAGAACTAATGAACCATTTTAATAGAATTCTAGTATCAAATGTTGGATCTGGGCGTTGAGTGCTAAATGACTTTGTCCCATATGGCCCACTAAATGTTATATCAGCTGCAACGGATAGATTATCTGAACTTGATAAATCTATGTTAGTTATACCAACATTTATAGTTCCTGAATCCTCGATAATGCCCCAATTAAATCCCGAAGTTATATAATAACTTGAAGAATTGTTTGGGCTAACATACTGTATAGTAGCCACGCGTGACATTATATATATTATTCAGATTTTATGTCGGATACTAATAAATTTGATTTAGTCTAAACCCATATAAACTGCAGATTGTAATCCAAGATACACAGATAATATGGGCGCAGACTGGTATGAAATACTAATTGTGTATGGTTACCGCATTAAGATCCCTGAAGGAGAAACCTATCGGAAGTATATTCGAAAACTAGATGGGCTAAATGGAATCTTGAAGCCTCCCTTTATCTTTACGGGGCTTAATTGCATGTTTCATAGTCGCGTGGAGGGAGCAGGGACAGATGAACTAGATGAACTATCTGAGGGAGCACATCCCATTCTAGGATTCTATGTTAATGAAGGCCTGGAGAAGGCCACTGCAGATGCAGCAGAACTCCGCGACTTTATCCAGGATAATCCTATTCTGGAAGGGATTGAAATTGCAGATAAGCCTCTCTTCTATTCAGGAATTGACTGGTGGGATATTATTCTAAATTCAGCATGTGATGATAGTGATAGTGAATCTGAGAGCGAAGACGAGGGCGAGAGTGAGTCAGATAGTACAGACATGAGTGAAAGTGACGAGGACGAGGACGAGGACGAGAATAATAATGAGGAAGATGATGAAGCAAATGAAAATAATAGGGATCAGTAGGAATTGTTCAAGTACCTAAATAGTCAGATTGTAATTTAATATAATGTCATCTGCATACTACTATATTCAATTACTGTCAACAAGCTTCATGAGCGAAACATCAATACCCAGTTATTTTTTATACACAGCTGAGGTTGCAGATCTCATTCAAAGATATAACTGGTACATTGTTGCATCACATGCTAACGGCTGGACAACACTTCGTAGAAATAGACTCTATCACAATTGACTGATCGCGGGAGGGGGGGAGGCGAAAAAGAAAATTTGAAACGCGGTGCGGGGCGAACTTAAAATCCGCGCGACACTAATCTTTAATTAGTCCTCTGCAATTCCAAGAATGTCTAAGAAGTATGTTCCTACTTTCCTTAAGGGCGGGGCTTCTAGTGAAGATAAGCCCATTGTAAATACGAGTAAGCCCGCTATGGAGGCACCCAAGCTTGCTGCTGCCACTCTTGCATCTCTAACCTCTAAGGGTGCTGCGTCTGCTTCTGCTTCTGCTTCTGCGGGTGGCAGTCGGTCCTTTGCTGACAAATTTGCAGAGCAGGCCAAACAGGCTGCAGATCCTAACTACGTCAAACCTCTTAATCTGGAATCCAGTGATGATTTCCCTGCCCTAGGCGGGCCCAAGAAAGCAAATGTAGTAGTTAAAGCCTGGGGTACGGGGGCGAATTCCTTTGCAGATAAGGCGAAGAGTTGGGCAAAGGAGGCTGAAGAGGCCGAGGCGAAGGCGAAAAAGAAGGCTGAGCGAGAGGCTCGCAAGGCAGCTGAGAAGGAGCGGCTACGCCGCATGATTCCTCTTATTCGCAAGCCTCTACGGAATATGCACGGCGACGATTCCGATGAGGAGCTAGAGGATAAGCCTTATGATGACTCCTCTATCGGTGACTCTGATAGCTATGAGTCTCCCGAGGAACCACCCAGTGATGCCGAGGAGGAGGAAAATGACGAACAATATAATGGCGAGATTGGGTATGATGGTCGGCGCCGCGGTGACATTTATTAGATATATAATTAATAAAATTATTTTTTTAAAGGTATTCTATATGTAGAATACAATGCAAATTACAATCAATACTAGAAAGATAGGGCGCAATAGTAATATTTCTCTAACTGTGGATCAAAGTGACACAATTGAAACTGTAATGCAAAAATTAATTGATGCAGATGAGTCTTTTTTTGAATGTACAAATTTACTATACGGTAAAACAATTCTTAATAGAGCTAACACTATTGAATATTACAATATACAAGACGGGGCTATATTAGTAATAAAACCAGATAAATTACACAATGTAGAATATATTCCTATCTTGCTTACATCTAAGTTTATTTCTATATGATAATACATGTATTAGATTGTACCTATATATATTATGCCTAATAGTATATATAAATACATATATAGAGAGTTTTATGTTACAGTAATAGTTAATATTGTAGTCGAACCAGCTGAACTGGCATTACGAGCATATACATAGTATGTTCCAGCTGTTAATCCTGTTACTGTTATATTTTGATTATTTACAAAAAGTGAGGCGGGTACAGGAGTATATGAATTAGGCGAACATGTTGTAACTATATTAAATGTTGCAGCATCAATTGTATAAATTCTATAATATACTAATGGCAATAAACCAGATGAGAATGAATTCTGTACATTTATTGTGTACTGACCAGGAGTGGCCGAACTAATTAATGTTAGTATTGGAGCGCGTGAAGTAGAATAATTTATTGAGGTCAGTTCATTGTAGCTTTCTGTAGCTTGGCCTTGGCTATTAACCGCATATATTTTAGCAGATGATATTGATATAGTTGTTGGCATTATATAGTTATATACGGGATTAGTTGGAGGGATGCCTGTAATAGTTGTTATTACATTATTTGTCTGTGTAATAACTGCAGTATAACTTGTAATAGGTGAACCTCCATCATCGTACGGCTTTACAAACTGTAGGGTTAATCTTCGGATAATGGGAGCGAGTGAGGAGGTCGCCCCATTTGAAAAGAATGCATTAACTAATGATGTGGGTTGAGGGAGAAGGGTGCTGAGTGGTATAATCGCAGCTGTAAAATTACCCTGCTGGGATGTTGCAGATGGCGAGGATGCTTGGAATTTAAATGTATATGGTGTTCCGTTTGTTAAACCTGATACCTTACACACTCTGTTTGTAAATGTCTGCGGGGCAAGTGCATTTCCAGCTGGATCATATGGTGTAATCGTAAAACTTTTTGTTGGAAACTCAAAATTATTTGATATAATATTAAATGTCACGCAAGAACTACCAGGATATGCTACATACTGTGTCGGTGTACTTGGCACAGCCGTACCAAGATATTTTTTAATTACGCCTACTTGAATGTTTGATCTTGCATAGCCAGTTTGACTATCTGAAAACCGAGTTTGAACTGTACTATCTATTGCTGTTAAAGTCGTATACGCTATAGGAGTAGGTGAAGCAGTAAATAGATTTGTTACAGCATATAATGTATATTGCTGCACTCCTTCAATATAGGAATTTGCAATAACATATACTAAATTCTGATTAATACACCACATGTTTTGTATTGGACCTAGTGTTTGAAATACTTCTGGGCGTTGAATCCATGTACCGCCGCCATCAGTTGTATAACTACAGAATTCACCGCCACCACATACTCCATAATTATCATCTATGAATGAAATACTAGGAGTGATGTTAATTTGAAGTGATGTAGGGCTTGCCTTAGCGACTGTAAATGTATGACCTTTATCTGTTGATTTATATACCCATGTTCTATTTGGACTTGTTAATTCCACCCCGCAAAACCAGATTGTATCACCTATTCTACAATACGTATATGAAGCTGCAGTTGCAGCTACAAAACCAGTTGGACCAGATGCGACTGTAGATGGTAACCATGTTTTCCCACCGTCAATGGTATAGTATATATCTGGCCCTGTAGGTGATATATTTTGGTCACCTACTGTCACACCCTCATTTTCATTCCACCAGCATGAAAAATCTGGGAAATCAAAATCAGATAAATAGATTTTCCCAGCTGTTATCGATGACCAAGATAAACCGCCGTCGGTTGTCTTGTAAACTCCTTGACCTGCCGCCACACCTGCAACTGAAAATATTGTTGTATATGCAACTAACTCAGAGAGTGGAAATATAGAACCAGTTCTTAAAATATCTAGGGGATATAATAAATTTATTTCATTTAATGTTCCAAAGCACTTATAATTGCCTGACGTTTGCTTTATAAATGTATATGGCGTTAGTGAATTAGTAGCTGGAGCCGCCCAGGCATACCCTGGACTTAACTCTAAACTAGTTGAATTACTCTGCGTAGTTAGCGGTGGGGCATAGATACTATATGATGTGATTGGGCTACTTGTTCCTTCTGCATTTTGAGCAGTCACTGTGAACGAGTAGTGAGTGAGCGGCGTTAGAGTAGTAAATGAGTAGGAATTTGTCGTTGATATACCCGTAACTGTCTGTCCACCATCGGTTGATGTGGCCGCGATAGTATATGTTACTGGCCCAGCTTTTCCAGAATTTTTTGGTAATTCCCATGTAACCATGACGCAATTAAGATATATAAAGAATGATCCCACAGGGCCTGGCGGGGCATATGTCGGAGCCGGACAGCACCCCGCATTTACATTTGTAGTACCATTACATTTCACAATATAATTCATTGTACCATTCTTAACTTCATTTATAATGCTATCGCTTGAAATACCTAATTGAGGTCCATAAGATGTTGTTTGATTTACAGTACCATTTGTGTTTAGGCGCTGAAGAAAAGATTTAGCAATTGTTTTAGCCTGAGCTCTTTTTGTTATAAGAGAACTGTCATATATCGTCGTAGGCATCTATCTAAATATACATTTTACAAATTAATTAGCGTTTGGTGTACATTGACTAAACACCATGTAGTTTTAGTATGTAGGCTAGAATCACACTTTTTATAGCAGAAAATATATGCCATACAGAGTGTCCAACATAATACGGGACCATTTTTCGTTGATCCAAATACGATGCTGTTATATTCATTGCCGCAATTAGACCATTTAGCGTGAGCGCTAGAGGTAGCTCATTAATTTTACTAAAATAGTAGAGATCCTCTGCTAACCATATTGCAGCTGCAGCGTGATCCAGTTGGCCGAGCAGTGATGTCGCAGACTCATCCGCATAGTGCCACGCTACTGAGAGCGTTGAAGAACAGAATACAATTACGGAGTATATTGGGGTCGGCGATACTAGAAGTGTTAGATAATGAGGTAGTGTTGTAAGAATTAGTGCATTTATCATTCCTAGTATTAATCTGAGGTGGCTACTTTAGACTTCGTCGCCTTTTGCGTATGTAAATGTAAGTAAATGTGTTACCCAGAACCAGACTATCCAACTCATTCCGTAATTTATTCCTGCCACAGTGACTTTGCCTAATGTTTTACCAAATAGGTTTTCAAGGAGGGGGAGTGACACTATAAAGTATATCCAGCTGGCGGCATATCCTAGTATGACATTCACTGTTATGTTCTTCCAGTTGATGAGACCGGCCTGCATTCTATTTATTAGAGCGCAAATTATTTCAATCTAAATTATAATGTAGCTATAAAGTAGGATATGCATGTTTAAGTGTATTTTATACTTATTTTCACGAAAAAAGAATGCACGTGTTGTTCCTGTTACATATTCTCATGTTGATACAGAGTATATTAATTATTGTTATGATAAGCTCAAAGAGACGGTTAATGAATTTGCACAGTTTTTAGATAAATATATTCCTAGAACTGAATCGCAGATGTATGTATTACCAGTTAATATATATAATAAACGATGTGAATTTGTCAGTCATTTTGACGCATTATATACCTCTTTACAGAATGAAGTACTACATGATGGAATATCATCTACTCTTTATAATTATATATCCTACAAGCTACAATCACATAGGGCGATATTTGATAAACTGGATGCGCAGTTTATAGAGACTATGCGGCGACTAGCAAAAGACCAAAATCTAGTTGTTGATGGATCAGGCATTTATACTGCATCATTTCTTAATTTATTCACAAAGGCGGATGTCCCGCCATGTATATCTCGCAATGTCAAGGATGACGGGGATGGTGGCGGTGCTATAGGCAATAGTGATGCTGTTTAGTGTGGTATCTAAAAAGTAATTCATATCTATTAGTAGATGTAGTTATGAGCTATTTTATAGGGGAACGGTTTAATTTTAATGATTATGTTCATGAAGATTATGCATTAGAAGATACAAAAACAGATGAAATTCTAAATCGGTTCTCATTTTCGCTTCCTCGGGAATGGCCGCCCGTTGTTATTCAGGAAAATTACTTTGCAGTTCCTACTGCTGTCACTGCGCCAATGCCTTCGTCGCCGCCATCATCTCCAGCTCTTGCGCCTATAAGCGATGAGCGCGTTGCTATACTTATTCCAGATGATGATGATTTTTATCTAGATAGATCCGACATGGACTCGCCAAATATATCTGCGACTACTGGTACTGCATTTAAACCCCTCAAAGATCTTCAAGAAGCTCTAGATTTTCCTAAAGAACTGTTATTAATTACACAACGGAATAATACCTTTTTATACACTATGCCCGAGCCTGCCTCGGCGGATGTTCGTAGTATCTGGATACAGGCTCATATTCCTAAGCGAGCATGTATACAAGACATAGAATATTTACTTCTAGACTGGGCATATACGTATGCTCATCTTGAAATAGTTGATAAATACGTTAAATATGTCGTATGGCCGACAAGTGGTAATTGCGTGTGCCAGGCCAGTTGGCCCGCCTTTTTGCGCTGGATTATTTGCGCAACATCTGCTATGGCACCTGGGGGCTAAACGAGCTATTTCATCTTGTAAAAATTCATAGATACCTCGTCAATCATCGCTAACCGTTGTTCTAATTGCTCCTGTTTTGATGGCTCCTTTGCCTTCTTCTGTTTTAATCCCGTCACTGTTGGCGGCAGAAGCTTCTTGGGGAGTGGATACATTAGCACTTCTCTAAAGAAGGCCTCCGCCTGTGACACTGCTCTTTGGAGCACGGTCTGGTCTGGAACGAGCGAGGGGGCGGCAGGGACTTTCCAGCGCGGCACATCTGTTAGGATTTGGATCATGACACAGATCGTATCCATCTTCCGCTTCTGCGTAATTCGGAAATCAGTTGAGCGATAAATATCTAGGAGCGCCTGGAACTCTTCGTGCATACGCACCATCGCCTTTTGCGCAAACTCTTTATACACTTCTGCCAGGACTGCTATAATATAGTATCCTACAGAGGACTTCTGGGCGGGCTTCAAATGTGCTGGGCCGCGCTCAATTGTCGTCAGACCCGTTCCAAACTTCTTCTTTGTAATCGCATCCTCTTCCATGAGCCACTTCACCCAGAATAGCGCCCTTTCCGTTGCGCCCTCCTGAATAGCCAGAACCATCTCATTCGCGGCATGAAGCATCTGTTCTAGATCTGCGTTTGCTTGATACACTCGGCGCACAGCGGCCTTATCTGTTGTTCTTAGAACAGAGCGAAGCCAATTCTCGTTCTCATGCGTATCTGGTTGAACCGTCGGCATCTTTGGCTTTGTCTTCTTTGGACAGCTCTGCAGAATAAGTACAATTTCGGCAAGTGTTTCTTGAATATCTTTCTTTTTGCAAAAGACGTCAAATGCTAGTTTGGCAGAGAGTTCGTTTAGTTCGCGGAATTTTCGGAAGAGATAATGAAAAATGCGGGGGCTGGCGACGCCCACATGATTATATGCATATTCCCAACAAAGTTTCTGCCAGAGCTGGAGGCCGCCCGAGGTCACCATATCAGCCGTAAAGTGCATGAGCTTTCCTGATGCGATTGCACCCGCTTCTCCTAGTACCTGCGTAAATGAGCGGGCAAGATCTTTTAGAAGATATCCCTTTCGGGATACGATCTCTTGTTCCTGCTCATCATTATAATCATCCAGCTCCATTTGTCTAGGGCTACTTAATTATTCTTTATATTTTATTAACCACTTCAAATGACGATGATTCTGGATACAGGGATTCAAATAATTTCTGTAATTCACTTGTCTTTGAAACATCATTAAAGTCATCGTTTATACATAAAAATGTATCTTTTGTATTCGATTTTATTTCTTCTAAAATCTTAGTTATATCAGATGAATTATAAATCTCATAAAATATTTCTGTTGCATTATTAGGAACTATATCTAATTTTAATATATGAGCCATATAATATGTAATAAAATATATTGTATTTAATGTTCCATATATGCGGTCATTTTTTGACATAATTATTGATTCTTTTATTTTATCATGTAATAACGAATGAACCTGTATTGTAACCTTTTTAGAGAATATTTTAGGACTATGTTGTATGAAAAACTTATTTTTGAACACGGTATTTATTGAATCTTCTAATATATTCATGTCATTATAAACATTATGCAGCCACATTTTATTATTTTTTTTTAGATCATCCAGATTATCTTTTGTATTTCTAAGAATATTTTTATTAAATTGTAGAATTGGTTTGTTATTGTGCATAAATGTATTAGGTGAACATGTACGTATAAACATGACATCATCTGACATGAGAATAAAATAATCAGTTATTTCTGGTATAAGATGAACGAACCATTCTATAGTACATGATGTGCGTGTTGGTAGAAACTCTTTTGGAATAATATCAGTATGGTCAACTATTTTTACTCTAGAATTGTGTATATCTAACCAGCTTGGCGTTTGTTTATCTGTCACTATATATAGTGTTCCTTTCCACCAAGGTAAATATTTTTCTAGTGAGCGTAGACTATACTTTAATTCTCCATTATCACGATTACGCGATGTAGCTGATGTTAAATTATGCCGTGCTCTATAAGAAGGATCATTGCCATCAACCCATAAATATACTATAGGAATGGTTTCCATCTATATATTATAAATAAATTTATGAAATTTAAATGCGGTGGCTAAATATAGAACCTAGCGGATTAAATCCATATTCCCTCTCTAGTGTTGTATGGCCCTGCCCATGAGCAGCGATTGCAATAGCTAAGACAGAAAAGATCTTGACAAGCTCTAGGCCATCTAAACGCAACAACTTCTTATAATTAATTATAAGTAATAGAACTGCAGTCAATAGTGCGAGAGAGGCTAAAATATGGGCGTAAAAATGTGGTTTGTACCAGTATTCCATTCTATTTACTTGCGATATTTTGCAGAGACACGCTTAGTGCCATTCGCTCTAGGAATTAAACCCTTTGCTTTCAGTGATGAACGCATTGTAAAACCAATTGACTTTCCTTGACGCCATAGTTTAAGATATTTCAGATCGCGCTTTGTAGGTCTATAGCCACCATTTGTCTTGGGTGAGGCTTTATAGCCACCCATAGCAGTCGGAATTGGTGGAACTGGACGGCATCCGCAGCCGCCACCTTTTGTGAGCAGCCCAAGCGTTAATGGTCCCTGTGAAACACCAACTGGAAGTTGTATTATTGGCTTTGCTGGCGAAGCGCAGCCGCAACCGCCTCCACCCCAAGTGGGATTCATAAGACCTGTGCGTTGCCCACCGCTCTGCGGCAGCTGACATGTTCCAGTGTCACAGTTTCCACCTCTTAGTCTCCTTGTTTTTCTTCGCATTCTACATTGCACCAAGGAATTATCTTAATATAGTATAGGGATGCGTAAGACGCTAAAAAAGAATAAACTATGGCCGCCTAAATATTATAGGGGGCTGACTCGGAAACAGGCTCTGGAACGCAAGGCCGAAATTAAAAAGTTCGGTAAGATGGACTGGCGGAATCCGAAGGCCTATGTCGGATTTAAAACAGATAAATATGCGAAAACAAAGCGTAAATCATCGTATACGGCTGAATGGGATAGACAGTTTCCTGAGGCGAAGTCATTGAAAGAGCGCTCTAAAGTTACGGGGGTGCCTGTGAAATACTTAGCCAAAGTGTATAGTCGCGGGATGGCTGCATGGCGCACGGGACACCGTTTGGGCCAAAATCCGCAGTCATGGTCCTATCCGCGCGTATCATCTTACTTACTTTGTGGGAAGACCCATTATACAGCTGATGCGGATCAAGTACGTCTTGCGAAGAAGGAATCGGCAGCAGCGCGAAAATGGTTTAGACGTTGCAAAACTTCGCGAATTACACGTATATGAAAGTCGCACTAAAAATAATTTACTTTAATCTGTACTTTTAGTTACGGATTAAAGGCACTCACGAATAGTATCCAGTAGCCACTTTTTCATATTCTCATGCTGCACGGCAATCGCCTCATTATCCTTGTTCTTGCCATAACTAATATTTAGCAGTGTCAGACATTGCTCCTGAATACAGGCATAGTCAGCCGCATGAGTGATCTTTTCTAGAATCGGATGAATATGAGCGGCCTGTTGGCGATAGACATGCTGATAGAACCATTCTAGGAAATCAGAAGTATATTGATACTCCTCTTCTAGGTTACGGGGCTGGGTACTCAGGTTTTCAATAGTATCGAGGAGGGCGGAGGACATTTTGGTCTGATTTCTATGGCGGGTGTTCGCGCGTCAAATTTATCGCGGCGGCGAAGAAAAAATTGAAGTC
>JACCDP011082225.1_pt1 | contig 17531 bp, 17 predicted proteins | sample 7445841 | NCBI WGS metagenome assembly JACCDP01 (sample SAMN15323441, study PRJNA562643) | freshwater metagenome | isolation source: river surface water | place: USA:Blue River Watershed | collected 2017-08-17 | reverse complement strand
ATGCGGAAAGGCCCGATGCACAGAGCCGGTTTACCGTTTCACCGGGAACAGTATGTGGCAACTGAGCCAGCAACAAGGCCATACGGGCTCCATTCCGGTTGTCTTCTCCGCTTTGATTGGCACAACCCATAATAACATCGCCTATGGCTGAAGGAGGAATGCTGCTTTGTTTCTGAATGAGTTTTTTTAATACATGTGCTGCCAGATCATCCGTACGAATAGCGGATAGTGTTCCTCCAAAATTTCCGATAGGAGTACGCACTCCATCAATAATATAGGCCGGGTTAAGTTGCATAGTAAATTTTTTGATCAATTGTTTTTTATTCTATCTCGTATAAGTATGTAATACCAGGCTTTTCACCTACCCAACTTTAACTCGAATTTTTTTCTTTCATCAGTTTTAGGTCTTGGCGAACTGTACATCTGATACGTTAATGTTTCGGTGCTAAGATACAAATTTTGTTTGGGGATAAGCGTTAAACCTTTTGCTGTTGATCTACCTGCCAGTCTTTACTGCTGCGGTATACAGTACCTTTAAACAAAGCCACCAGGCTTTCGTCTTTTTTCTTTATACGTACCTGATAAACGGCAATTTTGTTGGAGCAATGCAGTTCTTCTGCAGAGGCATAAATTTCATCCCCTTCGAGTAAAGAACAGGTGTGAGAGATGGAGGTTTCTACCGAAACACATTTCCTTCCATGTGAATTAGAGGCAAAGGCCAGGGCGCTGTCGGCCAGTGAGTAGGTAATGCCACCGTGAACGATACCAAAGCCGTTCAGCATTTCTTTCCGCACTTTCAGGTGTAAGGTACAAAAACCTTCTCCGGCTTGGAGTATTTTTATTCCCAGCCATTGACTGAAGAGATCATTTTCCATCATGCCGTTAATTATTTGCGATGCTTTATTTTCCATGGTTTAGTAGTTAAGGTGTGCAGGTACAGAGGGTTTCTTTAACAGGCAGAACATACTCGTAACGGGCTTTACTCACCTCCAGCATATAAATAATGGATAGGTGGGTGATTTTAATTTCGGGATGTTCACGTTGCCATTTTTTAAAGAGATATTGGCAAAAATAATTTCTGATGGGTTGGCGACCTCCAGAACGGTAGCTTTCACCAAATTTTCTCCAGCGGTCGTTGGCTATACCGGCCAGTATGTTTTTTGGTTTTTGATAAGTAACCGGTTCACCGTTTCTGTTCAGATCTATTTTTTTTCCATTCTTAGTTAACGCTTCATAAATATACCACCCATCTTCTTTATATACTCCAGGTGCAAACATAGCCCAGTTTTGATCTAACCTAAAAGCCAGCGCAAAATTACTGAAGGTGGCCGAAACCCCTAATTTTCCATAGGGAAGCAGGCTGATGCACCAAAGCAACTCTAAACAAATAATAAAAGCCAGCATGGAATTAATAATAACCCTAAAGTAGAAGTTGTGATTTAATTGTTGAAGCACAAGTAACTTAATTTGTTTCAAACGGAAGTTGGGAAAAGGGATTACCCGCTTTACGTAGCGGAAGATTTTAGTAAGCGGTGGATCCAATTTATTCATTACAGCTTCAGGAAGGAGTCCGATAGCGCTGACTATGCCAATAATAAAAAATAAGCCTACAAACAGGCAGGAGGCTATACCTAAATGAAGTAAAATAATCCCAACAACAGCAATACTCCTGAAATAGCTATTCCAGAAGGGAATAAAAAGCAGTGGCGGTAATAGCAGTTCCGACCAGTAAACTATATGGGTTAAGCATTTCAACAACCCGGGATAGTCATAAATTAATTTTCCGGCAGGCCAAACCATCTGATCTAAACTTAAAGCATAATATAAAGCACTACCTTCTGTTTTCCATTCGGGAGAGTCTTTTAAGAGGGCAGAAAAAAAGTAGACAGAAAAAATAAGCAGGGCATAACCTACATTAGCCATAAAGAAGAATAATTTATTTTTTTTAACCTGCCCCGTTTTTTTAGTGAGGGTATAATGCTGACTGAGTGGTAAAAAAATGCTCCAGAATAACAGCAGACGCAATAAATCATCTCCGCTCTGATTGATGAGGCCATTGCGGTTATGAAGAGAAATGAGGAGCAGCCAGGAAATAAAAATATTCACTTGGGTATAATACCCTACTAATATGCAGAAGGCGGATAGGAGGGCAAGGGAGAAGAGAGAGATTTGCCAGTACACACTACCGGAAAGGGTATGTAAGCTGTAATAGGAGCTGTTCCATTCAAAAGTTTTAAGCGCTTCACGGGGTAAAATTCCATCATCGGAATAGAATGCCTCAACAGCAGAAAGGCGGATCAGGTAATCGGCAATAAGTACCAGGCCTATACCAATTCTCATGAGAGATAAAGCCCGGGGGTCTAAACGGTATTGTTTTTTAAGATAAACGAAGAACCTGAGTATCATTTATTACATTTCCTGCTGCAGGTAAAAGTAATAAAAAGGTGGATTACCCGGCTCCTTAGGGCGAAATAAGGGCAAAGGGTATGCTGCAGGACTTTATACCGTTGAATCGTGAGTTGTATTGATGGTATAAGCGAGCAAAAGATGGAGGTTTATAAACTGGCAATAAGAAAATTTACCAGGGAAAAGAAATAAATGAAAAGAAGAAGAAAATGAAGTTAACCCAATCAGGGGCATTGAACGGTAGCAGTTACAGTATAAGTAGCTCCGGCTCCCTGGCAGGCTATATCCACAAAACGGGTACTGATTTTACCATTATACATACTTACTTTAACTATACCGGATTTTGCGTAATAGTTAACAGAATTACTACCGTAAGTTACTTTTACCTGATTAGCACCGGGTGTGTTGTTGCTGGTAATGTTATAAGAACCAGGGCCTGAAGGAGTGGAACCAAAAAGTACAATAACAGAACGGCCTTCTGGGGTTAAGCCCATGCTTTGATAGGTGGTGGAAGGAGAATTAACCCCGCAGTGAACTATATTAAGGTTTTGTTGGTTGCCATTAACAGTTATATGCCCGTAATCAGGGGCAACTGGCCCGGTAGTGGTAGTGGCACTGGTAGTGGTGCCTGTGTTTCCGGTACTGCCATAACCAACACCAATAGCCTTTTTATTTTCTTCTTTGGTACAGGAAAAAATGATGAGTGAAAGTGTCATCATGGAGCAAAGTGAGGTGAAAGCAGATTTTTTCATAGGATAAGTAATTAAGTGATCGATCCTGAATTTTAATAAAAGATACGCTGTTTTTTAAAAAAATAAATTCCAAATCGCTGAATGAACAATATTATTGGATAATGGAACGCCCGCTTTGTATCTATGAGCACTCAAATTCCCTTGAATATGAAGTTAACTACTTGAATCAGAAAAACAAATAAGCAAAAGAAATTTCTTTAAAAAATTGTCTATACAATTCAGTTAACTTTCAATACCGTTTTTTTTAGTAATACACTTGGTTTGTACCTTTCTTCAGTATACCAGGCTCTGAGTTCTTCCAGTTGCAGCAGTACCTTTTCCGGACCAATTTCCTGAGCCCATTGAAATAAACCCTTTGGGTAATTCACTCCTTTTGTCATGGCTGTTTCAATATCCCTTTTTTCAGCCACTTTCAGGTACAACGCATCGTAGGCTTCGTTAATGAGCATACAAACAATACGCAAGAAAATTTGTTCACCTAAGTGTACATCTTTTTTTGGCGCAGGGCTAACCGAGTCTGAGGCATATTGGTAAAACCCCTGACCACTTTTTCGGCCTAAAAAATTCGCTTCCACCAGTCTTTTCTGGGTAATGGAGGGTTTGTAGCGGGGATCAAAATAAAACTGTTTCCAAACGGTTTCAGTAACTGTATAGTTGATGTCGTGACCAATTAAATCCATGAGTTCAAAGGGACCCATTTTAAAACCTCCAAGTTCTTTCATGGCCCAGTCTATAGTGGGGGCATCGGCAATGCCTTCTTCAAAAATTTTTAATGCCTCTCCATAATAAGGCCGCGCAATGCGGTTAACAATAAAGCCTGGGGTATCTTTGCAAATAACAGGAGTTTTTCCCCAGCTCTCCATCAATTGTTTGCACATCTCAATATATTCGGGATGCGTGGCTACTCCAGGAATAATTTCTACCAGTGGCATAAGCGGCGCCGGATTAAAAAAATGCAAACCTAATACCCTTGACGAATTTTTACATACTCCGGCAATAGAGGTAATGGAAAGTGAAGAGGTGTTGCTGGCCAGCAGGCAGGTATCAGTGCAGAGCTGTTCCAGTTCACGGAACAGGTGTTGTTTGATTTCCAGGTTTTCAATAATGGCTTCAATAATTAAAGCGCATGGGCTTAACGTGCTAAGTTCAGCAGTATACTGCACTCTTTCCAGTAGATGTTTAGCCTCTTCCAGGCTTAGTTTATTTTTTTCGGTTAATTTGTTTATTCCGGCTTCCAGATTTTTTTTAGCTTTTTCGAGGGCAGCTGTATTGTTGTCGTATACAATTACCTGATGTCCAGCCGCCGCCGCTACCTGAGCAATTCCATTTCCCATGGCTCCGCTGCCACAAACACCTATACGTTGTTCTTTAATAATCATCATAATAAGTTTATATGTAAGTGCTGTTTTTCGATTGTTTTGATGAATAAATAGTTTTGTTTTGCTACCATTGAGTAGTAAGCCGAATGAAACCTTTGTAAAGCCTGAAAAACATGTTAATTGAAAATAAATTCAGCTTTTCAGCTGATGCATCAAAACCGATGGTTAAATGCCTTTAAATTCCGGGGTTCTCTTTTCAAGAAAAGCTTTAACCCCTTCTTTAAAATCATAACTGCCGGCTGCTGTTGTTTGCTCTATTCCTTCGGCATGCAATTGCGCTTCAAGGGTATTGTTCATGCTTTGGTTCAGGAGTTTTTTAGTTAATCCTATGGCCCTGGTAGGCATGGAGGCTAATGTTTGAGCCAGTTCAGCAGATGCTGAAGATAACTGCTCATCCTGAATACAGCGGTAAATCATTCCCATTTTTTCTGCATCGGCTGCATTTACTTTATCTCCCAGCATCATTAACGCAGCGGCTTTTCCGGTACCCACTAAACGGGGAAGAAAAAAAGTACCACCGCTATCGGGGATAAGCCCTATTTTACTGAAAGCCTGTATAAACGAAGCGGAAGCAGCGGCCACCACCACATCGCAGGCAAGGGCAATATTGGCGCCGGCGCCGGCAGCAACACCATTCACAGCGCATACTACAGGCTTGTGAAGGTTTCGTATTTTTAGAATAATTGGATTATAGTGTTCTTCAACAATTTTGGTGATACCGGGTCCTTGCGGATGAACTGCTTCTGTGAGGTCTTGTCCTGCACAAAAGGCCTTACCTGCACCACTCAGTAATACCGCTCTTACTTCAGGATTGTTGGCAGCTTCATCTAAACCGGCTTGTAATTGCAGCGCCATTTCCCGGTTAAAACTATTGTATTTGTCGGGCCTGTTTAAGGTTAAACTTAACACCTGGCCTTTCAGATCACTTAAAATAAAACTCATAGTTAAGGTTTTAGGTAGAAATTTGGATATCGTTGAATAGGTTCAATAAAAGTACAATTTGTTAGTGGTAAAAACAATGGTTCATTTTCTTTGCACATTAAACATTCGCCCTTTAAAGCCAACTGAATTTTCAGCTGAAAATACACCCTGATGCGAGGTTCGGACATCTTCAATGCTGTAAAAGGCATCCGGGGTACAGGTATGAATAATGTTAAGCACTTCCTGTTTGTTCACCCGTTTCACCACAGTAAAAATAAGTTTTACCGGGCCATTGGAGCCCTGAGCATCCACAACGGTAATGCCATGCCGGTGTTTTTTAAAGGATTCAATCAATGTGGCCGCATCTTTATCTGTGATGATGCGGATGATCTGCATGCCTAATGCTAACCGCTCTTCTATATACATGCCGCAATAGGTGCCCATTGCAAAGCCGGCTGCCCAGGCAAAGAAACATAAAAAATTATCGAGATGGTTGAATACCTGACGCATAGCCACCAGCCAAATCAATACTTCAACAAAGCCTAATGCAGGCACTAATTTTTTCAGGCCTTTGGAAACAAAAATATGCCTTAGGGTGGCCAGGGTAACGTCTACTAACCTGGATACAAAAATCAGGAGTGGTAGTATAATCCAACCAAAATAATCAAAAGCTTCCGTATTCATCTAAATACAAAAGTAACTTTCAGAAAAAATGTTAAAGGGGGAGGCGATACTTACTTATTAAACAGGTATTGTTTAAATCGAGGCCGCCTAAGGAGTATATTTACAAGGTATTTGTTGGAAATTTGCTACATGGAAGATGTAAAAGGAATTGAAGTTAAGCCCTGGTGGAAAAAAATATTCAGATGGCTGCTCTGGGTTTTTCTTTCTTTGCTGTTGCTGGTTGGTGGAGTAATTGCACTCGCTTTTGTGTATGAAGATGAAGTGAAAGCTGCTGTACTCGAAGAACTTAATCAACATCTCAACGCCGAAGTAAAAATTGACCCGCAAAATATAGACTTCACCATTATTAAAACATTCCCAAAAGCGGCTCTTGAGTTTAAAAACCTTATGGCTTATGAAGCCCTGCAGAAAAAGGAAAGAGATACCTTATGCCAGGCTGCCTACATTGGACTGGAGTTTGACTGGTATGACCTGTTTAGCAAAAATTACAAAATAAGGCGCATAATTATTAAAAACGCTAAACTTAATCTGCAGGTAGATAAACAGGGAAAGGAAAATTATATTTTCTGGAAACAAACTCCAACTGAAAAACAAGCAGCGGTAGAATTTAAATTGGATGAAACGGTATTTGAAAATGTTTACCTCAGTTATAAAAATAAAAAGGAATGGACCAAAGTACAATTGCGGATAGACAAAACTGTTTTCTCCGGGGCCTTTTCAGAAGAAGAATACCTTTTAACATCAAAGGGGAGTTTAAGACTGGAGAACCTGATATATGCGAAGAAAGGATACTTGTTTAAAAAGCGGATAAATTTTGAGATAGACGCACAAATTGCTGGTAAGACCTATAGATTCAAAAAAGCAAAAGCTAAAATAAACCAATTGCAACTGGATTTGAGTGGAAAACTGGAGCGATTGGATAGTGCCTTAATGGCTGACATGGAAATAAAGGGTACTAACGTGGACATTGCTTCTGCCCTGTCATTATTACCTGAAGCTCAACAAGAAAAACTGAATGGTTATCAAAGTGAAGGATTGTTTTATGCCCGTGCAAAATTAAACGGAAACCTCTCTCATGCAGATGAGCTGGAAATCGACGCAGCGTTTGGAGTAGAGAAAGCCAGGATTAATCACCGGGAAACGAAAATCAGTATTTCACAACTTAACCTGAGTGGCACTTACCAGGTGAAGAAAAAACAGGCGGGGAAACTCGACCTTAAAAATATTATGACAGAGGTAAATGGAAAAAAATTAACAGGAGATTTTGCCATTACTTTTTTTAAAGACCCGTATATTGTTCTGAACACTACTGGTAGCCTGGAGTTGCAAGAATGGAAGAAGATTTATCCTTTGGATACCATAGCAAACATAAACGGACTATTGAATTTTCAGGCCGAGGTAAGGGGGTATCTTTCGGCATTGAAATCAGGAACGAGAAATCAGGATAATCAATTGAGTGCAAAGATTGCATTAAAAGAAGGAGCTATTCGGTTTAAAGGAGATCCTTTTCCTTACCAGTTAAACAATACCTATGTTCATTGTAGTGGAAATACGGTATTTATTGATAGTCTGGATTTGAAATATGGGAAAAGTGATGCCAGTATCAGCGGCAAGGCAGAAAATTGCTGGGCACCCTTCTTTAAAAAGAAGGAAGTACTTGCGTTGGATATAAAAGTGAATGCAGGTATGCTGTCCATTGATGAGTTACTTGGTGCTGGTTCCGGGAGTGGACAAAGAATGGAATTAGAGATCAGTGAGGCCTTTGACCTGCAATTTCACCTTTATGTAAAAAAAGCAGAGTTTCATAAGTTTTTGGCCAAAAACCTGGCAGGAAGCATAAAACTGAAAGATAAAAAATTGTTTACTGAAAACCTGAGCCTGGAAACCATGGACGGTGACCTCGCATTGAAAGGCATGATAGACGCCTCTGACGAGCGCTTCGTTTTCATCAGAGGAAATGGAAACCTGGTGAGTATTGATGTGCAACAACTCTTTACGCAATTAAATAATTTTGGGCAAACGGCCATTCAAGATAAACACCTCAGGGGTATTGCCACTACAACCATTGATTTTTCTACTAAATGGACAAAGAGCTTAGAATGTATACTTCCGGAAGTGAAGATAGGGGCAGACCTTACCATTGAAAAAGGAGAACTCATTGATTATAAACCACTGGAGAGCCTTTCAAAATACGTGGATTTAAAAGAACTGCAGCGGATAAAATTTTCTACCCTGCAAAGTCATATTGATATAAAAGATCAAAACATATTTATTTCTCAAACAACAATAAAAAATACGGCCATGAACATGGAGTTTTACGGAACCCATAAATTTGACAACACTATTGATTATCATATAAAGCTCGCTCTAAGTGAAGTGCTGGCCAAAAGACCTGGAAAAAACAGGCAGCTGGATGAGGAGCTGGCCTTGGTTGAGAATGACCCGGAAAACAGAAGATCGGTGTTTTTAACCATGCGCGGAAGCCTGGATGATCCTAAAATCTCTTACGACCGCAAAGGTTTAAAAGAAAAAGTGAAAAACGACATTCAGCAGGAAAAGCAAAACCTGAAACAACTACTGAAAGAGGAATTTGGTTTGTTTAAAAAAGACAAAGATTCGGACTCAGAAAAAAAAGACAAAAGTAAGAGTAATCAGAAATTTGAGGTAGGATTTCTGAAGGATAAAGCAGAAGTAAAAGAAGATAAAGAAAGAACCAAAACTACGGTTAAAAAAAACAAGACTAAATCGGAGGAAGAAAAGGCTGAGGAAGAAGAGGATGATTTTTAATAAATCAGTGAAAGCTAAAAAATGCCTCAGGTAATTGGCATTGATCTTTTTACACTTCCTCTTATCTTTGTAGGAGCATAGAGCCATGAATAATGAATATTATAAAAAAAATAACGCAAACAATACTCTCTGAAAATAAACCAGAGCCTCCTGAAGAAAAACTGTTTGAGAAAGCGGAGGGTATCCGTTTCCCGGAAGCGGAAGAAGTGCTGAATGAAGAAGAATCGGAGCAAAGCCCGATTCATCAATGGTTTCTGGAAGTAAGGCAAAAAACAGAAACAAAGCCAGATGAATGGCTTAATATAAAATTGACCGAACTGGAAGAACTGCTGAAGATCTATGATATACGTGTTGCCAAGTATAAAGGAATTATTAAGCTCGTAAACAAAAGTCAGCGCGAAAAAACCATACACATTGTTGAAAAATCAAAGAGAAAATCAGCGAGGATTAAGGAACTGGAAGCAGAAGTAAAACAACTGAAAGAAGGAATAAATATTTATAAAAACCTCGAAGCCAGATATACCAAAGCTATGAGCGAATTACAGGCTATGCAGAGCCGCAAACCCTTTTAAAAGACAGGGTATTGAAAACAGAAGAAGAATTACCAGTTGGAATGAGGAATACCTTACTGCTGTTATTAAAAATTAAGTGCGTGTTGCCCTGGTGCTTGTGGGAGACAGGGATTTAAAAACTGCAAGGAACAATAGAGGTATTATCTCCTTGCGTACTGGGAATAGAAAATGGGTGCTGAAATGCCCTCGGTTCCTACCTGTGAAACAGAAGAAAATCTGGTTTTTCTGGGAGAATAAACTTTCCTATAGCTTTAACAGTCAAACAAGCTTAAAAGTAAATTAAACCGCCTAATTTTATGCAGAACCATAAATTACAGTTAATTTCTTCGTAAATTAGGGCAGAATAAATTCCCTGGCTTTGTGAGTACATATAATCAAAAACAGAAATGGAAACTGTTACTCGTTTTAACTGCAATTTTAATTGTTCTAACCTCGTTATGGTATACCAATAGCCTGGTAAAAAAAATTGCCAGTGATGAGCGGCAGAAGGTAAAAATGTGGGCAGATGCCATCCAAAGAAAAGCCAAATTAGTAAAGTTTACCAATCAGCTATTTGAGCAAATTAAAGATGAGGAGCGGAAAAAAGTAGAATTATACGGAGAGGCCACCAAGCGCTTATCCCTTCCGGATCCTGCTGACCTTACCTTTGTGCTGAGTGTACTTCAAAATAACACTTCGGTTCCGGTAATACTTACCAACGGAAATGAAATAACCGGATCAAGAAACCTCGATCCTGAAAAAGAAAAAGATACCGCCTACCTTCACCGTGAACTGGAGCAAATGAAGCTGCAGTACAAGCCCATTGAAATAGAGTACCTCAAGGGGAAGAAGAATTTCCTCTATTACAACGACTCAAGAGTTTTTACCAATATTAAGCAGGTTTTTGATAGCCTGATGACTTCTTTTATTTCTGATGCGGCTTTAAATTCTGCAGCTATTCCGGTAATTTATACCGATTCTACCAAAAGAAATGTAATAGCAACTGGTAATATAGACACCACGCTGCTTTCGGATAGCACTGCCCTTATTCAGCACGTATTGGAAATGGAGCAGAAGATTGCCCCTATTCAAATCGACCTCGGGGCTACCGGCAAAAATTATATTTTTTATGAGGAGTCCTTTTTACTCACCCAACTTAAATATTATCCTTACCTGCAGTTTGCAGTAATCGGACTATTCCTGATTATTGCTTATGCTTTATTCAATACAGCCCGCAATGCAGAACAAAACCAGGTATGGGTTGGTATGAGTAAGGAAACGGCACACCAGTTAGGTACCCCACTTTCATCTTTAATGGCCTGGATGGAAATCCTGAAAGTTCAGGGAATAGATGAGGGCACGTTAAAAGAAATCAATCGTGATGTTGACCGCTTGAATACCATTACAGAACGCTTTTCAAAAATTGGCTCTAAACCCAGCTTGCAGCAGGAGAATGTACTCGAAGTACTTACTCATGCGGTAGACTATATCAAACAAAGAACATCAAAAAATGTACAGTTTCAGGTAAGTGCCGCCCAAAAAACGGAGATCAAAGTACCCATGTCGGTACCTTTGTTTGAGTGGGTAGTGGAAAATTTATGTAAAAATGCGGTAGATGCTATGGATGGCAAGGGATCCATTTTAATAGAAGTAAGTGATGCAACTCAATTTGTATACATAGATTTTACAGATACCGGAAAAGGTATTCCTAAAGGACAAACAAAAGCCGTATTTGAACCGGGCTATACTACTAAAAAAAGAGGATGGGGACTGGGATTATCTTTATGCAAACGCATCATAGAAAATTACCACAGAGGTAAGATCTTTGTTAAAAGGTCAGAACCCGGAAACGGATGTACATTTAGAATTGTGTTGAATAAACAATAAAGGTTCGCTCCCTGCTTGAAACAAAATAGCACAGTCTTATAGTGTTTAAGCCATCAGTTCTTCCAATTTGGCATTGTTACGGGCAAAAATTCTTACCGGATACCAGGCAGCAAAAAAACCTATCAGGGTAACTACAGTTAATATAGACAAAAAATCACTCCAGCGGATATCAATAGGATAGGCCTCCACCACATAGTCAGCATCAAATTTTATAAGTCCGAATTGTTGCTGTAACCAGCAAAGCAGAAGTCCAATTCCTAAGCCAATTACACTTCCCATTACGGTGATTAATAACCCCTCTGTTAAAAATATTTTTTGAATAAGGGAAATATCAGCGCCCATGTTATGGAGTATAACAATATCTTTTTTCTTTTCTATAATGAGCATAGTTAACGCCCCAATGATGTTGAAAGTGGCTACTACTAAAACAATAGAAAGTATAATAAATGTGAGAAGTTTTTCAGTTTTAAGAGTTTTGAAAAGCATTTCATTTTGCTGATAGCGATTTTTAACTACATAATCATTCCCCATAATCAATTGCACCTCTTGCTGAATGCTTTCGGTATTTACGCTGGCATCGCAACCTAACTCAATAGCGGATACTTCATTGCTGTAACCGAATAACTGCCTTGCGGCACCCAGGTCACTAATCATATACCTGAAATCGAAATCATCATTAATGGAAAAAATTCCGGAAGGATAAACCTTTAATTCTTCCACACTTTCTTCAGGATTAACCGAGTTAACAAACCCCCTTTTAGGGGCATACAAGGTAACAGGAGAAAAAATGTTCTTCACGCTACAGCCCAGGCGAAAGGCAAGCCCCTTACCAAAGACTCCGTACAGGGCATTTTCTTTTCGGGTAATAAAATTTCCTTCTACCAGTAAGGTATCGAACCTGGTCATGCTCAGGTAGTTTTCACCGACACCTTTTACAGTGGCAATGGTTTGCTTATTGTCATATTTTAACAATGCGTTATCCTGTAAGGTAAAACAAACCTGTTTAATACCGGTTACTTTATGCAATGCAACTGTTTTAGCGCTATCCGGAATAAATACTTTCCCCTTTGCAGCAGTAATTTCAATATCGGCATCAAATGAATTGTATAGTCCCTCCACCAAATTGGTAAGCCCATTCATTCCGGAAAGAATAATAATCAGGGCAGCGGTTCCAATAGCTATGGAAACGACAGAAATCCATGAAATAATATTAATGGCGTTGTTAGATTTCTTGGAAACGAGATACCTTTTAGCAATAAAGAAAACCAGGTTCATGTGTTAAGGGCTAAGCTTATTAAAGCCATACTGTTCAGGATAAAAATCGTTAAGTATAACGGTAGCGCTGGCGTTGATCAGGTATAGCCGGTCTGCCACTAAAGAATCAGAAAAATAGAGTTCACCTGTAGGAGTAGTAGCGGTCATTCGCTGCAGGTAAGCATGCTGGATAAAAAAAGATTTTTCAAATGCCTTCATTTCCTGGTTAATCGAAGTCCGCAACTCTTGCATTCTCTCTGCGGAATGCGTTTCAGGACTATGAACGCTATCGTTAACTAATTGTGCAAGCCGTATTTTAGACAGTTGGGAAATGTTGATTTTACTTACTTCTGAGAACTTTATGGGGGTGTAAAGTGTACTGTCCAGGTGTTTCAGGATATGTTCTTTTACCAGCTGTTCTACCTTTTTTTGATCCGGAGCCGAGTGGGTACAGGAAACCAGTAAATACAAAATAAATAAGAAAATAATGGAAACAAACCTGAAATATTTCATACCAAAATTAATTCATGTAAATAAACTAAAAAAACGGCTATCTGCAACAAAAGCAGAGGCATTTATTTTAGATGATTTTGAATGAAAAGTGACAGTATAACCGTGAGTTTCAGTTACTTTTTAAGAAGATTATCAATTTTTTCAGCATAATCCAGAGAGTCATCAATAAAGAACTGAAACTCCGGAATAATTCGCACCTGTTTACCAATTAGTAAACCAATTTTTTTACGAATTACTGGGTGTAAAGATTTAATCAGTTCCAGGGTTTCTTTTTTATTGGCTGCGGCCATTATACTTAGGTAAGCCCTGGCAACACTTAAATCGGGGCTTATACGAACAGTAGTTACTGTGATGAAGGCGCCGCCAAACAAATTCCTGGCCTCGCTTCTGAATAGTTCGGCCAGTTCTTTTTGAAGAAGTTTGGCAATTTTACTTTGTCTTACGCTTTCCATTGTGCAAATTTACAAAATAAAGTGGACACATCTTCTTAGGGATAAAGGCTTAAATTTGTTGAGCCGTTTACCCTTTGGGGCCACAAGGGGGATTAGAATAGTATTATAATATCATTCATGCTTAATACCGAGCAAAAATTTAGTCAGCAAGCCCGACAATATATAGCCGATGTAGCTATGCAAGGGAGGTTGAAATATAGTATTTCCAAATATGAAGAGAAGCACCATCAGGGAAAGCTGCAATTTGCTGATCTGGATTTGGCCAGAAGCCGTGCCGGCGCAATTAAAAACAGGGTAATAGAAAATCTGGAGAAGTATTTGCTGGAATTTGAGAGTAATTTTTTAAAGAACGGTGGCAAAATTATTTGGGCGGTAGACGCAGAAGAAGCTTTAAGAGAGGTGGAAAGGATTTTAAAACAACATGAGGTAAAAACAGCCGTTAAAACCAAGTCCATGATAAGTGAGGAGCTTGGGTTAAATGAATTATTGAGTAAACTACAGATACAATGCCCGGAAACCGATTTGGGGGAGTTTATACAGCAGGAAGCAGGCGAAAAACCTTTTCATATTGTAACTCCGGCCATGCACAAAAGCAAGGAAGAAATTGCTGACCTGTTTGCAAAAAAGTATAAATTGCAGGCAACAGCGAGCCCGGAGCAGATTATGGCTTTTTGCAGAAATTACTTGCGCGAAAAATTTTATGAAGCAGATGCTGGAATAACAGGAGCAAATTTTCTGATTGCTGATGCCGGCGCTATTGCCATTACAGAGAATGAAGGCAACGGTGTACTTACTACCGCTTTTCCCAAAATACAAATTACCCTGGCGGGCATTGAAAAAATAATTCCTTCTTTACAGGATCTGGATTTGTTTTGGCCATTGCTGGCAACCTATGGAACCGGCCAGCGTATGACTACTTATAACACAGTAATTACCGGGTCACGCAGAAATGAAACAGCCGGGCCGGAAGAAATGTACCTGGTATTAGTAGATAACGGAAGAAGTGATTTGTTGGCTCAAACGGAGCAGCGGAGAGCCCTGGCCTGTATTCGTTGCGGAGCCTGCCTCAACGCCTGTCCGGTATACAATATTATTGGTGGTCATACGTATAATACCACTTACCAGGGGCCAATAGGGAAAGTTATAAGCCCCTGGATGAAAGGCTTCCCTGAATTTAAACACCTCAGTCAGGCATCCAGCCTGTGTGGTAAGTGTACCGAGGTGTGCCCGGTAAAAATTGACATACACCGTTTGATTATATATAATAGAGAGGCAGCAGTAAACAAGGGTTTGCAGCGGTATTCGGAAAAAATGGCCTGGTATTTTTGGAGGAATGCAATGCTCAGTAGAAAAAACATGAACAAGGGTGGAGCGAAGGTGAAGAACTTAGTAATTCAAACATTCTTTAAAAGAGTGTGGGGAACAGACAGGGAATTACCACAGGTAGCTGAAAGATCCTTTAATCAAAGGATGAGAGAGAAATTTAGGAATAGCGGAAGCCCTAAGTAATTTAGCGCCCCAGCATTTTTTGCTTTAACTCTTCATCCGCAGGGTCATTACACAACCAGATTCCCCAAAGCGCTTTCTTAAATTCAAGCCCGGGGATGGTAGCAGAAAGTTTGCCATTTTTATAAATTTTAACGCCCGACTTTACATCATAAAGTAATTCAAAAATATCCCCGTCTTTAATAGCTTCATTAAACGTGGCTTTAAACTGATTAATTTTTTGTTGCAAAGGAGCGGTATTACCTTTAGTAGATTTTGTGAAACCTTCATCTACCGCAGCTGTCATTTTTTCACTGGTGATCATGCTGGAAATTATAAATAACTTAATGCACATATTTTCGTCTGCACTGATAATCTTTTCAGCATCGGCAGATTTAGCCTTCAGGTAAAGGGCACCCACATAAAGATCAATCCAGTATTTTTCACGTATACCAGCACCATTAAGGGATAAAGTACTTTCCGAAGTTTTATAGGTATTTGGAACGTTTACATCGGCAACAATGGTTTGCGACTGGGAATGGAATGAAAGAGAAAACAAAAGACCGGTAAAGAAAATCCGGAGGGTTGTAGATGCATTCATTTTACTTGGGTTGTTAGAGTAATTACGAAAATACAACTTTCCCTGAGAAAACTGCAAGTGTTTGAGCATTCAAATCTCTATCTTTGACAAAAAATTCATAATAAATGCCCTATGCAGCAATTTGAGCTGAATGATAAAGAGTACATAGAACTAAATAAACTCCTGAAATACATGCGTTTAGTTGAATCCGGAGGGGAAGCAAACGCTGTTATAGTGGCCGGAGAAGTGAAGGTAAATCAGGAAGTGGAGCTTAGGAAAAGAAAAAAACTCCGGGCAGGAGATGTTATACAGTTTATGAATTACCAGGTAATGGTACAATAGCGTGAATGAGTTATGGGTAACAGTAACATTCCTTTGATACCATTACTATTTTGGTAGTCACTACTGTTCGTCAACACACTTACATATACTCAGTCAGTCAGTCAGGCCACCTGGTTTTAGCCAGGTGCTCACCAATAATCATCTAAAGCAAGTTCTGTAAACGCAACTTATGCCTGATTTTCCTTTTTCAGGTATTGCCAGGCAAGTACAGCCACTATTGCACCTAACACCGGTGCAGATAAATATATCCATAAATGCTCCGTATGCCCTGAAACTACTGCAGGACTAAGGGAACGTATAGGGTTCATAGATGCTCCGCAAATTGGACCGGCAAACATAGCTTCCAGCATAACTACCGAACCTATGGCTAAGCCAGCAAACATGCCCTGTTCTTTGCTTCCTTTAGCAACGTGTAAAATAGTGAACATTAAAATAAAAGTGAGTATCAGTTCCAGCACAAAGGATTGTAATCCGGTTCCTGCAGGTAGGGTGGCTCCCAATAGCAAATTGTTGGGGAACAACAAGTGCAGGCTTATGCTGGCGGTAAAAGCACCTAATCCCTGACTGATGATATAGGGGAGAAGTTCTTTTGCCGGAAAAACCCGGGCCACCCAAAAACTAATGGTAACAGCCGGATTGAGGTGTGCTCCGGAAATACTTCCAATACTATAAATCATGGCTGCTACAATTAAGCCAAAAGTAACAGCAATGCCGGCGTGTGTAATTACCCCTCCTGTTTCCTGATTAATGATGATGGCCCCTGTTCCGCAAAAAACAAGGGAAAAGGTTCCTATAAGTTCCGCTACATATTTTTTCATAAAGATGAAGAGATCTTGAATAAAAGGTTAATGGAATATCTGTTTCTATAAAATAATGACAATGGGTAACAAATGATGTTTTAGCTCTACGTTAGTTTTGAAAAGGTAAAAAATGTTTCTAAAGCTATTTGCCGGCAACGCCGGTCATACATAGTGTCCTGCAAGGGGCTATAGTCGAAAGCCTTGGGGTCTTCATAGGTAGTTGAGATCCTGAATTCAGCACCTGGTATAAATGGACAATTTTCTTCTGCTTCTCCACAGGTCATGATGGCTGCAAATTCTTTCTGAGGGTTTTCAGGATCATGGTAAGTTTTGGAAAAACAAACACATGGCCTTTCATCTTCAGCATAAAATACCGAATACCTGGTGTTTTGTTCTGCACCGTTTGCTTTTATAACAAAACCAATTCTCTTAAGTGCATGGATAGCATTGCTATTGAAGGCAGTAACCTCCGTTCCTCCGGAAAATGAATAAACATTCGGGATGTTATAATAATGAGCCGCCACCTGGGCCCATATTTGCCCGAAATGACTCCTACGTGAATTATGTGTACAAATGTAAACCAGGTTAATTACTTTGCCCGTTCTTAGCCTTTCCTGCATGTACTGAGCAATTTGGCATAAGATTTCTTTACGCTCCTGCGGAATAGTTTGAAATTCGGGCAGGAGCGTGTTGCAGTAATGTTGAATACATGATATCATAGTCTAACAGCATCCTGAT
>JACCDP011094497.1_pt1 | contig 17532 bp, 16 predicted proteins | sample 7445841 | NCBI WGS metagenome assembly JACCDP01 (sample SAMN15323441, study PRJNA562643) | freshwater metagenome | isolation source: river surface water | place: USA:Blue River Watershed | collected 2017-08-17 | reverse complement strand
TTTATAAAGCCTGGCAACGACCTACTCTTCCGTGCCTTAAGACAAAGTACCATTGGCGCTAAAGGGCTTAACTGCCGAGTTCGGAATGGGATCGGGTGTTACTCCTTTGCAATAATCACCAGGCATGCTCTTGTATCTAAATATATAAAATTTGTAAACTTTTATTATTCTATAGAAATTATATTATGAATACGTAAAAGCTTTTATGCTAAAATAAGCAAATTAATATTATTAGTGCCATAATAATTGTTACATAATCTAAATAAAAAAATGAATAATCCCAAGATTTCTGTAATCACCGTAGTTAAAAATGGAATGCCTTATTTAAAAGCATGTTTAAAATCTTTTGAGCTACAAAACTACCCCAACAAAGAACATGTAATTATTTATTCAAAATCTAATGACAAAACAGAGGATTTTTTATTTAAAAATAAAAAAAAAATAGATATACTCTACAAAGACATTAAATCTAAAAATAAATTTGGTTCTCTAAATATAGGTATTAAATTATCTAGAGGGCAAATAATATGTTGGCTTCATGCTGATGATATATTTTTCAATAATAATACTTTATCAAAAGTAATAAAATATTTTAATAAAAAAACTAATTGCATATACGGAAATATTTTATTTTGTGATAAGAATGATCTATTAAGAATAAATAGAAAATGGATCAGTAAAAAATTTATTTTAACTTCCTTAAAATATGGTTGGATGCCGCCACATACTTCTATTTTTATAAAAAAAGATTCTCTAAAAGAAAATCTTTATTCAGAAAAATATAAAATTTCTGGTGATTATGATTTTATATTAAATCTATTTAATCGAAATAATATCAAAGCAAAATTTGTAAATAAATTTTTTTGTATAATGAGGGCGGGTGGTGATAGTACAAATATTCAAAATCTATTTATAAAGTTTAAAGAAGATATTTTGATAGCAAAAAAATTCTATAAAAATTATTATTTAACTATTTTATTGAAAATTCTAAGAAAGATATTCCAAATAAACTATTTTCAAACTTATATTAAGAATTCATGCTATTTAAAAAAACTTAATAAAATATGATATAAACCTATAAAAAAATTTTTGGTTGCGGGGCTTGGATTTGAACCAAGGACCTTCAGGTTATGAGCCTGACGAGCTACCAGACTGCTCCACCCCGCGAAATAAATAATTTATATATTATAAACTCTAATACAGAAAGACCAGTTATAAATTTATTTTTTTATAAACTTAGTAAAATTTATATTATCTTTTTTATTATAAGTTCTATCTATCCAGTTGTAAGTAAGCTAAATTCCTTTGCATAAAGAAATTTTGTAATTCCAATTTAACACTTTTTTTATTAGGTTATTATTGCTTGATCTTCCATTAACTCCTTTTGGCTGGTTCAGAGGAAATTTTTCTTTTTATAAAGAAATAAAATACTATAAAAAATTACGTACAGTATAATAATATAAAAATTACTTATATTTATTAGTTTTAATAAAAGTGGTGATACATATAAAAATATTGTGAATAAATAAGATTTTAAAAATCCGAATTTATTTATCATTAAGTGATGTAAGTGATTTTTGTCCCCTAAAAAAGGGTTCCTGCCTTTAGAAATCCTTATCATAAACACTCTAATAAAATCTAATCCTGGTATCATCATAAGTATAAAAATATCGTCTGCAAAAAATTTTATGCTTTGTTTGTTGTATTCTGCAATAATTACCCAACTAATGAATGCACCAAGAATATAAATGCCACTATCACCTAAAAATATTTTATTTTTTAAATTTAAAGAAAATAAAAATAATAAACAAATAATTATTATTAAGTAAAAAACTTCGAATGTTGATAGAAGATAAAATATAAAAAAAATAAAAGTACAGTAAGTGATAGATTGTAAATTTATTCCATCAAACATATTTAATGCATAAGTAAAAATAAGAACACAAATTATTGATGAAAAGATTGATAAATCGTTTAAATAAATACTTTTATTTATGAATGAAAAATCTATTTTTGAAATTTGAAACAAGTGATTAAGTGTCATTGAGACGTATAATATAAAACTCATTAATATTATTCTAGACAACGGTGAAAGCTTATACTTATCATCATATAACCCTACTACATAGAATCCGCTTATAATAATCAAAAATGAAATAAACTCTCGATTAGAAATAAAATAATCTAAAAAATTTATTTTAGAATAAATTGAAAAAAGTAAAATATTTATAAATAAAATAGTTCCACCAATTAGTGATGTTTTTTTTTTGTGGACGGTATTCTTATTTGGATTATCATAAATATTGAATTTTTTAATAAACCAATTGATATTAAAATAAATAAAAATATTTAATAAAATAAAAGATATTATTAGAGGCAAATGCATAAATATAATTAGTTTTTACTTTTATTAACTGAATATATGTAAAATGCTATGGGATAATAATAAGTAAATGATAACCAATTATTAAAAAAATTACCGCTTGGAACAAAAGGAAATAAATTAATAAAAATAGCAATTAAAGAAATATATTTAATTTGTACAAAGGTATTATCCTCTTTCGTATATTTAAGGTTATAGATAAACTTCTTAATAAGTGCTGCTGAACAAGAGAAAAATAATAAAAATACAAAGGAAAAACCAATTAATCCGGTTTCAGCTAATAATTGAAGGTAGGTATTATGAGGATGGGTTGTACAAATGCCATCGGATTTTATAAATTTTTCATCGGAACATAAGTATCTAAATGACCTCGGCCCTTGACCGAAAATAGGGTTGTCTAAAAACATCCTAAGAGCAATAATATAATGCCCCTGGTGTTCTTTTGAAAAAATATAATGGTTAGAAAAAGAATTAATTTTTTTATTTAATTCTACTTTTTGCAAATTCATTTGACTAAATGTATATTTCAATATTCTGTCATAAGGATTTTTATTAGAGAAACTGAAAATTAAATTTATAAATAAAAAAAATATTAAACTAAAAAGTAAGATTTTTCTAAAATCTTTAATTAAAATAATTAGCAAAAAAATTGTTACAAGTAGCAAAAAAAAAGAAGTTCTTTCTCCAGAAATTAATACTGCAAAAAAAAATAAAGAAAAAAAAATTGATAACAGAAAAATATTTTTTTTTAAATTTAATTTGAATAATATGCATATTATTAAAATAAACGGAAACAATCTAAATAGAAAACTACCTAAAATTAACTCTTTACCAAAAAAACTTGATGCTCGAAATGTATCATGAAGAGGAATATTTAAAATATTCCTTCCATTATAATACTGCAAAATTGAGTCTAAAATTAATAGTAAAAAAATAAAAAAAATATATTTGACATTAAATTTCTTAGTAAAATTAATTTTATTTAAGCAGTAAATAATCGCACAACAAAAAAACAAAAATCTAAAATAAAATAATATTGATCTTATTTTCTCAAATTCATGTGAAAAAAAAAGAGTTCTGACCAATAAATATAAGTAAAAAATTAAAAAAAGATTAATATAAAATTTATTTTTTTGGTAAAAACCCTTGTCTACTTTTGAGAAAAAAAAAATTATTAACAATGTTGAAAAAATTTCTATAAAAGTTGGACCTAAAATTAATGAAATAGGAAATATTAAAATTAAATAGGCTAAGTAATTCGAAATAGGATTATTTTTTACAACTCTCATATTTATTTTAATATATTAATTAGTTGTTGTTGGAATTGTTTTTTTAAGGGAAATTTATTTTTTTTAATATTTTCCTTTATTGATTTATAGTTATTCATAATAAAAATTATAGTTTTAATTAAAGAATCTAAATTTCTTTGACATACATAAACTCCAATTTTATCTTTAGCTACATGGTTAATCTCATCAAAAACTATTACTGGTCTTAAACGTGCTAAGCTCTCCCATATCACTTTAGGTGAAGATTCAGTGTATGAGGGCAAGACAAATATATTGCAATTATCATACGCACCGATTATTTCATTTAGCTTTGTAATTTGAGGGAAGTATTTTACCTTTTTGCTATTCACAAAAGAATTTGCATAGTCAATACCATATACTTTCATTTTAAAATTTAAGTTGCTTAAGCTAATTAATTTAATAAATTCTTCTATACCTTTTTCTTTTCTATATCTGCCTAAATACAACAAACGAACATTGTTAGGGTTAACATAATTATTTTTTATATTTTTGAACCACTGACTAGTTAACTCTGACGGTTTGACTAAATAACAAAAAGAATTTTTGAAATTAAGATCTTTTGAAGAAATTATTAATTTAACGTTATTTATGACTACTCTTAACATTAGATAATAAAAAAAATTTCCTAAACTACCAAAAATAATTTTATATTCATTAAATCCATTACTTCTTAAATATAAAAAAAAATTATTAAAAAAAATTCTTAAAAATAAAAAAACTAATACATTGAAAGGTGTTAATGAAATAAATAAAAATTTTGTTCTTTTATCTAAGGCTTTGATATATTTGACTGTTTTAATTGAGAAAAAATCTAGAAACTTTATTTTTCTTTTTATTGTTAAAAACTTTAATTTTGTTTTAGTATTTCTTCCTATAATTTCAATATTATATTTTATTTCAAAAGCTTCAACAATTGAGTTAAGGTCGTTATGATTAGTATATTTTTTTTTATAAAATTTATCATTTGATACAATGCATAATTTTTTATAATTTTTCATTTAATTTATTTGTAAAAAATCCTAATTATAAATGTTGGAGAAAAAAAAATTACTAACAACTTAATCATTTTGTAACTCAAAGGATAACTAATTATTTTGATAAAAAGTCTAAAATTCTTAAATTTAATTAAATCCTTTACTATTTCCAAATATTTTAATTTATAAAAAAAAATATTTTTATTTTTTTTATAATTTTCTAATTTTATAATTTTTTTATACCAATCTTTATATTCATAATAAAAAAGATCTCTATTTAAACGAGAAAAATTCTCATCATGATATCTAATGTTCACTAGTGGATCATTAATGGAATGAGCCAAATATTTTTCTGATAATCTTAAAATTAAATCAAAATCACCTATGATATTATATCTGTTATTAAAAAAATAATTTAATCTATATAAAAATGACTTTCTTATTAATATAGAACTTAAATTGACTAAATAATTTTTAGATAAATCATTAAAAATATAACCGTTTGGTAATTTTTGTTTGGTAAATAATTTTTTTCTTTTATTTTTTTCAAAAAAATAAAAACAATTAGAGTATGAAAAAGCATATTCTTGTTTTTCAAAAAATAATTTTCTTTTGCTTAAATTATTTTTTTCCCACCAATCATCAACATCTATAAAAGCGATAAACTCTCCTTTTGTTTTAGCAATAGCCAGATTTCTTGCTCTATATAAAGTTGTATGTTCATCAGCATAAAAATATTTAAACCTTGAGTCCTTATAGCTGTGAAAAATTTCCCCGCTTCCATCTGTGGATTGGTTGTCCCAAAATATAAGTTCCCAATTACAATATTTTTGATTTAAAATACTTTCTAATGTTTGCTTTAAATATTTTTCTCCATTATGACAATTTACAATAACACTTACTTTTTTATTCATTTTTTATAAAAATTTTAGATAATAATTTAAAATGTCAAGATTGTTGCTAGCTAAGCCTAAAAACGAATTTAATATTAGTATTGCCATTCATAATTTCATTAGCTCTAAAAAGATAGTATAATCATGAAAAATTTAAATTATAAATTTTATCTTTTGGCTATAATCAAAAATTAACTATTCTATTCATTTTATTTTTAATCTATTTTTAAAAACTATGTCTCTGAAAGTTTAATTATTTTGTGAATTTTTTCTCTTTTAATTTTTTTTCTAAAATTTCTTTGTCTCGAAGTGTATCCATACACTGCCAAAATCCTTCGTGCTTATAAGCAACTAATTCTTTTTTCTTTGTTAACTTTTCAAATGGTTCTCTCTCTAAAAATGTATTATCATTTTTAATATATTCTATAAATTTTGGTTCAATAACAAAAAAACCTCCGTTTATCCATCCTTCATCGAGATTGTTTTTTTCCTTAAAGTAATTAACATAATTACCTTTAATCTTAATTGAGCCAAATCTTGCAGGCGGTCTTACTGCTGTGAGTGTAAAAAACTTTCCAGTTTTTTTATGAAAATTAATCAATTTATTTAGATTCACATTTGATAAACCATCTCCATAAGTCATTAAAAAAGTATCATCCAAGTATTTCTCTAATCTTTTTAATCTACCTCCTGTCTTTGTATTCTTGCCAGTTTCTACAAGATTGATCTTAACTTTATTAGGAAATTTTTTTTTAATAAAATAATTTTTTAATTTATTTCCTTTATAACCAAGTGCTATATAAAATTCATAATGACCATACGAAATATAATAATCAATTATTCTTTGTATTATTGGCTTACCAAGAACCTTAACCATCGGTTTTGGTATAGTTTTTGTATATTCTGATAATCTACTACCATATCCACCAGCAAGTATAACTACTTTCATTATATTATCCTAAAATGCTTTTTGTAAATCTAACAAGCTATGAAAAAATCCGAGCCCGCTTCACCTTCAGCAGTTAAAAGTACTAGTTTCATTTTATATACTTATTACCAATTATAATTAAAGTAACTATCGTTTGAATCTTTTCTTACCATTTCATTTTCATTATGCGGAAGAGAAAGACAATTAGCAATTATAGAATCATTTTTATCAATGCCTTTAAAACCATTCCAAACATTAGGTGGAATCGTTACTAGGAAGTAATCTTTTGGAGAAAGTATGAGTTCTTGATATTGATTTTTTGTAGCACTCTCTTTTCTATCATCGAACAACGTTAACTTAACTTTACCATTTATGCATGCATAGTTCAAAAATGATTCTTTGTGTAAATGCCATGCCTTAATTTTATTTTCATAAATAGTTGAAAAATACACCTCACCAAAACTCTCAAAAACTGGACTATCATTTCTTAACATATGCATAACTTTACCTCTGTTGTCAGCTATGATTTTTAGTTTTGAGATTTTAACTCCTTGGATCATATTTTGTATTAAAGGTATTAATGATACTTATTATTATATTTTTTAATTTTCTAAAAATAAAATAGAAAATTGACATCCAAGAATTGGGATAAACGAGATTATATAAAAAGTTTCTTTTAAAATCAACGTATTCTAATCCGCCATTTTTGCCGGCAATTAATATTTTAAAAAAAAAGTTGAAAAAATTTCTTAATGCATAATTTTTATTAACAATATATTTTGTGAGGCTTAGACCTTTTGATCTGTAAAAATCTAATGCCTCTGGAATTCTTACTATTTCTACAAATGGATACAAACTTAGCCATTCTCTAACACCATAAAGATTAACACTCAAAGGTTTTGCGCAAATATAAGCTTTTGATTTTGAAAAAGCTTCTGTAAACACTTTTATAAAAAAAACAGTATTTTCAAAATTGGACCAAGTTCTTTTATCTTTTATTTTTTTTTTATCTATTACATGTAGATTTTTTTCCCAATTTTTTCTACGAAATACACACACAAAAATACCCAATAAATAATCAAACGAAACTTCTTTATCTATTAACCCAAAAAAATTAGTCTTTCTGTCTTTTTTTAGTTTTGAGTGAGGTGTCATGGAATTTGGTAAATTTTTAATATTAAAGGGTTTTGGAAATTTCTCAAGATAACCAACATCCAAATAAAATGAATTCACCCAAAAAAAATCTACATCTTTATTTTGTGTAATTTTTTTTATTAAATTTTTAAGAGAGTCTTTTACTAGCAAATCATCATCTCCTAGAAACCATATAAATTCTCCATTTGCCATTGAAGATACCTTTAAAAGGTTTAGCGCAAATCCAAGATTTTTTTTATTTCTATTAAACTTTATTTTTAATTTTTTTTTAAACGGGGATATTAATTTTTTGATATTTTTATCAGAAGCGTTATCAGAAATGCATACCTCAAAATTTTTAAAACTTTGTAGAGACAGAGAATTTAAACAATTTAATAAGTGTTGGGGCCTATTATAAGTAGGAATGCATATTGATAATATCAAAGATTTTAGACTAGTTATTTTATTAAAAATTATTTGCTAAAAATTGGTTTTGCAATTTTTTTAAAAGTTTTACAAATAAAATTAATGTCTTGAAAATTTAAATTAGCATGATTCGGTAAATATAGACCATATTTATCAGCAAACTCAGAATTTTTTAAACTAATTTTATTTAAATTTTTCTTCGTAACAAATGGTTGATGATTCATGTTGCCACAAATTAATGGTCTGCTTTGAATATTCTTTGATTTAAGATATCTAAAAACTTCCAACCTATTTTTTACAAATGTAGCATAACCAAAACTAGATGTTAAATTTAAGTCACTTTTTTGTGACCAAAAATTATTCAATAAACTTTTATAGTGGCTAAAATTTTTATGTCTTTTGATGGATATTTGATTAATCTTTTTGATCTGATTAAGTCCTAATTCTGCATTAAAATCAGTAGATCTTATATTAAATCCTGAATAATAAAAAGTATAGAGAGATTTAAATTCATCAATTTTAAATTTTTTTTCTAATGATTTTTTAAATTTTTTGTCTACATCTCTAGCCCAGCCATGAGATCTTATTGCTAATGCAATATTATAAAAAATTTTATCATTAGTTGATACAATGCCACCTTCGATTGTTGAAATATGATGACCATAATAAAGGGAATGAGATGAGGCTATACCATTGCATCCAAGTTTTTGATTATTTTTTTTGCTTCCCATACTTTCGCAATTATCTTCGACAAGTTTAAAGTTATATTTTTTTTGTATAATATTTATCCTTTTAAAATTATTTGAATGTCCCAAAACATTAACCACAACTACTAAACCTGGATTAAATTTTTTACATATTTTTTCTAATTGTTCAGCGTCTAAACCTAAATTTAATGGATCGCAGTCACACAAAACAATTTTATAACCTAACTGTAAAAAAGGACTAACTGTGGTAGACCATGAAATTGCAGGCAAAACTACTATTTTGTTTTTTAAAAAATTTCCCTCTAGCAAAGTTTGAGCAATTAATAAATTTGCTGAAGATCCAGAATTAACAAAGACTGAATTTTTTCTTCCCAAATAATTTGAAAATTTTAATTCAAATTTTTTAGTATTACTTGATTGTGTTAACGTTTTTCTCTTTTTTAAGAAATCTATCATTACTTTATAGTCATTTGAGTCAATTGTGCTCTCAGCTAATTTATATTGTTTCATATTTCCTAATTAATTTTTCATCAAAGGTTTTTAAGCATTTAATTATATAGTTGATATTTTTACTTTTTAAGTCCGGGAAAAATGGAAGAGAAACAATTTTTTTCCAGTTATTATAAGCATTTTTTAATTTGCCTTTTTTGTATTTTTTATAAAGATAATTTAAAGGCAAAGGCACAAAATGCACTGCTGTAGAAATATTTCTTTTTTTTAAAAAGGTTACTAAATCATCTCTATAATCACAATTTACAGAAAAAAGCCAGTAAGAAGAATTTTTTAATTTGTAAGGATATGTGGGGCTTATATATTTGCAACCTTTAATCCCTTTTAAATATTTTTTAAGGATATTTTCTCGTTTTTTATTCAATAAATTTATTTTTTTAAATTGGGCCAGACCTATAGCAGCCATTAAATCATTCATATTATATTTATATCCTAAATTTTTAATTTCATAATTCCAATGTTTGGTAGAGGCGCTTTTTTTTTCAAAGCTTAATTTGTGCCTTCTCCAAGGATCAATGTCCCAACCATGAAAACTTAAAGACTTTAATTTTTCATAATCTTTTTTCTTATCTAAAACTAACATCCCCCCATCACCTGTGGTGATTATTTTTTTTTCTTCAAAACTAAAACAAGATATATCTGACCAATTACCAATTTTCTTATTTTTATAAGTAGCGCCGCAAGTTTCTGCGCAATCTTCTACTAAAAATAATTTTTTCTTTTTAGCCCATGGTTGAATTTTATCCATTAAACACAAATGTCCACCCATGTGTACACATATCAAGGAAACACAATCTTTAGTGTATTTTTTTTTTAAATCTTCAAAATTGATATTTAAATCATTTTGATTTACATCAACAAATACCGGGATCAAACCACAGTAAAGCACTGCTGCTGCAGTTGCGCTAAATGTAATTGAGGGGATTAAAACTTTTTTTCCTTTTTTGAAATCTTGGGATAATAACGCTAAATGTAATGCCGCTGTTCCTGAATTTACACCTACAGCATACTTTCTACCAATAAATTTTGAAAATTTATTTTCAAATTCATGTACTTTACTTCCATAACCCAACCATGCACTTTTAAAAACTTTCTTTACAGCCAATAATTCTTCAGTTCCAATAGAGGGTTTGAATAATCTAATTTTTTTGCTGTTTGTCATTAATGAATTTTTTTTTATACTCGTTTATTTGATTTAAAGTAAAATTAACAATCTTACTTCTATTTTTAGTAGAAAAAAAGTAATACCAATCTAAAGACATTTTCAATGCTGTTTTTGCATTCATGTGTGTTTGCCATTTTAAAAATTTTTTTGATTTGGAACTATTTAATGACAAATGTTCAGACTCATAAAATTTTTTTTTGGTTATTTTTATAGTAGATTTGGAATTTAGGGTTTTTTTTGCGAACTTAGCCACATCTAAGACATTCATATTATTTTTTACATTGGGTCCAAAATTCCAAGAACCAGTGTATTTATTTGATTTATATAGCTTTTGAGCTAGATTTATATAACCAAATAAAGGTTCTAAAACATGTTGCCATGGTCTTGAGGCATCAGGACTTCTTATTGTTAAATTTTTGTTATGAATAAATGATTCTGCACAATCCTTTACAATTCTATCTTTTGTCCAGTCTCCACCTCCTATACAATTTCCCGATCTTACGGTTGCGATATTACAATTAGATTTTTTAAAAAATGATTGAAAGTAACTTTGAAAAATAATTTCACAAGCAGCCTTACTACCACTATAAATATCATAACCACCTAATGAGTCTAATTCCTTAAATTTTTTTTTCTTTTCTAAATTAAGATAGACTTTATCAGTAGTTACAATAATAGATGATTTTATGGATTTAGAATCTTTTAAAATATGAAGTATATTTGATGTTCCAATAATATTTGTTTCCAATGTTTCTCTTGGACTTTGATAGCTTTCTAAAACACTAGATTGTGCCGCTAGATGAAACAAGATATCAGGTTTAAAATCTATTATACTTCTTTTTAATTTTTTATAGTTTAAAATATTTGATCTTATATCTTTTTTTAAATATCTTTTAAGGTTACAGTCATCAAAGAAATTAGGTTTTGATATTGGATTGAGAGAATAACCTGCAACTTTTGCTCCCATTTGACTTAATATCAATGTAAGCCAACTACCTTTAAAACCCGTGTGACCGGTAATCATTACTTTTTTATTTTTCCAAAATCTATCTTGCATTTTTAATTTTTTTAATAATTTTTTCTATTTCTATAAATTTTTTTTTGTTATTTTTGTTGTTTAGATCTTTGATATCTTTTACATTGTCGACTGAATTCCATGAACCGTAAATATGGTCCAGATTTGTTTTAAATCTTTTAATTATAATAGGATAAAAGCTTTTCTCAAAATTCTCAAAATTTTTAAAATTATTCATTAAAATTTTTTTATTAATTATAGAAATTCCTGAATATACATATGCGATAAATTTTTTTTTATTTCTTTTTAAAACAGAATTAAAATTTATTTCTCTTTCAAAACTTACTATCCTCTTTTTTATCTTTCCTACAACTCCAAAATTTAATTTAGCTTCGCATGCTAAGAATGTCATATCAATATTATTTTTCTCATGATTATCAAATTTTTTTTTAAAATCAAAATCTAAAATAGCATCACCATTTAATAGAGTAAAATTAGTAGATAAAATTTTATTTTTAACTTTAAAGATTCTTTTTGCGATAGAAGTGTTTACTCCAGTATTAATAATTTCTATATTTAAATTCTTTAATAGCTTATCTTTTTTTACATAGTCTTTTATCATTTTACCTTTATAGCCGACGGGCAATATAAAATGATTAAATGAATTTTTTTTTAAAATATTAATTATAAACCAAATAATGGGGTGGGAATGAATTTTAACAAGACATTTTGGTATCTTTCTGCCTAAAATTCCTAGTCTTGTTCCTTTACCCCCACACAAAATTATTGCAGTTTTATTTGTCATATTTTTTTTGCTTTTTATAAAAGTTAATTGTCTTGGACAATCCTTTCTCTAAATTAACCTTTGGTTCCCAAGAAAGATAATTTTTTGCCTTCGTAATATTTGGATAACTATTTTTGGGCTCATCAGATCTCATGTGTAAAATACCAAAAATTGGTTTACCAGCATTAATTTTTTTTACAATTTTTAATATTAATTTTTTTACAGTAATTTTTTTTCCTGATCCAATATTAATAATTTTGCCAATGATCTTTTTATTATCAAAACACTTGTAAATCGCATTAACCGCATCGGCGATATACAAAAAATCTTTTCCTTGAATACCACTCGAACAATTAAATTTAGTATCATTTAAAGAAGATTCGATAATCATTGGGACTAACCTATTTTTATTTTGATTGGGTCCATAAACTTGATAAAATCTCAAAACAACAAATGGAAAATTTTTTTTTTTATAGAATTTACTCAGATACTTTGTTGCGTTGAGTTTTGATTGAGCATAAATCGTATTGGGTTTACCATTATTATTTTCAATATTCGGTGATTTTTGTTTTCCATACTCTGTTGAGCTTCCGATTTGAATAAAAATTTTAATATTTTTATCATTAAAAAAATGAACTAAATTTTGACAACCTTTTAAATGTGTTTTTATGGCTAAATTTTTATTAGTATGATTTATATAACCACCCAAATTTACAACTATATCAAATTTATCCTTAATTTTTTTTTCTAAATCAGATTTTTTAGATATGTCACATACAATATATTTGACATTTTTACACTTTCTACTCTCGTTTGGAATCGATAATGATAAACTTGTTGTTTCATATTTTTTAGAACATAGTTTTGCTAAGTGATATCCAATAAATCCAGTTCCACCAATGATTAGAACTTTCTTCAAAGCCATTTTTGTTTTGCAATATTGTTGTGGTCTATTGTATTGTAGATTTTAATTTCAGTCTTCTTATTTTTTAAAAAAATGAATGTTTTTAAAAGAATTAAATTTCACAGTCAGCGTTACTTTTAAATGATTTTTTTCACTAAATACCGACAATATATTAGTGAGTCAGCTATAAAACACTTGAGCCAACTTTTTTATTTAAATTTATTATAATGATCACAATTCTAATATTCTTTTAAAGAATAAAGTGTGGTTAAAATTCACTCATACAAATAAAGTTTTTCTTAATTTGATATAGTTCTTTAAAATTTATTATTTTATAGACTTCAGAATAATATTTTCAAAATTTTTATTTAAATATTTCCCAAGTTACTTCTTACTTACCATTAAACCGTAAATTTATCTTTGTTCAGTTGATTTATTGCTTTCCAAATTTTTTAAAAATATCGTTATTTTTAGAATTGAAAAATTTTATACCCACGAAAAAAATTTCATTGATTTATTGATTAGTTAATACTCCATTTTTTAAATTCCAAACTACGTTGCATCGATTTATTGTGCTTTGCCTATGCGCTATAATTATAATTGTTTTATCTTTAAAAGCATTAAATAGCTTAGAAATAATGACTTCCTCAGTCTCTTCATCTAATGCACTGGTTGACTCGTCCATAAAAAGTATATTGGGATTCTGATAAATGGCTCTTGCGATTGCTATTCTTTGTTTTTCTCCCCCTGAAAACTTGAGCCCATCTACACCAACCTCACTATCCAGACCATTTTTAAGCTTATTAATTCTATCTTCTAAACCAGAAACTTTGATAGAATAGTTTAATTTTATATCATCAATATTTTCACCAAAAAAATTAAAAGTAATATTTTTTTTTATTGAACCGTCTAGTAAATAAATATTTTGCGAAATATAGCCAATTTCTTTTCTCCAAGCAGAAAGATCAGAAAATATACTTTTTCCTTTATAAAATATATTACCTTGCTGGGGCGTTAACAGACCTAACATTAAATGAAATAAAGTGCTCTTGCCGGCTCCAGTTTGGCCTGTTATCCCAATAATACTTCCTTTTTCTATATTCATTGTAATATTTTTGATAGGCACTAGTTTGCTGCCTGGGTAGGAAAAGGTAATATTATTTAAAAATATAAAATTTTTTTCTAAATCATTACTTAGCTTACTAACATCAGTATTTATATTTTTTAAATTATTTATCTTATTATTTTCTATATTTTTTAACTCTAAAAAAATTAAATCGATAGTTGGTTCAAATAACTTCATATAATAAATACTAGTAGTAACAGAGCTAAAAGCAGGAGCAAATCTCATAAAAGATATTGCTAATAGAGAAAGTGTTGGAATTAAAATTTTATAATCCTGTCCTAAATTTAAATAAAAGATACAAATTAAACATACAATTATAATCGAGAATAATTCTAAAAAAATTCTAGGTAGTTTATCAAAATATGTAAAATAAACTAAATTCTTTTCATAAATATTAATATTTTTATTAAAAAAACTAATAATTTGATTTTCTTTATTTAAAATTTTTAAATCTTTTATTGAACCAAAAGCTTCATAAATAATTTGTGTTATAACTTGGCGCATATTTTGATTTTCGATAGCTTTCTTTTTAAGAAAGGGTTTGATTAATTTTAGATAAGATAGAGAAATAGTTAAAAAAAATATAACAATTAATAATGTTAGATAGAGATTTACAAAAAGTAAAAAAATAAAAATAACAAAAACTGTTAAGCTCTCTCTAAATAATGCACTTAAATGAAAAAAATAAATATATACGCCTTGAATTTCATCTGAAATATTTCTTGATAATTTTGATGGATTATTATTCACGTGATATAAATAAGGTGAATTTATATAAAATGAAAAAAATTTTTCTGACAAAAATATTTTAATTTTTTTTAAAAAATTACTTTGTAAATAAGTTATAAATATTAGAAATAAATTTTTTAAAAAAAAAACTACTATTATTAAAATTGATAGTATTAGTAATAATGAGTTAAAATTTATTTCATTAAAATAATATTTATGTAAGTAAGTATTAAACTTTTCTAAAAGAAAATTAGGATCAATAATAAAACTGACAAAAAGAGGCAAAGAAGCTAAACTCAAGAACTCTAAAAAAAAATAAATTAAATTAAGAAATAAAAAAAAAATTATTTTATTTCTATTTTTTTTTCCCAAAATAAAATAAAGTTTGTTATACATTGAAAAATATATTTATCAGATAAATCGTGGCATAATTTAATTTCTACTTAATGCAAGTCAAATAAAATAAGTTTTATATAATTAATACGTAGGATTAAAATATTTATATTTTTTTTAGGAAAAGATCTAATTTATTATTAACTTTTTCTGCTGTGGAAATATTTTTATCATAATTAATTACATAATTTCTATTTATCTGAGAAAAATATTTTTTTTTTGAAATATTTATTATCTTCAATAGTCTTTCTTCAAAAGATTTATAATTACAATTCTTGATAAAACATAATCCTTTGATAGGAAAATCAAATATTTTAGTTGGTGTAAAATTACATGCTAAAGTTTTTCCATTCATAATTAAGTTTTCCCTTAGCGTCGTCGAAATTGAACCAATAACAACTTTACTATCTTTCATTAACTCATAAGTGCGAAACCTATTTTTTTCTTCTCTATAAAAAAATCTCTCAAATAAAAAAGAGTACTCAGTTTGTGTTAAATATTTTTTATAAAAATTTAGTTCCTTATTAAGATTAGTTTTATCCGTTTTATAAGATCTAAGTGCTAGTTTTAATTCCAAATTATATTGTTTGCAAAAACGAATTACAAATGTAACTAAATTAATAATTCCTTTTTCAAGATTTGAGTTAAAGCAATCAAATACTCTATCCCAAGCATATGCATCAGATATTAGGCAAATATCATTAAAAAAAAATTTATTTTTTTTCTTCCTATAAGAAAGAAAATTTGAGACTCTTAAACTACCAACTGCAGAAAAATTTATAACCTTTATATTGTATTTCTTAAATTCATTAATTTCATGTTTGCCATAACAGAGTAAGTAAGGGATAAAAAATTCACTATTATAATTATAATTAATTATTTTTTTTTTATACAAATATACATGCTCTTTGTGCTCATACCTTGCTCCATTCTGCAATGCCACAAAATTTATTTTATGATGCCTTAATTTTGCAATTTCAGAAAATTTTAAAGAATTGTCTATAAACGTAAAAACAACTTTTGGTTGGATAATATCTAATAAAGAAACAAGGTATGCTGTCCAAATTTTATTCTTATAATTCTTAATGCAGAGTTTAATTATATTTAGAGAAATATATACTTTGCTAATTTTATCTATTCTGTTCTCTAGAATAAAATATTTACGATTTTTTAAAATTGCCTCTAATTCATCTATAGATTCATCGTCAAAAATTACTAAATCGTAATTTTTGGGATCTTTAAAAATTATTTTTATCTTAAAAAAAAATTTTATGATAAAAATAAAATATTTCATAAGATTTAAAAAGTAAATTATCAATCTCTTAAATCAATATAATCAACATTGTTAACTTTTAGTTGATTTATTTTATTGATAATATTTATGGCCACTTCTCTTGGAGATGGTATTTTATTTTTTTTATTTAGATCTTTAAACTTTTTTACTGAATTTATCTTTTTTTCATCAACTTTAAATATTAGTTTCTGCATTCTAGTTTTTATTAATCCTGGAGCTAAATTGATAAATTTTCTTGTCGGTTCTTCTAATGCATAAGACTCTAACAGAAATTTAAATGCTGATTTTGAGCTGCAATAAGGATACCAGCCAAATTTTGGTTTAAGAGCAGCACCAGAAGATATAGCGACTATTAATTTTGTCTTTATTTTATTAATTATAAGGTAATCTAAAATTTCTTTATTAGAAAAAAAATTTATTTTAAAAACTTTTTCTAATTCTTTAACTTTAATACTTGTTATTTTTTTAATAGGTCCTAAGATTCCTGCATTTAAAAAAACGTAATCAATTTTTTTAGTATCTAATAATATTTTTAACTTTTTTTTTATATTATTAATATTCTCTAAGTTACAAATAACCCTCTTTAAATTTTTTTTTTTTTTAATAAATCTTCCAAGATGATATATTTTATTATTATGATTTAAAAGTTCGCTAATTAATTCAGAGCCTAATCCTGATGATCCACCTGTGATTAATATTTTTTTATTCTTAATCAATTTTAGAATTTATTTTTTAGTAAAAAATTACTACTATAATTATCTTTATATTTAGACTTAATTTTTGAGCAAATATTAATAAATTTTAAAATTGGAACCTTTAATCTTTTTCCTTCAGCTGCATAATTATCGCTTATTTTA
>JACCDP011341956.1_pt1 | contig 17535 bp, 26 predicted proteins | sample 7445841 | NCBI WGS metagenome assembly JACCDP01 (sample SAMN15323441, study PRJNA562643) | freshwater metagenome | isolation source: river surface water | place: USA:Blue River Watershed | collected 2017-08-17 | reverse complement strand
CTGACAGATTTGAGTGAAGCAAACGATGCTCTGTCGAAAATCATGGAGAAACGATGATGGGTAATGTCGTTGTAGGTTTTATCTTGGGATTCGTTGTCGCAACAGTTGGTGTAAGCAACTTTGCATCTTATGTTGATGGTAAGGCTGAACAGGCTAAAATTGTAATAAAGGAAAATGTGAAATGAAGTATGTTGTATCTTTAATTATGTTTGTTGCTTTGACAGGTTGTGGTACTGTTGGGGGTACTCTCGCTGGCGCAGGAGAGGATCTCAAAAAAGCAGGTGAGTGGGTTAAATCTAAATGAGGAAAATTACTATGAAGAAAAGTGCATTAGCAATGGCACTAGTCGCTGTGTTTACAGTTGGCTGTGCAACAAAGGGTTCACCTCCGACCCCTACTAAAGTTGAAAATAAGTTGGAGCAAACACCTGATATTAAGAAAGCAGAAGCAGAGTTTCTTGAAGCAACTGGAACTGTTCAACTTCAGTTTTCTGAAGCTGGTGACTGGTTGGTGATTAAAACGACAGGTACTGCACCAGTCAACTTTAATCATCCGCAAGGTCGTGAGGATGCGTTCATGCTTGCTACTATGCGAGCCAAACGTAACTTGGTAGAGTTTCTTACCAATGATGTGAAGTCTGGCAAGGTTGCTGAAAATGTAACTAAGACAGCCATGCGTGATATGGTAACAAACAAAAACACTGAAGACCGTCGTCGTGATAGTAAGAAAGAAGATAATTCTCTCTTCGGTAGCGATGGTGATACAACAGGTGGTATGTACAGTGAAGAAGATCGTCAACGTGCAAGTAAGATTGCGCAGTCAGTTACTGAAACCATCAGCGACAACTCTCAGTTTATCCTGAAAGGTGCGTATGTTGCTAAACGTGAAGTTACACGTGAAAACAACATGGTTGCGGTTACTGTTATGGTCTCCAAGAAAAGTATGAATGCTGCTGCTTCCATCAGAACGCAGATGAATGGGTTCTAATATGAAAAAGAGTTTGCTTGCTTTACTGTTTGTTTGCTCATCAGTTTTTGCTGGTGAAGTTAAGGTAACAGGGTATGGTGCGAATTACCATGCTGCCCTCGAGAACGCAAAAACATCTGCGCTAGAAAAGGGAGCAAGCACCTTCATCATTGCTGAATCTAATGCCAGAAATGGTAGAGTTGAGGAAAAAATTGACCAGTACAATGGTGGTGTGATTAAATCTTATAGTATCATTGAACATAGGTCTACGCCAATTGGGTATGAGGTAACGATTGTTGCTGATGTTGTTCCTAAGAATAACACTCAGAAGCGAACTACTACTCCATTCAATATTGGCTTTGAGGAATATGAAAAGCGTGAACGTGTCGTTCGCCGATTGGATGATGTGGGTAAAGCAATTCATGCTAACATAGCAAACCCACAAACTAAAATCGGAAGAGAAGAAACGATAATTTCAACAAACATAGAACTCAGTTGGCAACAGAAGTGGTTGTCTGATATGAAGTTATTTACTTCTACTATCAACGAGAAAGGGAAAACTACTTCTAATGCTAGAGAAAGTTTTGCTGGTGGTGTGACTACTGCATTAATCGGTGTTCACCCATTGGCTGGTGCGTTGGGGTGGGAAGTTTTGAAACCTGATCCAATACAACTGCAAGACAACATGATGGTTTGCTTTGGAATGTATATTCGTTCAAGCGTAGATTGTTTTAATCTCGATGTTGATATGACTATGCCAAGGAATCCAAAGATTGTGATTATCGGTAAGGTTCAAGGACAAGATGTTTTCTTACATGAGCAGTATCTAGAGGACACAAGGATGTATCAGTTTGTGAATGCTGGTGAGTATAGAAGTAACAGGTTCTTACCAAACTTCAAAACTACATACAACCAACCTGCCCTTGTAATTTTTGAAAACGAGAAACACTCACTACCAGTTAAGTTTGCTGTGAGTAATGATTTGGTTAAACAACTTGAAAGCGTACAGGTATACTTGCGATGAAACAGAAATGGATTAGTGCCTTCATGGACACAGCTGAGAGGTTTGCTGAATTGAGTTCTGCGATCCGTCTAAAAGTTGGTGCAGTAGTGGTGAAAGACAACCGTATCATCTCCATCGGCTACAATGGTATGCCAGCTGGATGGACAAATGAATGTGAACATGTAGTTAATGTAAATCCAAGCGATCCAAGATATAACTATGAACATTTTACTAAAGAGTTGAAAACGAAAGATGAGGTTATTCATGCTGAAGCAAATGCTATTTCGAAACTTGCACGTGATGGTGAACGAGCAGCTGGTGCTACCATGTTTTGTACTCACGCACCTTGCATACAATGCGCTAAAATCATTTATGGTGCTGGTATAAATACCTTCTATTACCGTAACACTTATCGTGACAATGATGGATTGGAGTTTTTAGAAAAATGCAATATCGAAGTGAAGCAATGTTAGTAGCAAGAACGACACTCAGCATTCTTTGTCATATCTTTGTGATTATGATGATACTGAGTGGTGAATGGATCGCAATCTTGTTTGCTATCCCTATTATCATGCTTGGTGGGTTTGCTGTCACAGGTTTCCTACATCGCTCTATTGCGCATAGAACTTTTACAATCAAACATGCTTGGCTAAGGAAAGGGTTGTTGTTCTTTTCTCTGTTCAGTTTGATTGGTACTCCACTTGGTTGGGCGATAGTTCACAGAATGCACCATAAGAACTTAGATGAAGAGGGTGACCCTCATAGTCCATGGCAGATTGGTTTCTTTAGAAGCTACTGCCATCTGTGGCAACTTGACGAGAAAAAGATTGACATCGCTGGGTGTCGAGACATCATCGTTAACAAAGAGTTGCAGTTCTTCCATAAGAACTATCTTTGGATGATTCTTGCAATCTGGTTGACATTTTATTTGGTTTGGGGTATAATTGGTTTATTCGTGATTGGTGTTGCTGGTGTGTTCGCTTTTCATGCCTTCGGTGTTGCAAATGCAGTTTGCCATTATGGTGACAGTCGAGGTAAAATAGTGGACTTACCTAAGATGAGTTGGCTAAATTTTGGTGAGAACTTTCATAGTTACCATCATAGTTTTCCAGGTGCTTATAGGTTTACAGTGTGTGGATCAGATCCCACTGCTACTGTCATTGAGTGGCTTGTGAAAAATAATTTAGCAGAACTACGAAAGTGAAGAATTTTTGTTATAAATAAAAAGGTAAGCAAGAAAATTTGCTTGCCATTAATTCAGAAAAGGTGTATAATTCTCTTATGTTAAGAAAATCGATATCCGTGTTGAAACAGCATCTTCCACTAACAAGTGGCTGGTCATGCTCACGCCCAACATTTGGATATGCGATTGAGAATGATTCTGGGGGTTTTGGTAAGCAGATGTAACGACTACAAGGTCTATTTACCAAAACCCTCTACCTGAAAAGTTAGAGGGTTTTTTGTTTTTTGGGCATCGTCCCATTCGTTCATTAAAAATTTATAGTTAAACATGTTGGGGGTTGGTGTAGCGGTAGCACACTTGACTTTGACTCAAGTAGCACAAGTTCGATTCTTGTACCCTCTGCCAAAGATTTCTTTGGTGTGACTATGATGTAATGGTAGCATCAGAGATTGTGATTCTCTTCGTGTGGGTTCAACTCCCACTAGTCACCCCAAAGAAATTTTATATCTCGATAGTGTAACGGCAGCACTGCAGTCTCCAAAACTGTAAGTGGGGGTTCAAATCCCTCTCGGGATGCCAAGTATTAATGCAAGTGTAGCTGATGTGGTCATAGCAGATGCCTGAAGAGCTTCGGAAACAGGTTCGATTCCTGTCGCTTGCACCAATACCTATGTAGCTCAGTGGTAGAGCATCGTCTTGATAAGGCGAGGGTCGGTGGATCGTTCCCACCCATAGGTACCAAAGATATACCCCATTAGTTCAACGGATGAGAATACGATGCTACGAACGTCGGGATGGTGGTTCGATTCCATCATGGGGTGCCAAGTTTTAGGTTACATACAGCAACACAAATTGCTCTGTAAAAGCAGTGGTTACTGGTTCGAATCCAGTTTTACGCTCTATGCGTGAATAGCACAATTGGTAGTGCACTTAAAAATGTAACCTGTTGTTTATGGAAGTGTGGCAGAGTCTGGTTTATTGCACCTGTCTTGAAAACAGACGATCAGAAATGGTCCGTGAGTTCGAATCTCACCGCTTCCGCCAAATTTGCAGGATTAATTCAGTGGTAGAATGTTTCGTTGCCAACGAAAATGTCATCGGTTCGAACCCGATATCCTGCTCCATGTTATAGAAGGTTGGATGAGTGGCTTAAATCACCTGTTTGCTAAACAGTCAGTCATCGAAAGGTGGCTCATGGGTTCGAATCCCATACCTTCTGCCAGTGCTCCTGTAGTTTAATGGTAAAACTCCGAGCTTATACCTCGGCGATGCCTCTAGATGAGGGGATGATACAGGTTCGAATCCTGTCGGGAGTACCAAAGGTTTGATGCCCCTATGGACAAATTGGTAAAGTCGGCTCTCTCAAAAGGAGCAGTTCTCTCCGTTCGAATCGGAGTAGGGGTACCAAAGAATTTTACTTGACATTAAATAGGTGTGAGGGTAAAATAAAAGTATGCGGATGTGATGGAATTGGTATACATATCAGACTTAAAATCTGAGTTCTGTGGGTTCGAGTCCCACCATCCGTACCAGATAAGAAAGGAAAGAAAATGAATGTTCTAGCACTAGACGCAGCAGGTTTACCTCGCAAGTGGATAAACTTTGAAGATGCGGTAAGTTATCAAGCGAAAGAAATGGTAATCTGGTCGCTAGGTGAAACATTGAAAATCTTCCGTGGTGGTATCAACAATGATGGTATTGAATCTCGGATAGAGGTTCCTTCTATAATTGCTGTTCGAGGTACATCGTCTCTGGATAAATTCGGTAGAGTTGTGTTAACAAACAAAACTCTTTTCGGTAGAGACAGACATGTGTGCGCTTACTGCGGTAACAATTTTTCAGTTAGTCATCTATCACGCGACCATGTGATACCACGTTGTGAAGGTGGTAAGGATGTATGGACTAACGTAGTTACTGCATGCAAGCCATGTAACATGAAGAAGGGACGTAGGTTGCTTGAGGATATCAACATGAAGTTGTTGTATGTACCTTATGAACCAAACCACTATGAAAATATGATTTTGTCTAACAGAAATATTCTGGCTGACCAAATGGAATATTTGATGAGTGGTGTTCCTAAGAACAGTAGAGTAAGAGATTATGTGGGTGTGCACTGAATGGTTAGGTAGCTGATTGCAAATCAGTTCAATGCAGGTTCGAGTCCTGTCACCCACTCCATAACCCTACTGATAGTAGGGGCTTCCAAAGAAAGTGCTTTACTTTAATTAGAAGTTGATGTATAATTACTATATTGAGTTGATAAACAGAAGTGAACGATCTGGCTCTGAGAAGAGTTTGACAAGGTTTTGGTGTGGTAATGACTTCGGCACCATGTAACAGTCAGCACCTTGTTAGTTCTATTGTTCTTTAAAAATTAAATACGGTTATGGTTGTCCGTCACGTCGGGAGACGTTTGAAACAACCAACAATGCACGGTTCGTCTATCGGTTAGGACACATGCCTTTCACGTATGTAAGACGGGTTCGATTCCCGTACCGTGTACCAGATTTAATTGCATTGGGTTACCAAGCCAGTAGGATGTATGAGCATTAGCTGCACTGCCGAGTGTGGGTGCGTCATGTGTCAGGAAAGATGGAAACGAAGTGGAGTTCTACTAGGTAGAATGTTGATGCGGATACGGTGGTCACGCTGGAACAACTTGGACTGTAATGTGAGAAGCGACCAGTCGTAGGACGACTACGTGGTTAGCCCAGAGTGGATTGTTGCTGAACATCCCAGTGCAATTAAATGTGGTATTAGTTTTGCTGATGTAAGCGATGGGTTTGATCATGCCTGACTAACTATGACGATAAGATGTAAACTCGAGTAAAGCATATGAGTCATAGCAAACAGTGCGTCAGCAAAACTAATACCATGGAGAAGAAGCATCAATGGTGATGCAGTGGACTGTAAATCCGCCACCTTCGGGTACGACTGGTTCGATCCCAGTATTCTCCACCAAATTTTGGTCTCAAAGTGTTCATGGACGCACATATGCCTGTCACGCATAAAGAAGGGGATCGTTACCCCTTGAGACCGCCAGATTGATTGCGGGATATAGTTCTGGGAACTAGCAAGTTTCATACGCTTGAATGAGGTAGGTTCGATTCCTGCTCCCGCTACCAAGTTTTAGGATTCTTTCAGCAATGAAACCAAACTTTTATTGAAAAAAAGCCAAAGCGAATCCTGTTGAATTATTGCTCAGTAGCACAGTTGGTAGTTGCGCTTCACTGTTAATGAAGATGTCGTAGGTTCGATCCCTACCTGAGCAGCCAGTTTTTAATGCCGACTTAGCACAGTGGTAGTGCAACTGCCTTGTAAGCAGTAGGTCGTCTGTTCGAATCAGACAGTCGGCACCAATTTTATCCGAGTGTAGCGCAGTCTGGTTAGCGCATCTGCTTTGGGAGCAGAGGGTCGTAGGTTCGAATCCTACCACTCGGACCAGTTTTAGGATGTTTGCAGCAACCAAAATGCATATGACTTGTAATCATAAAACGCAAAAGACATCCTGTTGAATTTTAACTTAGGAGAATGACATGAAACGAGGTAAACTCTAGTGTCACTCTAGATTCCCGTATGGTCTAGGGTTGGCACGTAAAATCAAAATAATACGTACAACCCTGTTTAGCGTCAATGGTAGCGCACTTGACTCTTAATCAATGAGGTGTGAGTTCGAATCTCACAGCAGGGACCAATATGGGAGTATGGCGCAATGGTAGCGCAAGAGACTTTTAATCTCGAGGTTCAGGGTTCGAGTCCCTGTGCTCCTACCATATCAAAGCATACTGCGGTTGAGGCTAGACCGTTATGTGGATCATAGCTGGAGCATGGCTCTGGTCACCAGTTCAATTCTGGTAAGTATGCTTTGATATGGTATTTGCTCGGTTAACTCAGTGGTAGAGTGCCACTCTTACAAAGTGGAGGTCGGGAGTTCAACCCTCTCACCGAGCACCAAGATTTTGGGGGATGGGTTTGCTTGGGGTGAACACCTGCCTTGCACGCAGGATACAGATCGGTTCGAATCCGATATCCTCCACCAAAGATTGGAAATACTTTACTTTAAGGTATTTCTGGTGTATAATAAGTTATGTTTTGAAAAAGGGATGAATTCAGCATTTAACAAATACTGAAACTAAAGAGTGTCACTACAGGAGGACCACAGTAATGTGTAATTACGTGACTAGGCAAAGAAGCTGAAGTAAATATTGACGCTGGAAAGACAGCAAAAATAATGGTAGCCCATTTGATTTCAGTCGGTGGGGGTAGTCTCGGAAGAGATGGCTCGGGGACTGGGGTTTAAGTAACCAATCAAAATCTCAACCAAGCATCCCGTTGAATTTTTGTTAGAATAGGTTCAGCAACAACTAACTTTGATGGCTGAAAAGCCATCACCATAGGTGTCGGTCTCGACTGACGATAAGAGTTTCGAATTTCTCTTATGTGGTTTCGATTCCACGAAAATAAAAAGTAGAAAACTATTCTGTTGAAAGGAAATTGAAGATGAATACATTTGTTGACGCAGTTAAAAACCAATCTACTCGTACTGAGAATGGTATGGTTGCACGCAAGTCTACTGCCAGCGCATGCGTAGATTTGTTTTTCAAAATCGGTGCATCTCGTGGTAAGGACATCACAAAAGATTTCGTTGCTGCGTATGTTGAAGATCCAGTAATTGCCTTGCGTATTGCTGCATGGGCACGTGATGCTCGTGGTGGCGCAGGTGAGCGTGACATCTATCGTCAGATCCTAAAGTATCTGGAAAAGACTAGCGTGAAAGACGCAGTACGTCTTGTTTCTAAGGCACCAGAACTTGGACGTTGGGACGACATGCTTGTGTTCGAAGGTGCATTCATGAAACAATTTGTCTTTGAACAAGTTAAGAATGCGCTAGAAAAGAACAACGGTCTTGCTGCAAAGTGGATGCCACGTAAGGGTGAGTTGGCTGCAGAAATGCGCAACTACTTTGGTTGGACACCTAAATTCTACCGTAAGCGTTTAGTAGAGTTGACTAAAGTTGTTGAGCAAGACATGTGCGCAAAGCGTTGGGATGAGATTAACTTCTCTCATGTTCCTTCTCTTGCTGCAGCACGTTACAAGAAAGCATTCTACCGTAACACACAAGAGTACGCAAAGTACGTTGCGGAATTAGTGAAAGATCCAAAGGATCGCACTATGGATGTGAAAGTAAACGCAGGTGCGGTATATCCGTACGATGTGTTGAAGGGTGTTGTTGGTCACTATGTGACTGACTACAATAAGACAGAACTAGACCTTGTTGTGAAACAATGGGAAGCACTAGAAAACTTTGTTGGTGATGCTAATGTGTTGCCACTGGTTGATGTGTCTGGTTCTATGTCTATCCCAGCAGGTAAGAACGCAAAAGTTACTTGCCTGACTGTGGCAGTGTCTCTGGGTTTATACCTAGCTGACAAGAACAAGGGTAAGTTCAAGGATACATTCCTGACTTTCTCTGGTTCTCCAGAACTGTTGCACTTGAAGGGTAACATCCTACAAAAAGTGCAACAAATGGTTAAGTCTAACTGGGATATGAATACTAACTTGGTAAAGGCGATGGATAAAATCCTGAAGACTGCTAAGGAAGGTAACGTACCTCAAGAAGAAATGCCAGAAGTGCTTCTGATTTTGTCTGACATGCAGTTTGATCAATGCGCACGTTTTGATGACTCTGCTATGAAGATGATTGAACGCAAGTTCAACGAAGCAGGTTACGATCTACCAAAGATCGTGTTCTGGAACTTGAATGCATATGATAATGTGCCTGTCAAGTATGATACTCGTGGTGTGGCTTTGGTTTCTGGATTCTCTCCAGCAATCATGAAAGCAGTTCTGGCTGGTGATACTGAACAGTTCACTCCAGAAAGTATCATGATGAAAACCATCATGGTACCACGCTACGAAGTATAATTGGTGAGAACAGCGTAGCATGTAGGGAGTTTCTCACTCCTGAGGGCAGGGATTCGCTGGGCTGGCAAACACCAGCCACCAATCTAAAGAGCATTGAGGTGTTCTTTAGATTGTGTATGCGGGATTAGTTTAATGGTAAAACGAAAGCCTTCCAAGCTCTAGTTATCGGTTCGATTCCGATATTCCGCTCCATTGGTGACATAGCACAGTGGTAGTGCATTTCCTTCATACGGAACAGGTCGTAGGTTCAAATCCTACTGTCACCACCAATAAATAAGTTTAACTATAAATTGCGAAAGGGAGATAATTTGATAAAAACCAGAAAACCTAAGAGAGAAAAGAAATTTGGATTGGCTGTTGAATGTGATGGTAATATAGAAAAAGCGTTACGACAGTTGAAGCGCAAGGTAGAAAATGCTAAGTTGCTTCAAGAAGTAAAAGAACGACAAGAGTATGTCAAACCATCAGTGAAAAGAAAAATTGCTAAGAACTCTGCTAGGAAAAGATGGTTAAAGAAATTATCTTCACAGAAACTACAAAAGAAAATGTATTAGATGAAACCTAAAGATACACTCGAGAAAGCATATGGGTCTATACCTAGAGAGGTAAACCTATCTTTCGATTTCGAGATTGTTAGAGGTTTCAAATACTACTGGTATAAGTTGATACGAAAAATGACAAGATAATGCCCCGATGACGGAATTGGTATACGTGTTGGTCTTAGAAGCCAAATTTTGCGAGTTCGAGTCTCGCTTGGGGCACCATTAATTTACGGCATTCGTTCAACGGATAGGACATGAGTCTTCTAAACTCAGAATGGGGGTTCGATTCCCTCATGCCGTGCCACTAAATACATATACTATCATTTGAAAAGGTACTATATGTTACTGAAACTAAATCTCCCATCATTCAATCCATGGTCAACAAAAGTTGATTGGGACAAGTTCGGAGATGAATATAATTCTATTAAATTAGCAAGACAACACATCTCTAATGATGTCTTGCAATGGTTAGATGCAGCTGGTGTAAAACCAATCAGCTGCAACATGCTAACTGTTTTCCCAGATAAAACCCCACCAATATTTGTTGATGCGCCATGGTGTGAGATAGACAATCACGCAAAGTTAATTTGGGTATATGATGTTCCTGTCGAATATACATGGTATGATATTATTGAACCATTAGGTGTTGACAATCAAGAAAATTTGTTAGTGAATCCAGGCGACTATGAAGAATCTAAATGGAACGATCCACCAACAGGGTGGGTAGTAAACCCAGATGTTTTGAAAGTTGCTGGATCAGAAATTATACAAGCAGGTGAACTTGCTCTAGTAAACCTTGGTATACCTCACACAATAAAAGTAACAAGTAAAGCACGAGCAAAACTATTTACTATTGGTATAGAGCATAGCCATAAACTTCTTCCTGCAGTAAATGGAATGTCATTTAATGATGCGAAGGAAATTCTGTGTACGCAGTCGACTTAAAAATTCCTTGGGAATATCCTCTAGCATCAAAAGACCAATTTAATGCTTTACCACAACCTGACAAATCTGTTAGGTCAACATGGCATCATACTGACTTACCTCCCTCTGACCTAAATCCACATTTGCTACAGTGGTTTAAGCAGAGGGGTATACACATTCCATACTATGATATTTTTATACAGCCACCACAATATGTAATGCACATACATATTGACCAGCACGATGTATTTGACAATGCTACTAAGATGAACTTTGCCTACTGTGCTGGCACAGGATACAATAAAATGTGTTGGTTTGATGCGAAGGAAGAAGATTCGCAGATACGTGGTAATGCTGGTGGATTATATCGCAACTGGCTACCAGACTATACTACCATGGTGTATGATCACGAAATAGCAACACCATCACTAGTCAATGTTGGTAAGCCACATAACGTAGTCAACATGACCAACGAAGCAAGGATATGTATTTCTCTTGTCATGGTTAAAGAAAGCGAAATGCCAGAACAAATAGACGATAATACTGTTGTTCCATTTCTACAGTGGGATGAAGCAGTAGAGATATTCAAGGATTGTATATGTCAAGATACTATTTCCACTTAAAAGATGTACCAGTAAAACATCCACTTTCAGAAATAGGAAAAATCTGGTTTGATACATTACCAGAAGAGTGTCATGTAAATATTCCTTCTGGGTATTTCTCTGATGAATTGAAAGAATGGTTGGACTCTGTTGGTTTGTATATTTTTGATGGTGAGGTGTTTTCTATGCCAGCAAACTATCAACTACAGATACATGTTGATGGTGAATATTTCCAAGAAAAGTGTAAATTAAATTGGGCATATTCTGACGGAGAGCAATATAATACATGGTACAAACCGAAAAGTAATTGGGATAGAAAATCAACAGCAGAACAACAAGACGATGGTGTCTTAGATGATTATAGTTTTGTGTTTGAGCCAGAAGAAGTTGAAGAGATAGATAGATGCACGTTACATAATCCAACTGCAGTTTGCTCTGGTCAACCACATAGTGTTATAACAACCACACATCCTCGCAAAAGTATTTCTGTTACCGTATTTAAAAAAGGAACTGTACCACAGTTAAAAGATTGGGGTATACAGTATGATGAATTAAAAGAAGTTTTGAGAGATTATGTATTACAAACATCTTAAACTAACCATACCACCTGTACTAGATCTATCTCTAATGAGTCAGTTACCAGAGAAAGGTCATGTACCAATAAATACAAGTTATATCAATCCTGAATTGATTGAGTTTATGTATAGTCGTGGTATACGAATTAAAAATGCTGATGTGTTTTGTTCTCCTCCTGGATTTGAACTTGGTATTCACGTAGATGGTATAGCATTAAATAATAATGTGGCTATCAACTGGGCATACTGTGACGAGAAGGGTTCAGTAATGCAGTGGTGGAAACCTAAAAGCGAGGAAGCAAAAGTAGTTGATCCATCAGCGCAGAAAGATGCTTATGGAATTACAACAACACCATATGCTCTTGGTTGGACAGAAGACGAAGTAGATTTTCTGGCAGAGGTTGAAGTAAGACAACCAACACTGGTAAACATTGGTATACCGCATGGTATGAAGAATAAAACCAACAGTTACAGGAAAGCATTATCACTTACATGGAAGTATGAGAATGGTGAACTTGAATGGAATGATGCTATACACTTATTGGGCGATTTGATTGAGGAATCATAATGGAAAATGCATATGTGGTTGGATATGGGCTGATTGATGCACTAGGTAATAATCCTAGTGATTGCTTCACTCGCATGCTAGACGATAATGATTACAGTAGCGAACTACCGCATATGGTAGAAGAGAATCATAAGATTCATCGTGGTTATGTAGTTGACGAACAGAATCTTATACTACCTGAAGGTTGGGATACTAAAGGTACAACTAAACTACAGCGTATGGCAATGCATGCCACAAAGCAAGCACTAGAAATGGCAAATCTTCCACCATCGTCTAACGTAGCAGTATTATTTTCGACATGCTCGAACGATACTGAGACTTTGGAAGAATCATTTCCAAGGTTAATTTCCAACAAACGAATCAATCCACGTGTGGTAGTCAATCGTATACCAGACATGGCATGCGCACACATTAGCAGCTACTGGCAGTTTATGGGTGTGAGTACATCTCTCTTTGCTTCATGCGCTACAGGTATTTTAACTATCGACTACTGTATGCGTTTACTCGATGAGTATGACTATGTTGTTTGTGGAGCAGGCGACGCTGGTACATTCAAGGTAGCATTAAAATACTTCAATGCTATTGGTGCGTTGGGTAATCATAGCAAACCATTCGATGATGAACGTGAAGGATTTGTCATGGGTGATGGGGCTGGCGTATTAATCCTAGCATCAGAAAAGAGTTTACAGAAATATGGCGCAACAGCTTACGCTACACTTTATCCAGCTGGACTGGCTAGTGACGCATTTGATCAAACATCGCCAGCACAAGATGGACGTGGAGCAAGACTAGCATTAGAGAAAGCCACTATGGGTAAACCTATGTTTGATGCAGTATCAGCGCATGCAACCAGCACACCAGTAGGAGATGTCATTGAGTATGATACTATTACCAGTTACTTTGGTAACATACCAATCTATGCACCCAAGTCTAAGATCGGACATACACTTGCTGGCGCAGGTATCATTGAAACGATCTATGCTATCGAGTCAATGAGAAAGGGAATTATCCCACATATACATAATTCTAAGAAACTCACAATGGACGACGAGCACCTACAATGTGTAGTCCGTGAGAACAAATATTTTACGGATACGGAGCAGTTGGTCTTACGCACACTGAACAACAGCTTTGGTTTTGGAGGTAAGTGTGCTTCTCAAATCATAGAAGTGAGGAAAGAACTATGGTAGCAAAGAACGATATTACAGGCGATTCAATTCAGTCAAGAGTCAGCTCAAAAGAATACGGAGATCGTTACGATGCAATCTTCCGTAAGAAAACACCAGAGGAGATTGACCAAGCCAAGTATGAGGATGAAGCCTTTGAATCGCTAGAACAATTTAATAAAATTCGCAATGAAAAATAAGTTGCTTACAAACGAATATCAGGATATACTATCAACTGAAGATTGTGTACTGACAGCCATGGAGAACATTATGACAGAAGAAAAAGAAACCGAACAACAAGCAGTAGAGGTTGTTGAAGAATTAAGTCCACTGAAACGTGCTATGCTACTTAAGAAGAGCAAGAAGAAAGCACGTAAGACATTGGAGAAGCAGGGATTTGATAAATCTCTTGCAAATAGATTGGTGAAGAATGCAATGAATCGTATCGCAAGCAATAAGCCAATGAAGAAAGCAGCTGGGCGAGGTGGTTAATGCAAGAAACGATTTTTACTGAGGGTGGTAAGAAGTATATTACACTGTACTACGAGAGCGATAGAAATCTTGTAAGAATGCAGTTGCATCACTACGATCCCCAGGAGATCTTTGTAAGTTTTGATGGTAAAGCCATACCAAAGATTATAGAATTTTTAGAACTAGCAAGAAACAAATGAGATACTGGACTATATGTTATCCTAATGAGAATGACGAGACAGTTTATGAAACGCTGTCTGAAGACGACATTCTAAAGCAGTACTGGGATTACTGGTACGGAAAGATGTGTGAGAAGTTTGGAAAAGAACACGTAGATGCAAACTATTCCAAACAAGATTGTATAGACGACTGGACCATACTACACTGGGCTTGGAATTCTGAATAGCAACTTTACTTAAATACCCCATTGGGTGTATAATTGGTTACCGAGTTGAGTTTTATCCCTTTTTTTATGGAGTTGTAATGTCTTATTTTTTGCGTAGTGGAAATACTTGGAAAGTTGCGTCTGAGGAATCAATGGATCTTCATCAGACATTGCCAGCAGGCAACTATACTATCAAAGAGGATATGTTTGGTAACCTATTCCTAGAGATGGTTGATACCTTTCCTCGCCCAACCAAGCTGTATGGTGACACTGAAAGGAATGCTAGGAAAATTCTTAGTACATTTCTTGATCGACCAAGCAGCACAGGTGTGATGTTGAATGGTGAGAAGGGTAGTGGTAAGACATTACTCGCAAAGGTTCTGTCGTTGAAGGCAGCTGACCAGTGGGCTATTCCCACCATCGTTATCAATCAGCCATGGGTTGGCGATCGATTCAATAAATTCCTTCAGGATATTGAACAGCCATGCGTGGTGTTGTTTGACGAGTTTGAGAAGGTTTATGATAGCGATCATCAGGAAGCAGCATTGACGCTGTTGGATGGTGTGTTCCCTTCCAAGAAACTGTTCATTATCACCTGTAATGATAAGTGGCGAGTCAATGAGCATATGCGTAATCGTCCAGGACGAATCTACTACATGCTGGACTTCAAAGGTTTAGAAGCAGAATTCATTCGTGAGTACTGTGAGGATAATCTAAAAGAAAAGGAACACATCGAGCGGATCACTAATATTGCCGTAATGTTTGATTCCTTCAACTTCGACATGCTGAAGGCATTAGTTGAGGAAATGAATAGATATAATGAAAGTCCAACCGAAGCACTAAGAATGCTGAATGCCAAGCCAGAATATGCCAGCAAAGACATGTTCGATTTGACAGTAACTGTTTATGGTCAGGCACCCAAGAACTGGGAAAAGAAGTGGCGAGGTAACCCATTGACTGATGTGGTCAATGTTGAGTTCTATATGAAAACTCCCAATGCAGTTACAGGATTGGCTGTGGTCGCCGAAGAGATGACGGAAAGTGAAGTTGATGAGGATGGCGACTGGCATAATATTCGCTTCACACCCAATGATATTAAGCGTGTGGACAATGTGACAGGGGAATTTACCTATGCCAACAATGAGGGTGTGATTGTGACATTGAAGCGTGAGCGAACACAAAGTTACAACTGGCTGGCTTTCTAGGAGATAAAAATGTGGGTATTGGTGATTGCGTTGTTCAGTACTATTCCTAGTGCACATACTAGCAAGGGTAGCATCAGCGCCAAGTTTGGATCTCAGGAACAATGCCTGAAGGCAAAGGAACAAATCACCAAAGCCATTCACATTGACAATTATAGACTAAGTGCCAATTGTATTTTCATTGGCCATATGTAGGAGAAAGCCATGTACAAAGTTACATATCGAATCAAAGGGTCAAGTACCGAGCACTTCAAAGTATTTGCAAACTTACACGTAGCCAATCAGTTCGCAGCTGAGTTGGGCTACTATCTAATTTCAGTGGAGCCATACAATGAGTAACACCGTGTTTACCTATGAACTTGTAAAATACAGGGATGCAGGAATGCCAACCTATACATACTTCTGGGTAAGCTCGGAGAAACGAATCGTCAGCCCATACTTTAATAGCGAAGAGGAAGCCCATCAATGGATGGACATTCCAGCCAAGGAAAACAAAGATCCAGTACGAAAGACCGTCTGGGTCACTGATTGTGAGTAGCCATGAAACAACACTTCCACCGAGAGGACATCTATAAAATCCTTGAAGTCCTTGAGAAGTTTCCAAATGCAGGTAGCTTTGAACTAGAGATACAAGCTGAGTCAGGCATAGGTACGACTGGCCACATGATTATTCCAACTACCGTGAACGATCTACAAGGGGAATTCAGAGTCGAAATATGGGGACACGAATCATGGTAGAGGACACAACAGTACCCTTCGATGATAGAGGATTCTTAGAGTTTACAAAGAATCGCAAGAGGTCTATAATCCTAATGAGAATCGAAGACTACCTGACCAATGGAGGTCTATTCAATCCAGAATACATGGATTCAGAACAGGTAAGATTACTCATATTGGACATGCGGGAATATCTAACTGTCTATGAAAAACTCTAAGGGGAATACGGGAATGAAAAAACTACTAATCCTTACCCTGCTTACATATAGCCTAAGCATACATGCTGCTCCCTTCAACTATGACTATACAGTACCGTGTGATGATACACAAACATTAATGAATAGTCTAAGAGAAGACTACAAAGAGGAACTGAGTTGGGCTGGTAACCATATAAATGACTACTCTACGTATAGTCTATGGGTAAACGATAACGAGGGAACATGGACATTGCTTAAGATGAACCCAGAAGTGTCGTGTATTCTTGGTGTGGGGTTGGTAGAGAAGGGTAGTGATCGCGTGTCTTGGAAATCGCTATTTATGCGTAACTGAAATGGCTGGCATTTACAGAAAGAAAAACTGCCCCACATGTGGCACAGAACACCGTAAGAGAGGACAATACTGCTCTCGCTCATGTGGTAATAAGCGCACATTTGATGACACATACCGAGATAAGTTATCATCTGGGCAGGCAAAACGTATGCTGACAGACGAAGGCGAGGAACATAAGTACATGCTACAGCAATATGCCAAGGGTAGAGACCTGGACTGGCATATAAAACCCCCAGTGGACCATGGTGGAGAGGTAGTGGATGGGGATTTTTGGGTCTCAGATGAGTAAAAATCCCAGAAATCCAGTAAAATCCAGCCCTCGAGACCCCAAAACCCTACGAAATGTAGGGTTTTTCACACAAATGTCTTTACAATAATTCACAATTCAGGCATAATTCTCTTATTGTGATAGAAATTGTAAAGGAAAAGAAAATGTCGAACCAAATCTCCATTAAAATCAATACCGAAAAGCGTACTGGTCGTTCTGAAATCTTCATTGGTGACAAGATTGTCCGTACTGGCAAGACTGGTCGTGGTTTGGAGGAAGTGGTTGAGTTTCACTACAAGAAGTTGACTGGTATCAAGAAGTCCTTCGACATGATTATGGGTTCTAACATTGCTGCTGAGCCGAAATCTGAGAAATTTGGTATCAATCAGCGTTTCGACTTCGTTGAAAAACTCGTGACCATGGTTGCTTCTGGTGTCCAGCCCTCTGCTGTGATCACTGGTGAAGGTGGTCTGGGTAAAACCTATACCG
>JACCDP010774056.1_pt1 | contig 17539 bp, 4 predicted proteins | sample 7445841 | NCBI WGS metagenome assembly JACCDP01 (sample SAMN15323441, study PRJNA562643) | freshwater metagenome | isolation source: river surface water | place: USA:Blue River Watershed | collected 2017-08-17 | reverse complement strand
GCTCTTTTATTATAAAGTCGTTTATTCAAATCATAATTTGCTGGGTGAATTGTGTTGTAAAAAAAAGGAAGTGGTTGAACTCAAAGATGATACCCCAGTATAGAAGAAACTTATACATTATAAATACACCATTCCAACGTTTGGCATACTCTTCCTATTCTAGGGCTTACAAACCAAATCGTGTTTTAGTCGTATTATATATGGTCGTAATTTCTGCTGCTGATAATGCACGGTTATAATAATAAAAAGATCCAATACGACATGCAGGATACGGCGTTCCTTCTTGAATTCCGCTTGCAAGGCGAATCGGTGCATTGTTGGATGGAATGGAAGATTCAGTATTGGCAACCGAAATGACTTCGGTTGTATTGACATATGCTTTGGAAGGATAGGTTGCTCCACCTCCAAATCGTGGAATACATGTAAACATCGTCCATGTATTGGTCGAAAATACGTTATTGCTTGCACTCGTATAGTTCCCATTGACACTACCACCGTTCATATTAAGCGTCAAACGGTTACTTGTTTGAAATGTAAGACTAAACCCATCATATGTACCTGCACCATATTGTTTGCTAATGATTCCATCAAATGCCGCATAACTTGTAATATACGCCCAAATAATTGCAGTCACGGCGTTTGTTCCACCGACCCCTGGTTGTAGTGCTGTCGCATTGGCAATATTGATGTAATCATCCGTACCATCCAAGACAAAATATTTTGGAGCCGATGATGTAAATGTAGGACCATTTGTTAATACACCGTTATACCCATTGCCGGTTAAATCCGTCCAGGTTGTTCCAGAACCGCTGTAGGAACTGGCATTATTGGCGTCTAAATTCACCAAGAGACCGCTGGTTGGGATCGTAGATGTCGGTTTTTTTCCACGGGTCCCCACAAAAAAATTACCACTTTTACTCAAAAAGGGCATCCTAATCTATATAACCTTTCTAAAATATTAGACAAATCGTGATGCTAGGAAATTATACTGTTGAGTGATTTCCGAAAGTGTGAGTTGTCGGTTGTAAAAGTACATATTGGCAACATGTCCAAAGGGTTGGGCAGCAGTATCATTATTACCCCATCCCCAATGTGTGTTTCCACCTGAACCAAAAGCAATTGTACTTCCAACCTGTGAACCATTTATGTAGAATGTTTGAGAAGAGTTTGTTCCAACCACGGCAAATTGAACCCAAACATTATTTGAAGATGAGACATCATAGCCTGAACTTCTAAATGCAGTGTCCCAATATCCTAGTGTGTTTGTTCCATTCGGTATAGTGATTGGTGTGATTTTAGTGGAACCTCTCGTGTAAAGTAATGTTCTAAATGCAGCCGTGCTTGTTATTAATCTTACCCAAGTAATATATGTATATCCAGATGTTGGTAGGGTAGGTCCTGTTCCGTTTACATTCACTCGATTCGTACCTGTTGTACAATCAAAACATTTTATACCATTCAGAACTGTGTAAGTTGCACCGATTAATGTATGTGTAAAACCGCTTGTTATATCGTATACAGAAGTCCCAGTACCAGGATAACTGTCAGAGTTATTCGCATCAAGTTGTATCACAAGGCCATTCGTGATAAGACCCTTTTTTCCACGGTTTCCCACAAAAAAATTCCCAGTTTTACTCAAAAAGGGCATATCCTATTGTATGATATATTTATAAAAAATATACATCTATCATACACCACCTTTTTTTAAAAAAGGTGCGCCAAAAATAAGTTAGTTTTCCAAATCAGACTCAAGTCCCTTTCCTCCTTATCCGTAAGTACCATAATCACCCAACACAAGCCAAGCCGGTGTTCCGTTACTGCTGGTATTAATAATGGTAAACGTCTGGATTTCCTTTTTATTGGCACCAGGACTTGGAGTGGCATTATTGACCCAGTTGATGGTTTGTCCGGTTCCTCCAATTTGCATTGCACTGGCATAATATGGTGCGGCACCTTGGTTCAAAATAAGGGTCACCGTGTATGTGCGTAAATCAGTACTGGGCAAGTTGGTAATGTTTGCCGTAAAGTTTGCACTTATACTGCTGTGGTAAAAGATTGCACCGGTACTCCAATCGTGTGCCACAACCCCAGTTGCAGTTGTCTTTGTATTCAAGACTTCGCTAATTTGTTGGAAGGTGGTGGTTCCTGCAACGGTCAACGATGACACCGTTCCACCGCTGAAGATTGGACCTGTAGGACCGGTCATACCGGTAAACCCAGTCAACCCTTGGAGACCCGTTGGACCCGTACTTCCAGTAAACCCTTGCAACCCTGTGGGACCGGTAAACCCTGTCAAGCCTTGGAGACCTGTGGGTCCGGTCATTCCTTGACGTGCATATCCAAAGGCAATTTGGTCGATAACATCATTTTGCGTATATACTTGGAAGACTCCACGCAATGCACTTGTTCCAGAAATTAAAGCGTTTGTGTAGAATTGCACACCATTTTTATACATATATACCCCAGAATCTTGGGCAACAATTGTGAAAATGTCATTGGTTGTATATGTTGTTAATGTGGTGGGTGATGTGAGTGCATTATTGTAATACCCAATCACATTTCCACCTTGTAAGGATAGTGCATACGTGTATAATGTACCATTTGTGGATAATGCAATGGAGTAATCACCAGATACATGGGTCGCAACACGGAATGTTATAAATGTATTATTGTATGGGTAACTTTCGGAGGTCGTTGCCTTCGATGCAGCATCCCCTGAACCTGTTTTCTTAATCGAATTGCTGGTTGGGAAGGATAATGATCCAGAAGAATTATCCACAAGGGTAAACAATGCAGGGCCGTTATTTCCAGTAAACCCTTGCATACCTGTAGGACCGGTAAACCCTGTCAAGCCTTGGAGACCTGTAGGACCAGTTTCCCCTTGGATACCCGTTGGACCCATTAATCCTGTCATTCCTTGGATTCCAGTAGGACCGGTATCACCTTGAGGGCCAGTGGGGCCTGTAAAACCTGTGAATCCTTGGATTCCAGTATCACCTTGCATACCTGTAGGACCGGTTTCTCCTTGGAGGCCCGTTGGACCCATTGATCCTGTCATTCCTTGGAAACCTGTAGGACCTGTATTTCCAGTAAACCCTTGTAACCCTGTAGGACCACTTGGACCCGTAAACCCAGTCAATCCTTGGAATCCAGTGGGACCCGTACTACCTTGGAGGCCAGTAGGACCTATTGCTCCTGTCATCCCAGTGCTTCCTGTAGGACCTTGTACATTGGCAAGTTCCACGGCGTAGATGACCGGTCCTGCAACTTCTCCAAATTGAACGTCACCTCCAGCCAATGTTACTACCTTCAAACTGTATGTATAGGTTCCTGCGGCAACATTATCAATGGCTGATACACAATAAGGATTATTTTCATTTCCTGCGGATGATTCAAAATTCAAACCTGCACCAATGGCTGTCGAATCACGATATAAACGAAGGGTACCCCATCCTCCTGGAACCGATGGATTTGCATCCCCAGTTACGACCACTTGGACTGGGTTTCCGTTAGTTGTAATGGATGTTGCACTTACAACGGTGGCAGGTTTCGATTCTGCAACTGTAATGCTGATTTGCGACCCCAAGGTTTGGACATAATTGAGCGATGCCAAGGTTGGAGCTGGTCCAACCGGTCCTGTAAATCCCGTAGGGCCTTGGATACCCGTTGGGCCCGTAAACCCTGTAAGCCCTTGGAGACCCGTAGGTCCAGTTTCTCCTTGGATTCCAGCCAATCCTGTTGGCCCAGTTGCACCTTGCAAACCTGTCGGTCCGGTTGCTCCTGTACTTCCTACACTTCCAGTGTAACCAGTCGGTCCTGTACTTCCCACTACTGCAGGAATGGAAGAAACCGCACTCAATGAACGAATATCATCCACTTGCACAATTCGTGCCTTGACTGCATTAGTGTACGAATCACGTGTTTGGTAAATTACCTTTGCAATGGGGCGGAATTCGACTACAGGGAAACCAGTCAAATCTAAATCACTCCATGATACAACATCGGCGGCACCAATACTTCCGTATACATCTTGTCCCATAATGGAAACGGCTGGTGTATAGACCATATTGGTCGCAACAATCCATTGGACAATATAAGAATTATTACCAGCTTCAACAACGGACCAACTGCTTCCATTGTAGGAATTGTAATTGGGTCGGCCATTTCCGCCGATGGTCAAGGGATAATCATTGGCCGTCGATTTTCGCCAAGCAGAACCATTGATAAATAAGACGGGTAATTGTGCCGGTGCTTGAATATGTTGTTCCCAAATACCGGTTGGGCTTGCACTGTTGGTAATATCGACTTGTAAATCTTCGTCAAAGAAGGTACCGTTGGCAATCGAAAACTGTGCATCACTGTTTGTATTTCCTGTACCGGTAGTTATATAGTCGTACAGTTCAAAACCATTGGCAATGGCTGCTCCACGTGTGCGGTGTAAATATTCGTGGGTGGCCCAATCCATGACAATTCCGTGACGTTCATCAAAGAACATGCTTTCGGATGGGACAGATGCGTTATAATAAATATACGCAGTAGGTGCTTGTTGGTCCCATACAAAGAAGGATGTTTGATTTCCAAGATTTCCACTGGCATCAAAATAAATGTAATACAATCCAGTACTATTGGTTATGGTGGTGGATAGTGTACTTGATTTGATGAATCGTTGTCCTTTGACCCATATATTATAACTTCCACTGACTGGACTAATGCTAAATGTACGTGTGGAAATATCAAACGAAATATTACTCTTTGTACGGTCTTCATGACCCGTGGGTTCAGATGTTACTTCTTGAATGAGACTGTTGTATGATCCTGTCGGTCCTACGCTTCCTGTGTACCCTGTATCTCCTTGTAACCCTGTAGGACCAGTTACACCTTGTAATCCTGTCGGTCCTATACTTCCAGTGGGACCCGTTTCTCCTTGGCTTCCAGCCAATCCAGTGTACCCAGTAGGACCCGTTGCACCGGTTTCTCCTACACTTCCAGTTGCACCCGTATCACCCTGTAAACCTGTAGGACCTGTTGGTCCAGTATCGCCTTGCATCCCAGTTGCACCAGTATCACCTTGTAACCCTGTCGGTCCTGTATCACCCTGTAAACCGGTATCTCCAGTGTTTGCACTATTCACATAGTAACTTACATGGCATGTGCCGGTAAAATAGCCAGGACCGTTTTGTACAACAAGTCCACCAGAAACAGTATACACGCCACTGCTGTACGAAACATTATTTACTCCAATTGTACAATATGCACCGGTCGAATCCGTGACATTCAAGTAGGTTGTTTGCCAAGGATACAAGGACGACAATGATGTAAAGAAACTAGTTGCAAGTCCATAGGTACTTATTTCATTAAAGGAAATGGAAGCCGCCCATCCATCTAATTGTCCTGCAACGGATGAATTGCCTGCATCCCATACAAGCATGGTACCAAACCCTGGTGTACCCGTTGGCCCCTGTAAACCCGTAGGACCGGTATCTCCTTGCCGCCCAGTTGCACCTACAAATCCTGTAGGACCTGTGTTTCCAGCCATACCGGTTGGCCCAGTCGCACCCTGCAAACCAGTACTTCCTACAAATCCTGTAGGACCGGTTTCACCCTGCAAACCAGTATCACCTTGGCTTCCAGTGTACCCAGTGGGACCCGTATCACCCTGTAAACCGGTAGCTCCAGTATCTCCTACACTTCCAGCCAATCCAGTGTACCCAGTTGGACCGGTAGGACCCGTGTCTCCTTGGATTCCAGTTGCACCAGTATCTCCTTGCAAACCAGTTGGACCGGTTGCACCCGTATCACCCTGTAAACCGGTATCTCCTTGCAAACCAGCAGGGCCAGTATCTCCTTGTAATCCAGTGGGTCCATCCGTACCCGTAACGTATAGACTAATGTTCGAAAACACCGTGTTGTTGTTTCCAGAAGGATAGCCAACAAAGGTTCGTAAGATAAGATATTGTTGAGGAGAGCCGCCAGCAGTTGTGACTGATGTTTGTAAAATGCCATCGACGTAATAATATGCCATGGTGCTGGTAACATAAATGGAAAAGATGCTGCCTGATGCGAGCGTAACACTACCGATATTACCGCTTGGACTAAAAATATTGAGTTGGTTTCCACCCACGACAATACCATTATAATCGGATAATCCGAGACCCACAGATTCGGGACCAGGTGCAAACGATGGTGCTCCAGTCACGGTGGCTTGAAAGTATACACCAGAATGTGTTGTATTATACGATTCCACGGAAAAGACAGTTTGGGGATGGGATGTAAATGTCACATTGTTGGGGGAATTGATGATGGGATTTCCAGTAATGGTGGAAAGGTTAAAGAGGGCTGGACCAGTGTATCCTGTAGGACCAGTTGCACCTGTGCTACCTGCTAATCCTGTAGGACCCGTTGCACCAATTTCTCCAGTACTTCCTGCAATACCGGTAGGACCTGTCTCACCAGCCAACCCTGTAGGACCGGTACTTCCTATTGTACCTGTACTTCCAGCCAACCCTGTAGGACCCATTACACCAGTTGCCCCAGTAGCTCCCTGGCTTCCAGCCAATCCGGTTGGACCTGTGGCACCCGTGTTTGTTGCAAACCCTGCTGGACCCGTGTCCCCTGTGGCACCCGTTGGACCCACCGATAACCGTGTAATATTGGCGGTCGAGCCTGCCTTGATGGTAATATTTGATGTACCATCCACCAAAAAGTTCAAATAATCCCCTGCATTCAATTGTGTATACATCATTAATGGCATGGGGGCTGGAGATACCACATTGTATACGATCATTTGATAATTCCAAATGGATACACCATTCTTTTGGATGGTAAATGTTGTACTATCACCACTTGCTTGTGCAAGTGCAATAATCATATTTTCAATCGAATATGTACCCGCTGTGGAAACGGTAAAACGACCATTACTATTGTTAAATGTAATTCCAGACGATGTATTGGTTGTCCCAGTTGCTCCACTAAATATATCAAATTGGGTCGACAAGGAAGTGGAATCATTGGTACGTGTGAAACTGATGAGTTGGTCACTGCTTGCACCGATTGACCCTGCTGGACCCGTAGGACCTGTTACACCAGTTTCTCCTGTTGCACCTGTAGGACCCGTATACGATACTCCCTGGGGTCCTGTGGGTCCTGTTGCACCCGTATTGACAGCCGTACCATCAATTCCTTGAGGCCCCGTTGCTCCTGTCGGACCCGTGCGACCTGTTGGTCCTGTTGCACCGGTAAACCCTGTATTCCCTGTGGGACCAATGGTTCCATCGGTGGTAAACAATACGTTCGATACGTTAAAGGATGAGGGATACGTGCTTGTGGTCAAATGAAATCCATAGGAATACCCAGTGGTTGTGGTCAAGGTGGTTGTATAGACACTGACACCATTTACAAACCATGTATAATTGTTGGTACTGGTTAATCCACCATTGTATACGGCCGTCAATGTATCTCCTGCATTTACATTTTGCACCAATGTTTGTACACCGGCTTCCGTGTAACAGTATAACGAGGATACTGGACTGCCTTGTAAAATGACATCGAGGAATCGTGTACCACCACTATTTTTACGAGAAAGACGCACTTGACTGAAACTAAAGGTTGGAACCTTGAAGGAAAATGTGTATGGTTCACGTGCCACAGTTACACGAGTTGTATCCGCATACAATGTACCAGACGCTGTTTGTGTAATTGTGGTAGTATTATTGTCTGGATAACTCACACTAATGTTTGCAGCCGAGGGTGTAAATAATACAGATGGTGTTGCAACCCCAGTTGGACCCGTTGATCCTGTACCACCAATTCCTGCTGGACCGGTTGCACCAGTTGGACCTGCACTGCCGGTAAAACCTGTTGCTCCTGTTGCTCCGGTATTTACTGCTGTACCATCAATTCCTTGTGGACCGGTGGGTCCTGTTGCACCAGTGTCTCCTGTGTGTCCAATCATACCTGTATCACCCTGGCTTCCTGTCGCTCCTACAGAACCGGTGGGTCCTGTTGCACCAGTATTACCTTGACTTCCAGTTGCTCCTATAAAACCAGTGGGACCTGTAAATCCAGTGTCCCCTTGGTAACCCGTGGGTCCAGTCATACCTGTATCACCGGTAAATCCTTGTAAACCAGTGGAACCTGTTGATCCAGTATCTCCTTGGAAACCTGTAGGACCGGTCATACCCGTGTCTCCCTGGCTTCCTGCCATACCCGTGGGACCCGTTTCCCCAACAAAACCTGTGGGCCCTGTCATACCAGTATCCCCCAACCCTGTGGGCCCTATCATACCCGTTTCGCCTTGGAAACCTGTAGGACCGGTGGGTCCTGTTGCACCCAATCCAGTATACCCAGTAAATCCTGTAGGACCCTGAATACCCGTTTCGCCTTGGAAACCTGTAGGACCTGTTGCACCCAATCCAGTCGGCCCAGTACTTCCTGTCGCCCCTACGCTTCCAGCCAAACCGGTAGGTCCCATTGCACCGGTTGCTCCAGCAATACCTGTTGCCCCAGTCAACCCTCTTGCTCCAGTGACCCCTGTAGGTCCAATGGCACTGGCCAATTCGATTGCCGTCATGACCGGTCCACCTGCTTCTCCAAATTTAAAACTATTACCGTTAAACGTAGCCGTGATTAATTTACAAGAATATGTATACGTGCCAGCGGCAGGTGTATCGATAAACATGATATTAAAAGGAATATTTGCATTTGCAAAATTTGATTCAGTTTGCATAATTTGGCCTATCGCCGTCGAATCACGATACAATCGTATTTGTGCAAACGTATTTGCAGCCAAAGGATTAAAATCCGTTGCACACTTGATTTCCACAGGATTACCTTGGGTGGTAATTGCAACAGTTGCAATATTTGTGGGTAAGGTTGTACCACTTGCGATGGTTACGGAAGAAACCGAGGTTTGTGCATAATTGAGTGATCCAATGGCTGGTGCAGGACCGGTTGCACCCGTTGGACCCACCGACAAACGACTAATATTGACCGTTGTACCTGGCATCATACGCACAAGATACGAACTTACCGAGGACAAGAAATAAAAGTTCAAATAGTCGCCGGCATTCAAAAACAAACTAATCGAAATTGGCATAGGTGCAGGATCGACAGAACTGTGAATATAAATTGGATAGGACCATACATTTGCCCCATTCCGTGCAATGCTATAGGTAATGTTTTGTACTTGTTGTGTATCCACAATCATACCCAATTGAATATTGTAGTATCCACCCTTACTAAATGTGAAGCGTCCATTTGCCGCAGTAAAGGTAATTCCCAGTTGACTAATATTATTGGTAACGGTTGCGTTGCGGAAGACATCCCCAGTGGTACCCGTTAATGTTGCAAATGTATCCGTCTTTGTTACACTTAACAAGACATCACTATCTGCACCTGGTTGTCCTGCAGGCCCTGTTGGACCGGTCATACCGGTTAAACCCGTGGGACCCGTGTACGAAACACCTTGTGGACCTGTCACACCTGTGGCACCGGTGGGGCCAGCACTTCCTGTAGGACCCGTTGCACCGGTAAACCCAGTACGTCCTGTATGACCCGTTGCTCCAGTATCTCCTGTGAATCCACGTGCACCGGTTGGACCGGTTACACCTGTCGCACCTTGACTTCCTGTAAACCCAGTCGCTCCAACACTACCAGTTTCCCCACGTAATCCAGTTGGGCCCATAGCACCGGTAAATCCAATACTTCCAGTGGGACCTGTCATGCCGGTTTCCCCACGTAATCCAGTTGGACCTGTGAGACCAACACTTCCTGTGGGTCCAGTAACACCTGTTTCACCCCGTAATCCTGTGGGTCCAGTGGCTCCGGTATATCCTGTTACACCTGTGGCTCCTTGGAAACCCGTGGGACCCGTATCTCCTTGAACACCTTGAATCCCTTGAATTCCTTGAGGGCCGGTTTCACCACGACCAAACGGTACACCACTCGACCAGTCGCCCCATGTATCCGTATTTTTAATGTACAAAATACCGTTGGTGGTATCCAAGAATGCAAAGCCGGCAACTTCCCCATTGTAATAATCACGTGTATAGGGTGCAGTACCTCCAGTTAATCCTGTACCAGTAGGACCTTGTCCAGAAACGTTATAGGGGGTACCTTGATCTCCTTTTTCTCCCTGTGGACCAGTGGGACCGGTGTATCCTGTAAATCCTGTGGGGCCAATAAAACCGGTTGGACCGGTGTCTCCCAAACCAGTAGGACCCGTTGAACCGGTTTCTCCAATAAAGCCAGTGGGTCCAGTAAATCCAGTATCCCCTTGCAAACCGGTGGGACCCGTTGCACCCGTTTCACCCACAATTCCAGTAGGGCCAGTAGGACCCGTTTCACCTTGTAATCCTGTGGGACCCGTTGCTCCGGTTTCACCCTGAAATCCAGTAGGTCCAGTCATACCAGTATCGCCTTGTAAACCAGTAGGACCGGTTTCACCCTGCAACCCAGTATCTCCTTGGAAACCTGTAGGACCAGTATCACCCTGACTTCCAACCAACCCTGTTGCCCCTGTAGGACCGACTTCACCTGTATCTCCCTGGCTACCTGTGGGACCAGTTTCTCCGGTAGGACCCATTTCACCCGTATAACCCGTATAACCGGTATTACCACGTTTTGCGAGTAGTGACCAATCCGCATTGGTTCCAGGGGTCGAAGCAATGTTGAAATCGACCACACTAATCCAACTGCTTTCATCGTAATATACCACATCATTGATATAGTATGTGGTGGAATTACTCCATACATCTTTCCATACAAATGAAATTCCAGCACTACCTGTCATACCTTGAATTCCTTGGGGACCGGTTTCACCCGTAGGCCCAGTAAATCCAGTATCCCCTTGAATTCCTTGGATACCTTGTCCACCGATTTCACCAGTAGGCCCAGTAAATCCAGTATCCCCTTGAATTCCTTGGATACCTTGTGGACCCGTATGTCCCGTTGCACCTGTTTCACCTACGCTTCCAGTCGGACCTGTAGGTCCAGTTTCACCTTGTAAACCGGTTGCTCCAGTTTCACCTTGTAAACCAGTAGGCCCAGTTTCACCTTGTAAACCAGTAGCTCCAGTATCTCCTTGTAAACCGGTTGCCCCAGTGTCTCCTTGTAACCCAATTGAACCCGTTGGTCCTACACTTCCAGTTGGCCCAGTCATACCCGTATCTCCTTGTAAGCCAGTTTCACCTGTATGTCCTTGACTTCCTGTAGGGCCAGTATCACCCTGGCTTCCAGCCAATCCTGTTGGTCCTACACTTCCAGTGGCTCCAGTCATACCCGTATCTCCTTGGCTTCCAGCCATCCCTGTGGCTCCAGTATGACCTGTTGCACCTCCTGGACCATAGGTGATTAAACCATTATTGGTATCATAATATAAAACATTCGAGGTTTGGGTATTTTGAAGAAGTGGAGCATACACTTGACCATCGCTTTGAATGGTAAACAAGGTGGTTCCACTTGCCAATGCCACAGGTTGAATACCAAGGCCTGATTTGAAGGAAAAGTTTGTATTTGCGGTTTCAGATCCAATCACAAAATCATTTCCCCCTGCATTTCCGTAGGTACCAAACATGGTTGTGTATTGATTACTAACCGCTAAATCAAATACAATATTACGGTTTGAATCACCGGATGTAAAATGATATGCAGTTTGGGTTGCACTGTTACTGGGGTCAAAGTTTTCATTTACACTAAAACCATTGGAGCCATGGGGGTAAAAGACTTGTTGGGCAAGATTGAGTTGACTATCGATTTGTAATGTACCTGGTACATATGCGTTTTGTACCGTCAATTGTGTACCATCAAATGTCATATTACTGGAACCGGCAACGGAACCACCAGAATTGTACAATACTTGTGTATCGGTTCCGCCAATTGGACCGGCAGGACCGGTGTCCCCTTGAATACCGGTTGGTCCAGTATCCCCCTTTGTTCCAGTGTGTCCTGTATCCCCATCACGACCAATATAGCCTGTTGCTCCAGTCGGACCTTGTAACCCAGTAGGACCCGTGTCACCATCACGACCAATATAACCCGTAGCACCCGTGGGTCCTACACTTCCAGTGGCACCAGTATCCCCTTGGGTACCAGTGGGACCAGTGTCACCGTCACGACCAATATAGCCAGTAGGACCGGTATCACCCTGACTTCCAGCCAACCCAGTGGCTCCAGTATCTCCTTTTTGTGTAAAGAGTTGCCAACGAACCGGATCATCAGGAGGAGAACTTCCTGAATTTCCATTTCCTGCGATTTTAATATAAGTACTTCCACTTACATATACAATATCAACATCCGAAATGTAATATCCAGTAGGATCCCAATTACCTCGCCATACAAGGCCAGACCCTTGTGGTCCAGTCATACCTGTATCTCCTACACTTCCAGTGTAACCCGTAGGACCTTGTTCACCAGTAGGTCCAGTATCCCCTTGGGCTCCAGTGGGTCCTGTATCCCCTACACTTCCAGTGTCACCTTGCAAACCAGTAGCTCCTTGTAATCCAGTAGGACCTTGTTCACCCGTAGGTCCAGTATCCCCATCACGACCAATATAACCCGTGGGTCCCGTCGACCCTTGTAAACCAGTCGCCCCAGTATATCCAACATTTGTATATCCAAATGTAATATTTTGGAATCCATCCCCAATTGTATTGAGTACAAGATCCAATTTATAGGATCCAGTCACATATGGACGTGTGTATAAAATGCTTCCATTTTTATAATATTCAATTCCAAATGGGGTTGCAATCATTGAAAATGTATCCGATAATGACCATGTACCAATCGACACACCAGACCCATTTACAAGTCCATACAGTTGACCACCAGGAAGAAATGAAAAGTGGTATGTATTGATGGTATTATTCAGACCAAAGTATTGACCATTTGTAGGAGAAGATACGAGTTTTGCACTGCAAAAAACGGTTGGGTAACTTTCGGTCGAATTTACCACAGCACCCCCTGACCCACCTGTTCGCATTACCATATTTGCAGATGGATATGATACTTTTGATGTATCACCTGTAAGTGTAAATAATGCAGGACCTGGATTACCTGTACTTCCATTTACACCTGTAGGTCCAGTTGAACCTGTAGGTCCCCCAAGTAATAAATTATATACAATTCCAGTCGCTCCTGTACTGTTATATTTGACACCATAAATACTATTTTCATCACTGTAAATACGCCATCCACCGGTATATCCTGTCGTGCCAAATAATACGTATTGGGTATTCAACCCTTCACTGGTTTGTAATGCACCGCTATTATCCGAAAGTAATTGACTGCCAATATGCAATGAATTACTTCCCACGTATACATCACGAACACGGAAGGACGGTGACCCAATTGTAAATAAATCATCCACCGATGGAATGAGATTTCCAGAAAATTCAATTGTTCCAGTACTACCATTCATTTCCGTCACAGAAACCAATCCATTATAATAATACAAATCATCATCTGAATTGTATACTAACATGGATCCGGTACCCAATCCTTGAATCGAAATTCCTCCTGGACCGGTTGGACCTGTTGCACCAAATCCTGCAACACCGGTGGGACCCGTTGGTCCAATTTGCCCCGATGCACCGGTGGGACCCGTATTGCCGGCTTGACTAATACTGGTTGTGGTAAATGCATAGGTATCGATATCTTCAAAATATAAATACAAATTGTCACTGGAAGAGCCCAAATGGTTGTAAAATAATTTAATGACCACCGAATCATTGGCCGCCACGGTTGTGGTGGGTACCTTGACACTTAATTCAATGTCTTGGTATTGAACTGGACTTGTTGAACTATATACATTGATATTTACTGCCGAGGTTGTAGCCAATAATGTTTCACTTCCACCGCTACTACGTGTATAGACACTTGCAAAGACACTAAATACATCAGCACTTGTCGTATTTGCATACAATTGTAAAGTCCACAAACCACTGGGGATTGGACTCGTGAGTACACGAGTGGTGGCAAATCCACGAATCAAGGTTCCAGATTCGGTACTGCTGCTTGCAACCGAAATGGTCTGCTTTCCAGCATTGGTCAGGTTGTCTCCCAGTAATTTGTACGAGCTAATGCCAGACGATTCACTTTCGTTGAAAAAGAGTAATAAACCATTCGACCCACCTTGTGCACCAATATCACCTTTTGGACCTGTTGCACCAGTCGACCCTGTAAATCCTTGTGCACCGGTGGGTCCAACACTTCCTGTGGGACCTGTTGAGCCCGTTGGCCCAGTGTCACCGGTTGGCCCAGTACGACCGGTAGGACCGGTGGGACCAATGGCACCTTGACGACCCGTAGGACCGGTGTATCCTGGAACACTAATACTTGTCAATACATTACTATAACTGGTGGGTCCTTCATAATAGGTTCGTAATGTATCACTACTTGTACCAATGTGTGTTGCAAATACTTTGACCACTACAGAATCACCATCGACCACTGCAGTTTCTGAAATATAGGTTGTCATTTCCACATATTGGTATTGTAATGGACTGGTACTACTCAACACACTCAAGTTGACCGGTGCACTACTTCCAAGCAATGTTTCCACACCTCCACTTAATTTATACACTGCAGCATATAATGTAAAACGATTGGGTACACTTACATTTGCATACACACCAATATCCCAAATGCCATACGGAATTGGGTTTTGGAGATTATAATCCGTTGCAAATTCACTGACAAGGACGGTTTCGGATGCACTACTGGTCGTAGTTACCGTTTGAACTCCTGCGGTAGATGGTTCCAGTGCTAATAATTTATAACTACCTGTGGGTCCACTCGTACTGTAATTCATGTACAAGACACGTCCGGTGGTAAATCCTTGGAGTCCCACTGGACCGGTAAATCCGGTAAATCCACGTGTACCTGTGGGTCCAAGATTACCAGTTGGGCCGATTGTTCCGGTAGGACCTGTAAGACCCGTTGGACCCGTTTGACCTGTAGCACCGGTCGACCCTGTATCTCCTGTATCACCTGTATACCCAGTGTACCCTGTATAACCTGTAAAACCGGTGTATCCTGTGACACCTGTAGGTCCGGTAAAACCAGTTGTACCTCGAATTCCAGTAGGACCAGTCATCCCTGTAGGTCCCGTTGGTCCCGTATACCCTGTGTATCCTGTTGGACCCGTACCACCGGTACTTCCTGTATTTGCAGCTTCTCCTGGGATTCCTTGAGGGCCGGTGTATCCCGTGTAGCCTGTATAACCGGTATAGCCCGTGTACCCTGTCGGCCCAGTTGGACCACGAATACCACCATACGGTAACAGATTCCATGTTCGTACACCATCCCCAATTTTAAATAAATCTGTATCACGCTCAAGCCCAATTTCCCCATTTGCCAATAATGGGTTTGCCGTGGACCACTCTGAAGCAGTACCACGACGTAATTGCAGACGTACGTAGGGCATTCTACTGATACTTTCAATTTCAATTATTCTTTAGACCACGCACATCACCATGATCATGAATCGGGGTATTATAAAATTTATAAACATATACAATTGTATTTATAAATTTTAAATATAATTTATACAATATCAAAACATACAATTACAAATAATTTGTAACACGCAAAATATAACGTACAGTTCCACGAATCACTTGTAAATTCACTGCAAATGTGGGAACACTCAAGGAAGATGGAAAGGTGATTGCAAAGAAACTGGGTCCTTCTTTATCCATTTCAAAACTGCGAGTGGCTTCAATATCGGTGGTACGAATCAATTGTGTTGTTAATCGTAAACCGGTTGTATAAGGTGGGTCTGGAATGGCAATCCAATAGAGCCAACGGAAATTGTCTTTAATATCTTGCCATGTATATCCTCCACCAATGGTATAATCTTGATTTTGTAAATTGCCTTGATCGAAAATGACTTGTTCGAAAATGTACGGTAATGGACCGGTAGGACCGGTTTCTCCTGTGGGTCCTCCAAAGGGACCCGTGGGGCCAATAAATCCGGTGGGGCCCGTATCTCCTGTCGGACCGGTTCCTAATGCACCCGTGGGACCCGTTGCACCCGTCAGTGTTGCATCTCCAGGAATTCCTTGGGGACCTGTTTCACCCGTGGGTCCGGTTTCCCCCGTTTCACCGGTAGGTCCAGTACCAATAGGTCCAGTTGCACCCGTGGGCCCTGTACGCCCAGTCGGACCTGTCATTCCAGTGGGTCCAGTACCAATCGGACCTGTAAAACCGGTCGGTCCCGTAAATCCTGTGTTTCCAGTTGGACCGGTGAAACCAGTTTCCCCTGTGGGGCCTGTGCCAAGTGGTCCGGTAAAACCTGTCGGACCGGTCATACCCGTTTCCCCCGTGGGTCCAGTACCCAATGGCCCTGTAAAACCGGTGGGTCCGGTAAACCCAGTCATACCGGTATCCCCTTGAATTCCTTGAATTCCCTGCGGTCCCTGTGGTCCCGTTTCACCCCGTCCAAAAGGTACACCGTCAGACCAATCCGCCCATGCATCCGTGTTTTTAATATATAAAACACCGTTGGTGGTATCCAAAAAGGCAAACCCAGCCACTTCTCCATTATAATAATCACGTGTATGCGGCCCTGTAGGACCCGTCAATCCTGTACCGGTAGGTCCAATACCAGAAACGTTATACGGTGTTCCTTGGTCACCACGGTCACCTTTTGGTCCAGTCGGCCCTGTATCTCCTGTCATACCCGTCATTCCCATACGACCTGTGGGGCCGGTCATTCCTGTCATCCCAGTTTCTCCTGTGGGACCTGTTCCGAGCGGCCCCGTAAAACCAGTAGGTCCCGTTGCACCGGTATTTGCTGCAACCCCAGGAATTCCTTGTAGACCCGTTGGACCGGTATCCCCTGTATCTCCTTTATATGCAACCCGTCCTTCCATACCGGTAGGTCCAGGCGGACCTGTTACACCGGTAGGACCTCGTGGACCCGTTGCACCGGTAAATGTTGCAAATCCAGGAATTCCTTGGGGTCCTTGTGGCCCTGTAGGACCGGTTCGACCCGTTGGACCTGTACCCAATGGCCCCGTTGGACCGGTAAAACCCGTATCTCCTGTAAAACCGGTGGGACCTGTCCCAAGTGGTCCAGTAAAACCCGTAGCACCAGTAAAACCCGTTGGCCCGGTTCCTAAAGGCCCTGTCGGCCCTGTAAGTCCTGTAAAACCCGTTGCACCGGTATTTGCTGCAAACCCAGGAATTCCTTGTGGACCCGTGCTTCCTGTAGGACCTTGTGGGCCCGTTGCACCTGTATTGGCAGCGGCTCCTGCAGGACCGGTTACACCAGTTGGACCGGTATTTCCTGTAACACCATTAATACCCGTCGGACCGGTTCCTAATGCTCCTGTGGCTCCGGTAAAACCACGAATTCCACCGTAGGGGCGAGCATTCCATGGATCCACTCCATTTCCCACTTTAAATAAATCTGTATCCGTTTCCAGACCAAATTCACCGCTTGCCAGCACCGGATTTACCGACGCCCATTGTGACGCCGTTCCACGGCGAAATTGAAATGTTATAAAATTGGGAATACTCATAACACTCTACCTATTTT
>JACCDP010130686.1_pt1 | contig 17544 bp, 16 predicted proteins | sample 7445841 | NCBI WGS metagenome assembly JACCDP01 (sample SAMN15323441, study PRJNA562643) | freshwater metagenome | isolation source: river surface water | place: USA:Blue River Watershed | collected 2017-08-17 | reverse complement strand
GGAAGGATGAGCTTTCGCGCTGTGCGCGATGGAATTGGGTGTTCGCCTCCAAGGCTCGCTGCGGCCCGATCCCGCTCCGCTTGGGTTTTGGTGGGCTCCGCGGGATCAGGCCTTCGCGCGCTGAGGAGGCTCTGGGGAGGATGAGCTTTCGCGCGGTGCGCGATGGATGAGGCTGTTCGCCTCCAAGGCTCGCTGCGGCCTCATCCCGCTGCTGCCCGGGTTTTGGGTGGGCTCCGCGGGATCGGGTTTTTGTTTTATGGGAAACCTGGGAGAAGAAACCCACTGTCGACGCACCGGTGCGTGCGGTGCGGTTTTTGGGGTAATGAGGCGGGTAGGACCGTTTTTGGAGGGCCCCAACGGGGCACGGCATACCAGCCCGGGGTGGAACCCCGGGTATGGCAAAGAAGCAGCCGTAGCGTTCTGAAGGAACGCCGCATGGCGCTCAAGACCGTCCGCTGGCGCACTGGGATGCAGTGTGCACTCAGAACGCCAGCTGAACCCCACGCCCCATCCGGACCATCCTTGCCCGTGCCAGTGCACGCCCCCATGCTGACGCCGCGGAATCAGACTTTTTGGAAGACTATGAAATTCGGCTACCTCATCGACATGGACGGTGTGATCTACCGCGAAAATCGGCTGATCCCCGGGGCGGTGGAATTCGTGAATGCGCTGCTGAGCACGGGTACCCCGTTTCTCTTCCTCACCAACAATTCCGCGCCGACGGCCGAGGACCTGACGGTGCGGCTGCGCCATCTCGGTGTGAACGGGCTTTCTCCGAAACATTTCTACACCTCCGCCATGAACACGGCGGATTTTCTGGCGGAGACGCACCCCAGTTGCTCGGTGTTTGTCATTGGTGAGGGAGGTCTCTTGACGGCCCTGCACGACTACAAGATCGCCAACGATGCCATCCGGCCGGATTACGTGGTGGTGGGAGAAGGGGCTGCGACCACCGAAAAACTGGCCAAAGCCCATGAGTGCATCGAGCGGGGCGCCCGACTCATTGCGACCAATCCGGACAATTGGTGTCCGGTGTCCGAGGAGAAGACCCGCCCCGGTGCGGGGGCCATCACCGCCTTCCTGGAGGCCAGCACGGGTTCTCGCGCCTACTATCTTGGGAAACCCAATGGCTACATGTTCCACCGGGCCCGCCGCAAACTGATGGAGTCGGCCCTGAACTTTTCCGGTCCTGTGGCCATGATTGGCGACACCATGGAGACGGACATTCGGGGCGCGGTGGAGGCGGGGTTGCACGGGTTCCTGGTGCTCACCGGTTCCACCCAAATTGAGAATGTCTGCGACTATGTGTACCAACCGAGTCGCATCCTCCAGAGCGTGGCCGACCTCACCGAAGAAATCCTCACCGGCAAGGCGGCCAGCCATTTTGAAACCACCTTGGGTGCACCGCGCAACACAGGTGGCAAGTCAGGTCATCGGCATCAGACCGATGTGTTTGCGTTCCACAAACCCCGTCCTCGACCGGCGATGACCAAGTAGCCGAGCCCTTTTGGGGGCGCTGTCGTCATCGCGGTGAAAAGATCCCGATCAGCGAAATGTGATCAGCGAATTCCGATCACCGGATGATCCGAAGGATGCCGTAGGCCAGCAGGGCGGTCACGGGCAGGGTCAGCACCCAGGCCCAGAGGATGCGCTCGACCACGCTCAGGTTGAGGGCGCTGAAGCGTTTGGCGCAGCCCACACCCATGATGCTGGTGGTAATGGCATGAGTGGTGGAAACCGGCATCCCGAAATGCCCGGCAACACTCAACACCGTGGCGGCAGTGGTTTCGGCCGCAAATCCATGCACCGGTTGGAGCTTCACCATCTTGTGCCCCATGGTCTTGATGATCTTCCAGCCACCGGCGGCCGTGCCTGAGGCCATGACCAGCGCGCAGGTGATCTTGATCCAGGTGGCGATGCCTTCCTTGCCGCTGGCGTCATTCACCATGGGATGGGCCAAGAAGTCGGACCATGCGGGCAGGTCTTTGAGGATGCCGGATTTATCGGCGCCGACGAGCGCCAAGGCGATGATGCCCATGGTCTTTTGCGCATCGTTGCTGCCGTGGCTGAAGCCCATGTAGGCGGCGCTGGCCAACTGGGCCTTGCCGAAGACGCGTGTCACCCAGCGAGGCGTCCACGAGCGCAGCAGCAGGTAAAGCAGGGTCATGACCAACAAGCCCACCAGCAAGCCCATCACAGGGGACAAGAACATGGGGATGACGACCTTGTAGAGCAGTCCGTCGTATTTGTACCAAGGCATCCCTTCCTTGACCTTGGAAAAGATCACGACCGCGAGATTGTTGTCGGCCGCCGCGAGTCCGCCTCCGACCAGACCTCCGATGAGCGCATGACTGGAGCTGGAGGGAAGTCCGAACCACCAGGTGACCAAGTTCCAGATGATGGCCCCCAGCAGCGCGGCCACGAGCGCCTTCTGGGAAAGGTCGATTGGGATGAGTTTCTGGTCGAGCAGGCCTGAACTGATGGTCTTGGCCACCGCGGTTCCGTAGAGGGCTCCGATGAGGTTGGTGATGGCTGCCAGTCCGATCGCCATTCGGGGCGTCAGCACCTTGGTGGAGACCACCGTGGCGATGGAGTTGGCCGTGTCGTGGAAGCCGTTGATGTATTCGAACACCAGGGCCACCAGGATCACCGTCAGCAGCAAAGTCATGGAACGGGGAAGGCGTCAGGAGTTCTTGAGCACGATTTGCACGATGATGTTTCCGGCATCACGGCAACGGTCGATGACCTTCTCGAGGAGGTCGTAGAGGTCTTTCAACGCCACCACGCTGATGGCATCATGGGGTGTGTTGTAGAGGTCCTTGAGACGCTCGACCATGAGCTTGTCGGCCTGTCCTTCGAGATACTGGAGCTTGAGGTTCTGGTCCTTGATCTTCGCCAGATCGGGCGAGGAGCGGAGTTCCCGCACCATCAACTCCAGTGTCTCCATGGCTTGCTGAAGGAGTTCAGACTGACGTTGGAAAGCGCTTTTGGGCAGGTTTGGGGGGCTGATCTGGAAGCGTTCTGCAAACTTCTCCAAGGTCTTCGGAATCTTGTAGAGGGCCAGAGCCAGCGCATCGATGTCCTCGCGCTCCAAGGGGGTGACGAAGGTCTGGGTGAGACGTTCGCTGATTTCCTCGGTGATGCGCTTTTCCTTGCGACGCACGATGGCGAACTGATCCAGAGCAGCGGGGTCGGGCGAGGCGAGGTTCCTGACGAAAATCTGGACGCTTTCGTGGGCTTCACCGGCGCTCTGTTCGAGCAGGTCGAAGAAGATGTCGCCGCCGCCTACCAGTCGTTGCAGTGAAATCATTGCTGTAATGTCGGGGGTTGAGTGTGTCGAAACGGTGTCGAAAAGGTGAACGGACGGTGAGTTTTAGACGAGTCAGCGGAAAGCATCCGGCACCGATTCCGGGATGCCCACCATTTCCCGGTAATCGGTGATGATGCGCAGGACCTCTTCCGCCGAGTCGGCCAGTTTCAACAGGTCGAGGTCGCCAGCGGAAATCATGCCTTGAGCCTCCAGAGTGGAACGCAGCCAGTCCAGCAGGCCTTTCCAGTAATCACGGCCGACCAAGATCAACGGGAAACGCGGGATGCGGTGGGTTTGGATCAACGTGGCGATCTCGAAGAGTTCGTCGATGGTGCCAAAGCCGCCGGGCATGAAGACGAAGGCCACGCTGTATTTCACCAAGGCAACCTTCCGGATGAAGAAGTAGTGAAAATGGATGGCCACATTGGAATGCGGGTTGGGCTTCTGCTCCTTGGGCAAAACGATGTTCAGCCCCACGCTGATCCCTTGGGCTTGGGAGGCTCCTTTGTTGGCAGCTTCCATGATACCGGGACCGCCGCCCGTGATGACAGCGAACCGCTCCCGAGCCAGTGCCGCCGCGATGGCTTCAGCCATGCCATGGTAGGGATCCCCCGGTTGGGTGCGGGCCGATCCGAAGAGGGTGACGGCTGGTGGGAGCCGGGAGAGCGTGTCGAAGGATTCGACGAATTCCGCCATGATCTTGAAGACCCGCCAAGGATCCTCGTGGATGCGTTGTGAGTGGGAGGCCTCCATGAAGTGTCGGGAAACTAGCCTTTTGCTGGACCAGGGTCAGCCGGAGAATGCCCTGCTTGCGGCTGCCGAGAAGGATTCCGCAAATGGTGCCGCACCAATAGCCGCGCGAACGCCACCAGCGGCCGGTCCTCGATGAGGCTTCCGAAGCGCAGGTGGTCGGACCCGCTCTGGGCCAGGCCCGTCAATTCGCCGACGCCCCGGAGCTTGAAATCGAGTTCGGCCAGTTCGAATCCGTCATCGGTCTCGGAGAAGGCCTTGAGCCGGTGATCCGGTGGGACGGGACCGGAGGTCCTCGCCGAAGCAGTTGGCGATGCTGACGCCTTGCCGCTCACCAAGATGCAATGGCTCTCGGCGGCCCCACGCCCAATCCGCCCGCGCAATTGGTGCAACTGGGCGAGCCCGAACTGTTGGGCGTTTTCGATGAGCATGAGCGTGGCTTGCGGCACGTCGATGCCCACCTCGATGACCGAAGTGGCGACCAAAGCTTGGATTCGGCCGGCCCGGAATTCCGACAGCACGCGTTCCTTTTCCTCGGGCGGCATCCGGCCGTGGAGTTTGCCAACGACCCGTGGTTCCAAAGCCTTGCTGATCCGCGGGTATTCGGTTTCCACCGATTTGGCGTCCTCCTCGCCGTTGTCGAGGATGCGCGGATACACGATGTAGGCCTGATGTCCGCGCTCGATCTCCCGACGGAGAAAGGCCCAGACCTTGGGAAGTGCGTCGGGCGTCCGCAGGTGCGTCCGGATCTTGCCGCGGCCCGGGGGCTTCTCATCGAGCACGCTGATGTCGAGGTCGCCGTACAAGGTCAGCCCGAGGGTGCGGGGAATGGGCGTGGCGGTCATCACCAGCAGGTGTGGATAGCGGCCCTTGCGCAGGAGCCGTTCTCGCTGGGCCACGCCGAAGCGGTGTTGCTCGTCGATGATGACCAGTCCGAGGCGCTCGGGCAGGAAGCCCGATTCGATGAGGGCGTGGGTGCCCACGGTGAGGCCCACGTCGCTGAGACCGAGGTTCAAGCCGGGTTCGGAGCGCGACTTCACGCTGGCAGTCCAAAGATGAACCGGAATTTGTAGCGGTTCGAGCCATCGCCGGAAGTTGGCGTGAAGCTGCTGGGCCAGGATTTCGGTCGGAGCCATCACCACGGCCGAATATCCGCTTTCGAGCGCCATCAGCGCAGCTGCGGCTGCCACCAGCGTCTTGCCCGAACCCACGTCGCCCTGGAGCAGTCGGCGCATGGGCACGGTGCCACCCATGTCTTCGCGGATTTCGCGCAATACCCGGTTTTGTGCCTGAGTGGGTCGGAACCCGAGGCGCGTCAGAAAAGGGCGCATGAGCGAATTGTCGCCTTGGCAGGGCAGGGCGGTGGCCTTGGATTCCAGATTGAGGCGGCGGCGCTGGATCTCGAATTGCAGCGCGATGAACTCGTCGAGCGCGAGCCGTTGCCGGGCCCGTTCGGCATCGGTGTCGGATGCCGGAAAATGCAAATCCCGGATGGCCTGCGCCCGCGAAGGCCACTCTTGGGCAAGGAGCGGTATTTCCTGCTGGCCGTCCGCGGAGGCAGTCCAGCCCGACCGGCTGGCTTCGACCAACAAGTCTGGATCCTCTTCCGGGATGCGGTCGCCAAAGGCTTTCAGCGCGTTCCAGGCGATCCATCGACGAGCCCTCTGGGTGAGTCCGTCGGTGAGACTGTAGAGGGGCACCCATCGGCCCACGTGCAAGCTGGGTTCCTCGGCCGAATCGGCGGCCGCGGCAGAGAGCATCTCCGGATCGGTTTCCCGGGTGACCGATGAGAGTGTCTCGGTCTCCGGATGGTCCATGGCCTTGGGGCGCAGCGAGCGGACCTTGCCGTGCACCACCAGTTCATCGCCCACGTCGAAGAATCGTTCCATTTGAGGCAAGTTCCACCAGCGGCAATGCAGGTGAGCGCTGCCGTCGTCGAGGATGACTTCGAAGACGCTGCGCCCGGTGCGCGCGAAGGTCTTGTTGCCCATCGCGATGACCTTGCCCGACACCGTGGTTTTCTGGCCTTCCTGAAGCTCGCGGATCTTGCTGAATTGGCGTCGGTCTTCGTGGCGGCGTGGCGCGTCCAGCAGCAGATCGCCCACGGTGAGGATGCCCCGTTTGGCCAACAGGCGTGCCCGCGCCGAACCCACCCCGGCTACCGCCGACACCGGCGATTCCAGGCCGGCCGTTTCCTCGGAGGCGTGTGCCCCGGTGCTGGTCATTGCGGCAACGGGAGCAGCATCGAGTGCCGATTTCGGCACTGGTGCATGCTCTGGTGTCGCAGCGTTGTTGGTCTCCTTCCCCATGCAAGTTCCCGGGCAAACTCTCCGTCAGCCCTCCGATTCGGGGCAACCTTGAAGGCTATGGGCAGGATATCTGAGATGGCATGCCGGTTGCCCGATGGGCATTCGTGGTGGAGGTGGTGTGAAGTCTGTTTCACAAGCCGGGGCGGCAGAGCGGGTTGGGCGGACACGAGGCGAGCGAAGAACTTGCCAACCTTGGTGATGACGACCTCCTCTCAGTTCTCGATCCACGCGGAGACTCGGGCGAAATCGTTCCGAAGCTCTCTGACCGTGGCTGTCTTCATGGTGATACAAAAAGGTGTCACCACGCTGACGCTGTCAATGCGGTCACCCACTGGGGGACAGCGGTGAGCGCCGGTCTTCGTGTGTCCGTGTGGCCGATCACTCTATCGGGGACAAAGTGGTCAAATCGGGGAAATAGGTGCGGAGATAGCCGCGATCGATGGCGGCGAGACGGTCGGCCTGCACACTGGCGTGAGCGGCGATGAGAAAGTCCGGGATGAGGTGCTGTCGTGGTCCACCTTCCCGCCGGTACCGTAGGAATATCTGGCCTGCGCGGTAAGCAGCAGCAGGGGTGATGGGATCATGGAAAATGTGGAGGCGGTCCAAGTCGGCGAGGGCCGATTCCACGCTGGGATAGGCGATGGAGAACTCGGCGAAAGCGATCGGGGAGATGATCAATTCGCCTTGAAGGGCCGCCAGTTGAAGGCTGTTCCGCCAAGCCTCCCAACCGGGTTGTTTCCGGTACAGGACGATCAGGACCGAGCTGTCGAGGGCGGTGCGCATGGCGGCGGCTGTTCAAGGCTGGGCGGATGAGGGCAATTCGACCGGTCCCCTCAATTGGTCCAGGACCTCTGGGATGCTCAACCCGGCCCACGGGTCCGTGGCATCGGTTCCAAATTGCTCCCAGGCTTCGGCCGGAATGGCCTTGGTGGCTTTCAAAAATGGGGAGGTTTCATCGAATTCCAGGATGTCGCCCGGCTTGAGGTGAAGACGGTTGCGGATGTCAATGGGGATGGTGATTTGGCCTTTGGAAGTAAGAGTGGCCTGCATTGTAAAAAAGTAAGAATTGAAAGTAAGGAATTCAACAGAGATTTGTGACCCAAGGCATTCACCGCTCGCCGCTGCTCCTCCTCTTCCTTTCGGGTTGGTCTGCGGAGTGGGCGGGGATACGATTTCAGGATCCATGGCTACCATCGCTGTTTTGGGGACGTTTGACACGAAGGGGGAGGAGCATCGCTATGTGGCGGACCGCATCCGGGAGCACGGGCATTCGGTGCTGCTCATCGATGTGGGTACGCTGGGGCCGGCGACGCTGGAGGCCGAGATTTCCCGCGAATTGGTGGCCCGTGAGGCCGGTGCTGACTTGGCCGCGGTGGTCGCTCGGCGTGATCGCGGCGAGGCGGTGGCCCTGATGACCCGGGCGGCTCCGTTGGTGCTGGCGCGGTTGCAGCGCGAGGGCCGCATCGACGGAGTGATCTCGCTGGGCGGCGGTGGAGGTACGGCCATTTGCACGTCGGCCATGCGCGCGCTGCCCGTGGGTTTTCCCAAGCTCATGGTTTCCACGTTGGCCAGCGGCAATACAGCCCCCTACGTCGGCGTGAAGGACATTGTGATGATGCCCAGCGTCGTGGATGTGGCGGGCATCAACCGGTTGTCGCGCGTGATTCTCGCCCAGGCGGCCGGGGCCATTTGCGGCATGGTGTCGGCGCGTCCTCCCGAGGCCGTGCTCAAGCCCGTGATCGTGGCCTCGCAGTTTGGCAACACCACGGCGTGTGTGACTCGGGCCCGGGAGATCCTTGAGGCCGCCGGCTATGAGGTGATGATCTTCGCAGCCACGGGCACGGGCGGGCGAACGCTGGAGTCGCTGGTGGAGAGCGGGCTTGTGTCGGGCGTGTTGGATATCACCACCACCGAATGGGCCGATGAACTCGTGGGCGGAGTCTTGAGTGCCGGCCCCACGCGCTGCGAGGCCGCGGCCCGTGCGGGGGTTCCGGCGATCATCACGCCGGGATGCCTCGACATGGTCAACTTCGGCGAACCGGCCTCGGTGCCCGCTCGATTCGCAGGCCGCCGATTTTACCACCACAACGCCCAAGTCACGCTCATGCGCACCAACCCAGAAGAGTGCGCTCAGTTGGGGCGGATCTTGGCCGAGAAGTGCAATGGGTCGAAGGGCCCGATCCGGGTCTTCATTCCGCTGCGGGGCATCAGTGTCATCAGCGCCCCGGGGCAGCCGTTCCATTGGCCGGAAGCCGATGTCGCGCTCTTCGAAGCTTGGAAGTCGAACCTCCGTCGGGACATTCCCGTGACCGAGTACGATGGGAACATCAACGATCCGGAGTTTGCCCGCCTGTGCACCGAGGGGCTGCTGGCACTGATGCGCCGCTGACCGCGGGGCCCGTCTCAAAACCCACTCTCTGAACCGAAGCCACTCCCATGACGATCGTTCTTGATCCGCGCTGCATCGGCTACCATCAGCCCGGTCATCCCGAGAAGCCCAACCGCGTGGCCCGGACGGCTGACTTGCTGCGGCTGCAGAAATCGATCGCGCTGCAATGGGCCGAGCCCGCGGAGGTTTCCGATGCACTGCTGCTGCGGGGACACACGCCCGAACACCTCGCCCGATTGAAGGTGGAGGCCGCCTTTGATGCGGACACTCCGTGGCACCCGGACATCGAGGGCCATGCACGGCGTTCCGTCGGGGCCGCGGTGCGCGCCATGGAACTGGCGGCCTCAGGCGAGCCGGCCTTCGCCTTGATGCGTCCCCCCGGACACCATGCCGAACGGAACCAAGCCATGGGGTTCTGTTACTATTCGTCGATGGCCCTGGCGGTGCTCGAGGCCCGCGCCCGTGGATTGGGCCCCGTCGCCGTGTTCGACTTCGATGTCCATCACGGCAATGGCACCGAGGATGTCTTGAAGGGAGTGGATGGAGTTGCCTTCGCCTCGGTGCATCAGGGCGACACCTATCCCGGAACGGGCCAAGCGGACGTGGGGCCGAATTGCTTCAACTATCCGCTGCCAGGGGGAACCCCCAGAAACACCTGGCGTCGGACGCTGGAAACGGCCTGGCAGCGCCTGCTCGCCACCCGGCCTGGATTCATCGGCATCTCCGCGGGCTTCGACGCCTACACCAAGGATCCGCTGGCCAATGGCACCCTCGAGCGCGAGGATTTCCACCTGCTGGGACAGTGGGCCCGCGCTTCCGGCATTCCGACCTCCGTCATTTTGGAAGGCGGCTACAGCCTCGATTTGCCGGACCTCGTGCTGCATTTCCTGCTCGGTTGGGAAGGGAAGTAACCCATGGAACTCGATCCGGACCAACTGAACACCCGGACGATGTACGAGTGGATGATCCACTCGATTTTGCCGCGGCCCATCGCTTGGGTGAGCACGGTTTCGGTGTCGGGAATCGCCAACTTGGCGCCGTTCAGTTTTTTTCAAGGAGTGTGTGCGCGTCCGCCCACCTTGATGTTTTGCCCGGTGAACCACCGGGATGGTTCGCCCAAGGACACCTTGCGAAACATCGAAGGCACCGGGGAGTTCGTGGTGAACACGGTCTCGGCCACGGATGCGGAGGCCATGAACGCCACCTCGGCGATGCTGGGGTTTGAGGAAAGCGAGTTCGAGCGGTTTGGGATTGCTGCGGCGCCGTCTGTGGTGGTCCGCCCGCCTCGGGTGGCCAGTGCCACGGTGGCCTTCGAGTGCCGGTTGGACCGCATCATTCGCGTCAGCGAAGGCCCGGCCGGTGGCAACATGGTGCTGGGGCGGATCGTGAGGATGTACGTGGCCGACACGGTGCTCGGTGCCGGCGGATATCCGGATCCCGATCGGCTCGATCTGGTCGGCCGCATGGGCAGCACCGACTACGTGCGCACCCGGGATCGTTTCTCACTCGATCGCCCGGTGTGAACCGTCAGGGGATGGGTCAGCGGTCCGGGAATTCGAACTCCACCTTGCCCCGCTGGCCGAGCACCAGGTGCGCCGTGAAGTTCTTGCCCGCCTTCGACACGAAACCGCTCAGGGCTTCGGTGCGTCCGTCTTGCAGGAGTTTCTCGACCTGCGGTCGTTCCACGGGTTGCTCGAGGATCTTGCGACCCACCTTGAAGGTGCACTTGCGCGTGTCGGCTTGGGTGCGTTCGCAAACCCATGAAGTCGGACCTTCGTAAACCTTGCCTTTGCACTTCGGACAGGCACCCACCGAGGTGAGCCCGGTGAAGTCGATCTTGGCTTCGGGTTCGGCGGCCTTCTTGCCCTTGGCCGGGAACTTCTTTTCGCGCGGCGCGAATTCGAAGCTCACCTTGCCCTCCTTCATGGTCAGGAAGGCCTCGAACTTGCGACCCGTCTTCTTGGATACGAAGTCCTTGAGCAAGTCGGTCTTGCCTTGGGTGAGCAGCTTGGTCGCCTGGTTCCGGTCGATGGATTGCTGCAGAATGACGCTGCCGGTGCGGAAATCGCACGACTTGGCGGCCCCGACCGAACGCTCGCAAACGTAGTTCATCCCGTTTTCGAACACGTTGCCCTGGCACTTGGGACATTGGCCCACGGGTTCCTTGCCGGTGAAATCCACCTCGGCGGAGGAGCCGTCTTCCTTCTTCTCGTCACCGAAGTCGAAGACGAGTTTCTTCTCGGCATCGAGCTTGATGACGGCCGCGAACGGGAAACCCTGCCGGGAACGGAACCCTTGGAGCGGGCCGAAGGTGCCGGCGGTGATGAGTTGCTCCATCTCGCTGCCTTCCATCAGTCGGCTGGCGAGGAACTTCGGCAGACTGAAGTCGCAACCGGAGCATTGGAAGCGGCGGTAGTTTTCTTTGACCTTGCCGCCGCACTTGGGGCAGGGGGTGTGCAGGTCGCCGAAGTCGCCGGGCACCTCGTCGCCCTGGAAGGCCTTGGTGCGTTCGACGATGCGCCGGGTCATCTCGGCGATGTCCTGCATGAACTGCGGCCGGGTGTAGCGACCGGCTTCCATCTCCTTGAGCTTGTGCTCCCACTCGCCGGTCAGCTCGGGCTTGCTCAGCTCTTCGATGCCCAAACCGCGCAGGAGGGCGATGAGCATGAAAGCCTTGCCTGTGGGCTGCAGTTCGTTGCCGTTGCGGTGGAGGTATTCTTCATCGACCAGGCCTTCGATGACGGAGGCGCGGGTAGCCGGGGTTCCCAGACCTCGGTCGGCCATGGCGGATCGCAGTTCATCGTCTTCGACCAGTTTGCCGGCACCTTCCATCGCGCCGAGCAGCGTGGCTTCGTTGTAGCGCGGGGCCGGTTTGGTTTGGTTGACCTTGAGTTCGATTTGCTCGGTTTGAACCCGCTCGCCGGGCTTCACCGGAACCAGGTTGGCGGTGGCTTCTTCGCCCTCGTTCTGGGCTTGAGCCTCGCGGCCGTAGATCTCCAGCCAACCGGCCTTCACCAGCACCTTGCCGTCGGTCTTGAACGGTTCGCCCTCGACCCGGGTGATGCGGGTGGTGATGAGGTATTCCGCGGCCGGGTAGAACACGGCGAGGAACCGCTTGGCCACCATGTCGTAAATGCGCAACTCCACGTCGCTGAGTCCCTTCGGTTCGACCGAAGTGGGAATGATGGCAAAGTGATCGCTGACCTTGGCGTTGTTGAAGATGCGCTTGTTGGGACGCACCCAGCCTTGATCCAGAATGGTGGCGGCAAACTTGCCGTAGCCGCTGCCGTTCATCGTCTCCAGCACGCTCCGGGCGGTTCCGAGGTAGTCTTCGGGCAGGGCGCGGGAATCGGTACGCGGATAGGTGAGCACCTTGTGCCGCTCATACAGTGCTTGGGCGATTTGCAGGGTGCGTGTCGCGGAGAATCCGAAGCGACGGTTGGCCTCACGTTGGAGCGTGGTGAGGTCGAACAGCGTGGGCGAGAGCTGGTTGCTGGGCTTGCTCTCTTCGGTGACGACGCCCGGTTTGCCCTGGCAGCGTTCCCGGATGGTGGTCGCCTTCGCGTTATCCCAAAGACGGTCGGCTCGCAGGGCTTCGTCGGCGTCTTTGCCGGCTGGCTTGGTGAAGCGCTCATCGAACCAGCGGCCCACATATTGACCTGCCTCGCACGCGAAGGTCGCATGCAGTTCCCAATAGTTGCGCGGCACGAACTTGCGGATCTTTTCCTCGCGCTCCACCAAGATGGCCAGCGTGGGGGTTTGCACCCGACCGACGGTGGTCTTGTTGAAGCCGCCTCCCTTGGAATTGAAGGCGGTCATCACGCGGGTACCGTTGATGCCGACCAGCCAATCGGATTCAGAGCGGCAGGTGGCCGCGGCGGCCAAGGGCTGCATTTCTTGGTCGGAACGCAGTCGGTTGAAACCGTCACGGATCGCGGCGGGCGTCATGGACTGCAGCCACAAACGTCGGATCGGCTGCCGGGCCTGGGCGTACTGGGTGATGTAGCGGAAGATCAGTTCTCCCTCACGGCCGGCGTCGCAGGCATTGACCAGGGCATCGACATCCTTGCGCCTGATGAGCTTTTGCAAGGTCTTGAGCTTGGCCTCGGATTTCTCGCGGGGCTGGAGGTCGAAGTGCGGCGGAATGACCGGCAGAGCATTGAAACTCCACTTGCCCTTCTTGGCCTCGAAGGCTTCCGGAGCGCGGATTTCAAGCAGGTGACCGACGGCCGAGGCGACGATGGTGTCGTCCCGTTCAAAGTAGTCATCGACCCGTTTGAACCCACCAAGGGCTTTGGCGATGTCCGCGGCGACGGAAGGTTTTTCGGCGATGACGAGGGCTTTTCCCATGAAAGGAGTGGTCGGGACCTCTACCTGTCGGATCAGGTCCCGGGCAAGGAGTTCTTTTGGTAGACGCAGTTTACTTCCATGTATTCGGAAGCTCTCATCTGGGTTTTTCAGACTGAATTTGTCGAAAATATCCCGGGCGTCGCTGGCCATCGTTTCCAAGTCGGCCTAAGCTTCGGCATGCGCGTCTCGAAATTGCTGCATACCCGGTACCGACTCAACGATTTGGAACGTTCGGTGCGTTTCTACAAAGAAGTGTTGGGGTTGGATGAAGTCCGTCGACACAAGTCGCCGCGTGGCTCCGAGTTGGTGTTCCTGAAGGCCCCGGAGAGCGAGGAGACCATCGAGTTGTGCCATTTTCCGTCCAGCGGACCGGTGGAGGTTCAGGCCGATCTCACCCACTTGGCCTTCGAGGTTGCCAGTCTCGAGGCCTTCGGTGAGCACCTGGCCAAACTCGGCCTCCGGTACAGCGACGGCCCCACCTACAAGCCGGATGGTTCCGGAGGGTTCGCCTTCGTTGACGCGCCGGAGGGCTACGAAATCGAGCTCATCCAGCGTTCACCGGCGGCCACCTCGGGCGCGGCAACGTATTGATGCGCCTGAACGGGTGCCGACGAGTCTGAGCCCAACATTGTCTGTCCGGATGGAATTGACCGCGCGAAAACACCGTTGGGTTTTTCCACACCCTGCCATGGTGATGGGTATTCTCAATGTCACGCCCGATTCGTTCAGCGACGGCGGGTGTTTTTACGAGGCCGAGCAAGCCATTGCCCGGGGTGAGCAGCTGGTCGCCGAAGGGGCTGAGTTCATCGACATCGGGGGCGAATCCACCCGGCCCGGTGCTGCTCCGGTCGGCGAGGCCGAAGAATTGAGGCGGGTGATCCCGGTGGTTCGCGCCTTGGCCGCGAAGACCCGGGCGGTGATCTCGGTCGATACTCGCAAGGCCGGCGTGGCCCGGGCTGCTCTCGATGCCGGAGCCAGTGTCATCAATGACATTGAGGCCAACCGAACGGATCCGGAATTGTGGAAAGCTGTCGCGGCCGCCGGGGCGGGCTACGTGCTCATGCACATGCAAGGCAGCCCACAAACCATGCAGGTCGACCCCCGCTACGACGACGTGGTTCAAGAGGTGGAGAGCTTTTTTGAAGAACGGTTGCGTTGTTTGGAAGACCACGGAGTGCACCGGGAGCAAGTGTTGCTCGATCCGGGCATCGGTTTCGGCAAGACCTTGGATCACAATTTGGCCCTTCTCCGAGGTTTGAAGGTGCTTTCACTGGTTGGGAGGCCGATGCTGCTCGGGGTTTCCCGGAAATCCTTCATGGGTCGACTCTTCGACGTGGAACCGGATCAAAGGAGCGGTGCTTCCTTGGCCTGTGCCTTGTGGGCGGCCGAATCGGGAGTGACCGTATTCCGGGTCCATGATGTGGCGCCGACCGTTCAGGCGTTGCGGATGAGGGAAATCCTGAACAACCAGACCAACACACGTTGAATTCATTGCTGCCATTCCTGCAGGCCATCTGGCGGCCAACCCTGGAGATTGGAATCCTCGGGGTGGGCATCTATTACGGCTACCGGTTCCTGAAGGGGACGCGGGGGCAGGCTGTGGTCACCGGGTTCGTGGTTGTGCTGCTGGTGTTGACGCTGTCGGTGCGTCTGCTGCGTCTGGATGTCCTCAATGCCATCCTGAACCAAATCCTGCCGTTTCTGGCTCTGGCCATCGTGGTTCTCTTTCAGCCGGAGATTCGCCGACTGCTGGCCGAGGTGGGCAATTTGCCACTTTTCAACAATCCGCAGGAACAGCGGGAGAACCTGGAGGTCATCGTCGAATCGGTGGATCGCATGGCTCCGGTTCGCATGGGGGCACTCATCGCCATCGAACAAGCCATTTCGGTTTCCGAGACCGTCGAGTCGGGCATTTCCGTGGACTGTGAGGCGACCCCCGAAATGCTGGAGACGATCTTCTTTCCCAACAACGCGATCCATGATGGGGGTGTGATCATCAAGGGTGATCGGATTCTGCGGGCCGGAGCGATTTTCCCGCTGACCCAACGGGGTGACCTGCCCAAATCACTCGGAACCCGTCACCGTGCCGCCATCGGATTGAGCGAAGAAACCGACGCGGTGGTGGTGGTGGTTTCCGAGGAGACCGGGGCGGTTTCCTACGCGCACCGAGGCGTGCTGACGCGGAATGTGACGGTCGAGCAGTTGCGCGCCTTCCTGACGGAGGTGCTCGTCAGGCGATCCTCGGGGCGTCCTGGGATTTCCGGGATGCGGCGCTGGTTCAATGGTGCTGTTGGCAACGGAGGACACTGACCATGGCTTGGCGCGATTTCCTCACTCAAAACCGGGCTCAAAAACTGGGCTCTCTGGCATTGGCAGCCCTCATCTGGCTGACCGTCCGATCCAATTTGGGCTTGGATCGTCTGGTCACGAACGAGGTGTTTCGCGTGCGGGTCTTGGAAAACATCCCCGTGGGTGTTCTGGCCACGGGGCAGGGCGAGAGTCAGGTTCAAATCCTCCCGTCGGTGGTTCACGTCGAGGTGGAGGGTGACCCGGACGTGGTCCAGCGACTGACTCCGAGCGACATTCAAGCTTACGTCAACCTGCTGAGCCCGGAGGCGCCCCGGCAAGGCATGTTCCGCGTCAATGCCCGCGCTCCCGGAGTCCGCGTGGCCGCCGTGTTGCCCGAATCGGTCCGCATCGAACGATCCCGTTGAGATGGATCGTTCGGTCCAAGGTTCGCGGGGTGCCGGATTTTGACTCCGGTATTGCCCGTCCTGTGATGCGCCATGCCGGGTTGCTCCATCAAGCACCCGGCCAGCGTTCGTAGCCTCCACTGGCTACGAAGACCTCATGCGACGGGAGGCTCCTTCTGCGCGACCGCCTATCGCGGGATTTCGTTGAGGGTGTAGTAGGCCAGCGGGTGCAGCAGCGGTTGGCCCGACTTCGAGCGCACGCCGGTGGGCTTGAGTTCGTGCAAATGCCCGAGATTGAGGGCGGTCTTGAGGCGCACGCTGCGGCCGTCGGCGGCCACGGTGACCTTCTCGATCGCAGGCGTCGTGGCATCCACCTCGGGAGATCCGTAGTTGGACTGGTAGATGTAGGTGAAGGTGCGGAACTGGTACGATTCGACCTTGCCGGCGGTTTCCGCATCCACCGGTTCCGTGAAGGTCAGTTCAAATCCGTCGGGCTTGACGTGCATCTCGTGGATCTCAAACGGGGTCTTGCCGCTCCAGTTCATCCGTTGGAGTGCGAAGGGCTTGCCGCCTCGGGCACCCCAACCGCGATCAGTGCCGCCCACGAACATCGTGCCGTCGGAGGCCAGCTCCAGGCTCAGTGTGCCGCTGTCGAAGCCCTCACGGAACGGGAAGCAGGCGCCTTGATACACGCCGTTCACCTGTTCCAGACAGACCCGCATGACCGTGCTCCACGTCTGGTCACCCACGAAGAGCTGGTTCTGGAACGGACCGAACTTGCCGGCCGTTCCGTCGTTCTGGATGCCCGAGGCGCTCTGGCCCATCTTGTTGTAGGGGAATCCGATCGCCGGCGGGGTGAATTCAGGGATCTTGGCCCGCTCAACGGGGATGCGGCTGTTGCTGGCCGGATCCTTCGGGCGCGGGCCCATGTTGGCGGCTTTTTCATACCAGCGGTTGCCGGTGGGGTTGCCCACGAAGCCCCCGGGCTTCAGGTGCTTGAGCCAGCAGGTGCCATTCCACGGGCCCTGGTTGTCGGTGTAGAACATGTCACCCAAATGGTTGGTGGCGATGCCGCCGGGCGAACGCAGTCCGCTGGTGGTCGGGATGGTTTTGCCCTCGGGGGTGATGCGGAGGGCCCAGCCGCGATACGGATTCTCGCTGGTGAAGGAGCCGGTCAGGCAAAGGATGACCCAGATGTTGCCGTCGCGATCGAACTTCGAGCCGAAGGCGTACTCGTGGTAGTCGCCGTTGATACCCCAACTGTCGGCCACGGTTTCGAAGAGGTCGGCCCGGCCGTCGTTGTTGGTGTCCTTGATGCGCGTCAACTCACCGCGCTGAGTGGCGTAAATCCATCCGTCGCCGCGGGTGGTCAGGCCCAGCACCTCGTGCAGGCCCGAGGCGAAGCGGGTGAATTTGGCCTTGGCGGGATCCTTGTCGAAGGCGTTGGCGACGAACCAAATTTCGCCCAAGCGTGTCGACACGGCGATGCGCTGGTCGGGCAGCACCTGGATGGCACCGGCCTCCAGCACGACCCCTTCAGGCACGGGCAGGGTGGAGATGGGGTAGTACTCGGCTTCCTGCTCGGCCTTGGTGGCGGCGAGAGCGGGGTGGGTGGCCAAGAGCCCGAGGGCGGCGGCAAGCGCGGTGGGGTTCAGGAACTTCATGCGGGAGAGGAGGAAGAGGTTGCGGTTGGGTTCGAGGGATTCCACACGAGGATCACCAGGTCATTTCCACGCGGAGTTC
>JACCDP010347800.1_pt1 | contig 17547 bp, 9 predicted proteins | sample 7445841 | NCBI WGS metagenome assembly JACCDP01 (sample SAMN15323441, study PRJNA562643) | freshwater metagenome | isolation source: river surface water | place: USA:Blue River Watershed | collected 2017-08-17 | reverse complement strand
TGCACGACGAGGGTGGCGCCTTCGAGTCGGGCTTGGGCGAGGGAGGGGGTGCCGCCGCGCTCCGGCCAGAGGACGGTGTAGAGGCGATGGTGCCGCGCGGCGGTGGTGGGCGATGCCTGCAGGTGGCCTTGGTTGCCCCAGGAGCGGACGACGCCAGCCACGGACTGGCCGATGTACTTCGGATCGACCGGCTCGGTAAAGCGGTCCGAGAGCTGGGCCTCCCAGGTGCCTCCATCCTCCGGAATCAGGCGCGCCGAGAGAGTCGCGCCGTCCGCACGGACCAACGCCGTGCGCTCCGCCCCGTCCCACGTCAGCGGACGCTCCGCGTGCAGCAGGAACGAAATCCGTCCGGGCTGCGCGAGGTCCACGGTGTCGCAAAGAACGACGTAGCGGCGGTCGATGAAGACGAGGTCGCGGCGCACGCGTTCGACGTAGCGGAGTTTTGGGTTCGCGCGGTAGGCCGCCGTCGCATCACCCGCCGTCCAGGTCGCGCGCGGCATGACCGCGAAGTGGATGATTTCACCGGTGGCCTCGCGGGACTGCGGCTTCTGGCCCTCGCCGTCGATCAGCAACGCGTTCTTCGACCGCGTCTGCCGCGTCCACGCGTTGTGGTGGGGCGAGTTGTGGAATTCACGGTAGCCCGACGCGATCGCGAGGTTCTGGCCATAGGCATTCAGGATGAAGGCATTCTGCTGGGCGTGGCTGTGGCTGAAGCTGCCGTAAGGGGAGGAAACGAACGTGACGTGGATGTCGTCGGCCGGCTGGCCGAGGGCGCTGTGCAGCGACACCCAACCGATGTCGCGGAAGAAGCGGTCCGGTGGCAGCTCACCGAGGGACCGCGGCGCCGGCAGGGGGCGATCGGCCGCGATGAAGTTGCGCACGAGAAACTCCGTGGCGGTGGGGTAGATGCGGTCCAGCCCGCGCAGGCCGCGTTCGGCCGGCGATGGGCGCGAATCGTCGCAGAGTTGGGCGTACGTGAGCAGCGCGCCGTCGTTCGTGACGCGGGCCACGTGGGTGAGGTACTCAGCGACGACCGGATCGAGGTTGAACTTGCCGGCGTTGGAGAAGTCGCCGAATCCGGTCGCTGGATACGGTTGGACATTGTAAACTGGGAAGTACCCGTGCTGCCGCCAGAACGGCGTGGCGTAGGCCGAGGCATCGCCGATGGCCAGCAAGGCATCCTGGAAGGCGGCGTGCTCGATGGTGCCGCGCCAGTAGGCCGCCCCTTCGGACCACCCGCCGTCGTCGCCGCCCCAGGTGGGGAACTGGTCGCGGTAGAAGCGGTAAGTCGTCTCCCACCACGCGCGGGCGTCCTCGGGCAGGTCGTCCCAGAGCGCGAGCGCCGCGAGGCCGGTCATGGGCATGAAGCGGATGGGGTGGCTGGAGGGTTCGACGCGCAGGGAATTGCGGAGCACGTGCGAGATGCGACCCTCCTCCTCGATCCACGCGAACGAGGCGCGGCCGCGGGCACGGAAGTGCGCGAGCACACGGGCCTTCTCCTCGGCGGAGAGCTGGTCGCGGATCTGATCGTAGGCGAGCGGCAGCTTCCGCCAGAGCCGGAAGTGCGCCTCGTCGTTGTAGGTGATCGCCGTCGCGCCACGCACCGCTCCGCCCGGCCAGCCGGACGGATCGAGGCTCCACTCGCAGGCCCGGAGCAGGAAGTCGCGGGCCTTTTCGAGGTAGCGCGGTTCGCCCGTCGCCACCCAAAGGAGCGCGGCGGCTTCGGTGACGCCGCCGACGTAGCCGCACACGTCCTGCGCCGCGCGCCACCGGTCGACGCGTTCGCTGGTGCGGCGGCGGGGGCTGGGGTCGCCGTAGGTGCGCGGCTCCTCGGGAAACGGGGCGGACAGGAGGTCGCGGTCAAAGTCCTCGCGAATCCGCTGGAACGCTTTGGCCCCCGGGCCCGAGGTCACGTAGGCGCGGAAGGCCTCGCGTCGGCCCGCCGCGACGAGGGTGCGCGGCGCCTGGGCCGGCACGACGGCCGTCGTGGGCGCGCTGACGGCGGCGGGTGGCGGCGGGGCCGGGTTCTCCGCCGCCGTTGCGCTCGCCGCGAGTGCGAAGGGCGCGAGCGCGGCGGCTGCGGCGGCAAGGGCGGTGCGACCGGCTCGGGAACGCGCGACGGACGGCACCTGGAGGAAAAGGGAAGCGTGGAAGTGCGGCATGTCCGGTGAAGGGGGGGTGACGGTGCGGAAGGATCAGGTGGAGCGATCGTAGACCTCCGGGGTCACGACTGCCTGCAGGGGCCGGCCCGTGGCGTACGCCCGGAGGTTGGCCAGCGCGAGCGCACCGGCGTCGCAGCGTCGGTCCGTCGTCGGTCCGGCCAGATGCGGCGTGAGGGACACGTTGCGCTGGCCGCGCAGCGGCGAGGCGGCGGGGAGGGGTTCCTCAGTGAACACGTCGACGCCAATCTGGATCCGGCCCTCAGCGGCGACGCGCGCGAGCGCGGCCTCGTCGACGACGGCGCCGCGGGCGACATTCACGAACACGCCGCCGGGACGGATCAGACGCAGGTGCCGCTCGGTCACGCAGCCGACGGTCTCGGGGATCAGCGGAGCGAGTTCGACGATGATGTCGTTTTCGGCGAACAGGGTCTCCAGCGAGGGCGTGCGCGAAACCCCGAGCGCGGCCTGCGCGGCTTCGTCGACATCCGGTGCAAACACCGTCACGCGGGCCCCGAAGGGCGCGATCAGTCGGATGAATTCACGAGCGACGTTGCCGAAGCCGTGGATGCCGACTTTCCGCCCGAAGAGCGAAGCCGTCTCGGTTTCCGGCGTCTTCCATGCGCCCTCCAAGTGCATGCTCAGCGCCCATGCGGGGCCGCGGCGCAGGCAGGAGAGTACGTGGAACAGGGCACCCTCCGCGACCACGCGGCTGATGGAGCTGCCCCAGTTCGTGACGTGCAGGCCGTTTTCCAGATGACGGCGCGTCACCAATCGGCGGACCGAGCCGCAGAGATAGCACACGTAGCGTAGTCGCGGCGGGAGGGTCGCCGGGAGAGGAGGGGTTTTCCAAGCGGCGATGAGGACTTCCGGATTCAGCTCGGCGAGCGCCTGCACGAACGCCTCCGGCGCGAGCGTGGTGGGGTCGATGACCTGCGTCCGGCGGGCCAGCGTCTTGAGTTCGCTCGCCATCGGCTCCGGCAGGAAGTCCCGCCATTCCGTCGGCGTGAGCGTGACCAAGAGCGATTCGGGTGATGAAGCAGGGGGCGAAGAGGCGTCCATGGACGGCGGCGGGAAACGTCGGGAGGAGGAGTGGAGCCTGTGGCGCGAGCTCAGGCCGGCGGGCGGCAGACGAGAATCTCGGCGGAGGACTCCGGCTCGAGCATGACCGGATCGAGCCCGGCGGGCAGCAGCACCTTCTCGTACCGTCCGATTCGCCGCTCCGATGCCCCCGTCCGGAGCCGGAGTGCGCCGGAGGTGACGATCCACAATTCCAGCCCGCGTGGCTGCCACTCGATCCGGTCGTGCAGCATCAAGCGGTCGGCCCCGAAGCACGGGGTGCGGTCGGCGCCGATCCGCTCCTCCAGCCAAGACCGCGGCCCGAGCGGCACGGGCGCCTTCGGGGCGCAGCGTTGCGTCCGCAGCACGTCCTCGCGCGAGCGCGGCGTGAGGTCGAACACATCGAGGCAGAAATCGAGCCCGCGCTGCATGAAGCGGGCGGCCTCCGGGAGGACGAAGCCGCCGCGCTCGAATTCGAAACGGACCACGAGGTCGGTCGGCTCCTGCAGCTCGACGAGGAACAAACCGGGCCCCAGGGCGTGCGGCATGCCTCCTGGCACGAGCAGCGTGTCGCCGGGTGCGACCGGGATGGGATCGAAGCAGGATTCGAGGGCCGCGATGTCTTGCTCGGCGATCATCCGGCGCAGTTCCGTCCGGCTCGGTGGCCGCTGGAAACCCAGGTAGACGCAGGGTGCGGTCACCTCGGGCCGGACGGCGAGGACCTGGTAGGCCTCGGTCTTGCCCGACGGTGAATTCAGGAACTGGCGCGCGAACGCAGCCGTCGGATGCACCTGGAAATGAAGCCGGATGGAGGAGTCGAGGAACTTCACCAGCAGCGGCAGCCGCGCGCCGTGGCGGGCGACGTGGGCGGCGCCGAGGAAGTACTCCGGGTCCGATTCCAGCAGCGTCGCGAGATCGTGGGCTTGCCCGGCGACCTCGACGACGGAGCGGCCCTCCACGACCGATTCGCGCCCCACGTTCACGGCGCGGGTGGTGGACGCGATCCAATCCTCCGGGAAGTGTCCGTCGGAAGGCGTCGCCACCCCGGCGAGCGTATCGAGGGTGCGTCCCCCGAGGTAGGAGCGCCAAACCCGGTTCGGCGGCAGGATGATGGGATGCTGTCGGTGAGCGAGGAAGGGCATGGGAGGAAATCCGACGGACGGACGGCGAACTCGGCGGGGAGCTGGGACGGACAATCGGAGTGGTTAGGCGGGACAGAGTGGGCCGGGGGATTCGGCGAAACGAGGATCCGAGTCCCGCTTCAGGTTGAGCGCCGCGCCTTGCGCAGCAGGGCTGCGCCGATGACGACGACGATGCCCCCGCAGCCGACGAACGCGAGGCGGCCGCCGACGGGATTGGGGATGAAGGCGAGCAGCGTGATGAAGGAACCGTACGCCAGACAGAGCCAGCCGATGAGGGATTCCTGCCGCGCGGTGTTGTCGACCACCCCCTCGGTGCGGACATCGACGGGCGTGCGCATCTTGGCGAAGAACGCCTCGATCCGCGCGCGCTCGGCCTCCGGCGTCCGACGCCAGAACGCGGTGGAACCGAGGAACCAGGCTGATCCCACGACGACGCTCAGCGCCACGGCGATCCCCTGACCCCAGTACTCGCCCTCGGCCTTGCCCAAAGGCAGCGTGCTCCCGAGCAGCGACTCGGCGGCCCACTGTGAGGTGAGCACCTGTTCGCACAGCACCGAGCAGGCGAAGCCGACGGCGACGGTGCTCCAGGCTGCCCACGGTGGCGTGCGCCGGATCAGCACCCCCCAGACCAGCGGTAGCGTGATCGGGACGCTCACGAGCGAACCGAAACGCACCATCAGATCGAAGAGTGACAGCTCGCGCAGCTGGCTGAGCCGCCACGCAACGAGGATGACGAGCAGACCCAGGACCACGGTGGCCACCTTCCCGGCGCGCAGCAGTTCGCGGTCGGAGGCGCCCGGCTTCAGGACGGGCTGGTAGAAGTTCTTGATGAAGATGCCAGCGTTCTTGTTCAGGCCGGAATCCATGGAGGACATCGTGGCGGCGAAGATGCCGCTGACCAACAGCCCGAGCATGCCGACCGGCAGGACCGCCTGGGAAATCGCCATGAACGCGGCGTCCTCCGGATTGCGGAGATTCGGGAACGCCGCGCGCAGGTCGGGAAACAGCGCGGCCGCGGCCATCGGCGGCACGAACCAGATGAAGATACCGATGCAGAACAGGCCGGCGCCGAGGAAGCCCGCCCAGCGTGCGTGACGGCTGTCGCGCACGCACAGGTAGCGCGACGAATCCATCAGGTTGTTGGTGGACATGAACTGCTTCACCAGCATCGCGACGCACCAGAACAGCAGGAAGTCCCGCGAGAACAGCTCGCCAACATCCAGATGGTGCTCTGGCACGGCGGCGAGGAACGCGGCAGGCCCGCCGACCTTGGCGACGGCGAGCACGCACACCGCCACGCAGACCGGCATCAGGATCAGTACCTGGATAAAGTCGGAGGCGACGACGGCCCAGCTCCCACCGACCAGCGACATCAGCAGCACGACCACGCCCGTGACCACGATGGTCAGCGTGAGATCGAGGCCGAAGGCGGCGGAGAAAAAGACCCCGAGCGCATTCAGCCAGATCGCGGCGTAGATCGTGCCCGTCGGCAGTTGGAGCCACGTGAAGATCTGCTCATTGGCGCGGCCGAAGCGCTCCCGGACCGCCTCGACAGATGTGACGACCCGCAGTTGGCGGAAGCGCGGGGCGAAGTAGAGCGCGTTGGCGACGAAGCCCAATGCATTGGCGATGTAGATCACCGCGATCGGCCAGCCGTCGGCGTAGGCTTTCGACGCCGCCCCTGTGAAGGTCCACGCGCTGAAACTCACCATGAAGGCCGAGCCCCCCACCATCCACCACACGATCTGCCCCCCGCTGCGGAAGTAGTCGCTCACGTTCGTCACGAACCGCCGGAACACCCAGCTGATCGTCAGCATGAAGATGAAGTACACACCAAGAACGAGGTAGTCGTAGAACGTCATGTCCGGAAATCAGGAGCCGCAGCAGGGTGGGGTGGGTGGGGTACGGGCACCCGGGGGCCGGCGCCTCAGCCGAGGACCCCGAACGGGTGCGAGGTCCGTCGGACGCGGTCCGTCGGGCCCGACACTTGAGCGCAACTCCACCCCCGCCGGCAAGCCGCGTGACGTGAACGTTGACCGGGCGAGCCTGAAAACGAGGAAGGCCGGTCGCCTACCCCTAAGCGACCGGCCCTATTTGTCTGTCTAACCCCATAGACCCACTTGCAGCGGGTCGGTTCGAGGGGAGCAGTCAGCGTGCCAACTGGTCCTGAATCGGAGGGAAATGGTCCCGTGGTGTGCGGGTGACGACTTGGCAGCGCGGGGCGGGTGGTCAGGCTGGGCCGGTGATGGAGTCCTCGGCTTTCGGTCTTCTCGCGGAACGTGCGCCCGCTACTGGGCTCGGGGATCGGTGTGGGCCCGCGCGGTGCCCGGCATCGGACCGGCGGCACGTGGCGCGATCGGGACGTCGGGGGGGCTGGGGCGCCGCCGGCGTGATTGCGGCTTCGGGCGCAGCGCGGTTTGGCCGACGACGGAGTGTCCGGGTGCGGTCGGGCCGCTGGGTGGAGGGCGCGATGCGTTGGCTGCGGGCGGCGTTGCTGGCGGCCTGCGTGATTGGCGTGAACGCGGCGGTGGCCGCGCCGCAAGATGCGTGGGTGGTGCTGTCGGGCGGCGGGACCCCGGCGACCAACAACTACTCGCAGTACCTGCAGGCACAGGCGTTGAACCGGTGGCTGCGGCAGCACGTGCCGGCGGAGGCGGTGTGGACCTTCTTTGGCGCCGGCAACGTGCCGGGAAAGCCGGTGCGGCTGGCGGATACGCGACGGCAGATCGAGGAGGACGGAGAGCTCTTGGAGTCGTGGCTGCCCGGCGAATTGGAGGGTAATCGCCCGGCGACGCGTTCTGAGATCCTGCATGCCCTGCGGCGGGAAATCCTTCCGCGGGTCGCGGACGGTGGCACGCTCTTTCTCTTTGTCGGCGACCACGGCGAGTTGTCGGAGCGGGAGCCCCGCGAGAGCCGGATCGTGCTCTGGCAACTGGAGCCGGCTCCGCTGACGCCGCGCGGCTGGCTGACGAATCTCGAGCAGGTGCTCGGGGTGCGGGAACTGCGGGAAGTCATGGCGGGCGGACTGGGCCGCGGTCGCGTCGTTTTCTGCATCACCTGCTGCCACAGCGGGGGCTTTCACTTCCTCGGCGAGGAGGAGACCGCGCGGCCGGAGCCGGCGTGGCTGCGGTCGGGCGGCGCGCCGCTCGCGCTCGCGGCACCGCCGCCTCCGCGCATCGCCGGCTTCACTGCGACCACTGCGGCGGACCCGGCGGCCGGGTGCGTGGCTTACTTGGACTCGCGGACGTGGGTGGGCTCGGAGCGTTTCCTGCCCGAGGCGCTGCTCGGCATCGATCTGGTGACGGGGGCGCGGCGCGAGCTCCCGCGGGACACGCTGGCGGAGGCGTTCGATGCGGCGATGGAAGTGAACGTCACGATCGATCAGCCGCACGGCACCGCCGAGGCTTTCCTGGAGGCGCAGGCGCGGATGATTGAGACGACGCTTGGGTCGGCGGAGCTGGCTCCCGGTGCGGCGGAGGCGCTGCGGCGGTTTCGTGCGGTGGCGGATGGGGTGAGCGTGGCGAGCGATGATCCGGAGCTGCGGCGTCGGGAAGGGCGCTATCGCGGCTGGGCGCAGGGCTTGGCGGAGGAATTTCCGGAGATTGCGGAGACGCTGGTCCGCGGACGCTTCGCGGACTTGGAAGCGCTGGGTGCGGCGCCGGCCCCGGCGCCCGAGCCCAGCCGGGCGGAGCGGCGCGCGGAGCGCGAGTTGCGGAGGGCGTGGACCGACGTGATCCGTCCGGCGTGGCGGCGGGCGTTGGAGTCGCGATCGGTGGAGGGGGCGGGCGAGAGTGAAGCCGGTTTTGAGCGGCACCTCATCGCGCTGGAGGAAAGTGCCCGGGAACCCCTGTTCATGCCCGGTGACCGCGAAGCGGTGCGGGAAGAGCTTTACTGGCAGTCGGGCGCGGCCGATGCCGCGTCGGATGCGGCGCGAGTGCGGGCCTTGGCGCGGTGGGAGGCGCGACGCGAGCGCACGATCCTCGCGTGGGCGGCGGACGCATCGAGTGCCCGCGTGCGCGAGGCCGCGCGGTCTTGGCGGCGCGCCCACGAAACGCTCGCACCCACCGAAGACGAACTGCTCGATCCGCCGCCGCTGCGCGAGGCGGCCCTGCGTGTCATGCGTGGGCGGCGGGTGTTGGCCGCGTGGACTTTCTTGCATGCGGTCGGAGACGATGCGCGTCTCGAACGCGTCCGGGCGTTGCTGGCGCTCGAGCGCACGCCCGTGCTCCCGCGGTCCACGGGGCGCTGACGATGGAGAACGCCTCGCGCCCGCGGGGAGCGCGCGAGCCGCGACGTATTCAACGTTCAGCCGAAGAGACCATCGCGCCCGGAGGTCAGGGTTGTCGGTCGTTCGTTTCGGAACCACGCTGTCGGCATGACGACTGCACGCCCATCGAGCCGAAGCGGAGCTGCGGATGCAGGGGCCTTCACCCTCACGAGGGCGCGCGTCGGTGGGAGGACTGCGATTGCCCTCGTTGCGCTACATCTGAGTGTGCTGATGCTGTCGTCGGCGCTCGCCGCGGCGCCCTTCGTTTGGAAAGGCAGCCTGCCGAAGGATCCGTCGTGGACCGCCTCCGCGGAGGCACGTGCGTTGGCGGAGAATCTGCTCCTGTATCAGCTGTCCTCCGGAGGGTGGCCGAAGAACACGGACATGGCGCGGCCGCTGTCGGCGGCGGAGAAGGCGGAGCTAGCGAAGCGCGATGCGACGGAGGGGACGATCGACAACGGCGCCACCACCGGGGAAATCCGCGCACTTGCCGCGATCCACGTCGCCACCGGCGAGCCACGCTTCCGCGCGGCGGCGGAGAAGGGCATCGCGTACCTGCTGGCCGCGCAGTACGTCAACGGCGGTTGGCCGCAGTACTTTCCGCTGCGCTCTGGGTACTACCGTCGGATCACCTTCAATGACCAGGCGATGGTACGGACCCTGGAAGTGTTGGACGACGTCGCGGCGGGTCGCGGCGCGTTCGCGTGGACCGAGCCGGCGTTGCGGACGCGCTCTGCCGAGGCGGTGCGACGCGGCGTCGAATGCATCCTGCGCTGCCAGATCGTGACTGACGGCGTGCGGACCGCGTGGGGGGCGCAGCACGATGAGGTCACCTTCGCGCCGGCGGCGGCTCGAACCTTCGAACCGGCGTCGCTCGCCTCGGCGGAGAGCGTCGGGATCGTCCGCTTCCTCCTGCGCGCTGAGAAACCCTCAGCGGACGTGGTCGCCGCCGTCACGGCGGCGGTGGCCTGGCTGCAGGCCGTGCGCATCGACGGTGCGGTGTGGGAGACGGTCGATGCGCCGCATCTGCCGAAGGGGCGGGACCGCGTCTTTCGGCGCGATCCGGCGGCGGGTCCGCTGTGGGCGCGCTTTTATGAAATCGGAACGAACCGACCGATCTTCATCGGGCGCGACCGGGTGATCCACTACGCCGTGGCGGAGATCGAGCACGAACGCCGCGTCGGGTACGCGTGGTACAACGACAGCGCGAAATCCCTCCTGGAGCGCGAATTCTCCCGCTGGCAGAAGCGCGTCAAGGCCGCGGTGCCGGCGAAGCCGAGCTCCCGCTAGGAGTGGAAAACCGCGTGAGACTCCTCAACTAGGACGACGCCGGCAGGCGGTCGACGCGGCGTGCGGCGGCCTGCGTGCGCAGGCACAGCTCGGACGACTTGAAGGCCTGCGCCTGCGTCATGGCCGTCTCCGTGCGGGCGATGCAGTCGCGCACGAAGTCGCCGTAGAACGGCAGGCCGACCTTGCCGCCGCAGGACATGCGGTGCTCGCCCTGGTCGTCGACGAGGATGAGCAGATCGCCCTGCGGGCTCTGCGCGACATCGCAGAAACTGCGCAGCTCGATGGTGCCGCGGGTGCCGAGGACGAACACCCGACCGTCGCCCCAGGTGCTCTGGCCGGCCGGCGTGAACCAGTCGACCCGGTGGTGATTGGTGGCGCCGGAGGAACCGAGGAGGCTGGCCTCGCCGAAGTCCTCGAGCTCTGGCGTGTCCGGATTGCCGAAATTGCCCACGGCGGCGTGCAGCACCTCGGCATCGGTCGAGCCGCTGTACGCGAGAAAGAGATCACACTGGTGGCTGCCGAGGTCGCAGAGGATGCCGCCGTAGCGGGCGCGCTCGAAGAACCAGGCCGGGCGCTGCGGCTTCTTGATCCGGTGCGGCCCGAGACCGATGACCTGGAGCACGCGGCCGATCGCGCCCTCGCGGATGAGGCGTTCGGCGTGGACGGCGCATTCGACGCCGAGGCGGCCGCCGAAGAAGACCATGTACTTGCGCCCCGTGGCCGCGGAGACGCGCCGCGCCTCGGCAAGTTGATCCAACGTGGTGAACGGTGGCTTGTCGGTCAGGTAGTCCTTCCCCGCCTGCATGACCCGGCAGCCCAGCGGGCCGCGGTCGCAGGGTATGGCGGCGGCGGTGACCAACGTCACCCGCGGATCGGCCAGCACCTCGTCGAGACTCCGCGCCACGCGCACCTGCGGGAAGACCTTACGAAACGCTTCCACGCGTTCCGGCTGCGGGTCGTAGACCCAGACCAAGTCGGCTCCCGCGCCGATCAAGCCCCGGCACTGATCGTAGATGTGCGGATGATCCAAGTGGACGGCGGCGAAGGCCAAGGACCCTGCGGCGACGGGCGGCTTGGTGAGGAGTCGGGGGGCGAGGTCGGGGTGCATGCGGAGAGGGGGCGGCGCTGGATTCCGATGACTCTGAACGTGGAAATGCACGGAGTGCAATGCCACGTCGACCGGCCCCACCCGACGTGCTCGTGGGCGGGCATGGACGCTCCGTGCGTCCGGGAGCGAGCGACGAGGGCTCTAATTCCTTTCCTCGGCGTGGCGCACGCGATGCGTGCGCCACGCTCGGCTGGCGTGTGGAACGGTTCAGGCGAGCAACTCGCGCACGATGCGTCCGTGCACGTCCGTCAGGCGGAAGTCGCGACCGCTGTGCCGGTAGGTGAGGCGCTCGTGATCGAGTCCGAGGAGATGGAGCACGGTCGCGTGCAGGTCGTGGACATGGACGCGATTCTCGACGGCCTTGAAGCCGAAGTCGTCCGTGGCGCCGTGGACCATGCCGCCTTTGACGCCCCCGCCGGCCATCCACATGGTGAACCCGTGGTGGTTGTGATCCCGCCCGGCGGTGGGCTCGATCTTTCCGTTCTGGGAAATTTCGACGGTGGGAGTGCGGCCGAACTCGCCGCCCCAGATGACAAGGGTTTCGCTGAGCAGGCCGCGCTGCTTGAGGTCGGTGAGCAGGGCGGTGATGCCCTGACAACTCTCGGCGGCAAGGCGGCGGTGTTCCTTTTCGATTTCCCCGTGGCTGTCCCAGGGCTGCAACGTGCCGTGCCAGACCTGGACGAAGCGGACGCCCCGCTCGACGAGGCGGCGAGCGATGAGCATCTGCTTGGCTTGGGCGGTGTTGCCGTAGAGGGCGCGGATGTGTTCCGGCTCGCGCTCGTAGTCAAACGCGTCGGTGGCGGCGGTCTGCATCCGGAACGCCGTCTCGAAGCTATGGATACGCGCTTCGAGTGCGGGATCGTTGCGTTGGGCGAGGTGACGGCGGTTCAGGGCGGCGGCGAAGGCGAGTTGGGCGCGCTGTTCATCCCCGGAAAGAAAGGGATTACGGAGATTCTCGATGAGCTCGGCGGCGGTCCGGTCCTTGGTCTCGATGTAGGTGCCCTGGAAGCTGCCGGGCAGGAAGGACGCCTGCCAGTTGTCGGCGCCTGCGACGGGCATGCCCTTGGGGACCAGCACGACGAACCCCGGCAGATTTTGGTTCTCGGTGCCGAGGCCGTAGGTGACCCATGAACCGATGCTGGGGCGGGCCATGATGCTGGCGCCGCAGTTCATCATCCGCAGCGAGTTCTCGTGGATGGGGGTGTCCGTGTACATGGACCGGATCACGCAGAGATCGTCGGCATGGGCAGCGGCGAGCGGGGCGAAGAGCTCGCTGGCTTCGAGGCCGGACTGCCCGTAGCGGGCGAACGAGAACGGGGAACCGAGGGCGGTGCCGGTCGGCCGTTCCGTCTCAAGATTGATCGGCAACTGCTTCCCGTGGTACCGCGTGAGCATCGGCTTGGGGTCGAACGTGTCCATCTGCGATGGCCCGCCGTTGGCGAGGATCTGGATGACGTACTTGGCGCGACCGGGAAAGTGGGGCGGACGGGGGGCGAGGGGATCGGCGCTGGGTGCGGCGCGTGCGGTGAGGTTGCCGAGCAGGGCGGCGAGACCGATGGTGCCGAAGCCGGCTCCGCAGCGGCGCAGCATTTCGCGTCGGGTGATGGCGGCGAGCGAGGACGGGTGCGGTGAGGATCTCATGCGGATGGCGGTGGGAGGGTGGGGGTGGTGGCCTCAGTCGCAGAAGTAGAACTCGTTCGACATCAGAAGGGCTTGGGCGAGGGCGGCCCAGCGGTTCTCATCGGGGTTCGCGCCGACGAAATTCAGCGCGAGGGAGACCTCCTCAGGATCGGGGAGTCGGACGAGGATGCGGCGGTAGAGTGCGTCGATGCGTTCGCGGGCGTCGATCAACTCGGCGATCTCCGGCTGGCGGTTGACGCCCTCGGCTTGGGCGCGGAGGAACGAGCTGTTGAGGAAGTAGAGGGCCTGGAGTGGATGGCTGGTTTCGGCGCGGCGGGCAATCGACTGATCCGGATTGGCCACGTCGAAATTGCGCAGGAGTGCCGGGATGCGGAAACGGTCCGTGGTGGCGTAGAGAGCCCGGCGGACGTTGGCGTCGTCCAGCGGCGCGCTGCGACCGCCGCGCCGCACGTCGAGACGGCCCGCGACGCGGAGCAGGCTGTCGCGGAGCGCCTCGAATTCGAGGCGGCGCGGGGGCATGCGCCAAATCAGGCGGTTGGAGGGATCACGTTCTAACGCCGCGGGGTTGACCGTGCTGCTTTGCTGCCACGTCGCGGAGGACATGATGTAGCGGTGCAGTGCCTTCACCGACCACCCGTTCGCGATGAACCACGCGGCGAGGTGATCGAGCAGCTCAGGGTGGGAGGGACGCTGGCCGTAGGCGCCGAAGTCGTCCGGCGTCGCCACCAGTCCCGCTCCGAAATGCTGCTGCCAGATGCGGTTGACCAGCACCCGGGCGGTCAGGGGATTGCGCGGGTCTGCGACCGACCGCGCGAACTCGAGTCGACCGTCGCTGTCGTACGAGCGGTCGTCCACCTGGGCGAGGACCTGGGGGAAGCGGCGGGGGACCTCAGCGCCGAGCCGATTTCGGTCGCCGCGAATCATGATGCGCGGGGTGAGCGGGCTGGCGGCGACCTCCACGGCCTGCGCCCGGTCGACGGGGCCGTCGGCCTCAAGGACGGTCAGGCGCTCGCGGAGTTTCCAGGCGGCCTCGCCCTCGGGACGGGAGATCACCTGAAACTCGGTGATGAAGCGATCGAAGTCCGCCGCGACCTCCTCGCGGGTGACCTGCAGCGGCGAGTCCTCCGCGTTGATCAGCCGGGCGAGATCGGTTTCCTCCTGGGCGGCGAGGGCCTCGGTGATGAGCCGTCCGTAGAGGTCGGCCACCTCCAGCATCGAGGTCGGCGGCGTGGTTCGCAGTGCGGCCAGCAGCTTCGCGTCGTACCGTTCCGGAGCACGAGCGGCCTCCTCGATGACCCGCCCGGCCCGAGCGGGGAAGTCGGTCTTCGGCAGAGCCAGCAGCTCGGGCCAGAGGCGGAAGAAGGTGTTGCCGCGGCGGTTCGCCTCCACGATCAGAGCTTCCCATCGCGGGGCGCCGCCGCGGACGAGGAGTCCGCGCGGGGTGAAGAGGGGAATGAAGCCTTCGACGGTGCGGTGCTGCGGCGAAGACTCCACGAGCCGGCGCAGGTATTCGGGGGCCAGTTCGCGGAGGAGCTTGCGGGCCGTGATCATGGAGGCCTCGGTGTGCTTGTCGTACTCGGCGAAGATCGCGGCCCGGGCTGCCCGGTATTTTGCCACGGCCTCCGGCTGGCCTGGCGCCGCCACCTCGGGGAGGTCCATCGGCTCGTGGCTGCTCGCGAGAATTCCGTAGAGCGAGTAGTAGTCCGCCGTGGGAACGGCGTCGAACTTGTGGTCGTGGCACCGCGCGCAGGCGAGCGTGAGTCCGAGCAGGCCGCGGCCGATGGTGTCGATGCGGTCGTCGATCACCAACTCCTTCGCATCCGCGTTGCCCTCGAACCGGCGACCGACGGTGAGGAAACCGAGCGCGCGCAGGTCCGGGGCCTCTTCCGCGGGCAGGCGGTCGGCGGCCAGTTGCTCCAAGACGAATCGATTGAAGGGCCGGTCGTGGTTGAAGGCGTCGACGACGTAGTCGCGGTAGGTGTGCGCGAAGGGAATGCGCCGCTCGCTATCGGTCGACTTGTCGGTGGTGTCGGCGAAGCGGGCGACGTCGAGCCAGTGCCGGGCCCAGCGCTGGCCGTACTCTGGACGATCCAGCAGGTGATCAACGAGCGCGGCGAAGGCGGCGGGCGAGGGATCGGCGGCGAATCGCTCCACGCGGTCGTAGGATGGCGGCAGGCCGATCAGCGTGAGGTAGGCGCGGCGGACCCGCGTGCGGGGATCGGCCGGAAGATTGGGCGCCAGCCCTTCCGCCCTGAGTCGGGTCTGCACGAACCGATCAATGGGGTGTTCCGACGTCACGCCGGGCGTCATCGGCGGCACCGCAGGAGCCACAATCGGCTGAAAGGACCAGTGGCCTCGCGCCTGCTCCAGCGTCATGGCCTCGATCGTGTGACCCGCCTTCGGCGGCGATGTCCGCGGGTCGGGCGCGCCTCGCTTCACCCACTCCGTCAAGAGGCCGATCGAGCGGTCATCCAGCTTCTGCTTGGGCGGCATCTGGGTGTCCTCGTCCGCATAGCGGATCGCGGTGATCAGGAGGCTGTTGTCCGGGTCTCCCGGCGTGAGGACCGGGCCGCTGTCGCCGCCCGCCCGCCAGCCGGGCAACGAGTCAAGGCGAAGCCCGCCCTTCTGCTTCTGGTCGCCGTGGCACTCGGTGCAGTTCTCGACCAGAATCGGGCGGATGTGGCTTTCGAAGAAGATCGTGTCCGCATCGGACAGCGCCGGCTCCGGCGCCGCGGCGGCGCCCACCTCGGTCACGGCGGAAACAGCCCAGAGCCCGGCCAGAGCCAGGGCGAAGCACCCGCGGCGGTGCGAGGGATCAAGGGCGGCAAACCGGGTGAGGTTCGCGAGAGCGGGGAAGGATCGGCCCGGAGGGGCGGACGAGCGCACGCGAAGGGACTGCATGCCGGCGGGCCGTGGCAATGAGGTGGGGTCGTAGGGGGAGCTCATGACCTTGCTTTCCTCGGCTGGGGTGGGGGCGCGGGGCGGGAAACGCGGCTCAGGGTCGGGGTAACGTGCGGCGGCGCTCAGCGCAAAGTACGGGGAACTTAATCGTTAAGCGGGGTAAAGACCGATGCGTCGGCCCATCACGCGAGGAGGGGCCGAAGGATCCGTCTTCCTGCAGCGTCCGTCTCGTTCGATCAGGCGGGGGAGGAGACGATCGTGCAGGCGGTGCGGGAATGGCAAGCGCGTCCGCTTCGTCTCGCGCGGCGTCATCTTCCCAGTTTGCGCAGGGCCGCGCTGCGGTGACGCCGTGGCTTGCCTCGGTCGGGCCTTAGCCGAGTCGCCCGGCCGCCGCCTCATCGATGAACAGGGTAGCCTGCGGGTGGCTGCGGAGGAGGGTCGCCGGACAGGCCGTTGAGACTGCGTCGCGCAGCGTGGCCCGCACCGCCGCGGCCTTGCGCGGGCCGGGGACGACTACGCTCAGGGCCCGCGCCCGGCGGAAGACGGGCAGGGTCACGGTGATGGCGTGAGTCGGCACTTCGGCGAGCGTCGCGAAGCAGGCGTCGTTCACCTGCTGCTGGCGGCACGCCGCTTCAAGCTCGACGGGCTTGGCGGACACGGGGTCCGCGAAGTCCGCGACGGGCGGGTCGTTGAACGCGAGGTGCCCATTCTCGCCGATGCCAAGGCAGATGAGGTCGAGCGGCGCGGCGTCGAGCAGCGCGGCATAGCGCGCCGATTCGGCGGACGGATCCGCCGCCTCGCCGCGGATGGGATGGAAGGCGCCAAGCGCCGGCAGGTGGGCGAGGAGATGCTCGTGGAGGTAGCGGCGAAAGCTCGCGGGATGCTCCGCGCTCAGGCCGACGTACTCATCCATGTGAAAGGCGTGGACCCGCGCCCAGTCGATCACGCCGCGCGAGCGCGCGACGAGCTCGGCGAGGAACTCGTTCTGCGACGGAGCGCAGGCGAACATCACGCGCGCCGTGGCCTGGCGCGCGAGCACGTCACCCAAGAGGCGCAGCACGTGCTCGGCGGAGCGCTGACCGACCGCCGGACGATCAGCGGAGACATCGACGCGAAGGAGTTCGAACGTGGCGGGCAGGGAGGAAGCCATGAGGTGGGGAAAGGCGGTGATGAAGCAGAGAGTGGGTGAGCCGGTCAGCGCGACGTCGCGGCAGCGGGCCGGGTCGGGATGCGTTCATTCCAGAAGATGACGACGTTGCGCGAGGCGCGGCCCGCGGCCACGACATCGAGATCCCCGTCGCGGTCAAGATCCGCCACGCGGAGGTCTTCGCAGGCAACCGTGTTGTCGTCGATCGCCCCAACCAACTCCCACCGCGTCGCGGAGGCCGTGGTGGCCGCGTAGAGTCGGATGCCCACGGGCGTGGGAGGGCCGACCATGTTTCCGCGCCACCCTGCGATGATTTGGTCGTGCCCGCGACCGAGCAGATCGCCGGTCGCGAGGCCGTGTCCCTGCACGAGGGATTCGTCGAGCACGACGCGCTCCGCGTCCCGCCCCTGGGGGTAGACGACCACCTGATGACCGTGCATGGGTTCGATGGTCGCGATGAAGCCGGAGCCGTCGCTGGCGCGGCCGCGGCGCACCTCTCCGGCGGGATGGGACGTGACCTGCCGGCGCGCCCAACCGCCGCCGCTGGGGCGGAGCGCGTGCACGCCTTCCTTGGCGGCGACGAGCAGTTCGTGGTCGGCGGAGCCGGGAGAGGGCGGTTCGAAGTTATGCGTCAGGTGCAGGGTTGCGTCGATTTCCTCCGCGGCGGTGGCAACGGAGCCGTTGGCGAGCCAGCGGTAGCCAAGGAACTTCACGCCGGCGCCCGCGCCGTCGCGGTTGCCCCGCCCGTGCAGCGGGAGTACGGCGAGCAGCGGTGCACCGCGTCCGTCATCGATCCAGTGCATGCGGTGGGTGGTGGGCTCGTGCGGCAGCGC